>Ga0209573_1002908_pt1 | contig 20284 bp, 16 predicted proteins | sample TNRBio252014_DNA_FD_185870 | JGI IMG/M metagenome (GOLD analysis project Ga0209573, IMG submission 185870) | Wastewater treatment Type I Accumulibacter community from EBPR Bioreactor in Madison, WI, USA - TNR Reactor_6/25/2014_ DNA (SPAdes)... | ecosystem: Engineered > Bioreactor > EBPR >...
CGATGAGGGCCGATATTTCAGGTGCCCGTACCAGGCAAAGGTCATGAACACATTGGAGGCCAGCAGCATCAGCACCGGCAGGACATAGGGCGAGGTCAGTGCGGGCATGGCCTGATCCGATCACATGGGGGAATCACTCTGGCCTTTCGGCCCGGCCTATCTTACCCTGCTTTCGCGGACCGTCCTCCACCGCCCCTGCGAGGCATTCGGATCGCGTTGTTACTGCGCTGATGGCAAGTGCATGCCGGGACATTGCCCCGGTTCCCTTCTTCCTCGATCATAAGCTTGAGATGAGGACGTCCATGGCCACGGAATATCTGCGCTACAAGGATTCCGACGGCGTCGAGCATTACGTCGACCGCCAGAACGAAGCGATGTCCTGCGCCCTCGCCAGCCTGGGCATGGCCTGGCAGGCCACGCGCCGGCAATGTCTGGCCAATGCCGCCGAGGAGCGCCTCAAGCTCACATCCAGCGCCTTTCCCGGCTCGCTGCTGAAAAGCCAGTTGCTTGGCGAGAACAACGGGCTGGGTGACGGCACCTCGTCAACCAACATGACCCAGACGCTCACCAAGATCGGCGTGGTCGTGACCCAGCTCGACAACTTCTACCCACAGGGCAAACAGACCTTCTTCTGGCGCAAGGAACGCATCAACATGTCGCATCCGGCCATCATCCTGGTCGGCTGGTATGCGATGAAGGGCTCGAAACTCAAACGCAACGGCGGCCATTTCATCGTTGCCGACCGGGTGACCAGCAAGGGCTGGGTGGTGGTTCTCGATCCGGCCAAGGGCACCATGCACGAATTGCACGGCTCGCACGGCTACTATCTCAACCACGGCCTCACCGGCCGCATCGACATGATCTGGTATTCGGGCTGATCGGCCCCGCTACACCACCACCGTCAGCCGCTTGGCGGCGCGCGTCACCGCCGTATAGAGCCAGCGCTGGCGGTGTTCGCGAAACGCCCAGCTCTCATCGAACAGCACGATATCGTCCCACTGGCTGCCCTGCGCCTTGTGCACGGTGAGCGCATAGCCATAATCGAACTCGTCGGTGTGCCGCCTGAGCTGCCAGGGCACCTCCTCGCCGCGCCCTTCGAAAAAATCCGAGAGAACCGAGACGCGGATGGTCGGCCCCTCGCCCGATTCCTGCGCCACCCGCATCTTCACCAGCCCGCCCGAGCGTTCGCCCACCAGCTTGACGGTGAAGGTCTCGCCGTTCAGGAGGCCCTTCTGCCGGTTGTTGCGCAGGCAGACGAGCTTTTCCTCCTTGGCGGGGTAGATGTCGTGATAGCCGTGCAGTTCGCGGATGCGCTTGTTGAACTTGCGGCGCGTCTCGTTGCGCCCCACCAGCACCTGATCGGCGGCCATGATCTGCGCCGCGTCGATTTCGTCGCGCCCCACCACCTTGCTCTCGCCGAAGATGCCGCGCTCCAGCGTGCCGCCCTCGCGGATGATCATCGACATGGCGACGATCGGGTTGTCGCGCGCCTGCCGGTGCACCTCGGTCAGCATCACATCCGGCTCGTGCTCGGTGAAGAAGCCGCCGCCCTTGACCGGCGGCAGCTGCGCCGGATCGCCCAGCACCAGCACCGGCACGCCGAACGACAGCAGATCGTTGCCCAGTTCCTCGTCCACCATCGAGCATTCGTCGATGATCACCAGCTTGGCATGCGCCACATCCGAGCGCCGGTTGAGAATGAAGGTCGGCTCCTCGGCTTTCGATTCCTTTGACCGGTAAATCAGCGAATGGATGGTGGAGGCGTCCTCGCAGCCCTTGGCGCGCATCACCGAGGCGGCCTTGCCGGTGAAGGCGGCGAAGATGACATGGCCGTCGATTTCTTCGGCGATGTGCCGGGCCAGCGTCGTCTTGCCGGTGCCGGCAAAGCCGAACAGCCGGAACACCTGCGGACCCTTGCGGCGCAGGGCCAGCTTCTGCCAGTCGGCGACCGCGCTCAGGGCGGCGTCCTGTTGCGGAGACCATTGCATGGCCGAGACATAGACGATTCGGCCGCTTGCGCGGACGCCGATTGACTCATGCCCCAACGTCCCCGATTGTGCCCTTGGGGAAGGTCAGGGGGGCTTGGACCGACATGGGGGGATGGTCGCGTCTTGCGTCGGCGGCAGCGGCGGTGAGTCTGCTGGCCGCTCTTGGTTTGCCTGCGCGCGCGCAGACCCCGGCGGACCCGAAAATCGACCTCAAGCTGTTCAGCAAAGCCGAGGCGGACCTTGGCAGCGGCTGCTCCGTGGCACTGTGGCAGTCCAACCGCGACCCGGAGCGGGACGCCTATGCCTACAGCTTCATCGAGCGGCTGGATGCGAAAGGCGTCCGCCAGCCGGCGCGGATGAAGATCGGCTCGGAGGTCGTCAGCCTGCGGCGCGTGGCCGTCGGTGGCAAATCGAGCGGCTATGGCCTGCATGAATACCAGCTCTACAAACTCGGACAGGACAGTGCTTATGCCGTACTGGAGCTGAAGCTCGGCCCGATCGAGGGCGAGGCGGTCGAGATCGAGAGCGGCGCGCTCACCCTCAGCATCCCGGGAAAGCTGCCGTTTCGCATCGCGGTCAAGGGCGGTGCCGGCTGCATGGGCGGCGCCGAGCCGGCTCCGCCGGCCAGGGGCGCTGCCACACCCGAGCCCGCCGCCGGCGCAGCCGGCAGGTACGCGCTCAAATCCGCCGCCATCCCGGCGAAAATTCTGAAAACCGCCGAGAGCAAGTTCGGCTGCCAGCCGGCGCTGATGACCTCTGCCTCGCTGGCCTATCCGCTCTCGGAAGAAGCGGCCCTCTGGCAGATCGCCTGCGAGCGCTTCGCCTATCAGGCCTCGTCGGTCTTCGCGCTGGTCTATGTGCCCGATCCGGCCAGCCAGCACACGTTTCTCAGCTTTACCGGCCCGAAGGGGCGCACCCGGCCCACCGATCCTCAGGTTCTGATGAACCCGGTGTGGAACGCAAAGACGCGCACCCTCACCGGCATTTCGCTCGGCCGCGCGGCGGGCGATTGCGGCGTGCTCGAACGTTACCGGCTGGTCGACTCCGCCTTCGTGCTGGCCGAGTATCGCGAGAAGGAGAAATGCGACGGTGCCTCGATGAAGCCGGAGCAGTTCCCGGAAATCTACCGGGCAAAATAACCGAAAGAGCCGGGACGCACCGGCAAAATCCAGAAGGGAGATTGGACGACCATGATAGGCAGATTGATCGGCGGCATCCTCGTCGCACTGGGCATGTTCGCAGGGTCAGCGCAGGCCGAGTCCTTGCGTTGGCAGTTCCGCAGCTTCGACAGCAAGGTGGTGGACGTGAAGTTCTTCTCGTCGAACCGCAACCACGTCTGGCCAAGCCGCGACACGGTCTACACCATCAAGAACTACGACGTGCAGACCTACAACCTGAGCTGCATCTCCGGCGAGAAGATCTGCTTCGGCGCCTGGCGGCGGGGCAACGACAGCAAATACTGGGGTGCCGGCCACACCGGCAAGAAGGCCTGCTCGACCTGCTGTTACATCTGCAACGGCACGCCCACCAAGCTGATCAACCTCAACGAATAGGGTACCCGTGGCTCACTCCGCCGGCGCGCTCGCAACCGCCGGCGGAACCGCCGTGGCAGCGGCCTGCCGCCGCCCCTGCTCGACATAGGCCCAGGCAGTGCTGGCCAGCGCCACGCCGGCGATGATCATCTGCACGCCCACCGCTTCCCAGCTGGCGTTGAAGCCAAGCCCGATCATCCAGTCCGGCAGATCGGCCGGGGTGACCGGCACCAGCGTCAGTTCCTGCACCTCCTGCACGGCCTGGCCGATGAACTTCAGCGCCATCACGAACAGGAAGGCCGAGGTGGCGATGAACAGCGGCCTGAGCGGCAGGCGCAGAGCGAACCACTGCATCGCCGTGTACAGCACCACCAGAAGCACCGCCGCGCCGGCCAGCCCGGCAACCAGCGCCAGAGACCAGCCGCCGCTGGTCTGGGCCAGCGCATGCAGGAACAGCACCGTTTCGCCGCCCTCGCGGAACACCGCCAGAAACGACAGCATCGCAAACGACCACAGCGTGCCCCCGGCAATCGCCCGGTCGGCCGAACGCTTGAGGTCGCCCATCAGCGTCTTGGGGTCCTGCTTGAGGAACAGCCAGCCGCTCATGTAGAGCATCAGAACGGCGGCCAGAGTCATGATCGCCGCCTCGATCTGGTCGTTGTGCGCGCCGTTGAAGAACAGCGCCATCGCCACCGCGCCGGCGATCGAGGCGAGGATCGCCGTGCCTGCCCCGACATACAGCGCGCTCAGCGACCGCTCCTCGCCCGAGCGGCGCAGAAACGCCGCCAGCGCGGCGATGATCAGCATGGCCTCCACCCCCTCGCGCAGGAGGATGGCGCCGGATTGCAGGGCAAGCGAGAGGGTCATGGCAGTGGTCCTTTGCCCATGAGATGGGTTGGCTCAGAAAAATTGTCAACAAAAACAATTATTTATAAGTATTCTAAATTAAAGCAGCGGAGCGAGGGAAAGGCCTGTCGCGCCGATTTCATCTGGTTTTTCAAGGCAGGCCGCTTGCCAATTGTTAGGTAGGGGCGGCAATCTGTCCCCCGCCCTCTTGATCCAGATCATGGTTCCATCGTCACTTCAGACGAGACTTTTCGCATGAGGCTGGCGGATCGCCCGCCGCCTGACGAGGGGATTCTGCCGATGCAAAACGATACGCCGGAGCGTAAACCCGCCGCTGTTGCTGCAACCAAACCGGCAGCGCCCGCCGCAAAACCGGCAGCGCCCGCCGCCAAACCTGAAGCGGAAGCCCCTCCGGCCCCGGCCATGTCCGTTGCACCCGCCGCCGTTCCCGAGAGCAAGCCGGAGGGGCAGGGTCCCTCGCGCATGCCGCACATGCCGGAAAAGCCGCGCGCCTTCGAGGCCGCCGGCTATCCCTATCGCGACCGGATGAACGCCCGTTTTTACGAAAAGGAGATGCAGAAGCTCCAGATCGAGCTTCTGAAGGCGCAGAGCTGGGTCAAGGAGACGGGCCAGAAGGTGGTCATCCTGTTCGAGGGGCGCGACGCCGCCGGCAAGGGCGGCACCATCAAGCGCTTCATGGAACACCTCAACCCGCGCGGCGCCCGCATTGTCGCGCTGGAAAAGCCGTCCGAGCGCGAAAAGACCCAGTGGTATTTCCAGCGCTACATCGAACACCTGCCCTCGGCCGGCGAGATCGTCTTCTTCGACCGTTCCTGGTACAACCGCGCCGGCGTCGAGCGCGTCATGGGCTTCTGTTCGCCGCCCGATTATCTCGAATTCATGCGCCAGTGCCCGGATCTGGAGCGCATGCTGGTCCGGTCCGGCATTCACCTGTTCAAGTACTGGTTCTCGGTGACCCGGCCGGAACAGTTTGCCCGCTTCAAGGCGCGCGAGACCGATCCCTTGAAGCAATGGAAGCTCTCGCCCATCGACAAGGCCAGCCTCGACAAGTGGGACGACTACACCGAGGCCAAGGAGGCGATGTTCTTCTACACCGACACCGCCGACGCACCCTGGACCATCATCAAGTCCGACGACAAGAAACGCGCCCGCCTCTCCTGCATGCGCCATTTCCTGGCTCATCTCGATTATGCCCAGAAGGACGAGGCCGTGCTCGGTCAGCCCGATCCGCTGCTGGTCGGCTCCACCGCCCATGTCATCGGCAACGATGCGCACATCATCGGCAAGACGCTGCATCCCGACGCGAGAAAAAAGGATCCCGACAAGAAGCGCGTCTGATCCGGCGGCGCCGGCGCACCCCCCCCGGTGCCCGGCGCCACGCCAAAAATGACATTTGCCTAAAATGCCACCGATCCGGCAAAGCTTATTTTTCAGGTTTCCCGTCAAGCTCATCCGATAAAAGACGGGAATACCAAGCATGACAGGCCGGGGCATCAACAGCATTCGCGTGCGTTTCGCACTCATGACCGGGTGTTTCACCGGGCTGAGTTTCGCCGGGGTGGCCATCCTCGACCGCTTCGTCGATTTTGCCGCTATGTCGATGGCGATGCTGGTCGCCACCGTCATCCTCGCCCTGCTGGTCCCCACCGTTCTCACCTACCTGATCACCGGCATGCTGACCGGTGCCATCGAACAGTTGCGCCGCAGCACCGAGGCGATCGCCAACGGCGATTTCGGCGCGCCCATCGAGGTCGACTGCAACTGCGAGGTCGGCGGCCTGGCCGACAGCTTCCGCACCATGGTTGCCCGGGTGAACGCCAACATCCACCGCACCAAGCTGCTCGCCTACATGGACCCGGTGACGCATCTACCCAACCGCACCGTGCTGACCCATATCCTGGAGGATGGTCTCTCCCCCGCCCGCGCCAGCATGCTGCGCGGCGGCCTGCTCTTCATCGATCTCGACGGCTTCAAGCAGGTGAACGAAACCCATGGCCACGAGATGGGCGACCAGCTGCTGCGCGATGTCAGCGCCCGCATGCTGACCGAAGGCCTCGGCGTTCCGCTCGAACGGATGGAAACCGGCACCGACGCCATGGGCGAACTGCTGGGCAGACTGCCCCGGTCGCCGGTTCTGGTCCGTTTCGCCGGCGACAAGTTCGTGGCCATCATTCCTGATGTCGAGGACGAGGGCGACCTGATGGAGGTCGGCCGCACCGTCATCGCCGCTCTGGAAGCGCCGTTCCACATCCGCGCCAAGGAACTGAAGATCGGTGCCAGCATCGGCGTCGCCGTGCTGCATCGCGATTCCGCCCTGCCCGAGGCGATCGTCACCTGCGCCGATCTGGCCATGCACGCCGCCAAGCAGGCCGGCCGCAACCGCGTCGTCGCCTATGCCCCGGTGCTCAGCCTGAAAGCCCTCGACCGGGCGCGCACCGAAACCGAACTCGGCGCCGCCATCGCCAATGGCGAGCTGCGCGTCGTCTACCAGCCCAAGGTGGCACCGCAGACGCTGCAGGTCGAGAGCGTCGAGGCCCTGGTGCGCTGGCAGCATCCCACCCACGGCCTGCTGACACCCAACCGCTTCATCGAGGTGGCGGAGAAATCCGGCCTGATCGAACCGCTCGGCCGCGAGGTTCTGCGCATTGCCGCCGCCCAGTGCCGGAACTGGCTGGAAAAGGGCATCCGCCGCAAGGTCTCGATCAATGTCTGCCACAGCGAATTCTCGCGTGAAGACTTTGCCAGCGGCGCACTGGCGATGATCCGCGAGGCCGACATCCCCTACGATCTGGTCGAACTCGAACTGACCGAGACCGTGGCCATGGCCGACCCGGACCTCTCCAAGCGCCATTTCGAGATGCTCCGCGCCGCCGGCGTCGCCACCGCCATCGACGATTTCGGCATCGGCTATTCCAACCTGTCGCAACTGGCCCAGCTGCCGTTCGACACCCTGAAGATCGACCGCTCGCTGATCTCCGGCATCGGCGTCGACGACAAGCGCGAGCACATCATCAACGCCATCCTGCAGATGGCCAGCGCGCTCGGCCACCACACCGTCGCCGAGGGCGTCGAGACCGCCCACCAGTTCGAATACCTCGCCGACCGCGGCTGTACCCTCATCCAGGGCTTTGTTCTGGCCCGGCCGATGCCGGCCGAAGACCTGATCCGCTGGGAGCGCGAACAGCTGCAAAAGCCCGGCAGCGCCAGCCGGACCATTGAGCTTGAAGCGAAGGTGGCGTAAGCGATGATCTGGTGGGTTCTCGCCGCATGCGCTGTTGCGTATGGCACACGGACCACGCCCCGGCCCGTGCTGTGCCACGCGCGCCGTCGCCGGAGTGACTATCAGCCCTTCTGATAGTCCTTCACGTCGGTAAAGCGCACATCCGGCGCGCGCTCGGCCTCATAGCGCATGTTGAAGGCGCTGGAGGCGAGGAAGACGGGATCGCCGTCGAGATCGTCGGCCATCGAAAAGCGGTGGCTGGCCATGAAAGTATCGACCGCCGCCCGGTCATCGGCGGAAATCCAGCGCGCCACGTTGAACTGGCAGGGTTCGAACTCGACCGGAATCGAATATTCCGCCGCCATCCGCTCCTTCAGCACATCGAGCTGAAGCGCGCCGACGACGCCGACGATGGCCGGGGCGCCGTCATGCGGGGAAAACACCTGCACCACGCCCTCCTCGGCCATCTGTTGCAGCGCTTCCTTCATCTTCTTGGCCTTCATCGCGTCCTTCAGCTTGACGCGGCGCAGGATTTCCGGCGCGAAGCTCGGCACCCCCTTGAACACCAGATCCTCGCCGTCGGTCAGCGTGTCGCCGATCCGCAAAGTCCCATGATTTGGGATTCCGACAATATCACCGGCCCAGGCCTCGTCGGCGATCTGCCGGTCGCGGGCGAAGAAGAACATCGGCGCCGAGATGGTCATCGGCTTGGCGGTGCGCACCAGTCTGGCCTTCATGCCGCGCTCCAGCTTGCCGGAGGTGACACGCAGAAAGGCGATGCGGTCGCGGTGGTTGGGGTCCATGTTGGCCTGGATCTTGAAGACGAAGCCGGTCATCTTGCTCTCGCCGGCCTCCACCACGCGGCGGTCGGCCTTCTGCTGGCGCGGCGAGGGGGCAAAGGCGCAGAGCGCATCGATCAGGTCGCGCACGCCATAGTTCTTCAGCGCCGAGCCGAAATAAACCGGGGTCAGGTGCCCTTCGAGAAAGGCGTCGCGGTCGAATGTCTTCAGCCCCTCCTCGGCCAGCATCACCTCTTCCTCGAACGCCGCGAACACGCCGGGGCCGGGCAGCAGGCCCCTGATATAGGGATCGTCGGGCCCGCTGACGGGATAGGCCTCCTCGTCGGCATCGAGCTGGCGCACCGAACGGTCGGCGAAATTGTAGGTGCCGGCAAAATCCTTGGAGCGGCCGAGCGGCCAGTTCATCGGCGCGCAGTCCAGCGCGAGGGTCTTTTCGATCTCGTCGATCAGGTCGAACAATTCGCGCGTCTCGCGGTCCACCTTGTTGATGAAGGTGATGATCGGGATGTCCCTGAGCCGGCAGACCTCGAACAGCTTGCGCGTGCGCGCCTCGATGCCCTTGGCCGCGTCGATCACCATGATCGCGCTGTCGACCGCCGTCAGCGTGCGATAGGTGTCTTCGGAGAAGTCCTCGTGGCCCGGCGTATCCAGCAGGTTGAGCACGCAGTTCTTGTACTCGAAGGTCATCACCGAGGTGATCACCGAAATGCCGCGCTGGCGTTCGATGTTCATCCAGTCCGAATTGGTCTGGCGCCGGCCGGCCTTGGCCTTCACCTCGCCGGCAAGCTGGATGGCGCCGCCGAACAGCAGCAGCTTTTCGGTCAGCGTGGTCTTGCCCGCGTCCGGGTGGGAGATGATGGCGAAGGTGCGCCGGCGGGCGTGGGGAGCGTCAGGGATCATGGCGCGGCTTGTAGCCTCTGGCTCGGGCCTTGAAAAGCACCGACAATTTGAACGGAAATCTTCGGCCCGGCTTACCTGTGTCTTTTATGCCAATCGAAGGGTTTGGCCGCTACGGTGAGGCTAAGAACAGGGGCCGACAATGACAAGAACGGCGATCATCGCGCTGCTGGCGCTGGGGGCACTTCCCGCCGCAGCCCAGCCAAACGGGCCGCCCGGCGGGCGGATGAACCCGATGTACATGCACAACGGCATGCCGCAGGGCATGCGGCCGATGCCGCAACCGCAAATGCCGCCGCCGCCGATCCAGCAGGCGCAGCCCGCGATGCAGCCCGCCGCGGCACCGCCGCCTCCATCGCAGAAACCGCCGGGAACCCCGGTGGTCGCCCGCCTGCCGCTGCCCTCCGCCTCCCCGGTGCGCCCGGTGGAGAAGGTCGCTGCGCGCCCGGCGCCGGAACAGGGCCCGCCGATGCCGAAGGTCAGGACCTATGCTGTGCCGGTGCTCGGCTCCAGGGACGTTCCGCCCAGGGCCCGCCCGAAGATCCCCGGCTTCCGTGAAATTGAATGACCATCCAGGGCGGTGCCGGACAACCGGTCTGCCGCACAGGCTTCTACCTCGCTCCTACCCAAGCGATCCTTCAGCCCGCTTCCGTGGTCCACACACAGAAGCGGGCTGTTTTTTTGAACATTTCCAGCATGTTAACCAATAGACTTAGCGCTCCGGTAGGAGATGCCCCCTAGGATGCGCAAAGGTTTATCTTGCCGAAGGTCCGCGTCGATGCGCCATCTGCCCCTGACGATCGCACTGCTGGTTGCTGCGGCGCCCGCATGGGCGCAAGGGTCGAGCTTTGAGAAGTCGCTGTCCTCGATGCAGGAAGCGGCCGAGCGCGGCTCGGTGGAAGTGTCGCCCCCAGCGGCGGAGGCGATGCAGGAACGGGCGGAGAAGTTCGTCAGGGACATGGTCGCCAAGGACGCCGCCATCGGCGATCCCCCGCCGAAGGCCGAGCCCTCGCCGAAGGTGGAGGACCGGCCGGCCAGTCAGGCCGCAGCCAAGCCGGCCTCGTCCGGCAACAGCAGCAGTTCCAGCAGCAGCGGCGGGTCGGAGAGCAGCGGCGCGCTCAGCCTGTCGTCCGGTGCGGCGCCCGAAAAGAACACCCTCGGCGACACCGAGCCGGAGAAGAAGGCCGATCAGCCTGCCGAAACCGACGGCACGCTCTCGACCAACCGCAAGAGCAAGTCGGCCGGAATCCGCACCGGCCAGACGGCGGCGCGGCCGGTACGCAAGGTGCCGGGCTTCGTCGAGCTGAATTAATCCCCGGCGACGGAGGGGTGCCCCCTCCCCATGGCGCGCGAGTCGCGCCATATATCGGGCATGGCCAGACCGCCCCGCACCCCTGCTTCCAAAGCCTCGAAACCCGCGCTCCAGCCGCTGGATGCGCATCTCGCCGCGCTGCTCAACCCGGCGCTGGAGCCGCAACAGGGCTTTGCCGAACCGCCGCAGGCCGGTTTTGCCGGACCCGTCTCCGGGCTGGACCCGAAGCTGGCCACAGCGCTCGACCTGCCGGTGCTGCCGCGCGAGTTGACCGCCCTCTCCGCCGATGACCTGCGCGAAGAGGACGTGCTGACCTCCTCGGCCGGTGTGCAGGCCACGGCAACCGCGCTGGAAGACCTGCTGAAGGCCGGCAACCCGTTCATCGACAAGACCCGCGCCTGGACCCCGCACCGCCCGCCCCGCCCGGACAAGAGCGAGGGCGGCATCCGCTTCGTCATGACGTCGCCGTTCGAGCCCAAGGGCGACCAGCCCACCGCCATCGCCGATCTGGTGGCCGGCATCCGCGAGCAGGAGCGCGATCAGGTGCTGCTCGGCGTCACCGGCTCGGGCAAGACCTTCACCATGGCCAAGGTGATCGAGGCGACGCAGCGCCCGGCCCTCATCCTGGCGCCCAACAAGACGCTGGCGGCACAGCTCTATTCGGAGTTCAAGAACTTCTTCCCCGGCAATTCGGTCGAGTATTTCGTTTCCTACTACGATTACTACCAGCCCGAAGCCTATGTGCCGCGCACCGATACCTACATCGCCAAGGAATCGACGATCAACGAGGCGATCGACCGGATGCGCCATTCGGCCACCCGCGCCCTGCTGGAGCGTGACGACGCCATCATCGTCGCCTCGGTGTCGTGCATCTACGGTATCGGCTCGGTGGAAACCTACACCGCCATGACCTTTGCCATGGAGGTGGGCGAGACCATCGAGCAGCGCCAGCTGATCGCCGATCTCGTGGCGCTGCAATACAAGCGCATCCAGCACGATTTCGTCCGCGGCACCTTCCGTGTGCGCGGCGATGTCATCGAGCTGTTCCCCGCCCACGCCGAGGATCGTGCCTGGCGCATCGGCCTGTTCGGCGACGAGATCGAGAGCATCGCCGAGTTCGATCCCCTCACCGGGCAGAAGACCAACGATCTCAAGTATGTGAAGGTCTACGCCAACTCCCACTACGTGACCCCGCGCCCGACCCTGACCCAGGCGGTGAAGGGCATCAAGGAGGAGATGAAGGCCCGCCTCGCCGAACTCAACCGCATGGGCCGCTTCATCGAGGCGCAGCGGCTGGAACAGCGCACCGTGTTCGATCTGGAGATGCTGGAGGCCACCGGCTCGTGCCAGGGCATCGAGAACTATTCGCGCTATCTCACGGGCCGCAAGCCGGGCGAGCCGCCGCCCACCCTGTTCGAGTATCTGCCTGATAACGCTCTGGTTTTTGCCGATGAGAGCCACGTCACCATTCCGCAGATCGGGGCGATGTACAAGGGCGACTTCCGCCGCAAGGCGACGCTGGCGGAGTACGGCTTCCGCCTGCCCTCCTGCATGGACAACCGCCCGCTCCGCTTCGAGGAATGGGACGCCATGCGCCCCCAGTCGGTCTATGTCTCGGCCACCCCTGCGGCCTGGGAGATGGACAGGACCGGCGGCGTCTTCACCGAGCAGGTGATCCGCCCCACCGGGCTGATCGACCCCGAGGTGATCGTCCGCCCCGCCCGCAGCCAGGTCGACGACCTGCTCGGCGAGGTCAGGGCCGTGGCCCAGGCCGGCTATCGCACGCTCGTCACCGTGCTCACCAAGCGCATGGCCGAGGACCTGACCGAATATTTGCACGAACACGGCGTGCGCGTGCGCTACATGCATTCCGACATCGACACGCTGGAGCGCATCGAGATCATCCGTGATCTTCGTCTCGGCACCTTCGACGTGCTGGTCGGCATCAACCTGCTGCGCGAGGGCCTCGACATCCCCGAATGCGGGCTGGTCGCCATTCTCGACGCCGACAAGGAGGGCTTCCTGCGCTCCGAAACCTCGCTGGTGCAGACCATCGGCCGCGCCGCCCGCAATGTCGACGGCCGCGTCATCCTCTATGCCGACCAGATCACCGGCTCGATGAACCGGGCCATGGCGGAAACCACCCGCCGCCGCGAAAAGCAGAAGAAATACAACGAGGACAACGGCATCACGCCGGAAAGCGTCAAGCGCTCGATCGCCGACATCATCGACAGCCCCTATGAGCGCGACCGTGTGACGGTGGACAAGGGCCTCGCCGATGGGGCGAGCATCGGCCACAACTTCGAGGCGACGCTGGCCGACCTCGAAAAGCGCATGCGCGAGGCCGCCGCCGACCTCAACTTCGAGGAAGCCGCCCGCCTGCGCGACGAACTCAAGCGCCTGCGCGCCACCGAGATGGCGATTGGCGACGACCCAGGCGCCCGCCAGTCCAAGGTGACGATGAAGGCCGGAAGGGCCGCCGCCAGCCCCTATGGCGCATCCGCCAACCTCCCACCCACCCGCGCGCGCAGCGGGCGGCAGAGCGAGGACGCCTCGGCCCTGCCCCCCACCCGCGCCCAGAAACCCTCGCTCGATGCGATGGGCCCGGGCACCGAACGCGAGGTGCCGCTGTCGGGCACACCACGCCCCAAGGGCGGCGGCAGCCTGCCCAAGGGCAAGCGCTGGAAGCGATAGGCGCCGGTTGCACCCTGTCGCCGTGTCCGCTCTCAAACGGACACGGTCATGCGCCGCTCATCTGCTGGCTGATGTACCAGCGGTCAGGTCTGGCCCTGCTCAGTCCTCGTCCTCATCCTCATCTTCGTCTTCATCCTCATCTTCGTCTTCATCCTCATCGTCGTCGTCCGTGGCCAGTTTCACGGCGACCAGCGGGAAGTCGGAGACGGCATAGCTCTTGGTGGTGTCGTTGAACCACTGGCCGCGCACCATGCCATCGGCCATCCCGATCACCGTCATCTTCGGCCCGCCGGAATTGAGCTGGACCACGCTGCCGATCTTGATCGTCTTGGCGTCGGCGGCGGGTGCGGCCTGGGTCTGGGCAGCCGGTGCCGTGGCTTGCTGAGCCTGCACCACGCCGGGCGCCAGCAGGAGTGTCAGGCCGAGCGCCAGCCAGGTCAGAATGCGTCGAAACATGAGCATGAATCACCTCAAGGGTTCGCTGTGGGTCCCGTCGCAGGTCAGTATGCAGCGCTCTGGCGCCGGCGCCATGATCCACGTCAGGCCAGCACAGGGAAGGCGCGGCATGCCCTCTTGACAAATATGATTTTTTTCCTATTTTGGGGCAGGTGTTTCGGCCCAGGGGACACGTCTGCAGCGTATCGACGGGGCCGGAGCCGACGGCCGGTTCTGCGGGATGGGGATACGCCCATGCCATGGAGCCGGACGGCCCAAGCGCCTTCCCGGGTACGGCCGACTGCCGCCCACAATTGATGGAAAGACTGTTCCATCGGGGAAAAGCGAGCAAGCCGTAGCCCGTCGCGGCGCGGGGAAAGAGGCCAGGCTCTGTCCCGCAATTGCAGACCAAACCTTTCACGAAGCGCTTCGGACGGGATCGTCCGCGGCCTTCGCCCCCGCGCCGGCGTCCCTGCCCTCCGCCCCTCTGGCGGAGGTGAAGGTGTTGGCTCGACGCCCGCGCCGGAGCGCCTTACTTCTTGGTCTCTTCTTCCTCGTCGTCGTCCTCTTCGTCGTCGTCCTGATCGGCGGACTGTTCGTCATCCTTGACCAGCTTCAGCGCCGAGAACGGAAACTCGCCGGTCGTCACCTTGCCGGTCTTGTCCTGCTGCCACTGCACCTTGGCCTTGCCGTCGGCAATCGCGACGATCGTCATCTTCGGCCCGCCGGACTGAAGCTGAACCACGGCGCCGACGAGAAAGCCGGCGGGCGGCGCGACAGGCTGGACCACCGGCGCCGGAGCAGGCGCGGCAGCAGCAGGTGCAGCAGCAGCGGGTGCGGCAGCAGCAGGCGCGGCCGGCGTCGGGGCAGCAGCGGGCGCGGCAGGCGCCGCCGGGGCTGCGGGAGCCGGTTGTGACTCGGCCGGCGCGGCGGGAGCCGGCGCCTGTGCACCGACGCCGGCCGGCAGAATGCCCATGGCGCCGGCCAATGCCAGCGCCCGCATGGTGTAAAGACCTCTGCGCATCCCCAGTCTCCCTCTCCGCCGCCAGCGGCGCCCTCTGATCGTGATCACCTTGAACGACCCGCTCCGGCCATGCAACACGCAGGGCCCCAGACCTTCTGCCTAGGCGCCGGCCCGGCCGTGATCGGTGCTGCCGACATTCGAGCCAAACCGCTTGCGCAACGCAAAAAACGGCTTCTCGACAAAGCGATAGGATGCCGCCGAGAGCCCGATCACCAGCCCCCAGCCAAGCACGACCGCCTGCGGCGTGTGCATCTGCCCGTGCCCCACCAGCCGATCCGCCAGTTCGAAGCCGAACAGGTGCCAGAGGTACAAGGAATAACTCAACCGGCCGATCCAGCGCATCGGCGCCGCCTCCAGAAGCCGCGTCACCGCCGGCAGCGTGCCGGCCACCGTCACCGCCAGCACCGCCGGCATCAGCGCCAGCCCCTGCAACGTATACCGCAGCGTGTCGCGCACCAGCGCGTTGCGCCAGCCAAAGCTGATCGCCAGCAGCAGCAGCGCCCCGGCCAGCAGCGGCGTCGCATGACGGGTCATCAGCGCCCGTGCCCGGCCATCCCACCAGACGACGGCGGCCAGCGCGCCGTACAGGATCGAATCGATCCGGCATTCGGTCGCCTTGCCGGTGTAATCGGTGGCGATGGCGGGAAAGTGCTGCTCGACATAGACCCGCGCCAGCAGCGCCAGCAGACAGAACAGCCCGAGCACCGGCACCATCAGCCGCGGACGCGGCAGCAGCAGCAGCATCGCCAGCGGATACACGAGGTAGAAGTGCTCCTCCACCGCCAGCGACCAGAGCTGTCCGCCAAGCCCCGCCACCAGATCGGGCCGGAACAGCGCGAGGTAATTGGCAAGATAAGCCAGCGCCCCGACGATGCCCGCCAGCGGGATATGCTCGCCGTATGCCGCAGCCACCAGCACCGTCGCGCCGATCGAGGCAATCAGCGGCGGATAAAGCCGGATCATGCGTCGGGCATAGAACGCGCCGACCGCCAGCTCGCCGGTCTGGCGATGCTCGGCCAGCATCAGCGTGGTGATCAGAAAGCCGCTGATGAAGAAGAACAGCGTCACCCCGAACACGCCGGGGATGATGTTTGCCGCGCCCGAATGGGACGCCATGACCAGAAGAATGCTGACCGCGCGCAGCCCGTCCAGCCCAGGAATGATCGCCGGGATCGGCACGGCCTCGCCCCGCCCGGGAGGCGCGGGAATCGCAGCGGGGATCGCGCTCATGCGCCTTGGGACCTCCGGATTCGCCTGCGGACACCGACCGGGGACCACGCCCCCAATCTGCCACGCGGCAGAACCGGGCGCCATGGCGGTGCGGGCACAACTTCGCGATTGGGTTAAAACGGCGGGAACCGGAGAAAGAAAAAGCCGCCCCGAAGAGCGGCTTTTCCGATTGCTTCAACTGCCCGGACCACGTCCGGGACCGAACGGGAACGGCTAGAAGGCACCGATCAGGATGCCTGCCAGAAGGCAGAACGACGCGACCAATGCGACATAGTCCAGTCTCAGTGTCAGTCCCATGGCGAGAACCTCTTGCCAGTTGCTGATGGCCGGATGTTAGCGGAAAATTTACGCTTGTGAAGCCCCCACCCCGGCGCCGTCCAGAAACGCCATGCAGCAATCCTGACCAGATCGTTAACGCCCAATTCCTCTGACCGGCACGTTAAATGACGCAGAGTAATGATTGGTGTCACGACAGGCGTTGCAGCATCCGTTCGATGTAATCTGCCGCCGCCAGTGCACGATGGTCGTCGCCAAAAGCGCTGACAACTTGCACGCCGACGGGAAGTCCGCGCGAGGTCTTGTAGCCAGGCACCGTGACACAGGGCGTGCCGAGCAGCGTGAACAGCTTGTTGAAGGCCGCATCGCCGGTCGTGCTGCGATCCGGCGCGGCGCCCGGCGCGGCATAGGTGAGCAGGGCGTCGATGCCGGCGAACAGGTCTCGGGCGGCCCGGCGGGCGTGCTTGGCGGTGCCGCGCGCCGCGTCATAGAGCTCGACCGGAATCGGTATGTCCGGGGCAAAGTGCCGGATCAGGATCGGCGACAGCCTGTCCCGGTGATGGGCGATCTCCCAGGCCAGCGCCACACCGGCCTCGTAATTGTACAGCGTCGGGTGGGCATCATGAGCCCGGGCGAAGATCTCCGGCAGGGCAACCTCGACCACCCGCGCCCCGGCCCGTTCGGCCGCCCGGATCGCGGCGGCCAGCGCCGCCTCGGCCTCCTCGTCCGCCGGCCCGGCGAAGGGCATCCGGGTGACGCCGAAGGTGGGGGTGCCGAAGTCGCGCCCGTCGACCCGCAGCGGCCGGCCGCTGATCGCCTCCAGCCCGAAGGCGACATCCGCCACCCGCGCCCCGAACAGGCCGAGCGTGTCCAGCGTCCAGGCCCCGGTCTTGACCCCCACCGTCGGCAGCAGCCGGAACGAGGTCTTCATCGCCGTCACGCCGCAGAAGCTGGCCGGGCGGATCACCGAGCCGCCGGTCTGCGTGCCGAAGGCCAGCGGCATCATCCCCGCCGCCACGCCCGCCGCGGAACCGGAGGCGGAGCCGCCGGGCGTATGCCCGGGATGGTGTGGATTGACTGTGTCGGAGGGATTGAGAAAGGCAAACTCGGTCGTCACCGCCTTGCCCAGGATCAGCCCGCCCGCCGCCTCGGTCATGGTCACGATCGGCGCATCGGCCCGGGGCTGCCACCCGTCATAGATCGGCGAGCCATACCCGGTCGGCATTCTGGCGGTGTCGATGATGTCCTTGAACGCCACCGGCAGGCCGCAGAGCGGGCCGGAGTGCCGGAGGCTTGAGGCCTCCAGCCGCAGGCGGTCGAGATCGAGATGGGCAAAGGCCCGGATGGTGCCCTCGTGTTCGGCCACGGCCTCGGCGATCAGTTCGACCAGTCCGCGCGGCGTCAGGTCGCCGGCCTCCAGCGCTTCGGCAAGATCGAGGGCACGCAGCATGGGCAATCTCCACCTCGGACGCGATGCTCCGCGCCCGTCTGCCTTCTGTCCTAGGCAGGATCGGCCATCGCAGCAACGGGGGATTTCCCCTTAGGCCCCGGCTGCGCTACACTGGCCCGATGCACCAGCACTTCAAGGATGGAGCCCGGGCCTTCTTTGCCGCGCGCAAGGAGCGGGCCGGCTATCATCACGGCAACCTCAAGGAAACGCTGCTCGACGCTGCCGAGGCCCTGATCGCCGAGCGCGGTCCGGCCGGCATCACCCTGTCGGAAATGGCGCGCATGGCCGGCGTCAGCAACGCCGCGATCTATCGCCATTATGCCGACCTCGGCGCCCTGATCGGTGCCGTGGCCCAGCGCGGCTTCCAGGAGTTTTCCACCCGCCTGCGCATGGCCAGTGCGGCGGCAGGCCCCGGCGTCAGCGGCTTCAAGAGCATGGGCGATGCCTACCTCGCCTTCGCGCGCAGCCGGCCCGGCGCTTATGCGGCGATGTTTTCCTCCCCCCTGCAACACACCGGGACCGAGGTGGCGCAGGCTGGGGAAGTCGCCTTCAACACGCTGCTGACCGGGCTTGCAGAGGCGCTGTCGGCGCAGGGAATCAGCGGCGGCGCGGCCTTCTCGCTCGCCATCAAGATCTGGTCGCTGGCCCACGGCATCGCGACGCTCACCGCGTCCGGCCGGCTGTCGCCCGCCATCGGGGCGACACCGGAATCGATGCTGCGCGAGGGTGTGCAGGCCCTGATGGCGGATGCCGCCCGCCAGCAGAGGACCTGATCCTCAGCGGCGGCCGAAACCGCCGCCGGGGTTGCTGGTCGGCCAGCTCTCGGTGCCCGCCGCCCCCGGAGATGCTGACGGCGCCGGCCTGCGCAACAACTCGCGCAGTTCCTCGCGCGAGGGCAGACCGGGTCCGCCCGGACTGCGCTGCGGCGGCGCCTCGTAGACCGGCATGGCCCGCGCCTCGGGCCGCGCCGACAGGGGCGCACCGAAGGCATCGGCGCTGCCGGTCGCCATCGGCGAGGGCGCGGCGGTCCGCGGCTCGGCCATCGGCGGGAAAGCTGCGGTCCGCTCAAAGCCGCCCGGCACGATTCCGACGTCATTTTCCAGCGTCTTGGGCAGATCGGTCACGGCCAGCTGGCTGAACAGCATGCGCATCGGCGTTGCCACTGCCTCGCCGAAGGCGATCGCCTCGCGGTTGCTCAGCGCCGAGATGAAGTCGAGCACGCCGGTCGCCGCATCGGGAATGGCCGAGCGGATGATGTTCTGGTCCTCGGCATTGGCAAGGCGCATGGCGAACACGCTGGAACACTGCGACAGGATGGTGGGGTCGAGTTCGCTCGGCCGCTGTGTCACGATGCCGAGATAGCAGCCGTACTTGCGCCCTTCCTTGGCGATTCGGGCGATGGAGCGGCGGGCCGGCGTGAACTGCGAATTGACGCCGGCGGGCACATAGCGATGCGCCTCCTCGCACATCAGCAGGATCTCGTTGCGGCCCTGGCTCGCCATGCTCAGTTCGAACGCCATGCGCGAGAGCACCGAGACGGAGGCATTGACCACGTCGGAGGGAATGCCGGCGAGTTGCAGCACGGTGATCGGCCGGCTCGAATCGTGCAGCCGGAACAACTGCCGGATGATCGGATCGGAGGCGCCGTCGATGGCTGCCGTGCCGAACATGAACTTGTAGTTCGGATCGTTGTTGAGGCTCTCCAGCCGCGCCCGCAGCGACTTGAGCGCCGACTTTTCGTATTTCTGTTCGAGCCGGCCGAGCGCATCGTCGATCAGCGCCAGGATATCGGCGATGCGATAGGGCTGGGGCGCATCGGCGGTCACCGACGCTCCTTCCGTGCGCAGGGTCTTCTTCAGGATGCTGCCGGGCTGCGCCCCACCGGTGCCGTCATAGAGTTCCTTGGCGAGGATGATCGCATCGCGCAGGAAGTCGATCTCGTCGCTCTCCGGCTTGGCACCGCGGAACACCACCTCGATGATCTCCTCGAAGCGGAACAGCCAGAACGGCAGTTCGAAGCTGCGCGCATCGACCGTGACGGCGATATCCCTGAACACCTGCGAATATTCGTTGTGCGGATCGAGGATGATGATGCGCAGCTTCGGCCGGTCCGCCACGGCGGCGCGCAGCATGATCGAGACGCCGGAGGACTTGCCGACGCCGGTGGTGCCGACCACGGCAAAATGCTTCTTGAGCATGCCCTCGATGTTGATCGCCGCCGGAACCGTTTCATCCATCACCAACGAGCCGATGACCGAGGCCTTGCGCTCCTTGAGATCGTACATCGACGACAGATCGTCGCTGCGGATGCGATGCACCGGTGCGCCCAGCGGCGGATAGTTCATGATGCCGCGGCGGAACGACGGCTTGCCATCCGCCTCATCGGTGATCTCGCCCAGCATCTCGACATTGGCGCGGGCGTCGTTCTCCTCCTCGGCGTTCCAGCTGGCGCCGGTCATGCTCATGTCCTGCACCAGGCAGATGATGCGGCTGCGCGGGCCGTAGATCGTCACCAGGTTGCCGATCGCCCAGTACGGATCCTCGGGCTTCAGGATGGTC
>Ga0209573_1002909_pt1 | contig 20283 bp, 18 predicted proteins | sample TNRBio252014_DNA_FD_185870 | JGI IMG/M metagenome (GOLD analysis project Ga0209573, IMG submission 185870) | Wastewater treatment Type I Accumulibacter community from EBPR Bioreactor in Madison, WI, USA - TNR Reactor_6/25/2014_ DNA (SPAdes)... | ecosystem: Engineered > Bioreactor > EBPR >...
CGCGCGCCCGCGAGGTCCGCGCCATGATCCGCGCCGGTGCTGTCACCGGCCTCTCCATCGGCTTCGTCACCAAGACCGCGAAGCGCCACGCGCAGGGCCGCACCATCAGCGCGCTGGACCTGCACGAAATCAGCATTGTTGCCGTCCGGGCCCACTCGGGCGCGCAGATCACCTCCATCAAGTCTGTAACGAGTGAGAGTATCCCCATGGAAAACGAAGACCTGACCCCTGAGGTCAAGACCACCCCGGCCAATGCGCCGGGCATCGACCCGAAACCCTTCGAGGAAATCCGGCAGCGCCTCGCCGCCCTCGAAGCCAAGCAGAACCGGCCCGGCGTGACCGTCACCGGCCCGCTGCGCACCAGCGAGGGCAAGGCCTTCGTCAGCTTCCTGCAAGGCGGCGACTTCGACAAGAAGGCGCTGACCGTCGCCGGCGACGCCCCAGCCTATGTGTTGGCGCCCGAGGAAACCTCGGCCGAGTTCATCCGCAACCTTGTCGAGTTCAGCCCGATCCGCAGCATTGCGGACGTGCGCGCCACCGGCAGCCACACGATCCTGTTGCCCAAGCGCACCGGCATCACCAATGCCGTCTGGGTGGGCGAGACCACCGCCCGCACCGCGTCCGAGCCGACCTTTGGCCAGTCCGAGATCGCCGTGAAGGAACTGGCCACGCATGTGGACCTGTCCCTGCGGATGCTCGAAGACAGCGCCAACGTCGAAGCCGAGGTGCGCCTCGCCCTTGCCGAAGACTTCGGCGCCAAGGAAGCCGTCGCCTTCGTCAACGGGACCGCGGCGGTGGAGCCGCAGGGCTTCATGACCGCCGCCGGGATCGCCGAGACGAACAACGGCCACGCCACCGTGCTGAGTGCCGACGCCCTGATCCGGCTGTTCTATGCCATGGCCGCGACCTACCGGAACCGCGGCACCTGGGTGATGAACGGCACCACGCTGTCGGTGATCCGCAGCCTGAAAGACGGCAACGGTAACTACCTTTGGCAGCCGAGCTATCAGGCGGGCCAGCCCGAGACGATCCTCGGCCGTCCGGTGATCGAAGCGCTGGACATGCCCAATATCGTCAGCGCCTCGACGCCGATCATCTTCGGCGACTTCCGGGCCGGGTATCGCATCTATGACCGCATCACGCTGGACGTGCTGCCCGATCTGCTGACCCAGCGCACCGCCGGCATGGCCCGTTTCCATGCCCGCCGCCGCGTCGGTGCCGGTGTGGTGCGGGTGACGGCCGGAATGAGTGCCGAACAAGCCGCCAACCGCATTCGCCAGATCGAAGAGGCGGGCACCGGGGCGGCGCAGACCCTGACCGACATGTTCATGAGCGTCCTTGACGGCTCTATGTCGGCAGAGGAAGCGCTGGCGTCTCTCCTGCGCCGACTGCTTGAGGTGCAGGTGCAACAGATGCTCATGGGCATGTTCACCAGCGCCGCGCCGGGCGGGTTCATGTCCTTCCTCGGCGGCTTGCTGGGGTTTGCCCAAGGCGGTTACACCGGCGATGGCGGGCAGCTCGAACCGGCCGGGATTGTGCATCGCGGCGAGTTCGTCATGTCGAAGGCGGCGACCTCGCGTCTGGGCGTCCAGACCCTCGACCGCCTGCACCAGTCTGCGCTGCGCGGCTACAGCGACGGCGGGCTGGTCGGCAACGGCGGGCGGGTGGCGCAGGGCCTCGGCGCGCCGCAGGATGGTGGCCGTGGCGCCGCGCCCGCCGTCACGATCAACGCTCCGGTAACGGTCAACGCGAACGGCGGCACGCCGGACCAGAACCACGATCTGGCGGAACAGATGGGCCGCGCCGTCGAGCGCCAGATGCGGGCGGTGGTGATCGAAGAGCTGCGGCGGCAGATGAGGCCGGGGAACATGCTGCCCAGCGGCCGCCGGTAAGTCTTGGCAGACTCTGGGCGGGCCGCCGAGCGGGGAGGCCGGGTGTGGGAGGGGTGAGGGTGCGGGCTGGATGAGGTGAGTCTGTAGGGTGCCTTCCGGCGAGTCGCGGGTTTGCTGAAATTCTCCACCCTCTGCTGCCCCACCCGGAACTTGAGGGCGCGCAGCGCCCGAGCGGCCGGAGATAGTCTTGGTCGGCTGCATGGCAGCGGAGACAGCCGGAGTGTGGGAAGAATTTCCTCCACCGGATCGAAGATGATGCGCGGGAGCGAAGCGACCGCGCCCCGGAGGAAGGAGGGCGCGCAGCGCCCGACGAACCGGAGGGAGGATATCCTCCTGCCGCAGGAAGCATACAAGCCGGAGGTGGAGGTTATTCAGCGCTCGCCAGAGTTATAGTAAGATAAGAAGTTTCTTCTAACTTCTATATACTGGGGTGCGCTGAAATATCTCCACTCAACAAACTCCCTGTCCTACTCCGGTTTCACGCTGGAAAGCGCTGGAAAATCTCCACCCCTACATCTCCGGTTTCTCAAAGAGGTCTGCCGGTCACTGAAAAACCTCCACCAATTCAGATAAGTCCCCGGTTGAGGCAGCTTACCACTGCTGACTTTCTTCACCCGCGCGGCAGCCCCACGGAGTGCGGTGGTGGCGCCTCTGTTTGGCTCCGGCGACCTACTGGAACTGCTGACTTTCTCCACCGGAACGCCGATGCTTCACGGGTGCTAAAAAAAGTCCACTGCGCAACAGGCCAGCCCTTGAAGTCCCGATTCGCGATTCTCAAGTGTGGCGAATCTGGCGGCGACCGAGCGAGAGATCGAGATGAGCGACTATTTGGACAATCTGGAGCGTATGCGCGCTATCGGTGCGGCGCGCGCCAAGGCCGAGGCGGATGCTGTGGCGGGTCTCGATGACCTGATCAACATGGGTCTCGAGAAGATCGACGCGACGCTGGAGAGCGCGGTGGAAGCCGACGAGGTAATCGAAGTGCAGGCGCCCAAGGATCTGGGCGAGATTGCTGAGATAGTTGTCCTGCCTGCGAAGGCTGCTTCGGTGCCGGATGGTTTCCATGATGAGGATGCAATCCTTGCTGACATCATGAACGAGACGTCGGCGGCGAGCACCGTCCCCACTGCCGCGTCAGATGCGGACATCGAAATGGACGCGGATCTGCTCAGCGAGTTGGTGCTCAAGATTGAGCAGTCCGAGGCTTACGAGAGCCAGACCACCACGCTCAATGTGGCGGCTCTCCGAAAAGGCGCTCATGCGCAAGAAGAGCTTCTTGAGCAAGTCGTGGACCCTAAGCGCGGCGTGAACCCGTATCAGCGTAGCATCCAAAACCGGCGCGCTTACGAAAAACGCAGGATCGCGACCCGCCGTAATGACAAACCTTCCCATATGACAAAAGAACAGCGCGAAGAGCACGCTAAGGAACTGCGGCAGGCTCAACGCGAGCGGGAATATGCCGCGAGAAAAGCCAAACGCGCCGCCGCCAAGGCGACGACCATCATCCCCGTGGAGAATGACGAATGAAACCCCTCGAACTTGCCAAAATCTTCGCTGATCCGTGCAACCACGCGGGCCAGCTTCACGCCAGCCTCACGCGCGGATACGAGCTGCCCGCTGAAGTGCTGCGTGCCGCCGAAGCTGACCGCAGGCGTGAAGAGCGCCTCGACAGCATGAGGAACAGCACGCGCGGCTCTTGAAACCCTCACCGGCGTTTCCCAAATCGCTGGTGTCAGAAGAGGCCGCGATCAGTAAGCCGTTCGCACCTCTAAGGCAGAAACCCCGGTAGCGAAAGCTCTGGGGTTTTTTTCTTTTTAACTTTGACGGAAAACATTGCATATTCCGTCTTCAAGTGATGTGTAATCAGAAAGGAAATTCATCGAAAACAACGTCCAAGTTGACTTTGTTCGATTGGATCTTCTCACCCATAGCTACTTCAACCGTCAGATACCCTTGTAGTTTATATTCGTCCTTGGGTTCTTCACCCTCGGACTTCCACCATAGAACCGTCTTAAGATTGACTTCCTCATGCGTGAAGCCGTCTGGGGGGAGGCGGTGCATACCGGACCTAATGAGCCAACGCTTCAGTTTGGCTTTCGTCAACTCATATCCACAAACTGTTCCATTGTGGCGGATGGTCCATCTCTTTGAAGTTATCAAGTATATGGCATCAATCGGAACGCTGGCTTTGCTCGAGTTGTTCTTGATTTCAATGGTGACGTCGTGTTCACCTGAATGCGACCAATCTGTTTTCGTAAGAAATCCACCGGAACTTCTGATGGAAACCGCAACAGACTCGCTTTTCTTTAGTGCGGCTTCACTCTTGGCCCATGCTATTTCGGGCTCTAGCTTCGCCTTTAAGTCGGAAGCCGTTCCATCATAGACGATGTGCCTGTGATGCTTAAGATCAAAAGGAATATCTGCGGCGCTCTTCGTGATCAATATGCATAGTTTATCCTTTGCGTGCGCATATCCAACTTCGTAGAACACATTAGGGTTCTTGCCCGACATCTCCGCAATGATGAAATCAGATGCGTCTATTTGACGGTAAATTCGTTGCAGCATCGTATCTGTAAAACGTTGCTCATCTACCCGTTCGGCTACCACATTCTGATCGGCGCATGCCAACTTTATTCCGAATTCATATGCATCCTTATATTCGGCGGCGAAGGGCATCAGAACAAATGCAAAAGGTCTCTCGGTTGTGGACATGCGCAGCCTTTTGAACGGTAGTTTCCAGAGAAACCGCAGCGTATCGTTCAAGCTTATCGACGACAACACCCGGTTCAGCGTTAAGGACGCCCCTCGAGCGCCTACAGTCGCTCACAGACGAAGCCTTGCTCCTAACTCCAGACTGTGAGTCGCACCGAAACCAAGGCGCCACGAGAATTCCGGCGGTGGCGTCGCATGTGTAACACACGCGCGACTGTAACACACGCGCTCCGAGGTGGACCGCTAAGTGTTTGTTTTTACGCATAAAAATGCAATGGCTGGGGCGGTAGGATTCGAACCTACGGTACACGGTACCAAAAACCGATGCCTTACCACTTGGCCACGCCCCAACTGCGGCGGTGTTTATCCAACCGGGTTCGGGGCTGCAAGGGGGGCGGGTGAAAAAATTGCGACGCTTTCACCGGCGGGGCGGGCGGTGTAGAGCGCAGGCAGGTTGGCGGGGGCAGGTGATGGGCTGGGATGTGATCGTGCTGGGGGCCGGGGCCGCCGGGCTGATGGCCGGGATCGAGGCGGCGCGGCGCGGGCGCAGGGTGCTGGTGCTGGACCATGCGGCGGCGGCCGGCGAGAAGATCCGCATCTCGGGCGGCGGGCGTTGCAATTTCACCAATCTGCACATTGCGCCCGAGCGTTTCCTGTCGCAAAATCCGCGCTTTGCGTTGTCGGCGTTGCGCCGTTTCACTCAGCGTGACTTTGTTGCGCGGGTGGACCGCGCTGGGATCGCCTGGCATGAAAAGACGCTGGGGCAGCTTTTTTGCGACGGGTCGGCGCGGCAGATCGTCGACCTCTTGCTGCGCGATCTGGCGCAAGCCGGGGCTGAGTTGCGGCTGGGGGTGGGGCTGCGGGCCGTGCGACCGGGATTTGTCGTCGAGACCGATCAGGGCGTCGAACGCGCCGGTTCGGTGATCGTGGCGACCGGTGGCAAGTCGATCCCTAAAATGGGGGCGAGTGGCTTTGGCTATCAGGTGGCACAGGAGTTCGGGCTGGCATTGGTCGAGCTGCGGCCAGGGCTGGTGCCCCTGACCTTTACCGACGCGCAACGCGAGGGGATGGCGGCGCTGGCGGGCCTTGCAGTACCCGCACGGGTGGGGGTCGAGGGCGCGAAGATCACCTTTGACGAGGGGTTGTTGTTCACGCATCGCGGGCTGTCGGGGCCGTCGATCTTGCAGATTTCCAGCTATTGGCGCGAGGGGCAAGCGATCCGCGTCGATCTGGCGCCGGGGCGCGATCTGGTGGCCGAGGTCATCGCGGCGCGCGCCACGATGGGCGCGCGCGATCTTGCCAATGTCCTTGACCTGCCCGAGCGGCTGTCGCGTGTCCTCGTCGAGCGCGCGGGCCTGACGGGCAAGCTGGCAACACAGTCGAAAGCCGCGCTGGCCGCGCTGGCCGAGGCGGCGCATCGCTGGCGCCTGGTCCCGGCGGGCACCGAGGGCTGGCGCACGGCCGAGGTGACCCTCGGCGGCGTGGATACTGATGCGCTGGACTCGCGCACCATGATGGCACGGACGGTGCCGGGGCTGTTCTTTGTCGGCGAGGTGGTCGATGTCACCGGCTGGCTGGGCGGCTACAACTTCCAATGGGCCTGGTCCTCGGGCTGGGCGGCGGGGCAGGTGGCCTGAGGCTGTGCCTTGGTCGGGTGCCTCAAGGCGAGTCATTGGGGCAATGTGAACGCGCGGCTTGCAGGGCAGGGGGCTGCGCTTTATGCGGGCGGCGAACGAGGGGGCTGAGATGCGGGAATTGTCGGAAGGCTCGGGCGCGGCGCCACTTGTGGTGCTGGTGCGGCCGCAGATGGGCGAGAATATCGGCGCGACGGCGCGGGCGATGCTGAATTTCGGCCTCGAGCGCATGCGGCTGGTGGCGCCGCGCGACGGTTGGCCAAACCCTGCCGCAGTGGCGATGGCCTCTGGGGCCTCGGTGGTGCTGGATCACGCTGGGGTTTTTGGCGATCTGGGCGCGGCGCTGGCCGATTGCGACATGGTCTATGCCACCACGGCGCGCGCACGCGGGTTGGTCAAGCCGGTGTTGACCCCGGAGGCCGCGATGGCCGAGGCACGCACATTGATTGCGGCGGGCAAGAAAGTAGCGGTGCTGTTCGGACCCGAGCGGGCGGGGCTGGAGAACGAGGATGTCGCGCGGGCCAATGCGATCATCACCGTGCCGGTCAATCCGGGGTTCTATTCGCTGAACCTCGCGCAATGCGTGCTGCTGACCGCTTACGAGTGGATGCGGCAGTCCTCGGCCATCGAGGGCGTGCGGTTGGAACTGGCGGGCACCGATCTGGCAACCGGGATCGAGGTGCAGCGCCTTGGCGATCATTTCGAGGAAAAGCTGGCGGCCAGCGGGTTTTTCTTCCCGCCGGAAAAGGCGCCGCACATGAAGCTGAACCTGCGCAACATGCTGTCGCGTTGGAGCATGACGCGGTCCGAGGTGCAGACGCTGCATGGCATCCTGCGCCAGTTGCTTCGCGGGCGAGGGGTTGAAGGCCCCGACGCCGGGCAATAGCTTGGCGCCAAAGCGCAGGAGCGAGTGATGGCCAGACGGGCGATTTTCGAGGACACCGATGTAGCCACGCCGCCGCCACCGCGCGCCGGGATCGAAGCGCCGAAGGGCGCACGCCAGGCGATCCGGCTGTGGCTGGCGCTGATGTTCGCGCTGGTGGTGGCGATGATCGCGCTGGGGGGGATGACCCGGCTGACCGATTCGGGCCTGTCGATCACCGAATGGCGGCCACTGACAGGTGCATTGCCGCCCATGAATGCCACCGACTGGCAGGCCGAGTTCGACCGCTATCGCCAGATCGACCAGTATCACCTGCTCAACGCGGGAATGACGCTGGAGGATTTCAAGAGCATCTATTGGTGGGAATGGTCGCATCGGCAGTTGGGTCGCCTGATCGGGCTGGTCTGGGCGGTTGGGTTCCTGTGGTTCTGGCTGCGGCGGCAGATCCCGGCGGGCTGGACGGGGCGGCTGGTGCTGCCCGGCGCCTTGGGCGGGCTGCAGGGCGCGATCGGCTGGTGGATGGTGGCCAGTGGCATCACGCAGGGCGAGGGGATGACCTCGGTCGCCAGCTATCGGCTGGCGCTGCATCTGGGGCTGGCCTTTGTCATTCTGGGCGTGCTGGCGTGGTATGCGCTGCTGCTGGGGCGCTCGGACGCCGACCTTTTGCAAGCGCGACGCGGGCGCGAGGAGCGACTGTTCCGTCTGTCCACCGGCCTGATGCATTTCGCCTTTTTGCAGATTTTGCTCGGGGCGCTGGTCGCAGGGATTGACGCGGGCCGGGGCTATACGGACTGGCCGTTGATGGGTGGGCACTGGCTGCCGCCCGCGATGGGCGAGTTGACACCGCTTTGGCGCAACCTTTTTGAAAATGACGGCACGGTGCAGTTCATCCACCGGGTCAGCGGCTATATGCTGGCGGTGTTTGCGCTGGTTGTCTGGCTTCGTGGTCGGGCTTCGGTTCATGGCGCCACGCGGCGGGCTTTTCACACTGTCGCGCTGGTGCTGGCCGCACAGATCACCCTGGGCATCGTTACGGTGCTGTACGGTGCGCCGGTGCTCTTGGGCATCGCGCACCAACTGGCCGCGGTGCTGCTCTGGGTGCTGATCCTGCGGGCGCGGCATCTGGCGCTTTACCCCATTGCTACACGCATCCGGAGAGACGCATGAATTTGCACCACAATAGCGGCTGGGACGACCTTTTGGCGCATGAGCGCACCACCTGGGCGTTGGCGCAGGTCATGGGGCGGCTGGGCTGGGACCAGGAAACCATGATGCCTCGAGGCGCTGCCACACAGCGCAGCGAAGAGATGGCAGCCCTCGAAGGTGTGCTGCACGCGCGGCGCACTGATCCCCGGTTGGGCGAGTGGTTGGCCGTGGTGCAGGCGCCCGATGCGACGGGTGCGGCGATCCTGCGGCATGTGCGGCGATCCTATGCCCGCAATACGCGGGTGCCCGCCGATCTGGCGGCTGAAATCGCCCGTGTCACCTCGATCGCGCAGGGCACCTGGGCCGAGGCTCGTGCGCGCGATGACGTCGCGCATTTCCTGCCGACGCTGGCGCGGGTGATCGACCTGCGGCGTCAGGAAGCACAGTCACTGGCGCAGGGCGGCGACCCCTATGATGCGCTGCTGAACGAATATGAGCCTGGTATCACCGGCGCCGAGGTCGCGGCGATCTTTGCACGGATGCGCAGCCGTCTGGTGGCCTTGCGCGCCAAGGTGCTGGGCGCCAGCCGGCAGCCGGCCGCGTTGAAGGGCGAGTTTGGCCGCGACGGGCAACTTCGCCTCAGCCGCAAACTGGCCGAGGCTTACGGTTATGACCTCGCCAAGGGGCGCATCGATCTGGCGGTGCATCCGTTCAGCTCGGGCTCGGGTGCGGATGTGCGCATTACCACGCGGGTCAGTGAAACCGACCCGTTCAACTGCTTTTATTCGACAATTCATGAGGTTGGTCACGCCTGCTATGAGCAGAACGTCGACGAATCCTATTGCTTTACCCCGCTGGGCGACGGAGTGTCGATGGGCGTGCATGAAAGCCAGAGCCGGATCTATGAGAATCAGCTCGGCCGCTCACGCCCCTTCACCGGCTGGTTGCATGGGCAGATGGTGGCGGAATTCGGCGACCTCGGGCTCGATGCCGAGGGGTTCTATCGCGCCGTCAACCGCGTGCAGCCCGGCTATATCCGCACAGAGGCGGACGAAGTGCATTACAACCTGCATGTAATGATGCGCTTTGATCTCGAACGCGCGCTGATCTCCGGCGATCTGGTGGCGGGCGATCTGGAAGCCGCGTGGAACGACCGTTTCCTGCATGATTTCGGCGTGACGGTCGACCGGCCGTCGCACGGGATGTTGCAGGATGTGCACTGGTCGGTGGGGCTGTTTGGCTATTTCCCCACCTACTCGCTGGGCAACGTCTATGCCGGTTGCCTGATGAAGGCCCTGCGGGCCGACCTGCCGGGCATCGACTCCGATCTGGCCGAGGGGCGCCCGACCGTCGCCACCGCCTGGCTGAAGGACAAGGTGCAGCGCCACGGTGGACTGTTTGAGCCGCGCCAGACCATTGCTCTGGCCTGCGGATTCGAGCCGGATGAGGGCCCGCTGCTGGACTATCTGGAGGCCAAGTTCAGCGAGCTTTATGATCTCTAGCTATTCGGCCGCCCTGCGCTGGCGCTTCAGCAGGGGCGCCAGATAGCGGCCGGTGTGGCTGCCCTCGATGCGGGCGATGTCCTCGGGCGTGCCCTCGCCGACAATCACACCGCCGCCGTCGCCCCCCTCGGGGCCGATGTCGATCACCCAGTCGGCGGTTTTCACCACGTCCAGATTGTGCTCGATCACCACGACCGAATTGCCTTGATCGACCAATTCATGCAGCACTTCCAAGAGCTTGCGCACGTCCTCGAAATGCAGCCCCGTGGTCGGTTCGTCGAGGATATAGAGCGTGCGGCCCGTGGATCGGCGGCTGAGTTCCTTGGACAGTTTCACCCGCTGCGCCTCGCCGCCTGAGAGCGTGGTTGCCTGCTGGCCGACCTTGACATAGCCCAGACCCACCCGCACCAGCGCGTCCATCTTTTCGCGGATCGCGGGCACGGCAGTAAAGAACCCCTGCGCCTCGTCGACCGTCATGTCGAGCACGTCGGAAATTGATTTACCCTTGAACAATACCTCCAGCGTCTCGCGGTTATAGCGCTTGCCCTTGCAGGTTTCGCAAGTGACATAGACGTCGGGCAGAAAATTCATCTCGATCTTCAGCACGCCGTCGCCCTGACAGGCCTCGCAGCGCCCGCCCTTGACGTTGAAGCTGAATCGTCCCGGTTTATAGCCGCGCGCCTTGGATTCCGGCAACCCGGCGAACCAGTCGCGGATGTGGCCAAAGGCGTCGGTATAGGTGGCCGGGTTCGAGCGCGGCGTGCGGCCGATCGGGCGCTGGTCGATGTCGATGACCTTGTCGAGATGCTGCAGGCCCATCACGGTTTCGCAGGGCGCCGGGGTCTGGCGCGCGCCGTTCAGCCGCATCGAGGCGGTCTTGAACAGGGTCTCGATGGTCAGCGTGGATTTGCCGCCGCCCGAAACCCCAGTCACGCAGACAAATTTGCCCAAGGGGAAATCGACCGAGACCTCTTTCAAGTTGTTGCCCGTCGCCTTGACCACGCGGATCGCCTTGCCATTGCCCTCGCGGCGAACGCCGGGCACCTCAATGCGGCGAGTCCCCATCAGGTATTGCCCGGTGACACTGGCCGGGTCGGCGGCGATCTCTTCGGGCGTGCCCATACTGACGATGCGCCCGCCATGCACCCCGGCGCCGGGGCCCATGTCGAGCACCCAATCGGCGGTGCGAATCGCGTCCTCATCATGTTCGACCACCAGCACGGTGTTGCCTTGGTCACGCAGGTTGCGCAGCGTCGTCAACAGGCGGTCGTTGTCGCGCTGATGCAGGCCGATGCTGGGTTCATCAAGCACATAGAGCACGCCGGTCAACCCACTGCCGATCTGGCTGGCGAGGCGAATCCGTTGGCTCTCGCCGCCCGACAGCGTGCCCGCCGCGCGGCTGAGGGTCAGATAATCCAGACCAACATTGACAAGAAATCCAAGGCGTTCGCGGATTTCCTTGAGGATGGCGGCGGCGATCTGGCCCTTTTGCTTGCTCAATTGGTTGGGCGCTTCGGTCACCCAATCCAGTGCCTCGCGGATCGACAGTTCCGAAATCTGGCTGATGTGTTTGCCAGCGATCCTGACCGCCAGCGCCTCGGGTTTCAGCCGGGCGCCACCGCAGGTGCTGCAAGGCCGGTTGTTCTGATAGCGCTCGAATTCCTCGCGCACCCAGGCGGAATCAGTTTCCTTCCAGCGGCGCTCCATGTTGGGGATCACCCCTTCGAAGACCCGCGTGACGCTGTAAACCCGCCCGGCATCGTCATAGCGGAACGGGATTTCTTCGCCGTCCGAGCCGCGAAGCAGCATCGTTTTCACAGCGTCCGGCAGATCCCGCCAGGGCTTTTTCGCGTCGAATTTGTAGTGTTTGGCCAGCGCTTCGATGGTTTGCAGGAAATAGGGCGACTTGCCCTTGCGCCAAGGGGCGATGGCGCCGTCTTCCAGCCGCAGCATCGCGTCGGGCACCACCAGACGCTCGTCAAAGAAGAGCTCGACCCCCAACCCGTCGCAGACCGGACAGGCGCCATAGGGGGCGTTGAAACTGAACAGGCGCGGCTCGATTTCCGGAATGGTAAAGCCGGAGACCGGGCAGGCGAATTTCTCGGAAAAGGTCAGCCGTTCGGGAGGCTGACCCTCGGGTGCCTCGGCCATTTCCAGAATCGCGATACCGTCTGCGAGGTCGAGCGCAGTGCGCAGACTGTCAGCCAGCCGGGTTTCGGTGCCAGGGCGCACGACGATGCGGTCGACCACCACGTCGATGTCATGGCGGAATTTCTTGTCCAGTTCGGGCGGCGTGTCCAGTTCGTGAAAGGCGCCGTTCACCTTGACGCGCTGAAAGCCCTGCTTGCGTAACTCGATCATTTCCTTGCGGTATTCGCCCTTGCGATCGCGCACGATCGGCGCCAGCAGATAGGCGCGTGTCCCCTCGGGCAGGGCGAGAATGCGGTCCACCATGTCCTGCACCTGCTGCGCCTCGATCGGCAGGCCGGTGGCGGGGGAATAGGGGGTGCCGGCGCGGGCGAACAACAGCCGCAGGTAATCGTGGATCTCGGTCACCGTACCGACAGTCGAGCGCGGGTTCTTCGAAGTGGTCTTTTGCTCGATGGAAATCGCCGGGCTGAGGCCGCCGATATGCTCGACATCGGGTTTTTGCATCATGTCGAGGAACTGGCGCGCATAGGCCGACAGCGATTCGACATAGCGGCGCTGACCTTCGGCATAGATCGTATCGAAGGCCAGCGACGACTTGCCCGAGCCCGACAGGCCGGTGATGACCACCAGCTGATCGCGCGGAATATTGACGTCAATGCCTTTCAGGTTGTGCTCGCGTGCACCCCTTATTTCGATGAACTTCTGTTCGGCCATGTTCCCGCCCCAGCTGCGCCGGGCAACATAGCCCGATTGAGGTGAGTCTCCAATGCGAAAGTGAGAACGAAAAGTAAACGGAAGCGGGAAATCGCGGCGTGCCGACAATTTCTCACATTCTATATCTTGAATATTAAATCCGATCTGCTATGTAGCGTGCAACGACAGTCACCGGCCCGTTGGCCAACAGGAGCGACCATGTTCAACTTCCTCAATTCGATGATGAATTCGGGCCCGGCGGTCAGCCCGGCCGAGGCCGTCAAGGCCGTTGCCGAAAAGCGCGCCATCGTCATCGACGTGCGCGAATCTGACGAAGTGCGCTATTCCGGCAAGGCCAAGGGCGCGCTGAATCTGCCGCTGTCGCGGTTGCACCTGATGGCCGACCCGAACTCGGGCCATTTCGACAAGGCGCTTGCGGCGGCGAAAAAGACCGGGCAGGAGGTCTATCTGTATTGTGCCTCGGGTGCGCGCTCGGGCCGTGCGGCGGGGATTCTGCGCCAGCACGGCTTTGACAAGGTGCACAACCTGGGGTCAATTCAGTCCTGGGCGCAGGGCGGCGGGCAGATCACGCGCTGAGTCTTGCATCACCGGCGACCCAGGTGTGATACTGCCCAAGTTCTATCTCCTGAGGTCGCCGATGGTTTCGTTTTTTGTCAAGGCCTTGGCCAGCCTTTTGGTCGCAACACCCGCAATGGCGCAGACGCCCCGCGTCGGCGCCATTGATGCGTTGCCCGAGACCGGCGTGTTTGTCGTCGAGCGTGTTGCTGCGCCACTCGACACGACGGCGCTGCGGGATCCGGCGCGGATCACCGCCGAATCGCGGTCCGCGATTGCCGAGGTCTGCCTGCGCGTGCCGGTGGTGATGGCCCCCGGAGGCGATTTGGCCTGGGTTGATGCCAGTCGCCCACTGCCGCAGGTCGTCGGCCGCGCGCATTGTTCGCAAAGTGGGCCGGTGGCCTTTTGCACCGGCGCGGGGGTGATCTCCCAGGCGGGCAGCGGTCAGGCGGGAATCGTCAGCACTGGTGCCGGGTTCGCGCTGGTCTATCAGGCAGAAACCCGCATCTTTCACCGCTGCGATGGCCCGGAGGGCCTGTCGCCGGACGCAGCGCGCCTGCAGGCAATTCTGGAGATCGGGCAGGGCTGACCCGTTCCAGCAACGGCTGTTTTCCGCCCTTGCGTGCCGCTTTTGGTCGCTCAAGCACGACCGGTCATGCTAGAAACCCGGATGCGCCGCAAAAGGAACAGGTCATGTTGAAGGTTCTGGGCTCGACCTGGGCGCTGCTCCTGGGGCTCATGCTGCTGATGCTGGGCAACGGCATGCAGGGCACTCTGCTGGGCATTCGCGGTGCGATCGAGAATTTCTCGACACTGGAAATGTCGATCGTCATGTCGTGCTATTTCGTCGGCTTCCTCTTTGGCAGCCGCATGGCGCCCGAGATGATCCGCCGCGTCGGTCATGTCCGCGTTTTTGCCGCGCTGGGGTCGATGATTTCGGCCGTGCTGATCCTTTATGCCGCCGTGCCGCATTGGATGGCCTGGGCGCTGATGCGGGTGGTGATCGGCTTTTCGTTCTCGGGCGTCTATATCACCGCTGAAAGCTGGCTCAACAATGCCTCGACCAACGAGACGCGGGGGCAGGCGCTGTCACTTTACCTGATCGTGCAAATGATCGGCATCATCGCGGCGCAGGTGCTGCTGAACTTTGGCGATCCCTCGGGCTATATCCTGTTCGTCATTCCGTCTGTGCTGGTCTCGTTGGCCTTTACGCCAATCCTTCTTTCGGTCGCACCTGCGCCACCGTTCGACACCACCAAGCCCCTGAGTTTCCGCAAGCTTTTCGACACCTCGCCGCTGGGCTGCGTGGGGATGTTCCTGATGGGGGGTATCTTTTCGGCCCAGTTCGGCATGGCGGCGGTCTGGGGCACGCAAGCCGGGCTGAATGTGCGCGACCTGTCGATCTTTGTCGCGGGGATCTATGTCGGCGGGCTGGTGCTGCAATATCCGATTGGCTGGCTGAGTGACCGGATGGACCGGCGCAAGCTTGTGCTGATGCTGTCGCTGGCGGGGGCGGCGGTGCTGTCGTTGCCGGTGATCTTCGACATGCCCTTTGCGTTGCTGGTGCTGGTGGGCGCTCTCTCAGGTGGGGTCTCAAACCCGCTCTATTCGCTGCTGCTGGCCTATGTGAATGATTACCTTGAGAAAACCGACATGGCGGCGGCCTCGGCCGGGTTGATCTTCATCAACGGTTTGGGTGCGATTTCCGGGCCGATCATTACCGGCTGGATGATGGGTGTCATCGGGCCGGGCGGCTTCTTTTTGTTCATGGCGCTGATCTTTGCCGCGCTGGCCGCCTATGCTGGTTGGCGGATGACGCGGCGCAGGGTGGTGCCCGAATCCACCGGCAGTTATGCCGCGCTTTCGCCCTCGGCCTCGGCGCTGACGGTCGAGGCCGCACTGGAGCAGGCCGAGTCCGACCCGCGGCATTGACCCCACGCCAAGGAGGCTGCTTGACGTGGTGCCAGTGGCGTCGCAGGCTAACCGCAGGGAGGATTGAACATGGATGCACTGGCCCAAGGCGTTCTGACCTATTGGCAGCAGATTGGCCCGGCGGGTTGGTATGCTGGCGGCGAGGCGCTGGACACCGAAATTCGCACCCGGTTCGGTGAGTTGTGGTCGCAGGCCAAGGACGGCGGGCTGATCCACTGGCTGGGCAGCGCCGAGGGGGCGTTGGCGTATCTGTTGGTCACAGACCAGTTTCCCCGCAACATGTTCCGGGATCAGGCGCAGGCCTTTGCAACCGATCCGGCAGCGCGCGTCGCCGCGGCGCGGGTCTGGCAGCACGGGTTTGACCTGCGCATCGAAGGGCCGCTGCGGCAATTCTTCTATCTGCCGATGATGCATTCCGAAACCCAGACCGATCAGGACCGCTGTGTTGCACTGTTCGCTGCGCGGATGCCGGGCGAGAACCTGCTGCACGCCCGCGCCCACCGCGAGGTGATCCGGCGCTTTGGCCGTTTCCCGTATCGCAATGCGGCGCTTGGGCGGGTGGACACCGCGGATGAGCAGGCTTTTCTGACCAAAGGCGGCTATGGCGCGATCGTTCGTGAATTGGGCGGTTGAGCCTTGCGCAGCGATCATGCCTCGTATGTCGGGGTGGGATTGCACGGTTTTCTGATATAGTTTAATACTCAACTAGTTTCATGAGGGAGGGTCAAATGGCCGAGCAAAGCTTTGATGTCATCGTCATCGGCGCAGGCCCCGGCGGCTATGTCGCGGCCATTCGTGCTGCACAACTGGGTCAGCGGGTCGCCGTGGTCGAGCGCGAGCATCTGGGCGGCATCTGCCTGAATTGGGGCTGCATTCCCACCAAGGCGCTGCTCCGCTCGGCTGAGGTTTTTCATCTGATGCACCGCGCCAAGGATTTTGGCCTGTCGGTGCAGGGCGCGGCCTTTGACCTCGACGCGGTGGTGAAACGCTCACGCGGGGTGGCGGCGCAACTGTCGGGCGGCATCGGCCATCTGCTGAAGAAGAACAAGGTCACGGTGCTGATGGGCGAGGCAAAACTGTCGGCGCCGGGCGTCGTGGCGGTAAAAACCGCCAAAGGCGACGAGGTGCTCAAGGCCCCCGCGATCATCCTCGCCACTGGCGCGCGGGCGCGCGAGTTGCCGGGGCTCGAGGCCGACGGCGATCTGGTCTGGACCTATAAACATGCACTGGTCCCCAAACGGATGCCCAAGAATCTGCTCGTCATAGGCTCGGGTGCGATTGGCATTGAATTCGCAAGCTTCTTCAACACCTTGGGTGCCAAAACCACCGTCGTCGAGGTGATGGACCGCGTGCTGCCGGTCGAAGATGCGGAAATCTCGGCGCTGGCGAAAAAGTCCTTTGCCAAGCAGGGCATGGTGATTCGCGAGAAAACCACGGTCAAGAAGCTGGACCGCAGCCCCGGCAAGGTGGTCGCGCATCTGGAGGCGAATGGCGCCACCACGACCGAGGACTTCGACACGGTGATCTCGGCCGTTGGCATCGTCGGGAATGTTGAAAACCTCGGGCTCGAGGCGCTGGGGGTCAAGATTGACCGCACGCATGTGGTGACCGATGAGTACTGCCGCACTTCGGTGCCCGGCCTCTATGCTATCGGCGACATCGCCGGCGCGCCCTGGCTTGCGCACAAGGCCAGCCATGAGGGCGTCATGGTGGCCGAGTTGATCGCCGGGAAAACCGTGCATCCGATCAAGCCGAACTCGATTCCGGGCTGCACCTATTGCCATCCGCAGGTTGCCTCAGTCGGTCTAACGGAAGAAAAGGCAAAGGCGGCGGGCCATGACGTCAAGGTCGGCCGCTTTCCCTTTGTCGGCAACGGCAAGGCGATTGCATTGGGCGAGCCCGAGGGGATGGTGAAAACCGTCTTTGACGCAAAAACCGGGGAGCTGTTGGGTGCGCATATGATCGGCGCCGAAGTGACCGAGATGATCCAAGGTTATGTCATTGGCCGCACCTTGGAAACGACCGAGGAGGACCTGATGCACACGGTCTTCCCGCATCCCACGCTGAGCGAGATGATGCATGAATCGGTGCTCGATGCCTATGGTCGGGCGATCCATTTCTAAGTGGGCAAGGGGGGCAGTTTGCCCCCCTCTTCGGCTTTGCCGAGTTCAGCGCCCGAGGGTTTCAGGCAAGAAGAAGCGGTCAGAAGAAGGCCTGTAGCCCAGTTTGCGCGCGGCCCAGAATGAGGGCGTGCACGTCATGCGTGCCCTCATAGGTGTTGACGGTTTCCAAGTTGACCATGTGGCGAATGACCTGAAAAGTCTCGGAAATCCCGTTGCCGCCGTGCATGTCGCGCGCGACCCGGGCGATATCGAGGGCCTTTCCGCAGTTGTTGCGCTTGATGAGCGAAATCATCTCGGGTGCGGCCTGGGCCTGGTCCATCAGGCGACCGACCTGCAGCGCGGCTTGCAGGCCCAGGGTGATCTCGGTCTGCATGTCCGCGAGTTTCTTCTGGTAAAGCTGCGTGGCGGCCAGCGGGCGGTCGAATTGCTTGCGGTCGAGGCCATATTGGCGCGCCGCATGCCAGCAGAATTCGGCCGAGCCCATGACGCCCCAGGCGATGCCATAGCGCGCCCGGTTGAGGCAGCCAAAGGGCCCCTTGAGGCCTTCGACATGCGGCAGGAGGGCGTCTTCGCCGACTTCCACGCCCTGCATGACGATCTCGCCGGTCGTCGAGGCGCGCAGCGAGAGTTTGCCCTCGATCTTGGGCGCGCTCAGACCCGGCATTCCCTTGTCCAGTACAAAGCCGCGGATGCGACCGCCGTGGGCGTCGGATTTGGCCCAGACGACAAAGACATCGGCAAAGGGGGCGTTGGAGATCCACATCTTGGTGCCGGTCAGGCGATAGCCATTTGCGGTTTTCTCGGCCCGGGTCTTCATGCCGGCGGGGTCCGACCCAGCGTCGGGTTCTGTCAGGCCAAAGCAGCCGATCAGCGCGCCCGAGGCGAGGCCGGGCAAGTATTTGCGGCGCTGCTCTTCGGACCCGTACGCATAGATCGGATACATCACCAGCGAGGATTGCACCGACATCATGCTGCGATAGCCTGAATCGACACGTTCGATCTCGCGCGCGACGAGGCCGTAGGTGACGTACCCGGCGCCAAGGCCACCGTACTCCTCCGGGATTGTGGTGCCCAGAAGCCCGGCTTCGCCCATCAGGCGGAACAGCTCGGGGTCCGACTTTTCGGTGCGATAAGCCTCGATCACCCGCGGTTGCAGGACGCTCTGTGCGAATTCCTGCGCGGCATCGCGCAGCATGCGTTCGTCCTCGGTCAACTGGCTGTCGAGGCGCAGCGCGTCATCCCAGACAAAACGCGACAGGTCTGGCGCGTCCTTGGGTTTCAGTTTGGGGCGATCGGTCATGGCATCCTCCGGACTTTCGAGGTGAAATAGCATGAGACTTTGGTGTCGATATCCGATAAATCGGCATTCATCCATGAGGAAATGGAATGCAGCGCCGCCTTTTGCCCAATACGCCCGCCTTGCTGGCCTTTGACGCACTGGCGCGCACCGGCAGTTTCACCGCCGCCGCGCGGGAATTGGGGCAGACGCAGGGGGCAATTTCTCGGCAGGTGGCGCAGCTTGAAGGGCAGTTGGGCGTGGCGTTGGTGCAGCGCGGCGGCCGGGGGGTGACGCTGAACGAAGCAGGGCAGGCCTATGCCCGCGTTGCTCGGGCGGCGCTCGAGGTTTTGGGGCAGGGCGCGATGGAGGCGCTGGGGCAGGTGCCCGATCAGGCGCTCAGGCTGGCGATCCTGCCGACCTTTGGCACGCGTTGGCTGATGCCGCGCATCCCGCGGTTTGTGCGGCGGCACCCGGAGATCACGCTGCATTTCAGCACTCGGATCGGGCGGTTCGATTTGCGCGCCGCGGGGGTGGATGCGGCGATCCATTCAGGCCGCGGCGATTGGCCGGGGGCGCGGCTGACGCTGCTGATGGACGAGCGTGTTGTGCCCGTGGGGGCGCCGGGCGTGGCGGGCATCGTCGGCCAACCGTTGCTGGCATTGGCCTCGCGACCCGAGGGGTGGAGCGAGTACTGGCTGCAGGCCGGTTTGCCGGGCCCCGCACCGTCGCCGATGATGCGGGTTGAGCAGGTCTCGACACTGGCGCAGGCGGTGGCGGCGGGCATGGGCGTGGGTTTGATGCCGGCCTTCCTGATCCGGACCGAACTCGAGTCTGGGACGCTGGTCGCCTTGGGCGGAGAGATCACCTCGGGCTATGGCTATTATTTTGCCGAGCCCGGCAGTGGACGAGTCAAGCGCGAGGTTGCGTTGTTTCGTGACTGGATTGTCACCGAAACGGACCGCGAGATTGTTGTGTGAAACAGGGCACGCACCGCCTCTGCCCCCCGTGAGCATACACGGCACTCGGTAATCAACCGAGCAGGCCGGTTTGCAGCGCGGTTTCGAGATGGTCGACGGCCGCGGCAAGACGGGCGTCGACGAGGGGCAGATACTCGGTCCAGTCGTGCAGGCCCGTTAGGTCGGCCTGGCCGTCCGAGATACCGCGCAGGGCGATCAGCGGCACGCCTGCGCGCATGCAAGCGCGGGCAACGGACCAGGTTTCCATGTCGACCATGTCTTCGGCGATCCGGGCATAGGCGGCGCCGGTGACGATGTCGGCGCCCGTCGAGAGACTGGCGGTTGGAATGGCGGGCAAGCGAAGCGGCAAGGGCAGGGTGGCAGGTAGGTCGGAAAACGGCGTCAGGCCGGGCGCAAAGCCCAGTGGCGAGGCGTCGATGTCGCGCCAGGCGACCGAGGCGGCCTGATAGACCGCGCAATGACCGAGCCGCGCCGAACCGGCCGAACCCAGCGAGACCACGAGGGCAGGCAGCCTGTTGGCCAGCGTCAGCCGGGTCAACACTTCGGTCGTGGCCAGCGCGGCCTCGACCGGGCCGACACCGGTGAACAGCGGCGTGATACGGGCGCGCAGATGTGCCCCGTATTCGGCATCGACGGCCATGACGAAGAGCACGTCATGGCCTCCGATCCGGGTCAGCGGGGGCATCAGGCGCCGCGGGCCAGTGCCGCAACGCCGGTGCGGGCGATCTCGCGCAGGCCGAGCGGGCGCATCAAGTCGGCAAAGGCGTCGATCTTGGACGGCGC
>Ga0209573_1002912_pt1 | contig 20257 bp, 12 predicted proteins | sample TNRBio252014_DNA_FD_185870 | JGI IMG/M metagenome (GOLD analysis project Ga0209573, IMG submission 185870) | Wastewater treatment Type I Accumulibacter community from EBPR Bioreactor in Madison, WI, USA - TNR Reactor_6/25/2014_ DNA (SPAdes)... | ecosystem: Engineered > Bioreactor > EBPR >...
CCGGGCCGGGCCGCTATCTGGCCTTTCTGCACCGGGTGATCGGGCGGCAGATGGCGCTGGTGGCGCGCTGGATGGGGGTCGGATTCGTGCATGGGGTGATGAACACCGACAACATGGCGATCTCGGGCGAGACCATCGACTATGGCCCTTGTGCCTTTCTCGACGCGCATGATCCGGCGGCGGTGTTTTCCTCGATCGACCGGCAGGGGCGTTATGCCTATGGCAACCAGCCCTTGCTGGCGCGCTGGAATCTGGCGCGGCTGGGCGAGACGCTGATGCCGCTGATGGCCGAAGATCCGGCACAGGCGTTGCCCGATGTGCAGGCGGCGATCGAAGGGGCCGAGGCGCTGTATGCCGACGAGCGTCGCAAGGTGTTCGGCGCCAAGCTGGGGGTAGCGGACGATGCGCTGACCGACCGGTTTCTGGACATGCTGACCGCGCAGGGGGCAGATTTCACGCAGTCCTTCCGCGCACTGGCCGGGGTGGTGCGCGGCGATGACCGGGCGCTGAGGGCGCAGATCGGTGCCGACCCGCGGCTGGCGGGCTGGCTGACCGAATGGCAGGCGCGGTGCGGGCTGGGGGCCGAGGCGCTGGAGGCGGCGAACCCGCTCTATATCCCGCGCAACCACCGGGTCGAAGAGGCGCTGGCCGCCGCGACTGCCGGTGATCTGGCACCATTTCATCGGCTGATGGCGGTTCTGGCCGATCCGTTTCGTGCACAGCCCGGTTGCGAGGATCTGCAGGGGCCGGCACCGGCGGGATCTGGCCCGCATGTCACCTATTGCGGCACCTGAGCGACGCAAAAAGCCCCGCCAAAGCGGGGCCTTGCGTCATTCCGAACTCAAGGTTCAGGCTGCGGCCTTGGCCAGCTCGCGCTTGATCGCCAGAACGCGATCCGACAGCTCTTCGTCGCGCGATTTGGCGAGGAAGGCGTCAAAGCCGCCGCGGTGATCCACCGAACGCAGCGCCGCCGCCGAGATGCGCAGCTTGTACGTGCGGCCCAGCTTTTCCGACGCCAAGGTCACGTCGACCAGGTTCGGCAAAAAGCGGCGCCGGTTCTTGTTGTTGGCGTGGCTCACGGTGTTGCCCGACATCGGGCCTTTTCCGGTCAGTTCGCAGCGGCGCGACATGGTGTCTTCCTCGTCATTGTCAGGCGGGCGTCTGGTCCCCGAATCGGGGGACGCCGATAACGTCACGGGGCGCTGGCTCGGCGGCGCCCGGAATCTCGTGGCGGGTCTTAGGCGGAATCGGCGGGGGCGTCAAGGGACAAGGGGCGCCGGGATCAGGCCATAACCGGGCCGCAAAACCCCCGCAACCGGTCGCGATAAAGACCGGACAGCTCATTGATCGGAAATCCCCGTTTCATCTCCGCAATGGGTGGCCTTCGATGTTCAAGAAATCTCGGCTTGTCGAATCTGGCGCCGTGACGGTCGATCGGGTGACCATGGCCGCCGCCACTGTCGGCTGGGCCTGAGTTCGGCGGCTGCCGTGCGCCTCGGCACCCGCGACCTTGGCGCGTCGATCTCTCAGTCCCTCAGCAACGCCGCCGTGGCACTGATGGGCACCATCAACGCCCGTGTCGCCGGGTTCGTGGACGGCGATTTCACCGGCTGGTCGGCGGCCCGCATGGGCTATTCCGATGAATTGGGCGCGTTCCTTGGCCCCTTTGCGGGCAGCGAGGGCATGCTGACGAATCACGTCACCCTGCCCGAGGGCACCACCGAGGCGACGATCACCTTTGATCTCTTGCTGCTCGACAGTTGGGACGGCACCAGCCCGATCCATTCCGACACGGCCGCCGGCGGGCGGGGCGAGGGTATTGCCTTCCTGATCGACGGGGTCGAGGTCGGCTTTTCCGCGATGACCAACGGGAGTTCCAGCAACCCCACCGGCACCATCACGGTCAATGGCTCGACCTATACCTATACGATGACCCGCACCGGTGGCGGCGAGCTTTACACTCATTCCGACCGTTCGACCTCGTGGCAGGATTCAACCTGGCGCGTGACGCTGACCGCCGAATCGCCGCCGCCCGAGGGCTTTGAGTTCAGTATCAACGGCACCTCGAATCAGATCGTCGGCGATGAGTCCTATGGCATCGACAATTACCGCGTGGATGCCGTCACGCCCTGATCGAGCGCGGACAGCACGGCCAGCGCCGCCGACGCGGGGCTGACCCCGCCTGCTTCGACCCGGGCGCCCATCGCCTGCAGCGTGGCGCGGGCGGTGGGAGTGTCCAGTTGGGCCAGCAGGGCCTGTCGCACCTCGTCCTCGAACCAGCGCCGGGCCTGCGTGGCGCGGCGGGCGTCCCAATGGCCCTGCGCGCGGCGCCAGTTGGTCAGCGCAGTGATGCGGTCCCAGACCTGCGCCAGCCCATCCTCGTGCAGCGCCGAGGCGGTCATCGCCAGTGGATACCCCGGCGCATCCTGCGGACGGGGGCGCAGCAGGCGCAGCGCCCCGGCGTAGTCGGCGCAGGTGCGCATCGCGGCGGGTTTCAGGTCGCCATCGGCCTTGTTGACGACGATCAGATCGGCGGCCTCCATGATGCCGCGCTTGACACCCTGCAACTCGTCGCCGCCTGCCGGAGCCATCAGCAGCACAAAGACATCCGCCAGATCGGCCACCACGGTTTCCGACTGGCCGACGCCGACGGTTTCGATCAGCACGATGTCAAAGCCAGCCGCCTCGCACAACGCCAGCGCCTCCCGCGTGCGGCGGGCGACGCCGCCCAGATGCGTCTGGCTGGGCGAGGGGCGGATAAAGGCATTGGGCAGGCGCGACAGGCGCTCCATCCTTGTCTTGTCGCCCAGAATCGAGCCGCCGGTGCGCGCCGAGGACGGGTCAACCGCCAGCACCGCCACCTTCAGCCCCTGATCGCACAGCATGGTGCCAAAGGCCTCGATGAAGGTCGATTTTCCCACCCCCGGCGTGCCGCTGAGGCCAATGCGCAGGGCCTGCCGTCTGGCACCCGCCAGTTGCTCCAGCAGCACGCGGGCCTGTTCGCGGTGATCGGCGCGGGTCGATTCCACCAGCGTGATCGCCCGCGCCAGCGCGCGGCGGTCGCCTGACAGGATGCGGCTGGCAAGGTCGGTCATCGCGGGCCCTCCGGTTTGCCCCCCTCTTGCCCCGCGGCGCCTGCGCTGTCCAGTCCGGGGCGACAGTCAGCCCACCGGATGAAAGAACCGCGCACGCACCTCGGCCGACCGCACACCGCCGGGGGTATGAACCTGCAGCCCGGTCCCCGCCTGCCAATGCGACCGCTCGATCATGCCGATGGCAACGTTCGTGTCATTGTCCGGCGACCACGTGGCCGAGGTCACCTGCCCCACGCGCTGCCCGCGGGCATCCGTCACCAGCCAGGCCTGATGGCAGGGCACCACCGGGCCGCCGTCAATGGCGATTGGGCGGATTTGCTGCGCCGGGCCGTTGGCGGCCTCCTGCGCCAGCGCCTCGCGTCCGGCGTGATCGACCCCTTCGGGCGCGTTGCAGAATTTGCCCAGGTCGCATTCATGCGGCGTATTCTCGCGCGTCATGTCGTTGCCATAGGACAGCAGACCGCCTTCGATCCGTTCGATCAGGTTGGGGCAACCGGCGCGCACATCCATGCCCTTGCCCGCCTCCATCAGCGCGTTCCACAGCGGCATCCCGTGCTGCGCACCCTCGACGTAGATCTCGAACCCGCCCTGCTTGGAATAGCCCGACCGCGCCACCGCCATTGACACCCCGCCAAAATCGAAGCGCGCAAAGCGGAAAAACCGCACCGCACGCACCGCGTCGCCGAACACCGCCGCCATCAGGTCATCGGCGCGCGGGCCCTGCACGGCCAAGGGCGAGACATCCGGCTCGCTGACCTGCACATCCAGCCGCAACGCCCAGGCGATGCCCTTGACCCACAAGAGCAGGTCACTGTCAGCGATGGAGATCCAGAAGCGATCCTCGTCCAGCTTGACCGCCACCGGGTCGTTCAGCATCCCGCCAGCCTCATCCACCATCGGCACATACAGGCACTGGCCGATCTGCATCTTGGACAGATCGCGCGGGGTCAACCGCTGCAACAGCCGCGCCGCATCGGGGCCGCGCACCTCGACCTGCCGCTCGCAGGCCACGTCCCAGACCTGCACGGCAGATTTCAGATGGCGGCAGTCCTCCTCCAGCGAGTGAAACACCGTCGGCAGCAGCATGTGGTTGTAAACGGTAAAGGCGCGCACCCCGGCAGCCTCGACCCCTTCGGAAAACGGCGTGCGGCGCAGGCGGCGCGAAGGGGAAATCAGCGGCATGGCAGGGGGCTCCGGTTGGTTCGCGCGCAGGCTAAGCCGATGCCATTGCGCCAGACAATCGGGTGAGTCGCGCGGCACTGGAAAAACCCCACGTCACGCCGCATAAGCAGCCCATGTCCTTGCCCATCGACCCGCTGTTGCCCGACCTGATCGCCGCGCTGGCCGCGCGTGGCATGGCCGTGCTGCAGGCGCCGCCCGGCGCGGGTAAAACAACCCGCGTGCCCCTGGCCCTGCTGGATCATGTCGCGGGCCGCATCGTCATGCTGGAACCCCGGCGTCTGGCCGCCCGCGCCGCAGCGGAACGCATGGCCGACACACTGGGCGAAAGTGTCGGCACCACCGTCGGCTACCGCATCCGCGGCGAGGCGAAGGTGTCGCGCGCCACACGGATCGAGGTCGTCACAGAAGGCATCCTGACCCGGATGCTGCAATCCGACCCCTCGCTGGACGGCATCGGCGCGGTGATCTTTGACGAATTCCACGAACGCAGCCTGAACGCCGATCTGGGCCTCGCCCTGACGCTGGAATGCCGCGCCGCCCTGCGCGAGGATCTTCGGCTGATCGTGATGTCCGCGACGCTGGATGCCGCTCCCGTTGCCGCGCTGATGGGCGATGCGCCGCTGCTGACGGCGCAGGGGCGGGCGTTCCCGGTGGAAACCCGCTGGCTGGAGACGCCCTCACCACGCGATGCCCGGCTTGAGCGGACTGTGGCCGATCTGGTGCTGGTGGCGCTGGATGAAACCGAGGGCGGGGTGCTGGTCTTCCTCCCCGGCGAGGGCGAAATCCGCCGCACCGCCGCCGCGCTGGCGCCCCGCTTGCCCACCGATGTGATCCTGCAACCGCTTTACGGCGCGATGGAGTTTGCCGCCCAGCGCGCCGCGCTCGCCCGGCTGGCGCAGGGGCGCAAGCTGGTGCTGGCCACTTCGATCGCCGAAACCTCGTTGACCATCCCTGATGTGCGGGTGGTGGTCGATGCGGGGTTGGCCCGGCGTGCGCGGTTCAACCCAAACTCGGGCATGTCCCGCCTTGTCACCGAACGCGCCAGCCTTGCCGAGGCCGAACAACGCCGCGGCCGCGCCGGGCGGGTGGCACCGGGGGTCTGCTACCGGCTCTGGACGCGGGGGCAAGAGGGCGCCTTGCCCGCCTTCGCCCCGCCGGAAATCGAAACCGCCGACCTGAGCGCGCTGGCGCTGGAACTGGCGCTCTGGGGATCCGAGGCGCTGCCCTTCCTCACCCCGCCGCCGCCCGGCCCGCTGGCCGAGGCCCGGCTGCTGCTGGACGGACTGGGCGCATTGGCCGAAGGGCGCATCACCGGTCACGGACGCGCGATGGCCGCGCTGCCGCTGCATCCAAGGCTGGCGCATATGCTGCTGATCGCGGGCAAGGGCGCCGCGCCGCTGGCATCCCTGCTGGCCGACCGCGACCCGCTGACCGGCGCCCCCGCCGACCTGACCCTGCGGCTGCGCGCGTTGGCGGGCGAGGCGCAGCCACACGCCCTGCGCCGCGAAACACTCGATGCGATCCGGTCCGAGGCCAAACGCCTCGCCCGCCTCGCTCCCGCCGACACTGGCATGACCCCGGCGGAAATGGCGGCGCTGGCCTACCCTGACCGCATCGGCCTCAGACGCAAGGGCGAGGCGCCGCGCTACCTCTTGTCAGGCGGCAAGGGCGCGGCGCTCGATCCCGCCGACCCGCTGGCGCAAACCCGGCTGCTCGTCGCCACCGATCTCGACGGCGACCCGCGCGAGGGGCGCATCCGGCAAGCGCTGGCACTGGGCGAGGCCGAGTTGCGCGGCCTTTTCCCTGCCCGCATTCGCTGGGAAAATGCCTGCGACTGGTCCCCGCGCGAGGGCCGCATCCTGTCGCGCCAGCGCGAGACCTTTGGCGCGCTGACCCTGGCCGAGCGCCCCTGGGATGCCCCGCCCGCCACCCGCGCCCGCGCCGCGCTGGAGGGGCTGCGCGCCCTCGGCCTCGCAGTGGCGATGAGCCCCGCCGCCCGCCGACTGCAGGCGCGGGTGGAACTGCTGCGCGGACAGGGCGCCGACCTGCCGGATTTCACCGACACCGCCCTGATCGACGCGGCCGAAGACTGGCTGATGCCCTCCCTCGCCCGCATCCGCAGCGAGGCCGACCTGCGCGCCCTTGACCTGACCGAGGCCTTGCTGGGCCGCCTGAACTGGGACCACCGGCAAACCCTCGACAGCCTCGCGCCCAGTCATTTCGTCACCCCACTGGATCGCCGGGTGCCGATCGACTATGCCACCGGCCAGCCGGAAATCGCCCTGCGACTGCAAGAAGTGTTCGGCGTCACCACCCACCCCACCGTTGGCCCGCGCCGCCTGCCGCTGAAGATCACCCTGCTCAGCCCGGCGCAGAACCCGGTGCAGGTGACCACCGACCTGCCGCGCTTTTGGGACACCTCCTATGCCGAGGTGCGCAAGGACATGCGCGGCCAATACCCGCGCCACCCCTGGCCGGAAAACCCGCGCGAGGCCGACCCCACCCTGCGCGCCAAGCCGCGGGGAACGTGAAACCGCCGCCCCCCTCTTTGCTCTGAAACTATCCCGGGGGAGTCGCCGCTGGCGGCGACGGGGGCAGCGCCCCCATCCCTTGGGTCAGATCGCCTCGCCCTGCATCAGCCGGGGTTGGGCGGCATTGAGGCCGGCGGCCTCGCGGATAAAGAAGCGCCGCGCGAAGGGCAGCGCGTTGATCGCACCCAGCCCCAGTCCGCGCACCGCTTCGAGCAGCGGGTTGCCGTTGGAAAACAGCCGGTTCACCGCATCCATGCCCAGCGCCATGCGGATCGTGTCGGGGCGGCGCCAGTCCTGATAGCGCTCCAGGACGTCGGGGGCGGCGATGTCCTCGCCGCGGCGGTGGGCGAGGGTCAGCACCTCGGCCAGCGCCGCCACATCGCGCAGGCCCAGATTCAGCCCCTGCCCGGCGATGGGATGTACGCCATGCGCCGCATCGCCGACCAGCGCCAGCCGGTCGCCGACAAACCGCTCGGCCACGGTCAGCCGCAGCGGATAGGCAAAGCGCGGCCCTTCCAGCGCGATGGCCCCGAGGAAGCTGCCAAAACGCGGCCGCAGCACCTCGAGATAGGCGGCATCGTCCAGCGCCATGATCGCCTGCGCGGTGGCGGTGCGCTCGCTCCAGACAATGGACGAACGGTTGCCCGGCAACGGCAGGATCGCCAGCGGGCCGGGCGGCATGAAGAACTGATGCGCGATGCCCTCATGTGGCAAGTCATGCGCGATGGCGCAGACCAACGCGGTCTGGCCATAATCATGGCCCCAGCGTTTGATCCCGGCACGTTGCGCCACCGCCGAATCGCGGCCGTCGCAGCCAACCAGCAGACGGCCACGCAATTGGCGACCATCGGCGAGGGTCACGCTCACGCCCTGTGGCCCGATGTCTTGCGCCACCACGCTGGCGCCCGAGTGCAGGGTGATGCGCGGCTCGGCCTGCATCGCGGTCAGGAAGGCGGCATAGAGGTGGCGATCCTCGACCATCTGGCCCATCTCGCCTTCTTCGATCTCGGCGGCGTCAAAGCCCAGAAACAGCGGCGAGGCGCCCTGCCCGGCATGGCCCTGCGAGGCGCGGATACCAAGGATCGGCTGCGCCCGACTGCGCAACCCAGCCCACAGGCCCAGCGCCTGCAACACCCGCACCGACGCCAGCGCCAAGGCATAGGCGCGCCCGTCAAACGCTGCATCAGCGCGGGTCTGCGCCGGGCGGGCGTCGATCACCGCCACCCGCAGCCCCCCCTTGGCCAGCGCCAGCGCCAAGGCCGGGCCATTCAGCCCGCCGCCCACGATGAGAATATCGGCATCCTGTGTCATGCGCCCAGTATGCAAGCGCGGGCGGGATTGTCCATGCGGCGCCTGCGCGCTAGCCTCGGCGCGCAATCACGGGGGGCTGGCATGAGCGAAAACTGGCGCAGCATGGGCGCGGCGGAATTGGGGCGCGGGATCGGCGCCGGGCTGATCTGCCCGGTTGATCTGACGCAGACCTTTCTGGCCGCCATCGACAGCCACCCGCACCGCGACCGCATCTTTGCCCGGATCATGCGCCAACAGGCGCTGGATGTGGCAGCGGCGGCGCGCGGGCGGGCCAAGGCGGGGCTGCGGCGCGGGGTGCTCGATGGGGTTCCGGTCAGTTGGAAGGACCTCTTCGACACCGCCGGCGTGGCGACCGAGGCGGGCAGCGCGCATCTGAAGGGCCGGATCCCCACGCGCGATGCGCTGGTGGTCGAGCGGTTGACGGCGGCCGGGATGCCCCCTCTGGGCAAGACGCACATGACGGAACTGGCGTTTTCGGGTCTGGGCCTGAACCCGGTGACCGCGACGCCGCCCTGCATCCATGACCCTGACCGCGTGCCGGGCGGCTCGTCCTCGGGCGCGGCGACCTCGGTGGCCTGGGGGCTGGCGCCGGTGGCGATCGGCTCGGACACCGGCGGGTCGGTACGCATTCCGTCGGTCTGGAATGATCTGGTGGGCCTGAAAACCACCGCCGGGCGCATCCCGCTGACCGGGGTGGTGCCGCTGGCCGAAAAATTCGACACCATCGGCCCCCTGGCCCGCAATGTCGAGGATGCAGCCCTGGCCTTTGGCCTGCTCGATGGCACCCCCGCGCCCGATCTGCGCGGCGCCTCGCTGGCAGGGGCGCGGATGGCAGTGCTGGAGACGGTCGCGCTCGATGACCTCGACCCCGTGGTGGCGCAGGGGTTCGAGCACGCGCTGGCGCGGCTGGCGGCGGCGGGGGTGGCGATCAGCAGGATCGCCCTGCCGCAGGTGGCCGAGGCGATGGCGCTGGCCGGGGTGCTGTTCGGCGCCGAGTGTTACGGCATCTGGGGCGAGATGCTGGAGAGCAACCCCGCCATCGTCTTTCCCCCGGTGCTGGCGCGGTTTCGCAGCGGGGCCGAGTACAAGGCGCATGACTATGTCCGCGCCTGGCGACGGCTCGACGTGTTGCGGGCCGAGTATGCGGCGGCGGCGGCGGGGTTTGATGCAGTGCTGCTGCCGACCGCGCCGACGCTGCCCGAGCGCATCGACCGCCTGACCGCCGACCACGCCCATTTCGCCGCCTTCAACCTGAAAACGCTGCGCAATACAAGGATCGGCAACTTGATGGGCGTCTGCGCCCTGACCCTGCCGACCGGCGTGCCGATGACCGGCCTGTCGCTGATGGCCAAGGGCGGCGACGAAGCCCGGCTTCTGCGGCTGGGGGCGGCGGTGGAGGGGGTGTTGGGGTGAAGAGGGGGCCCATAGCCGTCGGTCAGAAGTAGGGCTAAGGTTGGCGAAGCGGACAGATGAAGCAGGCAGATGTAGAGAAACTGCATGACGAGGGTTGTTATCAATATAGGTGAAATTGTCTTGCGTCCGGCCAGTCCGGGCGATGGTCAATCTCTTTTTGACGTGACCGCCCGCTCCATTCAAGGGCTGGGGAAGCTGCATTACAGCAATGAGCAGCTTGCGGGATGGATGGGCGAACGGACCGTCGACTATTACGAGGCAATGATCGAAAAGGGTAAGGCGTTCATTGCCGAGGAAAATGGCGAAATACTGGGCTTTGTCGATGCCGACCCCGGAGAGGTCACACGCCTGTTTCTGTTGCCGGAAGCTGCGGGACGTGGGCTGGGCGCACGGCTCCTCAAACTCGGCGTAGAAGTCGCTGTAAAAGGCCATGCAGGACCAATCAGAGTGGAATCCACACTCAATGCGCAGAGGTTCTACGAGCGGCATGGTTTCAAGCCGATCAGGACCGGATATTTTTCTCACGGGGTAGGCGGCGACCCGATTGAGATCGTTCTGATGGAAATGGATCAAAGGCCGACTGATCCAGCTTAACAGTTCATCGCCATCTGCGAACCTTCGGGCGCGTGTCAGGAATTGGCTAAAGGATCACAATCAGTTTGCCCTTATACATCGTGATACGGTGGCAGGATAAACTCTTCGTGCTGTGCGGTGGCAATTGACCGTCCGCTTTGTCCCGCATAGCCGTCCCCCTCCCCCCCCGACTCGACTCCCTCCCCTCTCCGCGCTAAATGTGAACGTAACGGGAACATTTGGGGCGGGCATGGGCCGGCGCATCCTGTCCCTCCATCTGCCGCGGCTGGCCAGCGACCTTGCGGCGCGGCACTCGGGGCGGGGTGAGGGGCCATTGGCGATCATCGCACGGCAGGGGCGCGGCGACGTGCTGGCCTGTCTGAGCGCGGCTGCGCAGGCGCAGGGTTTGCGGCGTGGCCAACCGCTGTCCGAGGCGCGCGCGCTGGTGCCCGATCTGGCCACCCTGCCGCTTGACCCCGCCGCCATGGCCCGCGCGCTGGACGCGCTCAGGCGCTGGGCGCTGCGCTATGCGCCCTGGGTGGCGGCCGAGGGCGCGGACGGGCTGGTGATCGACCTGACGGGTTCGGCGCATCTGATGGGCGGCGAGGGCCTGCTGGCCGATGACCTGATGCACCGGCTGGCGGCGATGGGCTTCGAGGCGCGGCTCGCCGTGGCGCCGACTCAGGGCGCGGCCTGGGCGCTGGCGCGGTTTGCCCCCGGCCCGGTGACGCTGGCCGAGGAGGCGCGCGAGGCCATCGGCCCGCTGCCGATGGCGGCGCTGCGGCTGGCGCCCGAGACCGTCGCCGCGCTGGCCCGGCTGGGCCTGCGACAGGTGCGCGACCTGACGCGGGCGCCGCGCGGGGCGCTGGCGCGGCGCTTTGGCGCCGATGTCATGCTGCGGCTCGATCAGGCGAATGGCGCGCTGGCCGAGCCGGTCGCCGCCCCGCCGGTGGCTGCGCCGCATGCCGTGCGCCTCTCGCTGCCCGAGCCGATCGGGCTGACGGCCGATGTGATGGCCGGGCTGGCGCGGCTGCTGGAGCGGCTGTGCCAGCGCCTCGCCGCCGAAGCGCTGGGCGCGCGCCGCCTGCGGCTGGAGCTGCGCCGCGCCGATGGCACGATGACCCAGGCCGAGATCGCGCTGGCCCGGCCGATGCGTGACCCGGCGGCGATGGCGGCGCTGTTCGCCCGCCCGATCGACTCACTGGACGCCGGTTTCGGCTTTGACGCGCTGCGGCTGAGCGCGCCGCTGGTCGAGGCGCTGGCGCCCGCGCAACTGGCCGGTGACGGGCGCGCCAGTGGCGCCGATGCGCTGGCCGATCTGCTGACCCGGCTGGGCAACCGCGTGGGCCTCGACAGCCTGATCCGCTTCCTGCCCGCCGACAGCCATATCCCCGAGCGGGCGTTCCAGATCGCCTCGGCGGTGCATGCCGGGGCGCCGGGGGCCGGGGCCTGGCCCCTCGGGCCCGAGCGCCCGCTGCTGCTGTTTCCGCCCGAGCCGCTGGCGGGCCTGACCGGCGCCATGCCGCCGCGCCAGTTGCGCTGGCGCCGCCGGGTGCTGAGCGTGGTGCGCGCGCTGGGCCCCGAGCGGCTGGCGCCGGAATGGTGGCTGGACGATCCGGCATGGCGCAGCGGGATGCGCGACTACTGGCGGCTGGACTGCGCCGAGGGGCCGCGCCTCTGGGCGTTCTTCACCCCACAGGCGCCGGGCTGGGCGGTGCAGGGGGTCTTTGCATGACAGCGGGCAAGATGAAGGGGCGCGGGCAGGATCTGGCGACCGGGGTTGGTTATGCCGAACTCTGCGTGACGTCGAATTTCACCTTTCTGACCGGCGCCTCGCATCCTGAAGAGATCGTGGCGCGGGCGGCGGAACTGGGGCTGGAGGCCGTGGCGATCACCGACCGCAACTCGCTGGCCGGGGTGGTGCGCGCCCATGCCGCGCTGCGCGAGATCGCGCGGGGGATCGCGGCGGGCGGACCGGTGGTGATCCGCGGGCAGGCGGTGCAGGGCGAGGCGGGCGCAGCGGTGGGCCCCCTGCCCCGGCTGATCGTCGGCGCGCGGCTGGTGCTGCAGGGCGAGCCGGTCGAATGGCTGGCCCTGCCGGTGGACCGCGCCGCCTATGCCCGGCTGTCGCGGCTGTTGTCGGCGGGCAAGCGGCGGGCGGCAAAGGGCGACTGCCTGCTGACGCTGGAGGATCTGCATGCGGGCGCCGAGGGGCTGATCCTGATCGCGCTGCCGCCTGATCCCCTGACCGGCGCGCCGCCGCCGACCGAGTTGCTGCGCGACATGCTGCGGCGCTTTCCCGGCCATGTGTTCGTCGGCGCCGCCCCGCGCTATGACGGGCGTGACACCGCGCGGCTGGCGGCGCTGGCGCGGCTGGCGCAGCACTCGGGCGTGCCGATGGTGGCGGTGGGCGATGTGCTGATGCACCATGCGCGCCGCCGCCGGCTGGCCGATGTGCTGACCTGCATCCGCGAGGGGCTGACCATCGAACGCATCGGCCGCCGCGCCCTGCCCAATGCCGAGCGTCGGCTGAAGGGCGCCGCCGACATGGCGCGGATGTTCCGCCAGCATCCCGCCGCGCTGACCCGCACGCTGGACATTGCCGGGCGCTGCGGCTTTTCGCTCGATGAGTTGAGTTATGAATATCCCGACGAGATCACCAACGGCGAGGCGCCGCAGCGGCGGCTGGAGCGGCTGACCACCGAGGGGCTGCGCCGCCGCTTTCCGCGCGGGGTGCCACCGGGCACGATGGAGAAGGTGGAGAAAGAGCTGCGCATCATCGGGGCGCTGCGCTTTGCCGCCTATTTCCTGACCGTGAACGACATCGTCGCCTTTGCCCGCGGCCGCGGCATCCTGTGTCAGGGCCGGGGCTCGGCCGCCAATTCGGTGATCTGCTATGCGCTGGGCATCACCGAGGTGGCGCCGGATGTCATCTCGATGGTCTTCGAGCGCTTCATGTCCGAGGCGCGCGGCGAGCCGCCCGATATCGACGTCGATTTCGAACATGAACGCCGCGAGGAGGTGATCCAGCACATCTATGAGACCTATGGCCGCCACCGTGCCGGACTGACCGCGACGGTGATCCATTTCCGCAGCCGCGCGGCGATCCGCGAGGTGGGCAAGGTGATGGGCCTCAGCGATGACCTGCTGGCCTCGATCGCCAGTGGCTCGTGGGGCTGGTCGTCGCGTGCGCCCAGCCGCGAGGCGCTGGTGGAACTGGGCCTGAACCCCGACGACCGCCGCCTCTCGCTGACGCTGGAACTGATCGCCGAGATCATCGGCTTTCCGCGCCACCTCAGCCAGCATGTCGGCGGCTTTGTCATCACCAAGGGGCGGCTGGATGAGCTCTGCCCGATCGAAAACGCCGCGATGGACGGGCGCACGGTGATCGAGTGGGACAAGGACGACATCGACACGCTGGGCATCCTGAAGGTCGATGTGCTGTCGCTGGGCATGCTGACCTGCATCCGCAAGAGCTTTGATCTGATCGCGATGCACGGCGGCACCCGGTGGGATCTGGAGACCCTGCCGCGCGAAGACCCGCAGACCTATGACATGCTGTGCAAGGCCGATGCCGTGGGGGTGTTTCAGGTGGAATCCCGCGCGCAGATGAACTTCCTGCCGCGCATGAAGCCGCGCGAGTTTTATGACCTTGTGATCGAGGTGGCGATCATCCGGCCCGGCCCGATTCAGGGCGGCATGGTGCATCCCTATATCAACCGCCGTCAGGGGCGTGAGCCGGTGATCCTGCCCTCGACCGATCTGCGTGCGGTGCTGGAACGCACCTTGGGCGTGCCGCTGTTTCAGGAACAGGCGATGCAGATCGCCGTGGTGGCGGCGGGCTTCACGCCCGAGGAGGCCGACCGCCTGCGCCGCTCGCTGGCGACCTTCAAGCGCATGGGCACCATCGGCACCTTTCGCGACCGTTTCATCAACGGCATGCTGGATCGTGGCTATGACCTGCCCTTTGCCGAACAGTGCTTTGCCCAGATCGAGGGCTTTGGCGAATACGGCTTTCCCGAAAGCCACGCCGCCAGTTTCGCACTGCTGGTCTATGCCTCGGCCTGGCTGAAACGCCATCATCCGGCGGCCTTTGCCTGTGCCTTGCTCAATTCCCAGCCGATGGGGTTCTATGCCCCCGCCCAGATCATCCGCGACCTGCGCGATCACGGGGTCGAGGTGCGGCCGGTCTGCGTCAATGCCTCTGGCTGGGACAATACGCTGGAAAAGCGCGCCGATGGCAAGCTGGCGCTGCGGCTGGGGTTTCGCCAGATCAAGGGGTTGCGCGAAGAGGACGCCGGCTGGATCGTCGCCGCGCGGGCCAACGGATACCCGGATGTGGAAAGCCTCTGGCGCCGCGCCGGGGTGCCGCCCGCCGCGCTGGAACGGCTGGCCGAGGCCGATGGTTTCGCCGGGATGCGGCTGAACCGGCGCGACGCGCTCTGGGCGGTGCGGGCGATCCGGGCGCCAAAGCCGCTACCGCTGTTCGGGCTTGAAGGCGAGGGCATTGTCGAGCCGCAGGCCGACCTGCCGCAGATGTCACTGGGTGAGCAGGTGATCGACGATTACCTCTCGCTGCGGCTCAGCCTGCGCGCCCATCCGATGGAGATCGTCCGCCCGCATCTGCCCGGCCTGACCGCGCATCATGATCTGGCCTCGGGGCCGCTGGCGGTCAGTGTCTGCGGGCTGGTCATCACCCGGCAGCGGCCCGGTACGGCCTCAGGGGTGATCTTCCTCACGCTCGAGGACGAGACCGGCGTGTGCAACGTGGTGGTCTGGCCAAAGGTCTATGAGCAATTCCGCCGCGTGGTGATCGGCGGGCGGCTGCTGAAGATCACCGGGCGGTTGCAGCGCGAGGAGGGCATCATCCACCTGATCGCCGGAACGGTCGAGGATCTGTCGCCGATGCTGGGCCTGCTGGGCGATCTGGGGATGGAGGCCATCGACCCCACCGAAGGGCGCGGCGACGAGGTTCGCCGCCCGGTGCAGGCGCGCGAATTGCCCGGCAACCACCCGCTGCGCGCCCGCAGTCAGCGCGGCATGCGCCACCCGCGCGATCAGGCCAAGGCGCTGTTCCCCAGCCGGGATTTCCATTGAAACGGGCCGGGGTTTCCCCCGGCCCGGTCGCGCATCTCACTTGGTGCCGCCACCGGGGGCGGGTGCCGCGCCGCCGCCTGCCTGTGGCGCACTCAATGTGGCGGACCAGCCATAGCTATAGGCCCCGCCAGCCTGATTGAACTCGCCGCGCATCTCGCCACCCGCCAATCGCCCGCGATAGATCTGCGTGGCGCCCGGGATCGGTCGGGTGAACTCGATGCTTCCGCTGGTCGGGTCAAAGCGGATGTTCTCCAGCGGTTCGTCGCGGCGGTAAACGTCATAGTTGACCACCCCGGCCCAACCCGCCCCCGACCATGTCAGGGTCAGCGTCCCGGCATAGCTGTTGCCGTTGATGCGCCAGACCCCGGCCGCCGCCGGAACACCGGCAACAGGCTGGGACTGCGGCTGGGCCTGCGGCACGGCAATCGCTGACGGGCCGATCACCCCTTGCAGCGCGATCTCGCGGACATCGGCAATGGTATCGCCCAACCGGAACTCACCGCGCACATGGAAGGCAGTGACATTGGCCAGCACCTGCTCCAGAGACCCGGCGCCGCCGCCAAGTTGCCACCGCAATGTTCCCCCCATCGTGACGGCTTGACGCAACGGGACCGACAGCTGCGCCCAATCCGGGCCCAGCCAGTGCGGGAACGCCGCCGCCGCGCTCATCGTGCCATTGTAAAGCACGAGGTCGCCGACCGCCCCTTCCGAAAAGGCCGCGAAATAGCGCGATCCCGGGCTGCGCATCACTGCGTCGATGGCTGTCACCCCGCGCCAGTCGCCCAGCGCCGACGGCGGCGCGATCAGATAGCCCACGCGGCTGTCACCCCAGGCGGTGACCTGCATGTGGCTGCCGGGAACGGTGGACAACTGGCCATCGCGCACCTGCCAACCCTGCGTGTCCCGGTCAAAGCGCCATGTCAGCCCGCCGCCCACAGTCACCGGCGGCTGCGGCACCACCGGCTGCGGCTGCGGCTGCGGCATCTGCGTGCCGCCAAGCGTTTCCAGCGTCAGCGTGGCCTGACAGGGCGTCGGGCTGTAGGTGCCCACCCAGATATCATAGACCCCGGGCCGCGCGTCCGGCAGTTGCAGGCGCGGGTTGAAGCCGTCGCTGTCGTCGTTGAAGCTCCATTGCCCATCGGCGCCATTGACCAGCAGCACCGCGTCGCAACTGGCGCTGACGCGGATCACCAGATCGCGCCGGGCACCGTTGTCGGTCAGCGTCAGGTCGAAATCGGGCCGCGCGGCGACATAACCGACGCCGGGCTGCGGGCAATTGGCCAGATTGCTGGCGCCGCCCGCCACCACCGACAGGGATTGCGGCGACCAGAGCTGGTCGGCGGAATAGCGGATCTGCTGGCCGGTCTGCTGCCAATCCGGGCAGGCCAGCGCCGCCGACCCCGCTGTCATCACCGTCAGACCCGTCGCCAGCGGCAAAAGCCGGGACCACCGCACAGACCCCTTACCGAGAGGAAAATCACGCATCGCTGCTCCTTTCATGTCTATGTCCGCGCGTTCAGCAGGGCAGAAAACCCGCGAACCCGCCATGATCGGTGACAACTGCGACGCCGTGCCGCGTGGGGCTGCGTGGGCCCGAAATGCAACAGGGCCCGGCTTTCGCCGGGCCCTGCGGTGCCGCGGGATGCGGCGTTACTTCGAGGCCGAGGGCGGCGAGGGGGCCATCGGCGCAGGGGCGCCGACAAAGCCAAAGCTGCCGCCCCAGTTGCCATAGTTCGCGCTCGTCACGCCATTCGCCGCCGAGCCGGAATAATTCTGCTGGCCGGGCAGGATGGTGACCTCGACGGTGCCGGTCTGGCCGACCGCCAGGACGCCCGCATGCACCGCCGCCGCCGCCAGACTGGAATCGTCGGTATAGGGCCCCGAGCCCCAGACCGAGCCGGTGTTCGACCCGGTGACCGTGAAGCTCAGCGTGGCGCCAGTCTGACCGCGATAGCTGGTCAGGTTGCCCGGATCGGCCATGCCGCCGATATCGGGCGACATCGGGAAGGAAAAGCCGCCGCCATAGCTGCCATAGGAATAGGTCGTCACGCCATTCGCCGTCGAGGCGCCATAGCTTTGCTGGCCGGGTTCGATCATCACAACGACGTCGCCGGTCTCGCCCGCCTGCAGGACACCCGCATGCACCGCGGCCGCCGCCAGGCTGGAATCGTCGGTATAGGGACCCGAGCCCCAGACCGAGCCGCTGTTCGACCCGGTGACCGTAAAGGTCAGCGTGGTGCCAATCTGCCCGCGATAGCTGGTCAGGTTGCCGGGATCGGGCATCGCGCTCGGCTCGCCTGCGCCACCGCCCGGCGCATAGGCCCCGCCAAAGCTCTCCAGCGTCAGCGTCGCCTCGCAGCTCGACGGGGCGAAGGTGCCGACCCAGATGTCATAGCCCCCCGCCGGGGCCGCGGCCAGCCGGATCAGCGGGTTCATGTTGCCGCCGCTGTCGTCGTCAAAATGCCACTGGCCGCCCGCATCATTGATCAGCAGGATGGTATCGCAGCCTGCGGTGACACGAAACTCAATGTCACGCCCGGCCGCGTTGTCGGTCAGCAGCAGGTCGAAGTCCGGCTGCGTGATGACCCAGCCCGCGCCCGGCTGCGGGCAATTGGCGAGGTTGACGTTGCCGCCGGCGATGACCGAATGGCCTTGCGGCACCCAGAGCTGATCCGACGTGTAGGACAGCTGCGCGCCAGTCAGGCTCCAGTCCGGGCAGGCAAGGGCGGCATTGGCGCCCAGCGTGCCAAAGGCAGCCGCCAGGCCGAGGGTGAGGGGTCGATGAAAGAGCGTCATGGCAAATATCTCGCTGTCGGTTGCGGCGCCCCATTCCGGTCGCGCCTGGGGTCAGGCCGCCCCGCTCGCCCCGGCCAGTCGGCCCGTTGGCGGCAAGGCGCAGGCTGTGCGGGGGCGGCAGGGCCGCCCCTCGCGCATCACATCGGGTCTCAGGGCATGGCGGACCACGGATACTGGAACGCGCCACCGGCCTGCGTAAAGGTGCCCGTGAACAGGCCGCCGTTCAACGTGCCCTGAAAGGCTTGCGCGCCGCCGGGGATTGGCCGGGTGAACCCGATCAGACCGGTGGCCGGGTCAAAGCTGATCGCCTCCAGCGCCTCGGCCACGCCAAAGCTGGCAAAGGTCAGGCTGCCGCTCCACGCGGCACCGTCCCAGTCCAGCACCAGCGCGCCGGGGAACCCGTTGACAAGGATCTGCCAGACACCCGCCGCCTCGGGCCGCGAGGCACTGGCCCCCGCGACAAAGGTGAAGCTGCCGTTCCAGCGACCATAGGTCGAGGATTGCACACCGTTCTGCAGGCTGCCGGGATAGGCGTCCTGACCGGGCAGAACCTGCACGGTCAGAACTCCGCTCTGCCCCGGCTGCAGCAGCCCGGCATGCACCGCCGCCCGTGCAAGGTTGGAATCGTCGGTATAGACCCCCGACCCCCACAGCGCGCCCGAGGCCGCGCCGGTCACCTGAAAGGCAAAGCTCTGCCCCACACGGTTGCGATACCCGGTCATGTTGGCCGGCGCGGGCTCGACCGGCGCCACGGCGGGCTGCATCTGCGCCGACAGGCTGGCCTGACAGGTGGTCGTGCCATAGGTGCCAACCCAGATGCGCCAGATCCCCGCCGAAGGCTCAGCCAGAACCAGCCGCGCGTTCAGATCAACGCCGTCATCGTTGAAATGCCAGCGCCCGTTGGGATCATTGACCAGCAGCACCGAATCGCAGGCCGCATCGACGCCCAGCAGCAACTCTTGCCCTGACGGGTCGCCGGTGATCTGCAACGAGAAATCCGGCGATGCGATGGTATGGCCAATGCCGGGAACGCCGGGGCACGAGGCCAGATCCGACGGACCGCCCGCCACCACGTCATAGCTGCGCCGCGTTTGCAGGTCGGCGACGCTGTGCGTCAGCGGCGCGCCATGGGCCGAGGGGTCCGGGCAGACCACCGGCAGCGGCGGAGGGGGCGGCGGGGGCGGAGGAGGCGGCGGCGGCGGCGCCGTGCCAAAGCTCTCGACGGCCAGGGTCGCCTGACAATTGCTCTGCCCAAAGGTGCCAACCCAGACGCCATATTGCCCCGGCATCGCATTCGCCAGCCGGATCAACGGGTTGATGCCATTGGTGTCATCGTTGTAATGCCATTGGCCGTTCGGACCGTGGACCAGCAGCACCGTGTCGCACTGCCCGGTGGCGCGAAACTCCAGCGCCCGCCCTTGGGCATTGGCGGTCAGGTTCAGGGTGAAATCGGGCGACTGGATCACCCGCCCATGCCCCGGCACACCGGGACAAGACGCCAGATCAACCGGCCCGCCCGCCACCACACTGCGCGACTGGGTGTTGCGCAACTGATAGGCCGAATAGGCCATGATCTGCCCGGTCAGGTTCGGGTTCGGGCAGATAACCGGCTGCGGTTGCGGCTGCGGTTGCGGCTGTGGTTGGGGCTGCGGCTGCGGTTGGCCGCCAAAGGTCTCCAACTGCAACGTCGCCTGACAGGTGTTCGCTCCAAAGGTGCCGACCCAGACGTCATACTGTCCCGGCGCCGCAGTGCTCAGCCGGATCGCCGGGTTGGTGCCGTTGGTATCGTCGTTATAATGCCACTGCCCGTTCGGCCCGTTGACCAACAGCACCGTGTCGCACTGCGCCTGCACCCGGAACTCCAGATCATAGCCGGGGAAATTCTGCGTCAGGTTCAGCGTGAAATCGGGGTTCTGCACGATATGGCCATGCCCGGGCACCGAACCGCAGGCGCCGAGGTCAAGCGGCCCGCCCGCCGTCACCCCATGGCTCTGCGGTGCCCAGAGTTGCTGGCCGGTATAGGTCAGCATCTGGCCATTCGCGCCGGGGTTCGGGCAGGCGGCTGGCAGGGGCTGCGGTTGCGGGAAAGGCTGTGGCAGGGGAATCGGCAGCGGCAACGGCTGCGGCAGGCCACCGCCGCCAAAGGTCTCCAACTGCAACGTCGCCTGACAGGTGTTCGCTCCAAAGGTGCCGACCCAGACGTCATACTGTCCCGGCGCCGCAGTGCTCAGCCGGATCGCCGGGTTGGTGCCGTTGGTA
>Ga0209573_1002914_pt1 | contig 20255 bp, 14 predicted proteins | sample TNRBio252014_DNA_FD_185870 | JGI IMG/M metagenome (GOLD analysis project Ga0209573, IMG submission 185870) | Wastewater treatment Type I Accumulibacter community from EBPR Bioreactor in Madison, WI, USA - TNR Reactor_6/25/2014_ DNA (SPAdes)... | ecosystem: Engineered > Bioreactor > EBPR >...
GGCGATTCACGAGATATTCAACCCCTTCCGGGTTGTCTGAGATCATCACCATTACTTTAGGTTTCACCCAAAGTTATTGATATTCAACCCCTTCAGGGTTCTATTTAGCCTCTGCCAATACTATAGGTTTCACCCAAAGTTATTGATATTTTACACTTTCAAGGTTTGCTTGTAGGTAAAAAACCACGAAGTGGTTGAATATCAATAACAAGGCATACAATGCCGTGAAAAAGCAACTCACTTAATACTACCCTGAAGGGGTTGAATCTGAAAGAATCCATATATTTTGTTGCATACTCAAAAAATGCCGCTTTGCGGGATGTTCGAACAAAAAAAATGGAATATCCAACAGCTGAAACGAACAATATGTTGGTTAGTTTTTGTTCTTAAGCGCCTAAATAAGTACAAAAAATGAATTTGTTGGATTACATAACAATATGATTTTTATAGTACATGAAGACTTTGAAGTTAACCGAATATTAAAAACTGTATCATCAAAATATTGCCCTTCACTTATATCCCAAACCATCACACCTTCGTGAATTTGAGCTATTCCAAAAAATCATCATCTTTTTCAAGCACCTTCAGAAAACGTTGAATGTAACTCAATTTTGACATTACAAATCTCCTAAAATAGGTCTGAGAACGATCTCCTCAACTACAGCCTGTGGACTCAATTGATACGCATTCAATATACTGAGCGCCACATCGCGTGCTTCCATAAGTCTGTTTTCCGGCAGTTCCACGCCTTGCCAGGAGTCAGACCAGGTCGCTCCCGGAATGATGGCGGTGACTTTAATCCCTTTTTCTTTCAGTTCTTCCCTGAGCACCCTGGTTAAACCAAGCAAAGCGAATTTGGAAATACTGTATGAACCACCATTCGGATATGCTTTGATGCTGGCAACAGAACACATGTTGAAAATATGCCCATGCTGATCCTGGATCATTTTTGGAAGCAGCACTTTGGTAAGGTAATAGGCGCTGTAGAGATTGGTATGCATAAGTTTTTCAAGTATTCCCGGTTCTTCCTTATGTATTTCTCCCGGAATAAAAATACCTGCATTATTGATCAATATGTCGATGGAAGGACAAACGTCCAGGCAAAACCTTCCGAAGGTTTCAACGCCCTCTGTGGTGCTGAGGTCAGCCTGTAGGGAATGGAATTTAATTACTGGGTTTATTTGTGATATTTCTTTTTCCAGATCATCCAAAGCTTTTTTCCCTCTTGCACAAACAATCAGGTCAAAACCCTTTTCTGCCAACAGGCAGGCAATTGCACGTCCTATTCCTTTACTTGCACCTGTAATGATTGCATTCATAATGATGATTATTTATTAAACAGTAAAAGTAACTCAACAAAGGGAAAATATGTTCATCATGGACAACGAAAGTTGTGTTTTTAAAATGAGTGTTCAATTATATAAAAATGAAGGTTTTGCTGCAAGGAAAAAATAAGTAATTGACTTTGTAATGACAAATTCGATTTTGGGAAAGGGATAGATTGATCGTTGGAATGCATTAAGATTTAATATACTTCGGAGTGAATTTCGCTATTTTCTTGCAAAGTTCGATCATGATAGTACCTTTGTGGAATTGAAACATCCGATATGATCAGGAAAATGATATTCCATTTTGGCAGATACATGATTTGGTTGCGGAGCATACTCAGCAAACCAGAGAAGTTTTTTATGTATTACAAAGAAACCATTCGGCAAATGGATGACATTGGCATTGGTTCATTAAAAATTGTATTGATCGTATCTATCTTTATCGGTGCCGTGGTGGCAGTTCAGCTTTCTTACCAATTGGGAGAAACGCTTGTTCCGAAATGGTATGTAGGTTACATCCTCAGAGATATGGTCATCATCGATATGGCGCCTACGATCACTTGTCTTGTGTTGGCGGGAAAAGTGGGTTCCAACATCGCCGCTGAGATTGGAGGTATGAGGCAAAAAGAACACATTGATGCCATGGAAGTGATGGGAGTAAATACGACATCTTATCTCGTTTTGCCGAAAATAATAGCCGGGCTTTTTATGACACCTTTGTTGGTCATATTGGCTGCCGGGCTTGGTATAGGTAGTGGGTATCTTATAGCGATCATAGGAGGTTATTTTACGGCTGCTGAATTTTTGCAGGGACTTACAACATATTATGATGCTTACAATGTTTTCATCATGATCATCAAATCGTTGGTTTACGGATATATTTTTACGTCTGTCTCAGCTTATCATGGTTATTTTGTTAAACCAGGCAGTATTGCCCTGGGCAGGGCAGGAACGGATGCTGTGGTTTATAGCAACATCCTAATTTTAGTTTCTGACTATATCATCGCTACAGTTATGACGGGTTAAGAAACAATGTAACAAGACTGAGTAACTTAAAATTAGCGCCAATTAAAGCATAGCATATTGATTTCAAATGATTAGAGCAAAAAAAATATTTAAATCGTTCGGAGACCTGAAAATACTGGATGACATCGATTTTACCTTTGAAAGGAGGAAGACCAATCTGATCATTGGACAGAGCGGAGCCGGTAAAACGGTTTTGCTTAAGATTCTTGTCGGGCTGCTGGAACCCAGTTCCGGTGAAGTCTGGTATGATCAGACCAATTGCATGAGTCTCAATAAAAAGGAGAGACGTCAGTTGAGTATGTCGGTTGGGATGCTTTTCCAGGGTTCAGCATTATTTGATTCCATGTCAGTAGAAGAAAATATCCGTTTTCCGATGGATATGTTTACAAATTTTACGGATGGGGAGAAACGGGCAAGGGTTGATTATTGTCTGAACAGGGTGGAACTGAACGGCGTCAATGATAAATATCCTTCTGAGCTTAGCGGAGGTATGCAAAAAAGGGTCGGTATTGCGCGAGCCATTGTTTTGAAGCCTAAATACTTATTTTGTGACGAGCCCAATTCCGGATTGGATCCAAAAACTGCCATAGTGATTGATGATCTGATAAAAGATATTACCATTGAAGAAGATATGACCACCGTGATCAATACCCATGATATGAACAGTGTAATGGAGATCGGTGACAATATCCTTTTGTTGAATAAAGGAAAGATGGAATGGACGGGACATAAGGATGAGATCCTGGCCAGCCAAAATCAGTTCCTGACTGATTTTATTTTTGCATCCCCGTTTTTGAAACAGCTCAAAGATAGGGCCTTCCAGGGAATCTGATCAATAATAGGTTTTTCTCCCTACAATTTGTCTGAATTATTGAGTCTGTCAAATTCCGGCAGACTGTTTTTCAGATACAAGACAGTTCATCAGGTCAATTTGTCAGTTATACTGAATGGTATGCGATTTGATCAGGTATCAAAAAATTGAGTATTTATGCAAAAAGGACAAATAGACGTTAAAGCACATGATATTTTCCCTTTGATCAAGAAGTTCCTGTATTCTGATCAGGAAATATTTTTGAGGGAATTGATCAGTAACGGTATTGATGCGACAACCAAACTTAAGGTATTGGCTTCCAAAGATGAGTTCAAGGAAGAATTGGGAGATTTGACCATTGACATCAGGCTGGATGAAGAAGCAAAAACAGTGACCATCAGTGACAGAGGAGTTGGAATGACGGCAGACGAAGTGATCAGGTATCTTAACCAGGTAGCTTTTTCTTCTGCTCAGGAATTTATGGAAAAATATAAAAGTGATGACATCATCGGTCATTTCGGATTGGGATTTTATTCAGCTTTTATGGTGGCTGAAAAAGTAGAGGTCGTCACCAGATCATACAAGGAAGGCGCTCAGGCTGTTAAATGGACGTGTGAAGGGCAGCCAGATTTTACCCTGGAGGATGTTGAAAAAGCTGACCGTGGCACCGATGTGATCCTACATATTGGTGAAGAGGGCAAGGAATATCTGAAGAAAGCCAGGATACAGGAATTGTTGGATAAATACAGCAAGTTTTTGCCTGTATTGATCCGCTTTGGCACCAAAACAGAATATGTTACCGAAGGCGAAGGAAAAGACTCTAAACAAGTGGAGAAAGAGGTTGAAAATATCATCAACAATCCATATCCTGCCTGGAAAAAAGCGCCAGCAGATTTGACTGATGATGATTATAAGGCGTTTTATCAGGAGTTGTATCCATTCAGCCCGGAACCGGTGTTTTGGATCCATCTGAATATGGATTATCCTTTTAATCTGACAGGTATTTTGTATTTTCCAAAGCTGAACAATTCGGTGGAAGTGCAGAAAAACAAAATTCAGCTTTATAGCAATCAGGTTTTTGTGACGGATGATGTAAAGACTATAGTACCCGAATTTTTGACATTGTTGCATGGGGTGATCGATTCTCCGGATATCCCGTTGAATGTATCCAGAAGTCATTTGCAGAGCGATTCCAATGTCAAAAAGATCACTTCCTATATCACCAAAAAGGTTGGGGAAAAGTTGGCTGACATTTTCAAGGAAAACCGTAAGGATTTTGAAGAAAAGTGGAAGGATCTGAGTACTTTTATCAAATATGGTATGATTTCCGAAGAGAAATTTTATACAAAAGCTGAAAAGTTTGCATTGTTTCAAAATGTTGAAGGCGGATTCTTTACGATTGATGAATATTTAGAAAAAATAAAGGATATTCAAACCAATAAGCATGACAGGAAGATCATCATTTATACCAGCAATGAAAAAGCCCAGCATGCTTATGTCCAGTCAGCCAAAAAAGAGGGATATGATGTATTGGTGATGGATAATATTCTGGACAACCATTTCATGCAACATCTTGAGATGAAGGTGGACAAGATCACTTTTGTCAGGGTGGACTCTGAAACGATTGACAAATTGGTTGAAAAGGATACTGAGCGTGAATCTGTGTTGTCAGAAAAGAACCAGGAGAAGGTCAAGGAAATATTCCAGAATGCGCTGGGAGACCATAAAGAAAAGATTGAGTTGAAGGCGATGTCTCCTGAAGATATGCCTGTTGTGATCACCAAACCTGAATTCATGAGAAGAATGATGGAAATGCAGGCCATGCAGGGAGGACAATTTGCTGATTTTCCTGAAATGTATCAGATTGTGGTCAATACCAATCATCCGTTGATCGCAGATAAACTGATCAACATGAGAAATGAAGAGAAAAAGGTTCACTTTGCGAAATACCTTCAAAAGCTTGCATTGCTCAATCAAAACATGCTGACAGGAGAAGAAATGTCAGAATTTGTTCACATGAGTGTGGATATGCTCAAACAGTGAAAATGAAAAAAAGATCGGGTCATCTGTTCGGATTTGATCATTGAATAAAAAAAGCGCTGACGAAATTGCTCGTCAGCGCTTTTTGTTTCACTCAACAATATTTTCTTTCTTTGAAAATGTATCAGGGCATCATACCTTCATTCAAAGCCAGAGTAGCAGGCGTTCCGATCTCATCGATTTTTTGCATGATACTGTCTCTGTGAATGAAGAAGTGTTGCAACTTGGCATGTGGTAAAGCTTTCATGCTGGGAAGTCTTTCTTTCAGGTGATTGACAGGTTTATTGTTTTTCGTCATACGGAAGCATACGTGCGGACCTGTAGCCAAACCGGTAGAACCTACATATCCAATGGTTTGCCCCTGAGAAACCCTTGTGCCTTTTCTCAGGCCTTTGGCAAAACGGGACATATGAAGGTAGGTTGTGGCATAACTTTTATCATGTTTTACTTTCACGTAGTTACCATTACCTGAACCATATCCTTTTTCCACAACAACGCCATCTGCAACAGAATGAATGGGCGTACCGTGTGGTGCTGCATAATCTGTTCCGTAATGTGGTTTATGTCTTTTGTGGATCGGATGAAGGCGGTTGTAACTGAATTTGGAGGATATTTTAATGAATTTTACAGGTGCTTTGAGAAAGGATTTTTTACTTGAATTGCCCAGTTCATCGTAATATCCTGTATCTTTTCCTGATTCCCAGTAGATTGTATAATGAGGTCTGTCATTTTCATAATATGCCCCGATTATATTGCCGATACCCACAGGTTGTCCATCGATATATTTTCGTTCAAAAAGCAGTTTATAAAAGTCGCCCTGCTGCACCCTGTGAAAGTCTACCTGTGCGCCAAGCGCTTCTTCCATTTTTCCGATTACGGCATATTCCAGACCGATATCTGTCATAGAATTCCACAATGAAGATTCAATAAAACCCTGGGCAGTTTCAATTTTCACTTCATAATCCCGTTCAACTTTTTTAACGGAAACTGAATCTCTGAAATCATATACTACGTAATTAAATGGATCCGGTTCGTACACAAAACTGAGCAATTCGCCACAGCTATCCTTTTTGATCAGGGTATAATTGAGCCCGGCTACAATATTATTCACATTAAAAACCCCTTTGGATTTTTCGAATAACTGTTTGATGATCTCGTAACTGATCCCTTCATCCATCAGAAGGTTGGCTAATATTTGATTGGGCTGAACTTTTGCTTCGATAAAAACATGGTCTTCTTCCGAGAAACCAAATTTCTCGATTGTAATGGAGTCTTCTGTTTGTTTTTCATCAGGGTTAAAATAATTTTTGAAACCCAGAAAAGAGAAAAATGCTACATTTACAATCAGAACATATACTCCGGCTTCAACGAGAAATTTTTGAATTTTTGATCTTTGCATAGTTAATCAATTAGTTTTGGAATGTAAAAATCGCCTTCAAATCTAAAAATAATATTTTAAACCATGTAATTTTCTTTTTCTAATATTTAAATACATACTTTTCAATAGTATATAGTTTATAATTAATTGTAATTTAATGAATTCTATCCATTTTAACGGAAAAATCCTGGATTTTAGTACACCCAAGGTGATGGGTATACTCAATTGTACGTCTGATTCATTTTTTGACGGCGGTAAATTTTTTAGCGAATCAGCTGCCCTTCAGCAGGCTGAAAAAATGTTGATCGAAGGTGCTGATATCATCGATGTGGGAGGAATGAGTACGCGCCCGGGAGCCGAACCGGTCAGCTCAAATGAGGAGATCAAGAGGATTGAACCGGTAATTGCCGGTTTGCGTCGGGAATTTCCCGGGATTTTTATTTCTGCGGACACTTTTCGGGTGGAAGTGGCTCAGGTTGCGTTGGATGCGGGGGCAGACATCGTCAATGACATCAGCGGAGGAGAGTTGGACAAGGATATGTTTACTTTTATTGCCAAAAGGAAGGTTCCATATATTCTTATGCACATGCAAGGCACACCCCGGAACATGCAGATCAATCCGACTTATGAGCATGTGGTCAGTGAAATATTTCAATATTTTATTCAAAAAGTCAGGCTGTTGAAAAGTATGGGAATAGAGGAAGTGATCATTGATCCGGGGTTTGGTTTTGGAAAAACCATAGCGCATAATTTTGAGTTACTTAACCAACTGGAAGTGTTTTCCATCCTTGAGAAACCTGTTTTGGCAGGGTTATCGAGAAAATCTATGCTATATAAAACAATTGGCGGAGGTCCGGAAGAAGCATTAAGCGCAACCGCTGCTGTCCATATGGTGGCACTTGAAAAAGGCGCCGGCATACTGCGGGTTCACGATGTAAAAGAGGCAAAGGATGTTATAAAGATCTTTTCTGCTATAAATGCTGTTCATTGAAAAATACCCATAGTATTGAAAGATTGAAATTTTCAAAACCACCTTACACGATCTTTTATTACCTAAGCCTGATAAGGCGAATCTCAGATTTCATCATTCAAACACGTGAGTCATTTTTTAATGTAGTTTGAGTGGATCATTTCCAAAAAAGGGAGCATGTCAAAAGATTCCAAATGCATTATCATACCTTCCTTTGAAATTATTGATTTGACAGAACTAAACAAATTCAGACTGTGTTGTTGTTGAATCTCGAAATTCGGATGATTTTTGAGTGATTTTGCCAGATAGATCTGTTCGGGCTGACCGGGTGTAGGAATGAGTATGGCTTTTTTACCGGTTTTGATCAGATCCATGATCGTGCTGTATCCACTTCTGGCAACGATGATTTTACTTTCATTCATGACTTCATTGAGTTGGGATGAGGTCATAAAACTGACTATTTTTACATTACTTATGTTTTTTTCCAGTTTTTCCTGTGTTTTACCGAGAATCAGTAAATGATTTCCGGGAACTTGTTGCATTTGTTTTGTTAAAATGTATTCAAGCTTGGTTCTTTGGGGTTCAGGTCCAGAAATTATTCCGCACAGATCATATTTTTCCTTTGATTTTTTTGGTTCCAATCTGCTCAGGATACCGATGTAAGTATGAGATTTTTTGGGAGGAGCCGAAAGTTTGGGCGCCAATTGTTGAGGTGGAGGAAAATCCGGGATCCAGATGTGATCGAATGGTTTCAACAGCCAACGGTTCAAATTTGATGCAATGGGATCCAGCCAGGCATAACCTGTTTGAAGCTTGATCTGATGGCTGATAAAAACTGAAAAGATATTTTTAGCATGAACCCCGTAACGGTTGTCTGAAATGATCAGGTCTGGTTTTTCTTTTTGGATCAACTGAGCCAATTCCTTATGTTCACGGTTCATCGCACGGATAAAGTTACGGCTATGCCAAAACATATTTGCCACCGGATTGGTAAAGCGGTAATTTATATGATAGGTAGTCAGTTCGTAACACCGGATTTGTGGAAATTCGAGTCTGAGCAAATCCAATGCCTGGCCATCTGAGGCGATGACGACTTCAATGTGATGATGGAGCAATGATTGAATGATTGGAATACATCTTGTGGCATGTCCCAATCCCCAGTTGAGAGGCGCTATGATTGCTTTTTTGTACACAAGGGAGATCAGTTCAGTCTTATCTCGTCGTTATTCTTGTCGAAAAATCTGTATTCATTGATCTGAAGGTCAATGCTTTCGTGCAGACTGACCCATTTGGAATATTGAAGGAACCATTTGGCCCTGATGGAAGGAAAACCTTGTTTCAGGTAAGCAATGACAAATGGGTGTGCATGAAGGGAAAGTTTGGACCCCGGATTGGACTGAAGTATGTAGCTCAAATCCCTTTCGATATTGTCTGTCATCAGAATATTCGGAGTAACTTCCCCGGTACCGTTGCAAACGGGACAAACCTCAGCGGTTTTGATCTCGATAGACGGTTTCACCCTTTGACGGGTGATTTGCATCAAACCGAATTTACTCAAGGGCAATATCGTATGTTGCGCCCTGTCTTCTTCCATGAATTTCTTCATTTCATTGAAGATGATCTTTTTATTTTCGGGATTTTTCATATCGATGAAATCGATGATGATGATCCCACCCAGATCCCTGAGTCTGAGTTGGCGGGCGATTTCTTCTGCGCATTCGAGGTTGACTGCCAACGCAGAGTCTTCCTGACCTTTTTTCCTCATTTTCGGGCCACTGTTGACGTCGACCACATGGAGCGCTTCTGTTTGTTCAATGATCAGATAAGCACCGCTGGGAAGGGTAGAAGTTTTGCCAAAAGATGATTTGATCTGTTTGGTGATGCCGTATTTCTGAAAAATGGGTGTACTTGAGTTATAGAATTTGACTATTTTCTTTTTCTCGGCATCTATGGACTCGATGTAATCTTTTACGTTTTCGTAAACGTTTTTGTCATTGACAATGATCTGACTGAAGGAGTCGTTGAGGATGTCCCTCAAAATGGAAGCCGGTTTATCCAGTTCGCTCATCAGCTTTTTGGGTGGATCAGCCTGCCGGAGCTGCTCATGGAGCATTTTCCATTTTTCGGTGAGTGAATTGATCTCTTCGTGAAGATCGGCAACTTTTTTACCTTCTGCGGCTGTTCGCACGATGATACCAAAGTTGTGAGGCTTAATACTTTGAATCAGGAATTTAAGTCTGTTGCGCTCTTCAGCGTTGAGTATCTTTTTGGATACGGAAACCCCTTTGGTAAAGGGAGTCATAACCAAAAACCTGCCAGGAATGGTGATCTCGCAGGTAAGGCGCGGACCTTTGGTTGAAATGGGTTCTTTGAGAATCTGAACCAGGAGCGGTCTCTTCTTTTCAAGAACTTCATCTATTTTGCCCAGCTTATTAATATCGTCAGCCAGGACAAACTTATCCAACATAGCATACTGATTGCCTTCTGAAACAGCAGCATTCACAAATTTTTGAAGAGACCGGAATTGCGGACCCAAATCTGTATAATGAAGAAAAGCTTCCTTTTTATACCCGATCTCTACAAAAGCAGCATTTAACCCCGGTATCAATTTTTTAATTGAACCTAAAAAGATATCACCAACGGTAAAATTATTACTGGTTTCTTGCCGATGCAATTCGACCAGTTTTGATTTTTCCATTAAGGCAATTTCAACTTCAGTAGGGGTTGAATTAATAATTAATTCCCTTTCCACTACAAAATGTCTTTTGCGGTAATATCCAGAGGTCGAAACCGAAGCCTGTAATATGTGGTAACCAAGAAGAATGATTTACTTCAAGCCTGTTTTTGATTTTGCAGGAAATGGTAAACTGTTTATATTGGCTAAAATCAAACAACCGGCAGAAAAGAATAAATGATATCTTCCTCCAACACTACCAAAATGTTATTTACCTATTCTTTTTCTTATGTCTGTTTTTTCTCAGACGTTTTTTCCTTTTGTGAGTTGCTATTTTATGTCTTTTTCTTTTCTTACCACTAGGCATATCTTCACTATATTATATGATCAACTTATAATTATTTACCTTTCTTTGTCAGTTGGCTTTTTACCTGATCAGTAAAAACTTTTGAAGGTTTAAAAGAAGGAATGAAATGTTCAGGAATTTCAATCGGTTTGTTTTCCTTGATGTGTCTTCCGATTTTCTTGGCTCTTTTCTTCAATACAAATGAACCGAAGCCCCTGACATACACATTTTCCCCTTCTGCTAATGAGTCTTTTATTTCGCTGAAAAATGTTTCAAGACTGACAAGAACATCAACTTTGGCTACCCCTGTTTTTTCTGCGATAGCATTTACTAAATCTGCTTTTCTCATTGTTAATACTTGGTTTATAGTTATTTAGCTATTCTGAATTTTTATTTTAAAAACAGGGAGCAAATGTCGTAATTTTATTACGGATAAAAAAATATTTTCCATTTAAATCTTTAGGAAAATTTAATATTTGCCTGAAAATGAGCAAATCAGGACTTGTTTTTTGAGTTTTTGGAATTTTATACGGAAAGAACGTGCCGGTTTGATGCCTTTTATTCCTTGGTTAAGCGGCTTATTTGCCTTGTTTTTTTGGGAAAAGAATGGAAGGAGGGGATAATGGGGAATGGTTAATGGTTAATGGTGAATGGTTAATGGTGAATGATTAATGATTAATGATTAATGGTTAATGGTTAATGGGGATGTCGGTGCCTGAAATAAGTTGACCGCTTAAGGTGAATTATAAACTTATAAAGGGTAGAATTATTTGTTCGAGATTCCTCACTTCGGTCGGGATAGCCCGCGACGCTCATATGATTCGGTCGGGACAGCCCGCGACGCTCATTTGATTCGGTCGGGACTGCCCGCGACGCTCATCCTATTCGGTCGGGATAGCCCGCGACGCTCATATGATTCGGTCGGGATAGCCCGCGACGCTCATCCTATTCGGTCGGGACAAGTTCGGGTGGAGCGAGAAATCTCGTAATTTTTATCGGTCAGTAGTTAAAATAAATTTAATCCGGAATTTTCAATTGATCAGCCTCATCAATGGGTGGATCGGATACCATTAAATTAGGGAGCAAGTGCTTTTGGACTTTTTAAGTATATTAATATTTGTAATGTATCAGGCTAAATATATATCTTGTGCCATTCAATTAATTTAATATGCAAAATAAGATATTGATCATTGGTGTGGATGGCGGAGCGACCAAGGTGGTGGCACATGTTGTCACGGTCGATGAAGCAGGGTTTTTTGAATTGGGGAAATCAGTGGCTCAGAGACAGTACCTGGATTACCCTGAATTTGACAGGCAGTTCATACCGGTTCCTTTGGCCACCCAAATCGCTGACATGCAACAAGGATTTGAACCCACAGATGAGGAATTGAAGCAGTCATCCGCATATCTTCAGGCATTTACGGATGTGATCAGGGAAATCGCCGAAAATGAAAATCAGCATCATGTGCTCATCGGAATGGGAATGCCGGGGCTGAAAACAACCGACAAAAGAGGCATCGCCGCACTGGCAAATGGTCCCAGAATGCCTCATTTTTGTGACTTGCTGGAAGATAAACTGGCTCAGGTTGGTGTGCATCTGGTCAGTCCTGTTCACAAACTTGGCAGCGATGCGGATTACTGTGGCATGGGCGAAACCTATGCACTGGACGGAAGTTTCAGGAATGTGAACAATGCTTACTACCTCGGTGGAGGTACAGGCGTGGCAGATGCGATGGTACTAAATGGTCATTTACTTGCCTTTGATGATGCAAAACCATGGATCGCCAAAACATGGGAGTTTAAATCTTCCGGTGGGTACAGTCTGGAAAGGTATATTTCGGCAAAAGGTGTTCAGTTTTTATATGGTGAATCCATCGGGATTTCAACTGAAGAACTCGATAAAAAAGGCGTATATGGTCAGCAAATCCTCGAAATGGCTCAAAAAGGTGATAAAAAGGCAGCAGAAACAGTTGCAATGGTGTCAGGTCATCTCGCAAAACTCCTTTTTGAAAGAATTTCTACCTTATATTTCGGTTGGCAATCATCCTTTGAATTTATCAACGTAGCTAAAACACTTGATTCGCATCATCCATTCAAAGGAACGCTCCTGGACAGGATCGTGATCGGACAGCGCCTTGGTGACTGGCTGGGTATGGATGCCGGTGCAAAAATGTTGCTCGAACCATTAACGGCGCAATTAGAGACTTTCATTCTGTCCACGAAGGAGGAGGAATTTATACAACATTATTTATCGGGGAACAAACTAAAAAAAGATCTGATAGCACTTTCAAGTCTGAGGGCAGCGCCTGCTTTGGGCGCCGGCGCAGATGCATTTTTGAATTACCAAAAAAGATCGACATGCTGATACCTGATCACATACCTGACAGCGAACCCATATTGCGGGTAGGCATTGTTTTGCCTGAGGACAAAAGATCCACCGTTAATTTTTTTATACATGGTAAAGCAACCATCATGGCAGATGATCAATATCTGCAGGTGGAATCATTGCCTTTCGGGATAGAAGCGAATGCTGAAGGCTTGTCATTCATTTACCGAAATGTCCGGATGCAGGCAAAATATATTTCGGTAACTCCGGATGATGAACATGATCACGCTGAAGTCTGGCCTGTCGTGGCCGGACGTGGTTTTCACTGGTGCAAGGATATAACTGTCAAACTGATTTCAAAACTTGAGTTCAGCCTGGCTGATGGCTTTATTTTGCTGATCAATGAATTGCCGCTGGAACAGTATCTGGCCAGTGTCGCAACGTCTGAGATGAGCGCAGCCTGTCCTGAAGCCATGATCGAAGCCCAAACCATAGTCGCCCGCTCCTGGATGCTGGCAAATGTGGAGAAAAAACATGTTAACCTCGGTTTTGATGTTTGTAATGATGATTGTTGCCAACGGTTCCAGGGTATCACGCACATGACGGACCATTCTCTTAAAGCCGCCGAAAAAACCAGGGGCATGGTGTTGATGTACGATGCAAAGATCTGCGATGCGCGTTATTCCAAGTCGTGCGGCGGTGTGATGGAAAAGTTTGAAAACCTTTGGGAAGGTGAAGGATTGCCCTATATGCAGAATCTGGCAGATGCCAAAAATTTTGCTGCTCCGGATCTGACAGATGAACAAGAATTCCGGCGTTGGATCCATGCACAACCGGAAGTATTTTGCAGCGGGCATTTTATACCGGAACAGGATTTACAGCAATATTTGGGTAATGTAGATGAAGCAGGACATTACTTCAGGTGGCAAACAGACATACAACAGGAAGAATTGACCAGCCATATCAATCAAAAACTGGGACTGAATGCCGCTTACATCTATTCCATGGAACCACTTTCAAGAGCAGGCAGCGGCAGGATGCTGGAATTGCTCATCACGTATACTGACCAGTCGGGTACCCTCCATCACATAACTATATATAAAGATTACCATGTGAGGGATATTTTACATCCGTCATTTTTGTATAGTTCAGCCTGCCTGATAGAAGCGGGAGAGATCAAAGAAGGCATTCCTGCATCGTTCAGATACACCGGAGGCGGTTGGGGTCATGGCGCAGGATTGTGTCAGATCGGCGCTTTGGGCATGTCGTTGCATGGATATACTGTTGAGGATATTTTGAGCCATTATTATCCAGGCTCTCTGTTAACTACTTTATATTAAAGCTTTTAAGATGAATGATAAAAAGAACAAAACGCCCTGGTCGTGGATTCCCAGCCTGTATTTTGCGGAAGGAATACCGTATATCATCGTCATGTTTGTGGCTTCGGATCTCTACAAAACCATGGGTATTTCCAATGCGGCGCTGGCTTTCTGGACCAGCATCCTGTATTTGCCATGGGTGGTCAAACCATTGTGGAGTCCTTTTGTGGACATTGCCTGGACCAAAAGAAAATGGGTAGTTTATACCCAATTTGCATTAGCGCTGGCATTTTTTGGTATATCATTCATTATGCAATTGCCCTGGTGGTTTGTACTCAGTCTGGTCTTTCTGTGGATGATGGCGATCATTTCAGCCACCCACGACATCGCTGCTGACGGATTTTACATGCTGGCACTGGATCAGCACACACAGACTTTTTTTTCAGGGATCAGGGGAACATTTTATCGTCTGGCCATGATCGCCGGAATGGGTTTGCTGGTCATACTGACCGGGTTGATCCTCGAACGAACCGGACTGGATGACCGGGAGATCATCGTCCGAACCGTGGATCCGGGCACCCAAATCCCAAATATTGACCCTGCTGAAATCAGCATCACCGGAACTGAAACTCCTGAAATACTCGTTTTCCCTGAAAATCCTGTCATTCCCTTATTTACCGAAGGAGCCGCGGATACTGCTGTGATATACATCGCGCTTTCGGCTGCACCGGAACAGGGAGAAACCGTTCGCATCAACCTGGGGCATAAAAAAGGCAGCAAAAGCATCATGTTAGCTGGAAAGAGCTTCTTTGAATTTGATCAAAGCAATTGGGATCATCCGCAAAAAGCAGTGATCCGGACTGACCACAATTTACAGGAAATAACAGAAGCCAAATTTGCGGTCCAATCCGGTGATATTGCACTGAGCTGGACGATTTCGATCGCTCTGCTTGGCGTGTTTTTCCTGCTGATCGCCATTTACCACGCCAAAATGTTGCCTCTGCCGGCAACGGACATTTCCAAAACCATGCAAACGGGCTATTGGACGATATTGCTCAGTTTTTTCAAAAAGAAAGGGATACTGGCATCCCTGGCATTCCTGTTTTTCTATCGTTTTTCTGAATCACAACTCACCAAAATGGCGTCCCCGTTTTTGCTTGACAGTGTAGAGCATGGCGGATTGGCGCTTACATTGACAGAAAAGGGATTCGCTTACGGAACTGTCGGGCTGATCGCTCTGCTGGCAGGTGGTATCCTTGGCGGGATAGTCGCGGCAAAAAGGGGTTTGAAAAAATGGATCTGGTGGATGGCGCTGGCAATCAACATTCCCAATGTCGTGTATGTCTATATGTCTTTTGCCCAACCTGACAATCTGGTGTTGATCAATTTTTGCATAGCCCTGGAACAATTTGGCTATGGGTTTGGATTTACAGCCTATATGCTTTACATGCTTTACCTCGCAGGACAGGGCGAACACAAAACGGCGCATTATGCTCTGGCAACAGGCTTCATGGCGCTGGGTATGATGTTGCCGGGTATGATCAGCGGATACATGCAGGAGATGCTGGGTTATCAAATGTTTTTCATTTACATTTTGCTGTGTACGATCCCGGGATTTCTCACTGTATTTTTCATTAAAATCGATCCGGCTTTCGGACTCAAAAAAAGCAATGGCGATGCTTAGATATCTCTTTATTTTGCTGGTGTTTCCTTTATTATCCACCCAACCACCGGCCGGAGCCGAAGTGAAACCAAATAAAGTAAAATCGGGCCTGGAAGTGCTGATGTCCCTCGATTTTAAACCTTTGCAGGGCAAAAGGGTAGGGCTGATCACCAATCCTACCGGGGTAACTTCTGAACTGAAATCCACCATCGATGTCCTGTTTGAGTCGGATAAAGTCAATCTGGTCGCATTATTCGGGCCTGAACACGGGGTCAGAGGCGAATTTGCCGCAGGCGAAAAAATTGAATCTGCCATAGATCCGGTAACAAAAATACCCATCTACTCGCTCTACGGAACTGCCACCAAGCCTACTTCTGAAATGCTTAAAGAAATCGATGTACTGGTCTATGACATACAGGATATCGGTTGCCGTTCCTATACCTACATCAGCACCATGGGATTGGCCATGGATGCAGCAGCCGAGGCCGGCATCGAATTTATGGTGCTGGACAGACCCAATCCCCTGGGCGGAGAAAAGATCGAAGGGCCGATCGCTGAAAAGGAGTTGTTTTCCCTGGTAGGCGCTTTTCCCATACCTTATGTGTACGGTCTGACGGCCGGCGAATTGTCCAGGATGATCAATAAGGAAGTCTGGTTAAAGAACGGAAAATCCTGCAGGCTGACGGTCATCAAAATGAAGGGCTGGAAACGAAGCATGCAATTTAAAGATACCGGTTTGCCCTGGGTGCCATCGTCTCCGCATGTGCCATTGGCAGAAACAGCCTGTCATTATGTTTCGACCGGCATTTTGGGAGAACTGGGCGTGATACACATCGGCATTGGGTACACCCTTCCATTCGGGATTTTAGGACATAAAAAGATGGATGCTGTGAAGATCGCTGCTGAACTCAACGAATACTACAAGGGCAACGCCATATTCCGGCCGATGACCTACAAACCCTTTTATGGTGGGTCGGCCAATGAATTACTCCAGGGCGTGCAGTTGTACATCAAAAACCCTGAGTTGGTCACCCTGATGTCCATTCAGTTTAAATTCATGGAGGTTTTTCACAAAAATTATCCGGAAGTGGACTTGTATGAACTGAGTGCGAAGCGGCATGATATGTTTGACAAGGTCAATGGAACGCGCGCGATCAGGGAAAAGTTTTTTGCAAATTACAGCTACAGGGACATTGAACCGATGATCCTGCAGGATGTGGAATCCTTTCAAAAATTTTCTTCCAAATACTATTTATATTAGAATTCATGCATTTTACTACCCAATTGCTTTCAGCAGGTATCCAAAAATTGAAGGATAACGGACGACTGTTCCCCATAGCTTTGTTTTTTTTGGTGAGTATCTCCGGTCATCATTTTACTGCTGCCCAAACGGTTTTCAGCGGTCGCGCGGTCAGCAAACTCATGAAGAAGACGGAAAAAAGTGCCGGATTTTTTCCCGGATACAACAACTTTTCCGGTTTTAAACCCGATTCGATCGGTCTGGACAAGGAAAACAAGCAGCTGGATCTGTTTTTCAGCCCAACTTTAGCTCATTTGCCGCTCAGGGAAGAAAACTATTTTTTGGAAATCCAAAAAGCAAAAATCATTTTTGGGAGAAGATACAGGAAATACGACATCCGGTTTTTTACCGGAAAAAATCAGGTCCCTGATCTGATCCCTAATTTTTACCGTAAAACATTGCCAAAGGATCCAAAGCTCGCTCCTGTTTATGCAGGTCAGAAAAAATTCCTGTTCCGCAGGGAGGGAGATGCCGGGATCAGTTACGGACTCAGGGACAGACACATCGCATTGTGGCCGAGTCATGGCAAGTATTTCAACCAAAAACTTTCCAGGTGGGAATGGCAACGTCCAAGGTTGCACACCACGGTGGAGGACCTTTTGCCGGCAGGTTTTGTATTGCCTTACCTGGCGCCGATGCTCGAAAATGCGGGCGCGGTGACCCTGATCCCGAGGGAAAGAGATGTGCACCCGAACGAATACATCGTCGATCAGGATCAAAGCGGTCCGGCGGGTCGTTTCGAACTGAATGGTTCTGTAGTCATGTTCATCGATACTGTTTTGGGCTTTGCCCCCAAAGAAATGATCAAAGGCAGAGAAAACCCGTTTTTGTCTGGTACGGCCCTGAAAGTAAAGGTCAAAGCGGCCAAACCTGCCGAAGGAACCGGCGAACGGGTGGTTGCGCGTTATATGCCAAAAGTAGCTGAACGGGGAAAATATGCCTTGTATATCAGTTATCCTGAAGATCCGCAAAAGTTTGGGAAGGTGTGGTACACGGTCAGGGCGCTGGATGGGGATCACCGTTTTTTGGCGGATCAATCCATCGGCGGTGGTATGTGGGTATATCTGGGTCATTTTGAATTTGGCCCGACGGCAGATCCTGCTCTATGTATGATAGAAGTGGCGGCACCTTATGCTGAACAAAGCAGTTTTGTCGGTCTGGATGCGATCAGGATCGGTGGCGGTATGGGGAATGTGGCGAGGAAAGCAAGCCCGGCCAATGGCGGAAAGCAAGATGCCGATGACTGGCAGGTGAGCGGATTGCCGCGATACATGGAAGGGGCGCGCTATTTTATGCAATATTCCGGTGTGCCGGATTCGATGGTGTATTATCTGAGTCGCGGTGAAAATGATTATACGGATGATTTTCAGTCGCGGGGTGAATGGGTCAATTACCTCATAGGCAAGCCTTACGGGCCAACGGGTTATCGCCATGTTGCGGGCAAGGGCATTCCGGTGGATCTGTCCTTTGCTTTTCATACAGATGCCGGTGTCACGGCGAATGATTCGGTGATCGGGACGCTGGGCATTTACAGTGCAGAAATGGATGGCGGGTTCTTCCCTGACGGAAGATCCAGGTTGGCGGGCAGGGAATTGACGGATGTGGTTCAGACGCAGATCGTGGAGGACATTCGCCGGTTGTTCAGTCCGGAATGGGTGAGAAGGGGTTTGTGGGATAAGAAGTATGCGGAGGCTTTCAGGCCGAACGTGCCTTCTATGTTGCTGGAGTTGTTGTCGCATCAGAACCTGGCGGATATGGAATACGGGCTTGATCCTGAATACCGGTTTCATATATCACGGGCAATATATAAGGGTATGTTGAAGTATCTGAGTTTTCAGGATGGAAGGGAGTATGTGGTTCAGCCCTTGCCGGTGGAACAATTCGGGATAGAAAGAAAGGGCGAGCGCGGCATCGGGTTAAGTTGGAAGGCGGTGGAAGATCCATTGGAGCCAACGGCAGTGCCGGACAGTTATCGGGTATATGCGCGTAAGGGGAACGGTGCATTCCGGTTGATCGCTAAAGGTATAAAGGAGAACAGTTATGAATTGGTCTTGCCTGCGTGGGACACGGTTTTTAGTTACAGGATCGTGGCAGAGAACCGCGGCGGCGTGAGTTTCCCCTCTGAGGTGATGTCTGTGGGTATCCCTGCGAGCAGTCGGGGTATGGCCTTGGTGGTGAATGCATTCAACAGGCTGAGTGGTCCTGCGTATTTTGATGCGGGAAAGTTAGCCGGATTTGCAGGATGGATGGATGAAGGTGTGACGGACGGGATGGCATTCGGATATACGGGTGAGGTGTATGATGTTGATCGGTCATCGCAATGGCTGGACAATGACAGTCCCGGTTGGGGTGCAAGTCATGGGGATGGCGAGCTGAAGCTGGTGGCGGGCAATACCTTTGATCATTGCGCGGTGCATGGAGCGGCTTTGATGCAGGCAGGGTATGGATTTGTATCGGTGAGTGAGGCGGCTTTTTGCATAGGTGAAGCTGAGAAAGGAGCGTATAGGCTGGTGGATATCATCTATGGGGAAGAGCGGACGAAGCGTGGGCCGGATGGCAACAGGTTTGAGGTATTGGATGCGGGTATGAGGCAAAAACTGGAGGCTTGCATGTTGGCGGGAAAAAATATATTGATCAGCGGGGCTTATATCGGAACGGACATGGTGGAGCGGAAGGATAGTGTGGCGATGGCTTTTGCGGGTGAAAAACTGGGTTATAAATGGCGGAGTGATCATGCGGACAGGGCTGGTGTTGTTGTGGGAGTGGGAAACCTGGGTGATGTTGAGTGGCGGTACAATACGGGGATGGATGAGAACAAGTACCGGGTGGAGTCGCCGGATGCGATTGAACCGGCGGTGAAAGGTGCTTCGACGATCCTGAGGTATGGTGAAACGGGCAGGAGTGCGGGTGTATTATTTGATGGAGGCACTTATAGGGTGATCGTGCTTGGTTTTCCGTTGGAGAGTATGGAGGAGGAAGGCATGGTGGGGATAATTGTTAATGATTAATGGTTAATGGTTAATGGTTAATGATGGCTCTATTCTAAATATAGAGTGATTTATACTAAATTTAGT
>Ga0209573_1002915_pt1 | contig 20247 bp, 22 predicted proteins | sample TNRBio252014_DNA_FD_185870 | JGI IMG/M metagenome (GOLD analysis project Ga0209573, IMG submission 185870) | Wastewater treatment Type I Accumulibacter community from EBPR Bioreactor in Madison, WI, USA - TNR Reactor_6/25/2014_ DNA (SPAdes)... | ecosystem: Engineered > Bioreactor > EBPR >...
GCGACCTTTGGGTTATGAGCCGATAGAGATGTTCTCATTTCAGGGAGCCTTGCCCTGCCGCAACCGCTTCGCCCTCTCAGCCATTCTGACCACCCGCCCGCTTGCCGTTGTCGCGACGCTTCGCAGAGCGGCCGGCGTCTGCGCTGCCCGCCGCCCGATCGTTTCGCCTGTCGTGAGCGCACCGATCTGCGCCCTGCGCTTCACGCCCTCGGGATTGAAAATCCCCCGCATGATCCCGGTCGATCCCGCGACCACAGCGGGTGCCGCCGCGACCATCAGGTTCCCAGAGATCCCCCGCACGATCAGGGGCGTTGCCGCAACGAAGCCTTTGGCCAGGAACACCATGACGAAGAATGGCACCAGCGAGCCGATGTTGGTCGCGGAGTTCGGATCTCCGAGCTGGGCCAAGAGAGAGTTCGCCATGCCGACCACGGTCGAGAACATGGCGGCAATGACGATGGGGTAGAAGCCATAGCTGATCGTCGTCGAGACCCATCTGTGGAAGAAATCCTTGGTCGCATCGAAGAGCGACAGGGCGATCATGATCGGCGCAAGGCCGAGCATCAGGGTCAGCATCATCTTGGCGAAGATGAGGACAATGCCGGTCATGAAGCCGAGGAGACTCAGGAGCACCAGGCCGATGCCGCCGAGGATCGCGCCCGTCATCCAGTTCAGATTGCTGCCGATCGCGTTCAAATATGTCGCGAAGCGTTCGATCAGGTTGTCGAACTCTCCCGCGAAATGGGTTGCGCCTGCGCCACCTCCGCCGACGGACGAAACCAGCGCGCCGGCGACATAGTCGAGGCCTCCGATCACGGCGTTGGACACCGCGTTGAAATTGGCCCAGTTGAACGCGAAGAGGCCTATCAGTGTCAGCTTGATCAGGTACCAGAAGAAGCTGGCCCCATCCATGCTGCGGAACTGGAAGGCCATGTTGATGCAGACGCCGATCAACGAGAGCGTAACCATCAGCAGGACGATCGTGCCGGTATTGCTGGCCACAGCCCCGAACTGGGATTCGGCCGCATCGACAAGGAAACCGTCAGCAGTTTCGACCATCCAGCTCACGACGCTCATTACCAGTTGCCCTGAGCTTCGCAAATGTCCTGAACCGCGTGGCGCAGCTCGTTGCGCTGCTGCCGGATGTCCCGCTGCGCTGCCGTATGTTCCGAGGCTGATGCCAGGCGATACCGTTCGTTGAATTCTTCAGAGGCATCTTCCCATGCCGGGAAGCGGACTTCGCAGCCGCAGTTGCCAGTCTCGACGATCTGTTCCCATGCGCGCAGTTCGTACAGATCCATCAACGTCAGCGCCTTGTAGGCCTCACGCGGGTGAACTTCGTCTATCCAAGTCGGCCGTGCGGGCCGGTCGTTGCAGATCCGGTACTGTTGGGGCTCGATGGTGACGGTGAGATCGTTCGTGACCTCAGGCGAAGTCTGTGCCGCGAGCGGCGCGGCCAGCAGGGTGACAGCTGTGGCGAGGGTGATCTTGCGCATAGGGGTTTCCTTTCGGTTCTTTATTCGGCAGCGACCGCGGTGCTCTCGGCTACCCCGGTTCGATCCACGTTCTGATTTGAATGTGTTTTCTGCCCCGGCAGGAAGAACTCGGTGATGCCGCGAGCACCGTCATGGCGGCCGGCCTGGATGATCACGTCGATGGAGCCCTCGATGTAGTCGACCATGTCGGCATAGGTCATCGGCACATCGGTCTTGAGCGCCGCGATGGCGAGGCGGCGGACGGCCAGTTGCGGGGTCTCGGCGTGCAGCGTGGTCAGCGAGCCGCCATGGCCAGTGTTGATCGCCTCAAGGAAGGTCATGGCCTCGCGACCACGGACCTCGCCCAGCACGATCCGATCAGGCCGCATCCGCAGGGTCGAGGCCAGAAGCACATCGGCGCTGCGGGCGTCCGTGTCCCGGTCGGCGATCAGCGTTACGGCATTCGGCTGTTCAGGGCGCAGTTCGGCTGCCTCCTCAATGGTGATGATCCGCTCCTCGGGCGGGATCAAGGAGAGGATCTTGCGCGCCGCCACCGTCTTGCCGGTCGAGGTGCCGCCCGAGACGATCATGTTGAGCTTGTTCTCGACGCAGAACCGCAGCGCGGCGTCGATGTCGCCGGAGGCCACCACATCGCGCAGCGCGGCGTTCCGTTCGCGGCGCAGGCCCTCGAGGCTGCGCTCCTTGCCATAGAGGAAGCCAAGCTTGATGGCCTCCAGCGGCAGGGAGGAGAAGAACCGAAGTGAGATGGAGAACCCGCCTTCGACGGCCGGCGGCTGGATCACCTGCGCCCGGATCGGACGATCCCGGTAGAGGATCGAGACCGAGACGATGGGTTTCTTGGTGCTGAGCGTGGTCGAAGCGGCCGAGGCGATCTGGTTGCCGAGGTCCTTGATCTCGGTCTGGGTCAGCGGCGTGCCGAGGCCGCGCATGAAATGATCGCCCTCGAACTCGCCCCAGACCTGTCCGTCGGGGTTGATGCAGATCTCGATCGTGTCGTCCCGTTGCACGGGCGCGCCCAGCCGGTCGAGCGAGGCTTCGAGATAGCTTGCTGCCATGTCAGAAGATCTCCAGATCGCGGTCGACCATGACCGTGATCCGCGTGCCCTGATCGACATGAATCACGGGCCGGATCGCGAGATAGTCCTGCATGACGCTTTGGGTGCTGTCGCGCAGGTCCGTGCCGATGTCGCTCGCGATGTCGGCCGCAGCCTCATCCTCGATCTGCCCGGCGGCGGCTGCAGGCAAGGCTCCGATCAACGAGATCAGCGCGGCCGAGCCAAACCGCTGCGCGAAGCGGGTGTCGACAAAGCCGGTGGTGCCGGTGCGCCCGAGTTCATCCCCGCCGAAGGCGCTGATTTCCACGGTCTGGTTGTCGGGCAGGATGATGCGGTCCCAGGCCACCATGACCCGCGACTGCGCGAGCGCCACATCGGAGCGGTAACGCCCCACGAGACGCGCGCCGCGTGGGATCAGAACGCGCGTGCCATCGAAGGAATGGACGTCCTCGGAGACGATGGCCCGGATGGCGCCGGGCAGCGTGCTGTCCAGCGCCGTCTCGGTCACGGCCTGGATCATCGTGCCTTGCACGACGGTGTTGCCGGGGTTCACGATCACTTCGGCCCGCGTCACCGGGGCGGGCCTTGCGCCTGCGCGCACGAAGGCTTCGTCCTCATTCAGGCGCGCGGCCTCAATACTGTCCTCTCGGTCGGTCCCTGCCCCCATCCCGGAAAACGCGATCATCGGCGAGGCGATACGTTCGGCCCGTGCCTCGGCTTCCGCGATGCGGCGGCGCTCGAGTTCGGCAAGCCGCAGCTCCTCCTCGTTCGGCCCGAGGTCCGTGGGCGCAGGCGGGGTCAGCCGCGCGACCTCGAGGTCCATGCGCAACTGGTCAAGCTCGCGGTCGCGTTCGGTCAACTGCCGTTCGAGCGCGCGCTGCGCCTCGGTCGAGGCCTCCTGCAGCGCCGCGATCTGTGCCGTGAGATCGGCAATGGCTTGTTCGGCGCCGCTGTCCGATGCCTCGACGGGCCGAGCGCGCAGGTCTTCGAGTTCCGCCCGTAGCGTGGCGAGACTTTCCATCAGCGCCAGTTCAGACGCGGTGAGGCTGGTCTCAGCCGGGGGCGGCGGTGCAGGCTCAACTACGGGCATGGGTGCGAGGTCGCCAAAGCCCGATCCTGCGGTCTGGAACTCTTCCGGAGCGGCGGTCGGCAGAGGCGCTTCCGGCGATGGCTGCAGGGCGGCCCAGGCCAGACCACCCACTGCCACGATCCCAGCCACGCCGAGGATGGCTGTCAGTGGAGAGGGCCGTGCGGCACCGCGCTTCTTGTTGGCTGTCGCTTCAATGGCCGCAAGACGCGCAGCGAGGTCTTCGGTGTCCTGGCTCATGACGTGGGCCCGCCCATATCCTGAACACAGACCTCGTCTTCACCGAGGCGAAGTACCCATTGGCGGTTCACGCCCGAGACACGGATGACGCCGTCCTCGAGCGCGGTGCTGTTGACAGCCCGCTCGCCGCCGTTGGCATAGCGGAAGATCGCCGGGACCGGCGCGTTCCGCGCGAAGCGGAAATAGGTGAAGGTGCCATCATCCCAGATGGCCGTCGGTGTGAATTCCTCGCTGGCGCTGACGGCATAGTTCGCATTCGGCGCATCGGCCGCGACAGCTCGGGCCGGTTGAACGCGACTCTCGGGATAGCGGAACTGCACGACGTAATGCGGGGTTTCGCGTGCCTCGACCACGTGAAAGTAGTAAGAGCGGCGGTTCGTGTAGACGGTGATGTTGGTGGCGACCCCAGAGGCAGCCGGCTTGATAGCGAAGGCACGCCCACCCGGCACACCATCGAACTGGAAGCCAACCGTATCGCCCGCGATGATCGAGCGGATGGTCTCACCCTCGCCGAACTCGACGGTGGTGACGCGGGTCAGGGTGGTGACGATGCGGTAGACCTGCCCCTCGGTCCAGGTGGCGATCCGGACGCGGTTGTCATGGGAGCCAGGGCGCGGCGTGGTCTCGGCCAGGGCTGCGGGTGCGGAGAGCACGAGGGCACTGGCGACGAGCAGGGCTTGCACGGAGGCAAGGACGGGAACAGAGGTCATTCGGAACGGTCCGATCGGATGGCATATTGGGTGACGGTGAAGCCGAAGGGGTTTTGCCAGACGTCGTCGATCGTGCGGGTCCGTTCGGGTTCGAAGGCAAACATGAGCGTGGCGGTGAAGGATCCGTCCTGCGCCCCTTGCGGGCTGGTCAGGCGCTTTCTGAGACGGACCTGCGCACGGTTGTCCCCGATGAGCGTGATTGAGGCGATCTCGACAGCCATCTCTGCCGCGGGGCCATAGCGGGTCGGCGGATAGCTTTCCTGCCCAGAGGTCCACATGGCGCGCATGCTGGCCTCGGCCGCCCCGGTGGATTGCGCCAGCACACGGCGCACGCGCAGATCGTTGTCGAGCTGGTTGTAGGCCTCACGGTCGAGGATGTAGCGGTAGATCTGCGCCTCGATGATGGCGGGCCGCTCGGCAAGCGAGACCGTTTCCACCGTGGCGTTCGGCAGAGCGAGACCTGTCGCTGGATCATAGGGCACGACGACGGGCGGGGGCGTCTCGACCATCAGGGCGACGGTCGCGGCTGCAAGGCAGCCGAAAACGCCAAAGCCCGCCCCGCCAAGGCCGATCATCCGCCAGAGCTGCTCCCGGCGCAGCGCGCCATGGATCAGTTCCTCCTCGACCAGTTCCCGCGCACTCATGCCTGCCGTCGTGTCCGGTACCTTGCTCATGGTGCGAGGCTCGGCAGGGTGAAGTCCATGTAGCGGCGCTCTTCGGCGACCGTGGCCGCATCCACCACGCCCGCGTTGCCTGCGCCGAGGGTCTGGATGGCTTCAAGTTCCCACATCCGCGTCATGGCGATGGCCAGTTCCGCCGTGACACGGGTATTGTGGTCCATCGACGCCTTCAGATCCTCCATGTCGGGAATCATCGCGACAAGCTGTTCGACACGTTCGAGGGATTGCGCCGCCTCGGCATGGCTGTTCTGGGCCACCGCCGACATCACCGCGCCGGTTGTGGCGCGGGTCGCGACACCTTCGGCCCCCGGATTGCCGCTGGTGGCGATCTCGCGCAGCGAGTCCTCGTCAAACCCGGCGCCGGCGAGGGCCTGTTCCATCTGTGTGCGCAGAGGACCCGCATTGGGGCCTATCAGGCTTGACCAGTCGCCCGCCTGGATGCCACGGATCAGGCCGGGGATGTCTTCGAAATTGGCATGCAGGAGGCCATCGAGATCGCCGCCCATGGCAAGGCCGAGGATGCTGCGCGGCCCGGTGAGCGAGGCATGCATCTCCTCAAGCTGGTCGAACTGCTGCTGCAGAAGGTCGAGCTGCGCCAGCGCATTGTCCAGAAGATCGGTCTGGATCCCGAAATCCTGCAGCATCTGTTGAAGCTGGCGGATTTCCTGGGCGATGTTCTGGGTATCGACCGTGGGCACGCCCTGCGCAGTGACAGGACCCGCAAGGGCGGTGGCCAACGCGACGGTCGCGGCGGTGGTGGTGAGGGAAATGCGCAAGCGCCGGATCATCGCAGTGTCTCCTGGGTGAAATCCATGAACTGCCGCTCAGCGGCTTGGGCCGCCGCCATGGCGAGTTGTTCCTCGCTCAGCGGCTGTGTGTGGGCGGCCTTGATCCGGGTGCGGATCGCGACCAGCCGGGCAAGCTCGGCGCGCGCATAGGTGTTAAGCGCGATGGCCTCGTGGAGGTCTTCGGTCTCACTGACGCGGGTGATGATGTCCTGGACCCGCAGGGCGGCCGCACGGACTGAGACCAGCGAATAGTCGCCGTAGACGCCTGCGCCATGGGCTGAGAGACTGAAGCTCGCGTTCGCCAGAAGGACGGGATCGATCGTGCCGAGCGCATCGATGCCGCCCACGGCGGCGAGGTAGCTGTTGTACTGCTGCGGGATCACCACGACGTAATGTTGGGTCTCAGCAAAGGGCGGGACACCGCCATAGTCCTGCACGTTGCCCGGGCCTGCGTTGTAAGCGGCGAGGGCGTGGATGATGTTGCCATCGAACATGTTCAGCATCATCGCGAGGTATCGCGCGCCGCCGGTGACCTGCAGATAGGGGTCGTCATAGTAGGCTGGATTGATGCCGAGATCGCTTGCCGTTGCAGGCATGATCTGGGTGAGGCCGAAGGCCCCCACGTGGGAGCGCGCGCCGATCTGAAATCGGCTCTCCTGCCAGATCAGCGCCTGCAGAAGGCAGCGCCACTGGACGAGCGACAGGCCGGCTCGGCTCACCCCTGGCAGCCCATGCGTGTCACGTGCCGCGCGGATGATCAGTTCCTCAATCCCTACCCGGGCATCGCCAAACATCCGGGCTGCAGCCGGATTGTTGTCCTCGGGCGCGTAGAGGCTGGCGGCCGCGCTTTCGACGTCACCAACCACCCCCTGCCCCGCCTCAAGCCCGGCCACGGTACCAGCCACATCGCCCGAGCCGAGGGACATGGCATCCATCAGCCCTTCGAGCGAGGCGAGTTGCTGGCGCTCGATCTCGGCCAGTTCCTCTTCGCGGGTCAGCCGGTCTTGCTGCAGTGCGAGATCCTGATCGGTCTGCTCGAGGATCGCCTGTCGTTCGGCAAACAGGCGCAGATCGAAGGTTGGCACGCCTTGGGCGACGGTCGGCCCTGCAGTGGAACCAGCCAGCGCAAGGCTGACCATCGAAAGGGGAAGCCAGCTCCGCATTGGCTTAGCCGCCCGCCCCCAGCATCACGAAATCGCACGCCGTGTCGCGCCGCGTGACCTCCGCGCCCATGGTCGAGATCGTGGTCGTGGCGGTGGCAGTTCCTGCCTGTACAGGCGCGTCGCGGAAGTTGAAGCAATTGGCCTCTGCGGGACTATGCTGCGCGCAAGCCGTAAGGGTCAGGCCGAGGCAAAGCAGCACGGTGCTGCGGATGATGGTACGGGTCATGTCACTCTCCAGAAATCAGGGCGGTCACGGTAGTCGGGGCCAACGAGGGCCTCGCCCTTCTCCATGCCGCCAAGGATGGTCACGAGCGGGCCGAGGGCGCTGAGATCGGCGTCGATCACCACCGAACCCCGGTCGTCGCGTACAAGTGCGAGCCGCGAGGCCGAGCCGACGCCCAGAAGCACGTCGAGTTCTTTCTCGCTGAGACCGAGCATCGCGTAATCCGCAGCCGAGGCGCGGATGTTGGGCAGGAGCACCTGGGTTGGCACAGCTTCCACGATTGTCTTGCCGGTCCGGGTGCGCTCGAGCTGGCTGGCATATTGCGTCATCATCACGACGACCGCGTTCTGTTTGCGGGCGGTCACCAACCAGTTCGAGAGCCGCTCCGCGAAATACGCGTTGTCGAGTGCCTTCCAGGCCTCGTCGATGGCGATGATGGTGGGCTTGCGGTCCTCGATCACCCGTTCGACCCGGCGGAAGAGGTAGGACAGGACCGCCATGCGCTCGCGCTCGCTCTCGGAATCGAGGATGCCGGTCAAATCGAAGCCCGCGACGTCAGCGTCGGCGGTGCCCCCGATCTGGAACGTGTCGTGCGCGTTCGCCCCGAAGATCCAGCCATAGCGGCCGTCGGCGGTCCATTCCTGCATCCGCTCGAAGAGGTCGCCCTCGTCATCAGTTGAGACGAGGAGCGACGCGAAATCGGACCAGTTCCTGAGGCCAGCATTCCCCGCACTCGCGTTCTGGCGCACGACCTCCTGCAGGCGGTTGGTCTGCACGGGGGTCAGTGGTCGGTCGCGGCGCTCGAGGAGGCTTGCGAGCCAATCGGCAAGCCATGCCTGACCGCGGGCATCGGTCTCGGTCTGCAATGGGTTCAGGCCCGTGGGCCGTCCGGCCCGCACGGTCGAATAGCTGCCGCCAAGCGCGCGGACAGCCATTTCCATGCCGGCGCGATAGTCGAAGACGAAGAGCCGTGCGCCCGCGCGTCTAGCCATGGTCATCAGGAAAGCCGCCAGTACGGATTTGCCCGAGCCGGGGCGGCCGAGGATCAGCGTGTGGCCACCCGTGGGTTCACGGTCCGGCGCGCCCTGTTCGTGGAAGTTGAAGCGGAACCCGCTGCGCTCGGGGGTCGGAAAGAGCGTGATCGGCACGCCCCAAGGGACTTCGCGCCCAGTCTTGCCAAGCGGGGTGCGGTGGAAGGTAGCGAGATCGGCGAAGTTGTGGTTCGTGATTGCGGCCTTGCGGCTGCGCGCGCCTGTGTTCCCGGGATGCTGCGCCATAAAATGCGCCCGCGCCCCGAAGGCTTCCGAGATCAGGTTGATGCCGGAAGTGGCGGAGATGTTGCGGATCTCTGCCGCGATATCGTCGAGGGCAGCCTGGCTGCGCGCATAGACCGCTACCGTCATGTGATGCTCGCCGAAGATCAGACGCTTCGATTCCAGATCGTCTTGCGCGAGTTCCAACTCCTGCGCGAGGCTGACGGCCCCGTCATTGGCGGCCTGCATCAGGCGTAGCTGCCGCTTGATCCGGCCCGCCATGATGTTGGCATTGATCGGCACGAAGGAGTGGGTGACGACCATGTCGACAGGCAGGTTCAACTCGTCGAGCATCAGGCTGTCGGTCTTGGCGGGGTAGTTCTTCACCGCAAAGATCGCCCCGAGCTTGTCGCCGACGGCACCGTCCGAGAGTGCGATGGTCGTGCCGTGGAAGGTGACGCGGGCATTGGCCACATCCTCGGCGATCACGCCGAGGCGCGACCTCGGGAAGAGCGGATGCTCCTCGCCCGTGTTGAGGGAGCCGAGAAACCCCAGAAGCTCGCCAGTGCTGGCCGCAAGCAGGCGGGGTTTTAGCTCGTCGAAGGACGACAGCAAAAACCCTACAACCTCGTCGAGCTTGCGCAGACGCCGTGTCGTGTCAGCCGCATGCCGCGCGCGAGATGCCCCCAGACCGAACGGCAAGCGGCTGCCTGCCTCTGGGCGCTTCAGCACCGTCAGGGTCAGGGTCTTGTCGCGCAGGCCAGATTGACCCAGATGCGAACGCCAGCGCTGGTCGACTGCGGCCGCGAAGCCCTCGCCCGGGATCGGCGCCAGGGTCACATCGACCGCTTTCGAAACCTTGTGCAGATAGAAAGAAAACTCCGTCCCCACTTGGGCAACGATCCCGGCGAGGAGCCCGCCGATCCGGTCGAGATGGGCGTCCTCGCTCGTGGTGCTGTTCGCCCCCTCAAGCCGGATGCATTGCATCAGCTCGTTGCCGCGGGTCCGGATCGTCCGGTCGGTGACAAGGCTGACGTAAGGCAGCATTGACGAGAGCCGTTTCTCGCCCTTGACCCATGCAGGCAGCGCTGTCAGCGGATCGAGGGCGTCGGCCACGTCATTGGCCAGTCCATCACGGGGCATAGCTGTCGCCCCCGTGAAGCTTGCGGTTCGTCGTGGGCGGGGTTTCCTGCAAGGTGATCACCAGGACATCGAGGAAGTTCGGATCCCAGTCCGCGGCCTTCCAGAGCGCCGGCCAGGCCAGCCCCGCGAAGACGGCCACCACCCAGCTCTGGACCCAGAGGAACAGAAGCGTTGAGCCGAAGAGCCAGACCATGGCGTACATGATCGGCAAGCCCATCAGCTTGGGCGGCCTGAGAAGGCCTATGAACACGCGGGACTGGTCGGACATGGGTCTTGCTCAGGTCGTCCAGATGGCGGCGACGATGGTGGGCGCTGCGGCGATGCCCGCGATCGCGACCACCACCCAGAGCGCTTGCCGGAAATCGAGGATACCGAAGAGCCACGAGAGAAACACTCCGATCAGCGCGAGTGTGCCGATCACGATTCCCAAGGGGCCGGTGATCGCATCCACGATGCCTTGCAGCAGAGTTTGCACGGGCGACAGGTCAATGCTTTGAGCAAGCGCCGGTCCCGCCAGCACGATGAGCGCCATCGCGCCGAGCGCAACAATAGAAGATTTGGACGTCACGACAGGTCTCCTCTCAGCCGCTGGAACACGGCTGTCACACGGGCCACATGGCCTTGGGTTTCTCGAAAAGGGGGAATGCCGCCATGGCGGGTGACCGCGTGGGGGCCGGCATTATAGGCCGCAAGCGCCAGCGCGGGATCGCCGAACTGCTCGAGCATCATCAACAGGTATCGCGCCGAGCCGTCGAGGTTCTGCGCGATGTCGTGGGGGTCGACACCCAGATCGCGCGCGGTGTCGGGCATCAGCTGGCCAAGCCCGATGGCACCAACCGGGCTCAGCGCATCAGGATTGTAGGCGCTCTCGACCTCGATATTGGCGCGGTAGAATAGCGCCCAATCGGTGACCGACAGGCCCGCCTGTCGCAGAGCGTCATGGCTACCGTAGCGCAGCGCGGTAGTCTCGATGGCGTGGAGGACTTCGGGTGAGGCGCGGATGGCGCGCGGGGCAATCGCTGCGGCATCCGTCACATCGCTCAGGGGGTTATCATCCCCATGAGACTGCGGTGCGGCAAAGAGAAAGAGACGATCTGGAAGGGGCCCAGTCTGGGCATCGTCGTCGCCGACGAACGAGCGCAAGTTGCTCGTGGTCTCGGCTGTGTCGATCAGTCGACCATCGGGACTGACCTGGAAGATAAAGCCGCCGGCACTCGCGAGAGTTTCGGCGGCCAAAGGCATTGAAGAGGCGGCGGTACCTAGTAGAAAGACGAGCGCAAAAGCGCGGTCAGTTGTCCTTGACCAGAACCGGGCCGGTCCGCGGCTCGGACGTGCGCCCGGGTGCTGCGTGACGTTCGCGGGCGCCTTCAATGAGCGGGATGCTGGCGGTCGTGCAACCCATGTCGGCAAGGAAGCTGACAAGGCCGACGATGGTCTTGAAATCGCGCAACTTGAGGACGCTGCGGCTGGTGACGAGCATCTTGTCGTCGCGTCCGTCCGGGGCAACGGCCCGGATGACCCAGGTGCCGTACCAACTGTTATGGCGCTTCTCGGCCCCTTCCTTGCAGACCACCTCGATGAGGTAGCCTTGGGCCAGGAGGCCGCGCAATCCGTCTTCGGTAACCACATTCGGGGCTTCTTCTATCTGGGCCATCCGCTTTCGGTCCTTCTTCTGCCAGCGTGCAGTCTCGGGCCCACGGGGTCGCAACACCGCGGGCGATACAAAACAACATGAACGATAGCAAGACAATAATAACGTCTTGACGAAACCCGCCTTGCTCCGATAACGGTGATATCTGACAAACTTGTGATCTTAAAGGCGGCAAAGGAGATTTGCCCTGCACATGACCTGTGCGCGCAACATCCCCCTGGTGCTGCTGATCACCGTGCTCGTGGCGGGTGGTCCGGCCCATGCCTGCACCCCGCCGGAGCGACCGTTCCTGCCCACGTCCCGAGACGACATGCGCGCCTACGCGGATCTCATCCGGGGGGATTTCGAAGCCTATATCGCCGATGTGCAGGAGTACTTCCGCTGCCTCGACGATGAACGCGCCCGCACATTCACGGAAGCTCGCGAGGTCAGCGATGACTATGCCACGTTCCTGAATGCTGTCGAGTAAATGCGCTCCACTTCTTTCTGAAAGGCATCCAGACCGACGAGCTTTGGTTACGAGCTCCAACCAAGTCTTGGATTATGTGGGACATACCAGAGGTCTCGAACCTGTGCATCGTCGCTGTTAGGGGTAGGATTAGCGTCCCGAACTCGGAAGGTTGTTGGGATTTTCACTGCGCTCCCAAAAATCAATGCATGTTGCTTCGGCAGAGACGGAAGCCGCCTCAGAACGGTCTCCGAAATAAATGGCGTCATCTGCTTGATCTGCGAGAGGTCGTCAGGATTTTGAATCCGATGAATGATGAAGTTGTTGCATTGGGAGAGGACCGTCTTTGAGAGCTCGCTCGGCCGTTGCGAAGCCACAATCAAGAAAGCCCCGTATTTCCGGCCCTCTTTGGCAATCCGCTGAAAGGTGATGCCCGCGTCAATGGCAAACCGGCTCGGGCGCTCAGAGATGTAGCGGTGCGCTTCTTCAAGGATCAGATGGACAGGCATCTTGTTTCGGGGCGTCGCGCGGCGCATCCGGTCGAAGATCAGCCGTGCAACAACGGCAGAGGCTAGTTCGACGATCTCGTCCGAAGCATCGTTCAGATCGATGATGCAAAGCTGCCGTTCTTTCCGGTAGTTTTTCCCTTGCCTGGCAATTCCCAAAAGCCGATCCACGAAGTGGGTTGGCTCTCTATCGTGATCGTCGAGATTCTCGACTGCCGCCCGCAAAAATTCGAAATCAGGGTTATCGGAGACCGACTTCAAGCGTGTCACCATTTGCGAGCAATAGTCGCGTATCTGCTTGTTTCCGTTTGCCTCCTCGTAGTGAAGCGCAAGATCGAGCGCCGCAAGTAGCCTGTCAAAGGTGAACGGCTTGTTCGCATAGGTTGGTAGGACCGGCTCTTCCTGGACAAAGTTCGACAGAAACTCTGCCAGCCCTTCAGCGTCGGCGAGCTGTCCATAATTCACGCCGACTCGGTGCCTGATAGCTGCGATGCTGATGTCTTGCGTATTGAACGATGCAAGAATCGACAAAATACGGTCTGACTTGCTGGCGCTGCTTGCATCACTTTGCAGGATCGCGAGGACAATTTTGGCAAGGACGTGGTTTCGGATCGCCGCGATCCCGTCGTTGCCCTCAACGACACCATCCTCCTTCTCTGCGAACAGGGTAGTTAGGCCGAGTGCAGTTCGAAGCGCGGGCTGCTGTGATCGGTCGCTGGCGCGCAAAAGAAGCGCCCACTCATCAACTGTCATGAACCAGTGCGGCAGCCGGAAGCGGCTTACTCCTTCGCTTCCCAAGATGCTCCTCGTCGAATCCTCTATCTCTGCGCCTGGATCAGTGGCTTTGAGATAGCTCGAATTGATCGACAACGGCAGGTTGTCGAGCGCTTGTCGATACTCGCCATTGACATCAAAGATCACAAAAGCTGCGCCAAGTGCTCCGAAGTCGTCTGGCTTCATGAAAACAGACTGAAAAATCGAGGCAACCGTGCAAGATTTTCCGCTTCCAGTATTGCCCAGAACGGCGACGTGCCCCCCGAACAGGGCATCAAGCTGCGCCTTAACAGGGTAGTCTTTGAACACGGCCGAGGTGCCTATTTCGATCGTATGGGGAACCGTTCCTTCCTTTGCAGAGCCATCTGCGTCGATTTTTGTCTGTCTATCTGCCGGCTGCTCCACGTTGAAGATGCGGTCTAGGTCTTCATCACGCGCATAGAGGGCGTCTGCATAGAGCGGGGGAAACGTCGAGACACCGAACTTGAAGGAGCCTCCCTGGACAGGCATAGAGCCAACGGGGACCACATCGAGGAATTTTGCCGCTGTGGCTTTGTCCATTTCTGGGCCGCTGCCATAGGCTCGCGAAAAATCCTTTTCGCTGAGGCCGATAACCTCCAAGACGACATACTCGGATTGGGTCGGCACCATGAGATATGATCCCAAGGTCGCGACATAGTGCACGTCGTCAAAGCCAACGACCGTGAAGTTATCGCTGCCACGATGTAGCTCGACGACCAAGCGATCCGCTGAAACGCTTACTATCTTGGTAAGCGTTCGCTGGCGCCCACTGGCGGCTTAGCTTGACGGCTTGAAGTTCCACGGCAGCAGGTCGTCGATGTCGCTTTGCGGGTGGCCGTTGGCGATCGCCGTCAGCGTAGCCTTCAGGTAGGCGAAGGGCTCGATACCGTTGATCTTGCAGGTTTCGATCAGGGACGCGACGCGGCCCCAGGCAATGCCGCCTTCATCGTGACCGGCGAAGAGGGCGTTCTTGCGATTGAGCGCGATGGGGCGGATCAGGTTTTCGACCTTGTTGCTGTCGATCTCCACGTGGCCGTCGGTCAGGAAGGTTTGCAGCCCGTCCCAGTGGTTATGGATGTAGGTCAGCTTTTCGCCCAGGCGGGACTTGCTGGAGATCTTTCGGCGCTGCGCCTGAAGCCACTCGCCAAAGGCCGCCACAAGCGGCGCGGTACGGGCCTGGCGGGCTGAGAGGCGCTGACCGGGCGGGACGCCGCGGATGTCGGCCTCGACGGCATAGAACTCGGCGATGCGGCGCAGCCCCTCGGCGGCGATGTCGGAGCCATCGCGGTCGAAGACTTCTTTCAGCTTGCGCCGTGCATGCGCCCAGCAGTGCGCGACCCGAATGGGGGAACCGCCCTTGCGCGAGGGCTTGGTCAGCCGATTGTAGCCCGGGTAGCCGTCGATCTGCAGGATGCCATCGAAGCCGGTCAGGAAGGTTTCGGCATTCTCGCCCGCGCGGCCAGGGGCGTAGAAGTAGACCACGCCGGGTGGGTCCTCACCGCCCCAGGGTCGGTCATCGCGGGCAAGCGCCCAGAGGTATCCGGTCTTCGTCACCCCGCGCCCTGGGTCCAGCACCGGGGCCGTCGTTTCGTCCATGAACAGCTTGCCGGACCGTTTGAGGTGCTCGGCCAGCCGATCCACCACCGGTTTCAGATGGAACGCGGCCTTGCCCACCCAGTCGGCCAGCACAGCGCGGTGCAGATCAAGGCCCGCCCGCGCCAGGATCTGGCTTTGACGATATAACGGCAGATGGTCCGCGTATTTGCTGACCAGCACATGGGCGAGCGTCGCCTCGGTCGGCAGACCACCCATGATCAGGTGACTGGGAGCCGGCGCCTGGGTCACCCCGTCCGTGCAGGTCCGGCAGGCGTATTTCGGGCGAACCGTCACGATGACGCGCAGCTGGGCCGGCACGATATCCAGTCGTTCGCTGCGGTCCTCGCCGATCTTGTGCATGACGCCACAGCCGCAGGGACAGAGCAGGATCTCGGGCTCAACGACTTCCTCGATGCGGGGCAGCGCTGCGGGAAGGTTGCCGATGGTGCGCCTGGGGGCGGGCCTTGTGGCCCCGTCACCCGCCTTGGCGGCCCGCTTTTCCTTTTCCGCCTCAACCTCGGCCAAGGCGATGGACAGATCCTCGAACGCCAATTGCCGTTCATCCTCGGAGAGTTTCTCTGACCGCTTGCCATGCAGGACATGGTTCAACTCGGCGATCAGATGCTCCTGCCTGCGGGTGATATCCTTGAGCGCCGCAACCTCTTCCAACAACGCCAGGACCGCCGCGCGCTGCGTGTCAGGAATGGCAGAAAGGTCGATGGCGGGTGCGCTCTGCATGGGCCGAAGCTACCACAGAGTCCCAGCAAAAACACACAAATACAAGCTGTTGATTCACTCTGCCGCAGCCGGCGGGCGGGTTTCAAGTGCCTTTACCCGTCGCCAGTCCAGCCCGGCAAACAACGCCTCGAATTGGGCATGGTTCAGCGCCATGATCCCGTCCTTGATGGCGGGCCAGGTGAAGCGCGCATCCTCCAGCCGCTTGTAGGCCATCACCAGACCCGTGCCGTCCCAATAGAGCAGCTTCAGCCGGTCTGCCCGCCGCGAGCGAAACACAAACACCGTGCCGGTGAACGGATCCTTGCGCAGCACCGACGACACCAGCGCCGCCAGGCCATCATGCCCCTTGCGGAAGTCGACCGGCTTCGTCGCGACCATGATCCGCACCCGGTTCGAGGGGAACATCATGGGTTGGCCGCCAAGGCGCGCACGACCGACGCAATCCGCTCCGCCGAGGCTCCGGTTTCCAAACGGATCGCCATCGCGCCCGCGATGATCTCGGGCCGGTCCGCGGCGCCCACGGCACAACGCGGTCCATCACCAACCGGGCCAATCATCAACGATGCAAATTCCACCGGATCCTCCGGCGCCGGCAGCACCAGCCGCCCTTTGCGCGCCAGCGTCCGCCAGGCCGAAACGTGGTTCGCCGGAACACCATGACGCCGCGCGACAGCATTCACCGTGACTCCCGGCGTCAGCGTCTCCGCCACGATCCGGGCCTTCACCTCATCAGGCCACTTCCGGTTCCGACGGCCGCGACCGCCAACCGGAAGAACCTCCAATGTACTCTCCATGGAGAAAATCCATTCCAACAATCACCAAGGTCCAAAGAACCGATCAGGATGAGAGCCGGAAGGTGGGAGGCAGGAAACGCTTACCTATCTTGCCTATGGCGCGGCTTGTATCATCCCTCGCCATTTTCGCCACCCTGCTGCTTGGAAAGCAGCTTCTTGAAGACTTTTTCGATAGCCTGTTCTTCTTTCTGTTCAGCGCTCGTTGGCATCAAGTCCTGGACGATACTGTTGAAGTAGTGTGCCTTCTTGCCCGTCTCCTCGTCGCTGCCCCAAATGAAGGAAATCCTCGGGTCGCCTAGCGCTGCGAGTTCTTTAGTCACCGGATTATTGAGGTCGTCAGGGTTGAGGAACGCGATCAGGCGGAAGCCTGGGAGGGTCAGCCCTTGAAAAATGATGTTGTTAATGTGCTCGTCGCCAAAGCTGAAGCCCATCACCAAAAGGACGCTTTGGTCTTGAACGATCTGGCGCTGAAATTCACGGAACATGTCCGAGTAGGGCGAGCCAAAACTCGCCGTCTGCTTTGAGGGCGTCGGATAGATCATGACGCGATCCTTGGAAGGGTCGAGCTTGTCAGAAGACTCCCGGATCGGGAAAAGACCCATCTCCTCTTCCGTCCAGTTTACAGACCCGTGAAGCTTGCAGAAATGCACGTATCCATCAACTGCCGCCCATCTTTTTGACGAAATATCGAGCTGCTCGGCCGGGGCGCGGCGGTAAGTGGAAGGGTTGAATCGGCGCTCAACCGTGCCCGCAAACCCGTTGGAATAGGGGATGCCAGATCGATCCATCGCCCGTTCGTTGAACAGGTCATAGTTGGTGGTAAAGACCCAAGGTGGGGCGAGCCCACGGGATCGAGTCGCCAGAGACTGATAGAAGCGCCGGTAAAGCGTTACGATGGTTTCATCTCCGTGGGCGAATCGTCCCTCGGTGCATTTCTGTAGGATGAACCTCTTAACACCCGCGATGACGGCTTCGACAGCTTCATGCGCTTCCTGAAACTCACTCTTGGCGCTCGTCCTGCAAAATCTCTGCGCCGTCATGAGGACTTCCATCATTCGCTCAAGGTTTTTCTTGAAGTCTTCGTGCGTTAGATCGATACCATGCTGGTCCCTGAGCGCATCTCGTTGTTCAGCCGAGACAAAGGCACCGACGCCGGGGAGACCAGGCATACCCTGAAGCGTTGTCTGGAACTCTGCCGCAAGTGGTCCCATCGTCGGGATGCCAAGCTCATGGCCGTCATGCACGTAAGAAGAGCAACCTGAGCTAATGAGAAAAGACAGGTTCTTGGAACCGAATACCTCTGCCAGATGCCGCCGAATGACATCAGCGCGGTCGTCAAACCCTGCTTCTGGTGTTAAGCTTGGCAAACTCGTCTTTGCTTCCTTTTCTGAAATTAATCAAAAGTTTACCTCAATTACTTCATTGTTCTCTATGGTGCCACTCATCATTCTCTCACTCATCTCGTTCTGGAAACAGCCCCGGCATCCACCGCCCGGCATACTTGGCAGGGAAGGCCAGATTCAGCGGCGCACGGGTCGATACTGACGAAAGCGCCCCCGCTTCGAGGAGCGCAGATGTCACCCGCCGCGCAGTGCGGTCGCTTGTGCCAAGAATGGTCTCGACCTCCCCACGCTCGATCTGCCCCTGATAGAGCACAGCTTTCAGCACGGTATCGGCTTTCGGTGGCAGCGCTCCAGCACGCATCTCCTCTTCTGCCCAGATCAAAATGCGGTCCCGCAACCGATCCGGCCGCATGAGCCCTGCCATGAACTCCACCTGGTCGATGCAGATGCGCAGAAAGAACTGTGTGAAGGAGGCAAGTGCAGCCTCGCTTAGCGTGCCGCGGCCGTCCCGGTCGCCACGGCGCGGCCCATCACAGGCGGCGAGGTGTTCCTTGTAGGCTGCCTCCTGCCGCGCCAGCCCGCGCGCCACTGACCAAAGGCCGCGCGTGTCCAGGGTCTTGCGCAGCATGGCGTAGGACATGAGACGTGCAACGCGCCCATTCCCATCAAGGAAGGGGTGCACCCAGAGAAGCCGGTGATGGGCGCAAGCCGCGGCAAGGATCGGTTCGATCCTGCCGGGAAGGCTATAGGCTTTGTGCATTCGGTCGAGGAAGCGGGGGACGGCACCAGGGCTGACGGCGATATGCCGTCCGACTTCAACGTATCTTGTGCGCAGTTCCCCGGGCACAACCGGGATTTTCTCGCCTGTCTTTGGGTTCTCGACGAAGAGAAGCTCGGGCGGCAAGAGTTCACAGAACCGGCGATGCAGTTCGATGATTGACGCAGGCGCGGTCGGTGGTTCCGCCATGCTATCTTCGTCGATCCATTTCTGCACGGCGACATGCGCCCTGGCTTCAAGCTGAAGGTTTCGCTTCTTCGGATCGGCGCTGTAGTCGTTCCGCATCGCGCGTTCGATGTCGATGGGATGGGTGTCATGACCCTCGATGAGGTTGCTGTAGTAGCAGTTCATCGCTCGCACGAGATCGGCAAGCGGCTCTGCAATTGAAGCGGGCAAGCTGCTGCGGAACGCTGCGGACTTCTCCGCCAGATCGAGCACAAGATCATTTAACCCCGCGCGGGCAGGAGAGCCCTCTGAGACCATGAGAGGCTCGAACAAGCCTACCGTCTCGCCGTCATCACGGACCATCACATGACCTTCCATCTGGCCGCTTTCTTGGCCGTACGCAATCTCCACAAAATGAATATTTATCATAGTAGTGGGCTACAGGCTACGGAGATCACGTCCGGTGATTTGGCCGGTTCTCTTTCCACTTGCGCTTGGCTTTGGGATCCCATGGCGCAATCGGCGCCCTGCAGCCACGTCACGCGTCAGACCGTCATCTGCGACCCGCCCTTGGGGGGTCACACCACAACTCATGCGATGAAATATCCTTGCTATCGTTAGTGTTGTTTTGTATCGCCAAACCATTGTAGTAGGAGTCGGCGTCATGAAGCACAGGGTCAGAACCGCGACAGCCGCCGCGGCCATCACCGTATCGAGCCTCGTCGGGTCGGTCGAGCCGGCGCAAGCCTATCAGGTCGACTGCGCCATCTTGCTCTGTCTGGCAGGCGGCTGGCCAGCATCGGCGCCTTGTGCCCATGCAAGGGCGGTCTTCATCCGCAGGATCACGCCCTGGCCGATCGAGCCGCCCTTGCAGATCTGGCGCTGCCCGATGGGGGCGTCGTTCAGCGCCCCTGCCGTGGAGTCGCCAATGGAACGGTTGTACGACATCGCCTTCCGGGATGCGCCTCAGGTCAGCGTGCCGCAAGATCCCTTGCCCTTGGTTCAGGTCCAGTCTGACGAGCGAGCCGACATCGACATTTCGGGTGATGCTTTCGACTTCGTTCGCAGCATCCGCGTCTTTCACATCCAGTTCAGCCAGCGCCAAAATCGAGATGGCGATTGCATCCGATCCGACGGCACACGTCTTGGTTCCTACGGCACGCAAGGTGATTACCACTGGCGAGGTTCGAGCGTAGCCGCCGTGCCTACAGCATCTGACCTTCCTCGCCCAAGCGGCTGCGGACAGGTCAACTACCGCTCGGTCTTCGTCGATTGGCGGGATCATGAGGGGAACTACGGCTTCGAAGAGGTCCGCTACTGAACCTGTGCGGGCCTCCATCTGGCGGGCCCGCTTCCAATACATCTTGCACCGGAGACCGTGCACTGAACCCAAAAAGGGAAACGACGCCAGACCGTAAAGCCTGACGCCGCGCTAGAAGAACCCGTGAACAAGGATCTTCTAGCGCACCGTCCGAACCTCTGCAACCGGCAAAGTTGTTTTGCTGGCAAGAATGTTGTTTGCTCTCGGCATGGGGTCGTCTCTCCAGGAGACACCTACCATGGAACCCACGACCGGCCTGATCCTTCGACGGATC
>Ga0209573_1002916_pt1 | contig 20243 bp, 17 predicted proteins | sample TNRBio252014_DNA_FD_185870 | JGI IMG/M metagenome (GOLD analysis project Ga0209573, IMG submission 185870) | Wastewater treatment Type I Accumulibacter community from EBPR Bioreactor in Madison, WI, USA - TNR Reactor_6/25/2014_ DNA (SPAdes)... | ecosystem: Engineered > Bioreactor > EBPR >...
TTGAAGTTAAGACCTGTATTCGCAATTTGAATGAGAAGCCGCGTAATTCAAAGCTCTTTGGTAAATCAATCGCAGATTGGATTATGGCTAAGAAACATGAAACGATTTCTAACCTTACGCTTTTTTATTGTTTTGTGCTTATCCATGAGAAAACAAATGCTTTTCGTTTCTTCATTGTTCCAAGCAAATTAGTTGCGAATTACGTAAAGAAAACGCATCGTTATTGGCTGGCCGCTGATAAGAAGCATAAGGACAGTTTGATGCGTGTTATTCGAATTGGTTTGCCAGGAGAAAAATATAAAATCCAACCACCCACCACAAAATGCGAAGACAATTGGAAGTTTGCAAATGTTCCGGTGTTGAATGGTACCCGGTACCATTAAGGAGGATTCATGAGTCAGGATTGGGTGAAGTTAGGCAAGGCCGCGGATTTTCAAAAGTCCGAGGTCACGGAAGCGGCCGTGAACGGTAAAAGGGTGGCGGTCACATTTAAAGACGGGAAGTTCGGCGTGATTTCGGGCACCTGCCTGCATGCGGGAGGGCCTTTGACACAAGGGGAAATCCGCAATGACTACGTGGTCTGTCCCTGGCACAGCTGGCAGTTTCACAGGCTCACGGGCGAGGCCCGGCCCGGAATAGTATAGGGGTCAGACCCCACGGGGGCCACACCTCTAGAGCAACAGCTATCAATAAATAACGCGATTAGCCCCTCCCCGTTTGCCCTTATCCTCCTACGATGAAAGTTAGTCCCTGTACGATGAATTAATTAATCCCCAGAAACATGGGATTAATAATTCACCTAGTGCCGAAACCAGAAAGCGGTTTCGGCTGGATGAAATCTCAATTCTCTTACGATGAAAGATTACTCCCCAGAAGCATGGGAGTAATCTTTCACCTTCTGCCGAGATAGAAAGCAATCTCGGCTCGGCAATTTGCGTATCGGCAAAGTATCGTCTACACTTTTTTTATCGTAGTGGACGCACTGAGGTGCAAGCACTCGATGAAGGATGCCCGTCCTCTTAACCCTGCGGCGGATAGCCGAGGTAGAGGTGACTGAAAAATTGGCATCTGCAGTTTCATACTGATTTCGCCCGCAATCCCGGAAGGGAGCGGGATCTCCAGCCGCAAGGTTTTGAAGGAGGTCAGAAGATGAATTGCGAACATGCACTTTTACTTCATGGTTTTAAAACGATTTGGACAGGAACTCCACCTTAAGCGCGGAAATTCCCAATGCGTGTTAAGTGCAAATGATGCGGCCCGGGTTGATTCCCGGGCCGTTTTTTTTGTAGCAGTTGAACGGTACTTTTGACTAAAAGTGCCAGATTTGTTTTGACACAAATTCAAGGTTGTTGTCGAGCAAAGGCTTCTCTATAATCCCCGAATGATCTTACCCCCGATCAAAACAATTCGATTTGCGAGTTATCTTTTTACTTTACCAGCCATAATACTTCCTCTTTGTTTTCAGGGGTGTGCCGCAACTTCCTCCAATAAGCAACTCGCCGATCTGACGCCGCTCAAGGTCAGATATACCAGCGCTGACGCGTGGACTCCTGATTCTGCCAATGCCTTTCTTGACGCGTATGAGCGCACTCAGATTGTAGGCGATCGTCTGAATGATGCGGTTGCTGATAGTTTTTCAAAATATATGATCTTGCCGCCTTTTATGGTTTTGCCTGTCATGGATGAAACTTTCTGGAAGGCGGTGGGCAAGGAGGGAAAGGGCGTTGTTGTAACGGCTGTCATTTATCCGGACAAGCTGCCCGCTGGTTCCCGTGTTGAGCGAGGTATGCAAATTAATGCCGTCGAAGGCAAGGAAGTTCGTGATTTTTATGAATATCAAAAAGAGCTTCAGGAAGCTGGGCGGAAGCGGGTGGCGGAAGTATTGATGACATTTAAAAACGGCCAGGAAATCTGGAGCGAAAAAATACCTGTAAGGCGGCAGAGTCATGACATGAATTTTTACGTCTTGAACACAAAAACAAAAAGGGCTTTTTCAGTTCAGGGGCCGCATGTTTTTGTTTCATTGGGTTTTCTGGAGTTTGTCGAAACGCAGGATGAGCTCGCGCTTATTTTGGGACACGAGATAGCCCATTTCCGTATGGGTGATTACAAACGCGCGGGCAGGATCGAGTGGGGCAAAGCCATCGCAAGCGGGTTGGCCACAGGTGCCGCGATGGCTGTTTTGAATTATGGAGAAACGCATAACAGCTATGCGAATTATCAGCAAAGTCAGCAATTCGGCCGAATGGCGGCCGATTCCGTGCTCAAGGCATTCAGTCAGCCGCAGGAGGAGAGGGCGGATAGATTAGGTTTGTATTACCTGGCCGAAGCGGGGTTTGATGCGGAAAAGGCGGTAAAATTCTGGGTAAAATTAGAAGATGCCGAAGACAGTAAACCTGCAGCTTCACATCCCGGCAGATTGAAACGATATCAATATTTGCTCGAGGAGGCGATGGCCATACGGCAGATGGGCTCGAAACAGTATTTCCAGAAAATCAACATGACACCTCTGCCCGACGAGGATGAGAGTGCGAATAAAAAGAGGAAGCCGCCGGAATTTACCGTAGCGAATGCGGACAAGACATTATTGAGTTATCAGATCCCGCTTGAGAAGGCTGCCGCAATCGCGGCTCAGACACCTGAGACCGCGTCCGAAGCTCTGCGTGTATTCATGCAGCTTCGATTTAGCGGCCACGCAGCACTCGCTATGAACTTTGTATGGCCCGAATATTTTGATCGAATGATGACGACGGAAAGTTACTTTCTTCATGAGATCGAGAACAAAAACAATTTTCTTCCTCTCGAAGCATATGAGATTGCGGGGAGTGAAGTTAAAAATGATGAAAGCTGCCTGCTCATTCTAGAGGTCAGCAGTGTGTATGCTGGAAGAAAAGGCCATGAGCCGGGTATGATTGAGCTGTATCAGCTTGTGAAAAGAGATGATCGTTGGAAAGTGCTTTACCACAACAAGAAACCCAGGACTGAAATGGTGAAGTCTGCGAAGAATCAGCGCGAAAGCCGCGATGGCGATTTAGGTAAATATCTTTATCCGTAGTAGAAGGTGCCAGACACCCTTTATAGGGACAGTTCCCAGGGGTGAGTAAGCGATTGGGAGCGTTTATGTGGAAGTCTGCTTTTATGAAAAGGGTTTTAAGGCGTCTGGAACGTCTGAGCCCGTTTGGCAAGCACTGGCCGGGGCATTTCTACTCGCCTGTTCCGGCTCGCGGGGATGTGCTGAAAGGGATTCGGGCGAAGAAGGCTGCTCGGGAGATTACTGAAATCAACTTCCGGATGGATGAGCAGACGCTTCGGCTGTCAGGGTACGAATCTTTGTTTGATCAATTTCCCTTTACCAAGGCGCCAAGCCCTGAGCATCGTTTTTATCTCGATAATGATTACTTCACCTGGCTGGACGCGCTTTTTCTTTTCTGTTTTCTGTGCCGCGAAAAACCACGCCGTATTGTGGAGGTGGGATCGGGCTTCTCATCGGCCCTGATGCTGGACGTGCGGGACAGGTTTCTTACGCCGAGTCCGGAAATGACTTTTATTGAGCCGCGCCCGAAGGTGTTGAAGAAGCTGTTCCGCTCAGAGGATCTGAAGCAGCACCGGTTTATTCAAGCGCCTGTGCAGCAGGCGGGTTTCGAGGTTTTTGATGCGCTCGAGGCGGGGGATCTGCTTTTTGTGGATTCCAGCCACGTGGTTAAATACGGCAGTGATGTGAATTATTTGCTATTTGAAGTGTTGCCGAGGCTTCGCTCGGGCGTGTTCGTGCATTTTCACGATGTGTTTGAGAACTTTGAATATCCCGATGCGTGGCTTGTGCAGGGCCGGTATTGGAACGAGAGTTATTTTCTGCGCGCGTTTCTTTCCGGCAACAACGAGTGGGAGATTGTGTTTTTTAATAATGTTATGGCTCGCCGTCACGACGCTCGAATCCGGGAAAAGCTTCCCGAATTCGCCGGCAAGGGCGCCTGCAGTCTGTATTTGAGGAAGAAATAAAAAGAAATTTCCTATAAAAAAAGCTTACGATGAAATCATAATCCCCTGAAGCCGGGATTATGATTTCACCTATTGCGGAAATGAAAAACATTTCTGCTGGCGATTTCCTGTGAATATATTTATTCTTGATAAGAACATTAAGAAGTGCGCTCAGTATCACTGCGATCAGCATGTGGTGAAAATGATTCTGGAGAGCGCGCAGCTTCTCTGCACAAGCCTTCGTAAGAAAGGCTTTGAGCCGCCGTACAAGTCGACGCACCCAAAGCATCCGTGCACGCTCTGGCTTGAGGAATCCTATGACAATCATCTCTGGCTGCAGGAGCTGATGAAGGAGCTGAATGCGGAGTATAAGTACCGCTATGAGAAGACGCAGGATCACTCGTCGATGAAGATTCTGGCCGCGATTCGGGATATGAAGTATGAGCGTAAAGGATTAACGGAATTTCCCCAGGCTATGCCTGAGGAGTATAAGCTGCCGGGAGACCCGGTGAAGGCTTACCGGGCATTCTATCGAGGCGAGAAATTGAAATTCGCCAAGTGGACACGCCGACCAAAGCCCGTGTGGCTCTAAAATGACACTGATTTCAGCCGCAAAGAAACTGTATTACAGATATAGGTACGGAACGCTTGATGGGGTTTCTGTGCATCACCGGTATCACAATATAGTGATGCACGAACGTAAGGCGATTTACTTTACCTTTCCCAAGGTTGCCAGCTCCTCCATAAAAAAGGTGATCGCGAAGGATCTGGGCCTTTATCGGGGCGCGGATATTCACGATTTGGGATACCCGACGATCCCGCATCAGTATCTGAAAAGATGTAAGGGGTATTTCAAGTTCGCGTTTGTGCGCAATCCCTGGGATCGAATGGTGTCGTGTTACTCGAACAAAATTTTAAAAGATCCGGACTTTACTGAAGGCGAGTATGAGAAGGGTATTTATAAATACTGGGCGAAATACAATTTGTTCTATGCGGGTATGAGTTTTCCCGCGTTCGTGGACGCGGTATGCCAGATACCCGATTCTGAGGCTGATATTCACTTCAGGTGCCAGGCGTCCTTTTTTAAAACGCAGTCGGGTGATCTCACGATGGACTTTATTGGCAGGTTTGAGAATCTTGAGGAAGACTTTAAGTCTGTTTGTGAGCGGATTGGTTTGAAGGGCGCTGAATTGGAGCATGTGAACAGGTCGGAACGGAAACAGTCTTACAGGGAATACTACGACGAAATAACCCGCGAAAAAATCGCAAGCCGCTACTCGAACACTCTCTCCAGGTTTCAGTATTCCTTTTAGAGCGATTCGTGAGTTGAAACGGGTGGCTTTCCTGGGGGATTCGCCTATAATCTTCCTATGATTCTCCCTCAAAATGAAACAATTTACTCTGCGTGAAAAGCGGGCGTTTGCCCGCTTTTTTTGTGCAATTTCTTAAAATGCACTGGTAAGGATCTTTTGTGAAAGCGGAATTTTGGCTGTACGATGAAAAATTACTCCCCAGAAGCATGCGAGTAATTTTTCACCTAGTGCCAAAATGAAAAAAACATTTTGGCTTAATAAATGGGAAAAGAATGACATCGCGTTTCACGAGCGCGAGGCGAATCCTCTTCTGGTGAAGCATTTCGGCGCGCTTTCTTTGAAGGCGGGCAGCCGCGTGTTTGTGCCTCTGTGCGGAAAAAGTCTGGATATGGCCTGGATGCTTTCCCGCGGCTATCGGGTTGCCGGGGCCGAATGGGTTGAAGCGGCCGTTCAGCAATTCTTCTCGGAACTCGGCGTGGAACCCCGGGTTTCGATCGAGGGCAAGTTGAAGCGTTACAGCGCGGAGAATATCGATCTGTTCGCGGGAGATATTTTTGATTTGTCGCAGCCGCTGCTGGGACCGGTGGATGCGGTGTATGACCGCGCCGCGATGGTGGCTTTGCCTGAGGATGTGCGCTCCCGTTACAGCGCTCATGTTTTGGATATTACGCGAAAGGCGCCGCAGCTCACGATTTGCTACGAGTATGATCAGAGCCAGGTTGAAGGGCCGCCTTTTTCCATTGGTTCCGAAGAAATTCGGCGGCATTACGGCAGCAGTCACGATATTCTTTCGCTTGAGTGCGCGGAAGTGCCGGGCGGTTTGAAAGGAAAGTGTTCGGCCCGGGAGAATGCGTGGCTTTTAAAAGGGAAATGAGAGACCTTAATGGAAGTACGATGAAATATTGCTCCCCAGAACGATGAATTGATAATTCCCTGAGCGATGAATTTTAATCCCCAGTAGCCGGGATTAAAATTCACCTATTGCCGAAACTCAAATGTTTCGGCTAGAAGCCGGAATTTTCAATTCACCTAATGCTGAAATGAAAAACCATTTCAGCTAGAAGCATGGGAGCAAATTTCACCTAATGCAGAAATAAAAAACATTTCTGCTGTAATAATATAGTAAATATGCTATATTCTGTTTATGGTGAACACAGGGTTTAAAATCCAGGAGTATCGCGTACGTCAGGGGATGACCCAGGCTGAGCTGGCGCAGCGGGCGGGGGTGGCTCAGGCGAATCTTTCGAATATCGAAAGAGGGAAGCGTGACTTGACGGTTTCCATGCTGGTCAGGCTTGCTTCGGCTTTGGCCGTCCGTCCTTCGGAATTAATTGAAGAGCCTGAGCCTGCCGGGGACTTTGCTTTGACCCGCCCGGATATCGAGAAGCTTGCGGAAGTCATTGTGAGCGCTGATACTCGGGCGTCTTCTGAAATTCGTGAGCTTGCGGTGCTTTTTCGGCTGCTTCGGCCCGGAGCGGCCCGCCGCGAAAGCCGTCAAAGTATTGAACGGGCGTGGGCGGGACTCAGAAGCCGCTTTTCATCCGCTGAAATCCAGGACATTTTTCGGCGTGTCGAAGATGCGGAGCAGAGGAATCGTGCGAAAAAGGCAAATTGATCTGTTTTTCAGAGAGCTGGATAAGGCGCTCGGTCTTAAGGCCGAAATTATTCTGCTGGGTGCCAGCGCGGGCAGTCTGATGGGGCATATCCGTCCCAGCTTTGATATTGATTTTGAGATTCGTTTGAGCGGCCGTAAACCTGACAAGGCAAAAGTCGACAAGACGATTCTGGATACGGCCCGAAAAGCGGGCGTGGCTGTGAATTATTCGGAGAATGTAGACCATTGGTCGATGGTGAGCTATCTGGATTACCGGAAAACCGCCGAGTCTTACAAACAGTTTGGGCGGTTGAATGTGAAGCTGATTGCTCCCGCGTACTGGACAATTGGTAAAATGGCCCGCTACTACGCGCTGGATATCAAAGATATCGCGGCGATTATCCGCAAGAAGAAACTGCAGCCGAAGCCCCTGGTTAAACTTTGGAAGCTGGCGATGGATCAAAGCGATCTCAGTCTGGAATTGGGGCAGTTTAAAAAGCATGCGCTTCATTTCCTTAAAATGTATGGGAAACGTTTGTGGGGCAAGGGTTTTGACGCCTTGCCTTATTTAAAGATGCTGGGTGGTGAGGTATAGCTATGACAAAACAAGCTGGTTCAAAAGACCCCCTCCACGGTGTCACGCTCAAGACGATTCTGCAAGAACTTGTCGCTCATTACGGCTGGGCTAAAATGGCGGAGAATGTCGATATCAACTGTTTCATTTTTGAACCCTCGATTACTTCGAGTCTGCGGTTTTTGAGGCGGACGCCGTGGGCGCGGACGGAGGTGGAGCAGCTGTATTTGCAGATGCTTTCAGCGCGGTATCAAGCTGAGAAGATAGCAGGTGCACACAAAGCTGCGCCCGAGAGCGAGCAAGAGAATAAAGAGCTGGAGTAAAGCTGACGCTTACGATGAATTATTAATCCCCTAAAACCGGGATTAATAATTCACCTACTGCCGAAACCGGAAAGCGGTTTCGGCTCGATGAAGTGATAATCTCCAGGACGATGAGATTTAATCTTCAGCTGCATAAGATTAAATCTCACCTGTTGCGGACTTTAAAAGCTAAGTCCGCTGGCTGAATTGATATCTTCCATACAAGCCATACATAGAATCGATTGGTTGTAGGGTGGTGAAGGTGCGATGATGAAGATGGTTTTAAGGATGAGTTGCCCCGTGTTTTTTTCTTTTGAAGTTTGATTGCATTGCAGAGTAAATGAACCAAGAGAGGATGTTCACTATGAGAGCACTTCATGTATTCCTGTCTGCGGCGATGGCAGGTTTGATGGTTTTTTCTTCAATGCCGGCTTATGCGGCGATGGAAGGGGCTGAGGCGGTTAAGGATGAGGCCCGGACAAATCAGTTCTGGTGGCCTGAGCAGTTGAATCTGACTCCGCTTCGTCTGCATTCCGTGAAGTCGAATCCTTACGGCGAGTCGTTTAATTACGCGGAAGAGTTTAAGAAGCTTGATCTTGCTGCTGTGAAGAAGGATATCAACGAGGTGCTGACAACTTCTCAGGATTGGTGGCCGGCCGACTATGGTAATTATGGACCTTTTTTTATCCGCATGGCCTGGCACAGTGCGGGAACATACCGCACGGTTGACGGGCGGGGCGGCGCGGGCGGCGGACAGCAGCGTTTTGATCCGCTGAACAGCTGGCCTGATAATGCGAGCCTTGATAAGGCGCGGCGTCTGCTGTGGCCGGTCAAGCAGAAGTACGGCAAGCAGATTTCGTGGGCTGACCTGATCGTGTTAACAGGCAATGTCGCGATGGAGAATATGGGTTTTAAGACGCTTGGTTTTGCCGGCGGCCGCGAGGACGACTGGGAAGCGGATCTGGTTTACTGGGGCCCTGAAACCAAGTGGCTTGAAGATAAGCGCCGTACCAAGGAAGGTAAATTGAAAGGCCCGCTTGCCGCTGTGCAGATGGGTTTGATTTATGTGAATCCGGAAGGTCCCGGCGGAAATCCTGACCCGCTTCTGGCCGCGAAGGATATTCGTGAGTCTTTCGGCCGTATGGCGATGAATGATGAAGAAATTGTGGCGCTGATCGCGGGCGGACACTCGTTCGGTAAGGCGCACGGCGCGCATGCTCCAGCCGAGTGTCTTGAGGCTGAGCCGGGCGCTGCTCCGATTGAAGAGCAGGGGTTTGGCTGGAAAAACAAATGCGGTAAAGGTAAAGCGGAAGATACGATTACGAGCGGTCTGGAAGGCGCCTGGACATCGACGCCGGTCAGATGGTCGCATATGTATCTGAATAACCTGTTTACTTTTGAATGGGAAAAAACCAAGAGCCCCGCGGGTGCCACGCAGTGGATTCCGGCCAAGGGCGCCGCGGCCAATTCGGTTCCGGATGCTCACGTGGAAGGAAAGCTGCACGCGCCGATTATGTTCACCACGGATATTGCTTTGAAAGAAGATCCGGAGTTTCGTAAGGCTGCGAAGCGTTTCCTTGATAACCCCAAAGAATTCGAAGACGCGTTCGCGAGAGCTTGGTTTAAGCTCACGCACCGTGATATGGGACCCCGCGCCCGCTATGTCGGTGCCGATGTGCCTGACCTGGAATTGATCTGGCAGGACCCGGTTCCTGCGGTGGATCATGCTTTGATCAGTGAAGGCGATGCCGGGAAGCTTAAGGCGTTGATTCTTGAATCCAAGCTGACGGTGCCGGAACTTGTCAGAACGGCGTGGGCATCCGCTTCTACTTTCCGCTCAAGTGATATGCGCGGCGGTGCGAACGGAGCGCGTATACGCCTTGAACCGCAGAAAAACTGGGAAGTGAACAACCCGGAAGAACTGGCGAAGGTGTTGAGTGTGCTGGAAGGAATCCAGAAGGACTTCAACGCTTCGCTTTCGGGTAACAAGAAGGTGTCGCTGGCGGATGTGATTGTGCTGGCAGGTTCCGCGGCCATTGAGAAAGCGGCAAAGGACGCGGGTTATGACGTGAAGGTGCCGTTTGAAGCGGGCCGCACGGATGCCTCGCAGGAGCAGACCGATGCCGCGTCTTTTGCTTTACTGGAGCCGAAAGCGGATGGATTCCGCAATTACTTCGGTAAGGATAATTACGCTTCACCGGCCAATATGCTCGTAGACAAGGCCAGTCTTTTGAACCTGAGTGTTCCGGAGATGACGGTGCTGGTGGGCGGAATGCGCGCGCTGGATGCCAATGCCGGTGAGTCCAAGCATGGCGTGTTTACCAGCCGGCCCGGTGTGTTGACGAATGATTTCTTCGTGAACCTGCTTGATATGTCGACGAGCTGGAAGAAGTCTGAGGAAACCGAGGGCGTTTATGAAGGGCATGACCGCAAAACGGGTGACCTTAAATGGACGGCGACGCCGGTGGATTTGATCTTTGGATCAAACTCTGAGCTTCGCGCGGTCGCGGAAGTTTACGCGTATGACGAATCGAAAGAGAAGTTTGTGAATGATTTTGTTGCCGCGTGGACCAAGGTGATGAACCTGGACCGGTTCTAAAGCAGGAACAGCTTAGAAGTAAGAGGTTAAGCGGAAGAGAGCGGGTGCGTCAAAGCGCCCGCTCTTTTTTTGTGGGCCGAAACGAAAAGCGGGTTTTGTTGGTTTTTTGGCGATGAAATCAAAATCCCCAGAACGATGAAGTGATAATTCCTCGAGCGATGAAAAGAAAATGCCCTGAAGCCGGCATTATCTTTTCACCTAATGCGGAAATAAACAACATTTCCGCTACCTATTGCCGAAACCAAAAAGCGGTTTCGGCTAGTACGATGAAAAAGTTAATCCCCAGTAGCCGGGATTAATTTTTCACCTAATGCGGAAATAAACAACATTTCCGCTACCTATTGCCGAAATGAAAGGCAATTTCCGCTAGTACGATGAAATCTTAATCTTTAGAAGCATAAGATTAAGATTTCACCTGCTGCGGACTTTTGAATACCAAGTCCGCTAACTGTTTATCCGAATCGCGGTTTTTTAGTTTGCGGGCGATGGTGTAAAAGGCAAGCGCTGCGGAAGCGCCCATGATGTATACCAGAAACAGTTTGAGGTAAAGGGCCTGCCCTGAAAAGAAAGCCGCCGCAGAGAATAGAAGCAGCCCGCCGCTGACGGCAGGGTAGAGCAGCGCCTGATTCAGCACAGTTGTTATTTTCTGAACAGAAGAAAGCTTTCCGGCGCAAGTACCGCTGGATTGTTCCGCTGCCGGCCGCAGGACGAAGGCTCCGCGTTCGTGATTAAGTTTTCTCAGGAGGGCGCTTTCCTGGGCGTGGTGCATGACCAGTAAGAAAATCTGGGCAAGAGCCGCGCCCATGCCCGCGATGATCCAGCCGCTTTGGCCTGTCGCTTTGAACAGGCCGAAAGAAAGGCAGAGAGGCATGAGCAGATGCAGCATGTATTGAAGCAGGGTGTCGAAGTAGATCCCGGTTAAACCGAATTCCTTTTTTTCCGCGGCGGGAGTTTTGTCATGGTGCTGGCTGTAAACTCTTACTTCGCCGGCGGCGCAGCGAAGCACCGACCAGAGAACGAGAAGAAGCGCTCCGGTCAGGGTCAGGAAAAATGAGCCGGAAAGCAGAAGGAGACAGGCTGCCGCACTCGAAGCAATCAGGAGCAAACCGGTTTTCGCGCATGAGATGTTTTTTTGAATAAGAATGCGGGTGACGTGAATGCTGAAAACGCGAAAGATACCCTCATTCATAAAATAAAGGGGGCATTTGGGCTGATTGGGTTGGCAGATGGCGCGAAGTTCCGAAATGTTTTCCATGATGTAAGGGACCTCCTGTTAGAAGTTGCCTGGAGATAATGAGTTAAGGAGGGGGTGTTTTTCAATATTTTTATTTAGCGGAAACTAAAATGCAGTTTGGTTAGTTTCTGGGCGATGAAACCATAATCCCCAGAGGCCGGGATTATGGTTTCACCTTCTGCGGAAATAAAAAACTTATTTCCGCTGCTTGAAAAAGAACGAACGTTCTGTTATCTTATTGTCATGCCTCGTAAGATTGATTACCCCAAAGTTGTTTCCAGCCTTGAATCCTTCTACCGCTCCAGGCAGCGTATGCCCAGTTATGGGGAGATGCTGGTCCTTTTTGACCGTAAGTCCAAGGGCGGTCTCGCGGAATTGGTAAATCATCTCATTAAGAAAGGCATTGTTAAGAAGGATGCCGCGGGGAAGCTGCTTCCTACGGCGGCGTTTACGGGAGGCGCGAAGTATGTCGGAACGGTGCCGGCCGGATGGCCTTCTCCGGCCGAGGAAGAGATTCTGGATACGATGTCTCTGGATGAATGGCTGATCTCCCGCAAGACGGGCACCTACATTTTCAAGGTGACGGGGGATTCGATGATTGAGGAAGGAATCAAGGACGGCGATCTTCTTGTGGTGCAGCGCGGTCTTACGCCGAAGAATGGCGATATTGTGATTGCCCGTGTCGACAACGAGTACACCGTGAAATATTTTCATAAGGCCGGTTCGGTTGTAACGCTTCGGCCCGCAAACCCTAAATATAAACCGATCACCCCCAAATCCGATCTGGTCATAACCGCTGTGGTGGTGGGTTGTGTCCGCAAGTACAAATAAAGCGCTCGCGCTTCATTCCTTTACCCGGCCGATTGTCCACATCGACTGCGATGCTTTTTTTACTTCCGTTGAGCAGGCGCTTCATCCGGAGTATCAGGGTAAGCCTCTGGTGACGGGGAAAGAACGCGGGATTGTCGCGTGCGCGTCGTATGAAGCGAAGGCGCTCGGCGTGAAAAGACCGATGAAGCTTTATGAAGCGAAGCGTCAGTGCCCGCAGTTGATCTGCCTGCCGAGTGATTATGAAACCTACAGTCTTTATTCCAAGCGGATGATGGGGATCATTCGCGAGATAACGCCGGATGTGGAAGAGTATTCGATTGATGAAGCGTTTGCGGATCTGTCCGGGCTTCGGCGTCTTTACCGCCAGGGCTACGCGGAGATTGCATGGAAAATAAAACAGACGGTGCAGACAGACCTGGGGCTGACGGTGTCGGTGGGACTGAGTTCTTCAAAGATTCTCGCCAAGATCGCGTCGAAGGAAAATAAGCCGGATGGGTTCACGATTTTTCCTTCGTACAAGCTGCACCAGATTCTGCCGAAGGTCGCTCTCGCGCAGGTGTGCGGTTTTGGGCCGAATACGGTTGCCCTGCTTGAGAAGCGCGGAATGCGGTGTGTGTGGGATTATGTGTGCACGCCTGAGGCGGAAGTGAAAAGGCTTCTGGGTAAAATTGGCGTGGAGCTCTGGCATGAACTTCGAGGGGAGCCTGTTTACCCGATCAACACCGCCGAAAAGGATGATTACGCCACGATCAGCAAGTGTAAAACGTTTACGCCCGCGTCGCCGGACCGTGATTTTGTGCTCGCTCAGCTGATCCGGAATTTTGAATCGGCGTTTATTAAACTTCGACGCCATCATTTAAGCGCGAAGGGTTTTACCGTATACTTGCGCCGGAATGACTTTTCCTCGACGGGCCTGCGCGCGGAACTTGAAAGGCACACGGGTTCCACGATGGCGGCCGCGGGGATGATTCGTCAGCTCTTTGACGCGGTGTTTGAGCCGGGTACCGCTTACCGGCTGACGGGCGTGGTGCTGGACAAAGTGCAGAAATCCAGTTTGAATCAGCAGACCTTGTTTGAAGATCCTTTGAAAGTGGCATCGTATCAGAGGATTGACCGCGTGATTGACGAAGTAAACGCGAAGTACGGAAAACACGCGCTTTCCCTCGGCCCCGCGCTCTGGCTCAAGACGCACAAGCAGCATGTGAATCAGCGGGGCGATGTCGCCTGGCGAAAGAACCATTTGCTGAAGGGTGAAACCTTCCGGCAGCGCATCGGTCTTCCGATGCTGAACTGACAGCCGAAATGGAAAGCGATTTCGGCTGCGTGCGAGATGAAGTGTTGATGCCTTGTGCGATGAATTAATAATTCCTTAAACGATGAAATATTGCTCCCCAGAACGATGAAAGTTAGTCCCTAGAAGCGTGTGACTAACTTTCACCTAGTGCCGAAATTGAAAGGCAATTTCGGCTACCCAGAAGCATGGGATTAATAATTCACCTATTGCCAAAATATAAAACGATTTTGGCTAGCCGGAATTTTTAGTTCACCTAGTGCAGAAATTAAAAGGCGATTTCCGCTATATGAATTCAAACGCAGTTTATCCCAGAAACTGGTATGTGATAGCCGAGTCCCGTGAAGTGGGCAGGAAGCCGGTCGAATTGAAACGTTTCGGCACCGGGCTTGTCGCATGGCGCGACTCGCAGGGAACCCTCTCGGTGATGCGGGATTTGTGTCCCCACCGCTCGGTGAAGCTGAGCCGGGGCGCGGTGTGCGGGGACACTCTGGAATGCTGTTTTCACGGGTTCCGGTTCGGGCGGGATGGCGCCTGCCAGTTTGTGCCTGAAATTAAAAGAGACGCGCCCGGACTGAAAGTGGAAACCTACCGAAGCTGCGAGAAGTATGGATTCATCTGGGTGTGGTGGCCGGACGGCGAACCGGGAAACGCGCAGCCCGGATGGTTTGATGAGATTAAAGAGGATATGGTCTGCGCGTCGCTGTCTCAGGTGTGGCGGTGTCCTGTGACACGGTGCATTGAAAATCAGCTGGATTACGCGCACCTTCCGTTTCTGCACCGAAGCTCAATCGGGCGGGGTTTTGATCCGTCCCGTCAGGCTTATGTAGAGTTGACCTCTGAAAGCATCAGCTTTCGTTTTGAAGAGGATACCTCAAAGCCGCACGCGCTGATTGCTTTCCGTATGCCCAATGTGTGGATTAATAAGATCGCGCCGAGTTATGTGCTGATGCTGGCCTTTGTGCCGATCGATGAGAATTACACAAAGTTTTACGTGAGGACTTATCAGAACTTTTTAAAAATACCCCTGCTGAGCGGTTTGGTCACAGGCGTGATGAATCAGATCAACCGTTTTGTTCTTCGTGAAGACCAGAATGCCGTTGAATCCCATCCTGCCGGGCTTTCGAGCACACAGGCGCCTTTTGAAAGGCTTTTTCCCAGCGACCGGGCGATACGCCATTTCCGTTCTCTTTGGGTCGATTCGCGTAAAATTTAAGGGGCTTGTCTGCCCGTGTCCGCCGGTTCATAATCTACGGGTTTACGGAATGCTTTGAACTTGCCGCAGTCTCGACAAAAAAAGACCGGCATAAAAGAGAGGTTTCGGAATGAAAGGTATGGCTTTTGTGCTTGGTGCTCTTTTGCTCGCGGCGGGATCGTCTTTTGCGTACGCGGACGCGGTTGAAGATAAAATTCACGCGACGCTGGATGAAATTTCGCGCCTCGGCAGTCAGCCCGCGCTTTCAGAGGAAGACCGTCAGAAGATGGTCTCTCTTTACGCTCAGATGAAGGATTACGGGCTTAACGCGATCCCGGTGCTTCAGTCGGTACTGGAATCCAAAGATAATGTGATTAAGAAAAAGGCCTCGCTTTACGTGGTGCAGTCCATTTTTGAACCGAAGTCCGTGGAGGAGGTGGATTTTAAACACGGCCGCGCGATCAAACATTATCAGACGGCCGCGAAAGATCCTTCCCTGGATGTGCGTGCTCTGGCCCTGAATTTAATTGCGTCCACGAATACGCTGGAAACCTTTCAATCGCTGCGGGACATTTACGAGACAGACCCGGACCCTCGCTTGCGGGTGGCTGCGCTGAGCCGGATTGCTTATTACCGAATGGAAGCGACGGAACAAGTCCTTGCGGCAGCCAGTAAGGACCCGGACGCTTCGGTTCAGGCGGCGGCCTTGCAGTATATCGCCAGCCGCGCCGCGGATATGGAAAGGTATAACGCCGAGAATCCCGCGCCGAAGCCTGATCCGGCAACGATCAAGAAGTATGGAAAAAATGCCTGAAAGTTTTTTAATTTCCAGCTCAGAAAACCGGCTCGCCGAAACGCTGGATAAAGCGGCTCGGGGAGAAGGGCTTTTGCCCGAAGAGGCTGTCCGTCTGTTCACCGATGCCGGGCCCCGGGAGTGGGAAAAGATTTTTTCTATCGCGAGGAATTTGACCGACAAATATTTTCAGCGCAGAATTCATTTTTTCGCGCCGCTTTATTTTTCAGATATCTGCGTGAATGACTGCAGCTACTGCGGCTACAAGCGCAGCAACAATTTCAGGCGAAAGGCACTGACGCCTGAATCGTTTCTGGCGGAGGCCCGTTATCTTTGGGATCAGGGGCACCGTTCGATTCTGATGGTGGCCGCGGAGCATCCCGTTTTTTCCGGACCGCTGCGCGCGGCCAGTTACCTGATGCAGCTTCAGCGGAACGGTCTGGATTTTTCTATCGCTCTTGAAGTGGGGCCTTACAAACAGACCGAGTATCGTGAGCTTGCCGGAATGGGCGTCTCGCGTTTTGTGCTTTATCAGGAAACCTATAACCGTGAGCTTTACGCGAAGCTGCATAAAGGCCCGAAAGAAGATTTTGATTTCCGTTATGACGCGATGGGCCGGGCGCTCAGCGCGGGTATTCCCGAAGCCGGGATCGGCTTTCTGGCCGGGCTGGGGGATATCAAGGAAGAACTGGCGGCGGTGATTCAACACGCGCGGTATCTGCATGAACATACGGGAAAATACCCTTCGACTTTCGCGCTGCCGAGAATTCAGCCCGCCCGGGGTACGGAATCTTTTGAAAGTTCGGTGCGAGCCCTGACGGATGAGGATTTTATCCGCCTCGCGGCGCTGCTTAAAGCGGCCGTGCCGTCTGCCGGCCTGGTGGTCAGCACGCGTGAAACCCCGGCTTTTCGGGATCATCTGCTGGAAATGGGCATCGGTGTGACGCACATGAGCGCCGGGGTTCATACGGAAACCGGCGGCTACACGGCAAGCGAAGCCACTAAAACGGAAGGGCAGTTTTCGATTCAGGACTCCCGGTCCTTGAACGAAATGGTCGAAGCCGTCAAGCGGCTGGGTTACCAGCCCTGCCAGGTTGCGGGCTTCTGAAATTCACCCCGCCTTGCAAAACTCCTCGTGATAGGAATGTGATCTTAGTCGGCCGGTGACGCGGATGTGACCGTCAGATTTTCGAATTTTTCCCATGCACCTTTATATTTTTTCACTATAATGCGCCTTTCAAACTTTAATCCCCCCCTCCCGGAGAAAGATCCCATGTCGAAACGTTTTTTTTGCCGATTTTTTGCCGTTCTTTTTTCTATCAGTTGTTTAACTTCACCGATTCACGCGCCCTCTCTTTTCGCGCAGGCTGCCGGCATCACGTTTGCCGCACCCTCGGGCGGAGACCAGGCCTACCTGACTTCCGTCTACGCGGATACCTGGAAGTATCTGGCTGATTTTGTGGAACCCACAACCGGTATTCCCTATGACTCCAGCCGAATGCAGCCCGCGACTTCGCTTTCAAATGTCGGGCTTTATCTCGCTGTCGTGTCGATTGCCGCGCAGACGGGGCTGATTGACCGCGCCGAAGCGCTGAATCGTGTGAACATGGCGTTCACAAGTCTGGATAAAGTGGAAAAGTGGCAGGGCATTCCGCGCGTGTGGTTTTCCGCGCGCACGCTGATTCCCACGGCCGGAACCGAAATGTTTTCTTACAGCAAGCATGTCAGTAACCTGATCGCGGGGCTTGTCATCGCGAAAGTGACGTTCCCCGAACTGGTCGAGCCGATGGATCGTTTTTTGAACGGTATGAATTTGAAGAGCATGTATGAAGCCAAGAACGGCTGGCTGAAGGGCGGTTATAACGTGAGCACCCGCAGTTTCGCGGTGGGGCAGCCTTTCGGAAACTGGTATTACAAATTTTTCGCGTCAGAAGCGCGGCTGGTCAGTTTTTACGCGGTGGCAAGCGGTGCCGCGCCTGAAAGTCACTGGGGCGCTTTGACACGTCCTGTTCAGAAAGAGGGCGATTACTGGTTTTATGAGTACGCTTATGAAGACGGCGGGGCGTACATGCCTTATATGGCGAGTCTTTATATTGATGAGCGGCCGACACTCATGGGAACAGCGCAGCAGAATTATTCGCTGGCTCAGATGGCCCGGGCCGAAAGAATCGGCGCGCCGGTCTGGGGCTGGTCAGCTTCATTCGATACGAAAAGCGTTTATATTCCTTACGGAGAACTGAAGGATGAGATCGTGACGCCGTACGCGTCGATGCTGGCGATGCTTCATTTTCCTGAAAAGGGCGCCGCGAATCTTCGCAAGCTGGAAGAGCTTGGCGGACGCCCGCAAGTGATGGAGGAAGAAAAGAAAAGTGTTTACGCGGCCTATGAGCTTGGCGGTGAAAATGGAAAGCTTTGGGCCGTTCTTTACGGAGGGGATGTTTTCTTTCTTGATGCCTCGGGTGTGCTGAAACGCTTCAGCAGCTACATGACATGGCCCGAACGGTTCACAGAAAATAAAGGCAGCGACCGTGACGCGTTGCAGAAGCTTTCGACGCCTCTGGGATATAAACTTGAAAAAAATCAGACGATCTCGGTACATTTGAAAAACACGATGGGACCTGCGGGGTTGAACCGTGAAGCTCTCCGTTCTGCCGTAGGCAGTGAAGATAAATATCGTGATCTGATGACGCTGGCGGCTTTGACCGGACTGTATTCGCCGGGGCAGGTGGCGTTCCGGGATGGACGCATTTCTCAGGCCGCATGGATCAAGGATGCCGAAGGCAGCTGGAAGCCGTGGGCGCTCAGAACCGAGAAGGAAGTCTTCTTTCTCAATCAGGCGGGTGAGGCCGTGAAGTTCAGTGAGTTTCTTGAAGGCAGCGCGGGTAAGAAGCTGGAGTCGACGGAAGACGACCGCTTGATTTGCCGCAGACTTTCGGAAGAAATGTACCGGCCGGAAGAATGGAAGCAGCCGACGGAAGCGTGTCTTGAACGGAAGGTTGGCGGAACTGCGTTGAAAGCGGAACTTGCCGCGGCGATTCCTCCCGGGGCTTCTGTGGAGGATTTGCTTGGACTTGCGGCGCAGGCCGGACTTTATTCGCCCGGACAGGTGACGCTGAAAGCCCAGAAACAGGGCAATTTTGGTTTTCGTGATGCGGTGAACTGGAAGAATGGCGAGGTTGCAAAGGATTACCTTACGCCCAGTCAGGCGATGGGGTTCCTCGCGCTTGCGAATGTGCTGTATGACGGTGTTGTGTGGAAGACCTTCGGGCAGGATCCTGTTGTGCAGAAGGGTCTGACCGTTCTCAAACCCGCGGCCGAAGAAGCGCTGCTTTACGGTCAGGGAGGAGATTCCTGTTTCTGCGGTATTCCGCGTTCTGAAAAACCTCTGACACCGGCAGTCTAATCCGTTTTAAAAGCTAAATAAAAAAGGCCTGTTCCCGTTGGGGAGCAGGCCCTTTTTTTTATTTCTTTAGAAGTCTACTATCTCTTGCCGAAGTGCTTGCGAAAGAACCCGAAGTCATCAATGCCGACGACACCGTCACCGTTGAAATCGTAACGGTCGTTGTAGGCTTTGTCGCCTGCCTTGCGGCCGTAGGTAGCTTTGAAAGCCGCATAATCTTTTTCGTTGAAGTAGTCGGCCGGATATTTTTTCTCGACGACATTTTCAATCGCGAGGACGGTGTGAAGTTTCACGCCCTCCAGGGTTCCAGCTTCCACGAACTTCATCGCGATGTTTTGTCCGCCGTTTACTTTGATGGCGTGGCGGAGCTTCGCGGCAATGTCTTCTGAAGAGCGGCCGTCAATGATGAAGACTTTCTTCTGTCCATTGGCGTCTATCGCTGTGAATTCAAAAGCGGTGCGCTGAAGAGTGTTGTACCCGGTCAGCTCGCGGAGATACCCCGTGAGGCTGTATTCGCGTCGGCCAGCATCTTTCAGAGCTTCGAATTCCGCGTTGATGGCTTCAAGCGAATCGAGGACATCGTCGAAGCGGGGAGTGAGGGTGGTGATCATGCGCTCCACATAATATTGAGCGTCCTGGAGATCGATGACGCCGTCACTGTTGGTGTCGCCGCCGAAACCTTCCTGCAGCATGGCCACGGCTTCGCGCAGCTGTTCGATCGACATGCCGTTGGGATCGACCTTCATCATTACTTCGAGAAACAGAATCTCGAGTCCTTCCTTTTGCATGAAGGCGGCAAATTCCTGGCGGATTTCGCCGTACTGAGTAAATACTTCAGGGAACTGACGGAAGATATCTCCCGAGTAGTCATTGTTGATGATGACTTCCGCGATGGCCTGCGTGACGCGAAAGTAAGCGTGAAGATTCATGAGCCGGGCAGCTTCCTCATTAGACAGACCCGCGGCTTCGATAAGCGATTTCAGCTCTTCCTGGCTGACGCTCAAATCGATTCCGAGGAGGCGTGTGGACTGCTGCTTTATAAACTCGAGATAGGTGTCAGCTAAGGCGTTCACTCCGTTGATGTATTCGATCAATCTTGAGCGTTCGCCGGCAGCATCTCTCAAAGCCTCGAATTCCGA
>Ga0209573_1002917_pt1 | contig 20229 bp, 16 predicted proteins | sample TNRBio252014_DNA_FD_185870 | JGI IMG/M metagenome (GOLD analysis project Ga0209573, IMG submission 185870) | Wastewater treatment Type I Accumulibacter community from EBPR Bioreactor in Madison, WI, USA - TNR Reactor_6/25/2014_ DNA (SPAdes)... | ecosystem: Engineered > Bioreactor > EBPR >...
CATCCGGAGCGGGCTCACAGTCCTGGCCCGCCCTCCCTGATCGGTTTCGCCGACCTACTTTCCTTCGTCGTCGCCTATCGTTTGATTATAAATCCGATCGCGGCTCCGCGTCTAGCCGCCCTTTGGTAGGTGTGCACGGGGCAGGCTTTCGGCCGGAGATTCAGGCTGCGGATTGCTTCGCTCCTCGCCCTACGCCCGCCGCGCAGCCAGCGCCCAACGCGCCTCAGTCGCCAGGAGCCCTCCAAAGCCGACCGAGTCGGCGGCGAGCACCCTGCTGGGCGCGAAGTATTCGAAGTCGAAGGTCACGGGGTCGCCTGCGGCCTTGCCCGGGATGGGCATGAGCCGGGCGCTGAGCGGCTTGTCGAGGCGAACGGCGAGCGCTGCGACATCGGTCAGGATCGCCGCAATCTGGGGGGCTGAGGTGTCACCCGGGAGGGGAACGGTGTCGAGCCCTGTGCCGCAAACCGCCGAATAGAGCAGCAGGTCATTGACCCGCAGGCAGCCGTCGGCCGCGCGTTGTGCGAGCACCGAATCTTCGAGGACAGGCAGGAAGAGCCCGTTGTAGCCGGAGCGCTTGAAGGATGCGCGGTCGAGGGCTTCGGTGAGGAGTGCCGCGGCCGCCAGCGTGCCGGCGCGGCCGACCGGGGCGCCGCTGAGTCGCTCGAGCGCCGTGCCCAACGAACGCTCTGGCGTTGGGTACTGGGCCCAGGCAAAATCGAAGCCCAAGAACTGCGCGCGACGTCGCTTGAGCCAGCTCTTGATGACTTTGTCGAGCTGGGCGGCGCTCGCCTCAACCGTGGCGATCAGCGCCTGGCGAGCCTGGTCGAGTGTGGCGGCGCCGTCAACGGCCGCAACGGCCAAGGACGCGGCCTCGATGCCGATCGCCAACCCGAACGCGCCGGAGCGCGAATCGAGAACAGGGCCATCCGAGCCATCCGACCCGGGCGCATAGGCGGCCGGCAAGAAGGGGACGTAAGCGGGAACGCGGGCCAGGGCGGCGAAACGCAGATTGCCAAAGCCGTCCGGCGTGAGTGTGCTGCAGCGCCGGATCGCATCGGCGGCGAGCAGGACCGCTTCACGATCGATCCCCGTCCCGGCGGTGAGCCGGATGGTCGAGAAGATCGTGCTTGTCGCGCCAATCGCGTCGGGCAGGGTGGCCGCCAGTGCCGGGTCATCGCCCGGGCGCCACGGCCCGAGGCTGGCGTAGCCAAAGCCCGCGACAAAGCAGGCCTCCTCAAGGCGTTGCGCCAGAGGGATCAACGCCCGTTCCCCTGGGTGAACCCAGGTCGCGAGAGGCGGCGTGGCCAGCCGCAGGGTTTGAACCTCGATGTGGGCTTCGGCGAGCATGTGCTTGAGCTCGGTCATTTCCTGGGCGACGCCGCGCAGGCGCTCGAGCTGGACCGGGTCGCCGGGGTTGAGAAAGGCCGTCAGAGTTCGGATTCGCAGTGCCATGCTCGCCTCGCGCCGGATGTTGGTTCTAACCTTCGACCTGTCAGGTCGACTCGTATTTCGCGCTTTTCAGGCCGATCCGGAAATCGCATTCGGAAACTCGCGCAGCTTTTCTAACCTCACGCGCCTCACGGCAACGGCGGCCAGATATCGGCTGCGACGCCCGCATCGACGCCGTGCCGCACCAGATACTGGCTGTCGAAAAGCCACCAGACCTCACGCTCACGCCAGACGACCAGACGCGGCGCCAGCGGCTCACCGCCAGGAGCCGACAGCATCGCCCGTGTCGTCGCAACGACCTCGCCCGTCGCCCAATCGATCTGCTCGGCCTGCAACTCAAGGCCCTGGGCCTCGATCGCCGCAATCGTGAAGACCACAGGGCCGGCGGCGTCGCTCCGCCACGCCCAGAGCGCATCACCCGGGCTCAGGCTCCCCGAACGCGCGTAAGGCGACTCGAGCGGCGCGCGCCCGTCGAACGCGTATCGCCAGCGCTCCTCGCCTGTGGCCGCGTCGAGATACACAAGCGCTTCATCGACCGCCGCCTGCGCCCCGGTGTCGCGCGCCAGCACATGGCCCTCTCGCACCGTCAACGGCAGGAGCAGCCGCCCGGCGGCCTGACCCAAGCGGCTGGGAACGCCCGTCTCGGCATCCAACCGCAGCAAGCCGGCGCCCGTCGTGCTCGGCAGAATGAGCGCGCCAGCCCCGACCTGACCGCGATAGCTGAAACCCTCTCCGGCCTCATCGGCGATCACGGTCGACCAGTTGAGGTCGAGGGTCGCGACATCGTAACTCTGCACGCACAGAGCCTCGCGGCCAAGAAAGGTATAGAACACATCGGAGGATGCGCGCGTCAACGGCGTGCGCGCGGTGGGCCGCAACGGCACGCCGCGCTCGCTACACGTCGGCGTGAAGTCGCGCACGTCGCCCGTGGCCGCGTCGATGAGGCGGTACATGCCCTGACCAGGCTGCGCCTCATCGTACACAGCAAGCACCGGACCAAGATCGAAGACGGCTGCTGGCGCAGCCTGCAACTCGATCCGCCAACGCGGCTGCCCGGTGGACACATCGATGCCGTTGACGACGTTATCGGATGTGACGATCACGATGACGTCGCCTGATAGTTGAAAACAGGCGCGCAGGCTACAACTCAATAACCCGGCATCCAGCGGGAGCGACCAGGCCTCGGCGCCATCGCTGCGCCCAAAGGCACGCAGGGTCTGACCATCGATCAGGAAGACGCGCTCGGCCGTGCTGAGCACCGGCGAGTCGGCGCCGGCGCGCGAGAGATCACCGGCAGCCCAACGCAACTCGGAAGTCGCCGCGTCGAGCGCGATCAACCGGATCCGCCGGGTCCGCTGGTCGACGGACTCGGCGCGCGCGATGAGCATCACGTCAACGGGCGCCTCGCCAGCGGCGGCCAGCGCGACCCGCGAGACCGTGTCATAGCGCTCCTGGGTGTAGGGCGCAAGCGCAGCCGTAACCGTGGCTTCGACGGCGACCGTGTCGAGCGTGGCCGGCGCCGTGCGCTCGGACGCAGCCGTGGGCATCACAGTCGCTGTCGCACGGCCGACGGGAGATGTCACCCACACGGCCAGCAGCGCCCCAAACCCAATCAGTAGACCGATCGCGAGCACGCCTGACGCCCAGCGCGCCCACTTCGGCGCTCGCCGCCAAAGCGCCGGGAGCGGCGCGACGTCAGCCGGGGGACCGGGCTCAACCAGGATGGCCGGCGGGGTCGGCGCGAGCGTGGCAAGCGCTGTCGCCGCAGGTGCGGGCGCCGGTGCGGGCGCAGGTGCGGGCGCCGGTGCGACGAGCGCGCCCGCGTACGGCACCGGCGTAAGCCCTGCTGCGGGAGTCTGCAGCCAATCGGGCAACGGCGCGCCCGTGGCGACCGCATCGACAGCCAGGCGCAGGTGCGCTGCAGTCGGCAGACGCTCGTCGGGGTTCTTGGCCATCGCGCACAGGATGACCGTGTCGCAGCTGACGGGGAGATCGGGTCGGACCAGACTGAGCCGGGGCGCAGGATCGGTCACGTGCCGCAGCGCCATCCCGATCGGCGTAGTCGCCTCGTACGGCAGACGCCCGCTGAGCATCTGATACACCATCGCGCCCAGGGCGTAGACGTCGGAGCGGCCGTCGATCAGCCGCTCGCCGCGCGCCTGTTCCGGGCTCATGTAGGCGGGCGTGCCGAACACACCGGTCGCGGTGTACGACTGGGTCTCGTCGGCCAGACGCGCGATGCCGAAGTCGGCGATGTAGGGTTCATCATCGGCGTCGAACAGGATGTTGCCGGGCTTGAGATCGCGATGCACGATGCCGAGCGCATGCGCCCGATCGAGCGCCGGCGCCAATCGGGTGAGGATGCGCGAGACCTCGGCCAACGTGAGCGGGCCGGTCGCCAGCCGATCGGCCAGTGAGCCGCCCGGCATCAAGCGCATCACGATGAAGGGTTGGCCATCGGCCTCGCCGACATCGTGTACGGGCACGATCGCGGCATGCTCGAGCGACGCAATCGTCTGGGCTTCGCGCTCGAAGCGCGCACGAAACGCGGAATCGTGGAGGAGTTCGCGCGGCAATACCTTGAGCGCCACCTCGCGTTTGAACGCAGGGTCGAAGGCGCGATAGACGGTGGCCATCCCGCCCCGCCCGAGCTCGCCCCGAATCTCATAGCGCCCGAATTGTCCCGCCTCCACGCCGCTATTTTAGCCGTGGCACGCCTCTGTGTGGCTAGGTAAAAATGCCGAGTGGGCTCAGCGCCACTCCGGCCGATGCAGGTCGACGATCTCGATCGGCAGCACACGCCAGGCGCTGAGCCCAGAGGCGGTGAAGGTTGCTTCGAGGACGTTCCCGGCGCGCGTCGCCTGAGGATCCTGATCGAAGACGAAGTTGCCGAGCGAATAGGCCACGAGGCCTGCGCCAAGCGGCTCGATCGGCTGCGTGACGTGCGGATGTGTGCCGACGATCACGGTCGCGCCTGCATCCAGCATACGTTCGGCCCAGCGACGCTGGTCGATCGATGGAGACGATTCGTACTCCACGCCCCAGTGGAGCAGTACGACAACGATATCGGCCGAGGCGCGCGCAGCACGAATATCCGCTAACAGGTGATGCAGGTGCTCGGTCGAGAGCGGCGCGATGCCCGGCGTGTCGGCGCCGGCCCAGGCGAACTCGCCAACGGCCGACGCCCCGAGGAAGGCAAGCCGTAGACCGTTGCGGCTCAGCACGACGGCCTGCCGCGCTTCAGCGCGGTTGAGCCCGGCGCCCACGGTCGCGATGTCGACCGCGCGGAACGCCGCCAGCGTATCGCTCAGCGTCAACCCATCACAGACGAAGCCCAGATGACCGCAGTCCAGCGCGTGGTTGGTCGCCAGGGTCACCAGATCGAACCCGGCATAGGCCAGGCCTTCGACGGTGCGCGTCGGGCCGATCAGGTTGTATTCGCCCTCGGGCACGCACGCGATCGGCGGACTGAGGTCGGAGAGCACGCCATCCAGGCTGCCCACGACAAGATCGGCGGCCTGGAGCTCGGCTGCGACAGCCCGATAGGGAAGGGTGTAGTCGTCGGCCGCGAGGGCGATCTGGGCCGGGCAGCGACCGGGATTGATGTCGCCGGTGAACAACACCCGCACCTCGGCGACCTTAACCTGTGGCGTGCGCGCGAGTGGTGCAGCGGGGCGTGCCGAGGCCGTGGGTTCAGGCGTTGCGGCGTTGTCATGGCTCGCCGGTATCTGGGGAAGCGGTGTGGCGGTCATCAAGCGGCCTGGCCCGCGTCCGGCCTGGGCCGCGCCCGCGCAGCCGGCCACACACAGCGCGGCCGCCGCGAGCCACAGGGCGCGTTCGGCGAGCCGATCGTTCATCGTCGGATCAATTCAGGCGCGTCATGAATTCGCGCAAGGCCCGGGCTGCCGGGCTCAGTGAACGCGCCTTCAGCCAGGTCAGACCCAGGAAACGCCTGAGGTCTTGATCCAGGATCTTGAGCGGCTTAATGCCATGGACTTCAGTGAGGGCCAACTCGGGCACAAGCGCCACACCCAGGCCAGCTCCGACGAACTCCAGCGCGCTCTGCATTGCTCCCCCATCCAGAGCGACCTTGGGCTCGAAGCCGGCCTGCGCGCAGGCCTCCAGCGTCACTTCACGCAGACGATAGCCTTCAGGGAAGAGGATGAACGGCTCGGCGCTCAGATCCGCGATCCGCACCGATTGTCGGCGCCCAAGGAAGGGGTGTTGCACGCTGACGGCCAGGACGTAACGCTCTTGCATGAAAGGGACGCTCTCGACAGTGGAAGGGAGGACGTCGGTTGCGACGATGGCCAGATCCAGCTTGCCTTCTTCGACCTGGCGCAACAGGGTCTCGGTGCCTGCCTCGCGCAGGAGCACCTCGAGGCCGGGGTGTTGTTGCTTGAACTGTGTGAGACGAGCCGGGAGCACGTGCGTGCTCACGGTCGGCGGCGCGCCCAAGCTGGCGCGGCCCCGTTTGAGCTGGCCCCGTTCGCGCACTTCGTTTTCGGCGCTCTCCACAAGGCTGAGGATCTGTCGCGCATAGGGCAGCAAGACTCGACCGGCCTCTGTGATGCTGACCCGTTTGCCGATGCGGTCGAATACCTGTACGCCCAGCTCCTCCTCGAGCGCGCGGATCTGCTGGCTCACGGCCGGCTGCGCGATCTCAAGATCCTCGGCCGCACGCGAGAAGTTGAGCACCTCGGCGACCGCGACAAAGGCACGTAAATGGCGCAGATGCATCACGTCTCCTCCATCTTCATCCGCCCAGAAAATTCGCCTGAATGGGCCAAATCGGCCATGGCAGAGCGGACTTAGGTTTACGTAACAACACGAAACTCGACTCTCCGCAACGCTTAACTTTTTCTCTAGTTCTATCTCACAAAAATCGAGTACACTATCTTTAACAAGACAGAGACTGAGTATATAAAATTCTTATCCAAAGGAATTATACAATAGGATTTTGCACTATGTCTTGTCATGGGTGGTGTTGAAATAAGACAAAGTTGGTTCTCATCATCAGCGAAAAGACCCGCCGGGATGAGACAGGGAGACGAAGCCATGGTCCTATCAAGCAACCCTCTCACCAATATCCTTGGCGGGCGCGCGCCGCTGCCGCTGCTGAAGCACGAAGAAGAGATTCGCTTCGCGCGCCGGATCGCCGCCGGCAAACTCGCCCAAAAGAAGCTCGCCCGCAAAGGGCTGACCGCTGCCGAGCGCCGCACGCTCAATCTCAAGATCTCCGAAGCCGAGAGCGCGCGCGAGGCGCTCGTGCTGCATAACCTGCCGCTTGTGATGAGCGTCGCCGGTCGGTTCCGTCACTCGAACCTCGACTACGACGACCTGATCCAGGAGGGCGTGACTGGCCTGATCAAGGCCGCCGAGCGCTATGATCCGAAGCGCGGCACACGCTTCGGCACGCTCGCTGTTTGGTGGATCCGTCAGGCGATCGGGCGTGCCATCGCCAACACCGGCCGGACGGTGCGTCTGCCGGTCAATCGTGGTTGGAAGGTCGGGCAACTGCGACGCATCTCGGCCGAGCTGGCCCAACAGCTGGGCGATGAGCCGCCGCTGGCCGAGGTGGCTAGCCGCGCCGGGGTCACCGTGCAGGCCGCGACCGAGCTTTTGCGCGACGGTCAGCCCACGATCTCGCTTGATGCGCCGCCGGACGACCCCGATGAGCGGAGCGTGATGGAGCGTGTGTCGGATGTCACGGCCGAAGACCCCGAAGCCGTGGTGATCAACGAGGGTCTACAGCGCATCCTTGAGGACGCGCTTGGCCGGCTCGAGCACCGCGAGGCCGAAATCCTGCGGCTGCGCTTCGGCCTGGGCGGCGGTGAGACAAAGCCGCTGCGCATGATCGCCAACGAGTGGCGGATGAGCCCCGAGGGCGTGCGCCAGATCAGCCAGCGCGCGATGAGCCACCTGCGCTCGATGCCGCAGGTGCGCGACCTCGAGGCGTATCTGCAGGAGTGACAACAAACCACGGTTGGCAGACCGTGGCCCGATGAGCTCACACGACCGGCGGCTGGGTGATCCAGCCGCCGGTTTTTCGATCCGCCGCCCGGCAGGCGCGGGAACCCCACGAAGCGCTTCGGCGTCTGTGGCCATAACGTCAGCTGCCGCTGATTGCAAATGGCCGCCGACGAACTCGATCTGGGGAGATCCTCAATGTACAAACGAATAGCCTTAGCAAGCAGCCTGGCCGTTGTGTTGATCAGCGCCTGCGTCGGGCCAGGCCCAGCCACGACCCTCCAGCCCCCAACCGCGAGCACCACCGCGATCACCGCATCACCGGCCGCGGCGACCGATCTGCCCGCACCTGTGACGCCTGGGCCGAGCACACCGACGCCTGGATCAGGCAGCCCGACCCAGGCGGCCACCCATACCCGCCTGCCGCCCACTCCGGAACCCGCTGCGGCGACGCCCGAGCCCCGCAACCACACCATCGCTCCTGGTGAGACGCTGTTCAGCATCGCGGCTCGCTATAGCGTCTCAGTCGATGCGTTGCGGGCCGCGAATGGCCTGACCGGCGACCTGATCTACGCCGGCCAGGTCCTGCGCATCCCGACCGACGCGACCACGACCCAGCCGCCCACCTCGGCGACAGGCGCGCAGCCCTTCCCGTCCGGTGGGCCACGGCACGTCACCCTGACACAGAGCGCCGGCGCGACTCTCGCGGGGTCGCGCTGGGCCTTGGCCGGGCTGAACGGTGGGAGCGTCCTGACGGGGACCGGGCTGACCCTCGCGTTCACGGCAGAGGGCTTCTCGGGCAGCGGAGCCTGCGCCGGCTTCAGCGCGACCTATCTCGTGCGCGCACCAGGCGTGCTGGAGGTCGGGCCGACGGCGATCACGGAACAGGCCTGCGACCCGCAGGTGCGCGTGGACACGCTCGGGTTTTTCAGCAGCCTGGCCGATGCAACGACCTGGGCTCACGACGCCCGATACCTCTACCTGCGCGACGGCGCAGGCAACACGCTGGCGACTCTGACCCGACCGGAGATCGGCCTCCCGACCATCACGGCGCTCACGGTCACGGCATCCGCGGCAACCGCCGACAGCGCCCTGACCATCGCATGGACCACCACCGATGTCTCGGCGACCAGGCTTCAGGTCGTGCATGGCGACGATCACGTTTCGCAGTGGGCCTACGCCGTGGACCAGGCGGCCAACGGACGCGTGGTGCTCGACCAGATCCCGCAGCACAGCGGGGGCACGACGTGGGTCGTCCTCGAGGCCTACGGCCCCAACGGGCTGTATGTGACCGAGAGCGCGACGGTTCAACTGCCCTGCCGCTACGCTTCGCCGTTCGCGCCATCCTATCCGCACGGCTGTCCGTCAGGGTCGGCGGCATCCGTCCAGTTGGTCGAGCAGCGATTCGAGCAGGGCTGGATGCTGTGGCTCTCCGACCCGGCCTGGGTCGGTGGCGCCGTCGACATCCTGGTCCTCTACGATGGCGGCGGCCTCGCGCATTACGCCGACACCTGGCGTGACGGCGATCCGGGCCTTGTGGATATCGCGCCCGCGGGCCTGTTCGTGCCGCAACGCGGTTTCGGCGCCGTGTGGGGCAGCTACGACAACGTGCGCCAGGGCCTGGGCTGGGCGACGGAACTCGAGCACCCCGTCACGAATGCTCAGGTTCAGCGCTTCGGTGGCTACAGGCAGCCGACCCTGCATCTGCGTCTGAGCGATGGTCGCGTGGTCTACCTGACGGCCCCTTCGTCGGGCCCGCATTCGTGGCAGTTCGACTGAGTTGCAGTGGCGTGCATCGGGAGACACCGGTGTCTCCCGATGCACGCCACTGTCGGATCGGCCTGTTATCATCGACGTCGATGACCGCACATCATCTGGATCGCCCGCTCTTCCGTCGTTATCCGCTCACAGGCGAGGCCCGGCTCTCAACCGGCCCGGCCCCGACGCCGTACCACGTCTATGCTGGGTATGGCGCGTTCCTCGGCGGCCACGCCGACGCAGGGGCCGTGGCCGCCTTGCTGCGCAATGAAACGGTCGAACCGCTCCTCGACACGAACGGCCGCGCCCTGATGGGCGTGTGGGCCCTCGACTTCACCGAAGCCAGCCTCGGCCCGCATGAGGAGGTCCAGGTCTCGTTCTTTGTTACACGCGGCCCGGCCCGGCCGGTGCGCGCCGGGCGGATGGCGGCCATCGAGGCGTTCTTCAAGATCCCGAATGCGCGGCTGTTCTGCCATGGCCTGTGGAACAGCACGGCCCGCGTCGTTGCCTACAACCGCGAGCACCTCGGGCTGAACGCCAGGCTTGCTGTGCAGGCCGTGTCGCGCGTCGGCGATCGGTTGCGCGTATCGGTGCCGACCAACGCCGATACGCCTGGCGTGCGTGGCGATCTGCGGCTCGGCCGGGCGTCGCTGCGGGCGACATTCGAGTTCACCAGCCGGATCGGCTTAGGGGAGGCGCAGCGTCTGAACACGCAGCCCTGGGTGGAGATGAAGGTCGTGAACCCGATCGGCCTGCGTCAGCGCAACGACGCCGCGTTGACCGGCACGCGCAACGCCGTCAACGTGCTGCGGTACTTCGACCCCGGCCGCGAGAGCCTCAGCCTCTCGGGCCCGGGGTACGCGGATCTCGATTTTCGCCCGACGTACGTGCAGCAAATGGAGGGCTTCACGTTCGTTTACCTGGACCCCGTCGAAGACGCGTGATCAAGGCGCACCAAAGCCGTGGTGCGCCTTTGGCGCGGATTGCGCAGATTGGGCTGAACAATGGCGCGCTGGCTTGAGCGACCCAATTCGCGTCATTCGCGAAAGCCGCGGCTGAGAATCCCGCGCTAACCACTCGCCCGTGCACACGAGCCGTTTTCGCGGCGACCCGTTCGGAGAATGCGATTACAATCCGGCGGCATATGGCGCGACACAACCACGATCACGACTTTGCGGTCATCGGCCTAGGGCGTTTTGGTGGGAGCCTGGCGCTGGAGCTAGCTGCGAACGGGTTCTCGGTGTTGGGGGTTGATCGCGACCCGCAGGTGGTCCAGGGTCTTTCGGAGGACATCGCAAGCGCGGTCAGCCTGGATGCGACGGACGAGGATGCCTTGCAGGCCATCGACATCACGGGCTTCGACACAGTCGTTGTCGCGATCGGCACCGACTTCGAGGCCAACCTGCTGGTTGCCTCGGCGCTCAAGACGCTGGGCGTGCGGCGCGTAATCGCCAAGGCCGTGACCCAGCGTCAGCGCGCGATCCTCGAACGGATCGGCGTGGATCAGGTGGTGCTGCCCGAGATCGAGGCCGGGCGCCGGCTGGCGCATGCGTTGGCCGAGCCGCACGTGCTCCAGCGTTTCGACTTCGGTGAGCAGCATCACGTGCTCGAGCTACGCCTTCCCGACGCCCTGGCGCGTCGGTCGCTGCGCCACAGCGATCTGACCGAGCGCTACGGCCTGACCGTGCTGGCCGTTGAGCGCGCCGAGGCGGTGCAGATCGCGCCGCCGCCGGACTTCGTCTTCAGCGAGGCCGATCTTCTCGTCGCCCTCGGCACCCGTGAACAGGTCGACCGTTTCTTCTCCGCCTTCTGAGACGTCGATGGCCTCGCTCGCTGCGCTTCCACCGCTCTCACGCGTGGTCCTTGGCCTGATCGTGCTCTTGGGCGTCGGCACCGGCGCGCTGCTCCTGCCCGGTATGGCTGCCGGCGACGGATTGAGCTGGGATCAGGCCGTGTTTATGGCCGCCTCTGCCTTGAGCGTCACCGGGCTGACGGTGATCACGCCCGCGCAGGATCTGACCCCCGCGGGCCAGGTGGTGTTGCTGGTGCTCACCCAGATCGGCGGCATCGGCTTCATGGTCGGCGCTGTTGCGGTTTTCGAGCTGCTGGGTCAACGCTTCTCGCTGCGCAATCGCCTCGCGCTCACGGATTCGCTCGGGCTACTCTCGCCGGCCAACATCCTTCGGCTCACCCGGCGCGTATTGGCCGGTGTGCTGCTCATCGAGGGTCTTGGCGCAGTCGTTCTCTTCTTCAACTGGCGCGCGCAACTTGGCGAGGTTCGCGCCCTGTACTTCGCGATCTTCCATTCTGTCTCAGCGTTCTGCAATGCAGGGTTCGATCTGTTCACCAGCCTGCCCGCATACCCGACAGGCATTCCGACCGATGCCATCACCCTCATGACGCTCGGCGCCCTGATCTTGCTCGGCGGGCTGGGTATCCCGGTCTTCGCCGACCTCTTGAACCGTCGGGACCACGCGCGGCTCAGCCTGCATACCCGTCTGACGCTGTGGGCGATTGCGCTGCTTAACATCGTCGGCACGCTGGGATTCTTCGCCGAGGAATGGGTTGGCGGCGGCGTTCTGCGAGATGAGCCCCTGGCGCGCGGGCTGCTCCTCTCCGCCTTTCAGACGATCACGACGCGCACGGGCGGTTTCTGGACCATGGCCGACCCGGGTGCGCTCGCGCCGGCCACACAACTGCTGATGACCGCGTGGATGTTCGTCGGCGGCGCGCCAGCCTCGATGGGGGGCGGCATCACCACAGGCACCGCAGCCACGCTCGTGATCGCGCTGGCGGCTTATGTGCGTGGGCGCGAGCGCGCCGAGATCATGGGACGCTCGCTTTCCACGGAAACGGTGCGCCGCGCCTCGGCGGTCCTGGTGATCTCGCTGACGCTCGTGCTCGTCAGCACCTGGTTGATCCTGCTCACGCATGACGTGCCGGCCTCGGTTGCGCTTTTTGAAGCGACCTCGGCCTTTGCCACCACTGGCCTCTCGCTGGGGCTGACGACCCGTCTCAGCCTTTTCGGAAAGCTCGTGTTGGTGGGCCTGATGCTCTGGGGTCGGCTGGGCGCGCTCACGATCATCGTTGCGCTGGCCCGGCCGACGCGGCCTGCGCTGGTCGGCTACCCCGAAGAGCAGGTGTTGATCGGCTGACGCCGCTGATACATCTCAAATAGGCCGCTAACAAACCTCTGATGCGGCCCTCCTAGAATCGCGCATAACGCATAGCAACGTGGAGGGTAGCAGCATGAGCAAAATCGTCGGTATCGACCTGGGCACGACCAACTCGGTGGTGGCGGTGATGGAGGGCGGCAGCCCGACCGTGATCAGCACGGCCGAGGGCTCGCGCCTCGCGCCGTCGGTCGTGGCCTTCACGAAAAACAACGAGCGCCTGGTCGGCCAGACGGCCAAGCGCCAGGCCGTGATCAACGCCGAGAACACGATCTTCTCGATCAAGCGCTTCATCGGCCGGCACTTCAACGAGACGGCGGCCGAGCGCAAGGTGGTGCCCTACAACGTGGTCGAGGGCCCGCGCGGCGAGGCGCAGATCAAACTAACGGTCAACAACAAGACGTATACGGCCCAAGAGATCTCGGCCATGGTATTGGCCAAGCTCAAGGCCGACGCCGAGGCGTATCTGGGCGAGCCGGTGACCGAAGCCGTGATCACGGTGCCCGCCTACTTCAACGACGCTCAGCGCCAGGCAACAAAAGACGCCGGCCGGATCGCGGGGCTCGAGGTCAAGCGCATCATCAACGAGCCGACCGCGGCCGCGCTGGCCTATGGGCTCGACAAGAAGGCCAACGAGACCATCCTGGTCTTCGACCTGGGCGGCGGCACCTTCGACGTCTCGCTGCTCGAGGTCGGCGACGGCGTGGTCGAGGTCAAGGCCACCAACGGCGACACCCACCTCGGCGGCGACAACTGGGACGAGCGCGTGCTCAACTGGGCGGCCGACGCGTTCAAAACCGAGCAGGGCATCGACCTGCGCACCGATCGTCAGGCCCTGCAGCGGCTGCGCGAGGCGGCCGAGAAGGCCAAGATCGAGCTCTCGACACTGAGCGAGACCGAGATCAACTTGCCCTTCATCACGGCCGACGCAAGCGGGCCCAAGCACCTGAACCTCAAGTTGACCCGGGCGAAGTTCGAGCAACTGACCAACGACCTTGTCGCGCGGCTGCGCGGCCCGTTCGAGGCGGTGCTCAAGGACGGCGGGCTGGCGGCCGGCAAGATCGACGAGGTCGTGCTGGTGGGCGGCTCGACGCGCATGCCCATGGTGCAGGACCTGGTGCGCGCATTGACGGGCGGCAAGGAACCGAACAAGAGCGTCAACCCGGATGAGGTCGTGGCGGTGGGCGCCGCGATCCAGGGCGGCGTGTTGGCCGGCGACGTCAAGGACGTGCTGCTGCTCGACGTGACGCCGCTGTCGCTCGGGCTCGAGACGCTGGGTGGCGTGATGACGCCCCTGATCGAGCGCAACACCACGATCCCGGCGCGCAAGAGCCAGGTCTTCTCGACCGCGGCCGACAACCAGACCGCCGTCGACATCCACATCTTGCAGGGCGAGCGGCCGATGGCGAACGACAACATGACGCTCGGGCACTTCCGGCTCGACGGCATCCCGACCGCGCCGCGCGGCGTGCCGCAGATCGAGGTGACGTTCGACATCGACGCCAACGGCATCCTGAACGTCAGCGCCAAGGACAAGGCGACGGGCAAGGAGCAGACGGTCAAGATCACGGCCTCGACCAACCTGAACAAGGCCGACGTCGAGCGCATGGTCAACGAGGCGCGCCAGAACGAAGCGTCCGACCGCAAGGTGCGCGAGCTGATCGAGGCCCGCAACCAGGGCGAGGGCCTGGCCTACGCCGCCGAGAAGTCGCTGAGCGACCTGGGCGACAAGGTGCCGGCCGGCGATCGCGCCGCGATCGAGAAGTCGGTGAACGAGCTGCGCGAGGCGCTCAAGGGCGAGGATGTCGCGCGGATCAAGACGTTGACCGAGCAGGTGCAGCAGGCCAGCTACGCACTCAGCCAGCAGCTGTACCAGAGCGGCGCCGAGAACGCCGCCAACGGCGGCAGCGCCGGCCCGGGCACGGGCCGCAACGAGGGCGACGTCGTCGAAGGCGAATTCCGGGCGGCGTAAACGTCTGTGAGACCGGGACGCGAGAACGCCGGCGGGAAACCCGCCGGCGTTCTCGCGTCCCGGTCTCACAGGATATCCAGGATCTCGTCAGCCCAGCGCCCGGCCGGTGACTGGATCCATCCAACGGATCTTGTCGGGTGCGAGGCACAACCAGACCGGCTGTCCGGGCCGATAGTCGGCGTCGGCGCGGGCGTTCACTTTGAGGCGTTCGTCGCCGACCTGGACCGTGAGCAGGTTGTGCGAGCCGAGCGGCTCCACCACGAGAGCCTGTCCGGCGAGTGCACCGTCTGCTGCAGTGGGCAGCGGCTCGATGTTCTCAGCGCGCACACCAAGGCGCACCGTCTGGCCGTCGGCCAACGCCGTGCGCACGGTCGAAGGCGCGGCGAAGACACCGCCGCCCGCGGCGATGTGGTCGCCGGAGACGCGCCCGAGCAGGAAGTTCATCGGCGGGTTACCGATGAAGCCGCCGACGAAATCGGTCGCCGGGTGGTCGTACACGACCAGCGGCCGATCACACTGCAGGATCTCGCCCGCCTTCATCACGGCGATCCGATCGCCCAGGCTGAGCGCCTCCACCTGGTCGTGCGTCACGTACACGACCGTGCTCTGCACCTCCTGCAATAGGCGCTTCAACTCCGCCCGCATCTCGAGCCGCAGCAGTGCGTCGAGGTTGCTGAGCGGCTCATCCATCAGCAGGACCTGCGCCTGGACCGCGATCGCGCGCGCGACGGCCACACGCTGGCGTTGGCCGCCCGACACCTTGGCCGGATAACGATCCAACAGGTCTGCGATCTGCAACAGCTCGGCGGCATCGCCGACGCGTTTTTTCAGCTCGGCGGCGGGCACACGCTGCATCCGTAGCCCAAAGGCGATGTTCTCGTAAACCGTGAGATGCGGGAAGACCGCGTAGCTCTGAAACACCATGGCGATCTGGCGCTGGCGCGGCGGCAGGTCGGTGACGTCACGACCGCGGATGTAGATCCGACCCGAGTCGATCTGATCGAGCCCCGCGATGCCGCGCAGCAGCGTGGTCTTGCCGCAGCCGGATGGCCCAAGCAGCACCATGAACTCACGATCGTGGATCGTCAGGCTGACGTCGCGGGTCGCCACGGTCTTGCCGAAGTTCTTGTGGATGTGCTCAAGTCGGATCTCGGCCATTACTTGGTCACCCTCCCCCACAAGTTGAAGAGATACTTGCGGATGAACAGCATGAAGATCAGCGACGGCGCGAGCATGAAGAAACCGCCGGCGAAGCGATACGGCAGCGGCGACTCGTCGAGCACGGTGAGCACCAGTGCTGGGAGTGTCCGGTTGCGCACCGTCAGGATGACGGCGGCGAAGACCTCGTTCCACGACAGCACGAAGGTGAACAGCGTCGCGGCCGCAAGCCCCGGAAGTGCCAGCGGGAGCGCGACGCGCAGGAACGCTTCGAACTGGCTGCAGCCCAGCGTCATCGCGGCCTCTTCGAGGTCACGCGGTACGCTGGCAAAGACGCTGCTGGTGATCAGGATGGTGAACGGCAGCGCCAGCGCCGTGTGCATCAACGCCAGGCTATAGACCGAGTCGTAGAGCCCCCACTCGATGAAGCTCACCGCGAGCGGGATCGAAAGGATGACGATCGGGAAGGCGCGGGTCGAGACCACGATCAGGCGGAAGACGTCACGACCCGGGAAGACGAAGCGCGCGATCGCGTAGCCGGCCGGGGCGCCGATCAGCATCGACAGGAAGAGCGTGAGCATCGCCACGACCACGCTCGAACGCACCGAGGCCATCACGCCCCCCGAGCGCAGGAAGAACGCCATCGTCTCGATCGAGAACGGATCCGGGAACAACGGGCGCGGGAACCTGTAAACCTCCAGTTGCGGGCTGAAGGCCGCCACGGCGATCAGATAGATCGGCACGAGCACCCAGAGCGCGACCAGGATGGCCAGGGCATAGGTTAACGCCCGCGTCACGCGGCGCCGGGTTGCGGCCGAGCGCTTCATAGCGATTGCTCCTCGGGCGTGCGCAGCCCCCACAGGTAAGCGACCGTGCTCGCGATCGACAACAGCAGGATCAGGCCCGCGAAGGCCGCCGCGACGTTCGGGTTGCGGTAGGCGTCGTACCAGCGATAGGCCTCGGCCGCCAGCAACGTGATGCCGCGGCCCGCCACCGCGATCGCGACGGCGAACACCTGAAACGCCAGGATCGTGCGCAGGATGAGGGCGACCTGCAGGCTCGGCCTGAGGAGCGGCAGGATCACGCCCCAGACCTTGTCCCACAGGCTCGCGCCAAAGACGTCGGCGGCCTCGAGATATTCCTGCGGGATCGATTGCAGACCGGCGACCAGGATGACCATGATGATCGACGTCGCGCGCCAGGCCTCAGCGATCACCACCGCGGCCAACAGCCAGAAATCGTTCTGATAGCCCAGAAAGAGATACGGCTTGTCGATCAGGCCCAGCCCGGTCAGCACGGTATTGATGTAGCCTCGATCGGTGAACAACGCGAACCACACGATCCCGGCCGCCAGCTCCGAGATCCCGAGCGGGATGGCATAGATGTACAGGAACAGGCCCGAGAACTTGAGCCGGGCCTGCACCAACAATGCCATGACCAGCGCCAGTACGAACTGCACGGGGATGATGATCACGATCAGCAGCAACGTGGTGGTCAGAGCAGGCGTGAAGGCTGTATCGCGGATCATCGCCTCGAAATGCGCCAGGGTGAAGCCGCCATCATCGCCGCTGAACGCCAGCGCAAAGGCCGCGACCATCGGGTAGGCGAAGAAGACCAGCAGGAAGAGCGTCGCCGGCGCCAGCAGCACGTACGGGATGAGTTGTTGAGTTCGACGATGTGACATAGCAGGCCAATCGCTCACGTGTTTCGCGGGCTACCGATGCCAGCGCCTATTGCGATCCCGAGCCCGAGGCCCACGCCCAACCAGAGCGGGACATCGGCATAGACGACGCCGATCGCGAACCCGGCCAGGGCTCCGAGCGCCATCCCGACAGCCACACCCAACGCCAAACGGTTCAGGTCCTTGTCATCCGGATGAGTCTGCATGCACATGACCTCCTGAACGCCGAGACCCTTCCGGCTGGGTGTGACGGCAACCAGCAAGCGCCCTGGTTGCCGTCACACCAGCTGTCGTTCACTGCACCTTGCAGGCCTCCCCACCGCTATCGGGATCGGGAGCCCAGCACGGCGCGCCGGTGACCGTCATGATGTCTTGCAGCACCGGCCTGTGTTCGTCAAGCACGGTCCGGATATCCTCGCCGTTGAGGACGATCCGGGTGAAGGTGTCACGGTAGACCTTGTTGAAGTCGCCACCCTTGTCGGCCAGCCCCTGCGGCAGCAGCGCCGGGAGCGCATCGGGGGCGTTGATCTGCAGCGTAACCGCCTCGCCCTCGAGCTTGACGCCAGGCGAGACGAAGGCCGGGTAGTCGAGGTCGGACACGGGGAAGAAGCCCACCTCGCGCAGCGTTGTGATTTGGACCTCAGGGCTGGTGAGGTAGGCGATCAGGGCCTCGGCGCCGGCCTGATTGGTGGTCGTCGTCGGGATGGCCAGACCGGCCAGCACCGGCATGAACGCGCGGCCCTTCGGGCCGGCCGGGACGGGCAGGGCGACGAAGTCGTCGGGCAAGGCCTCGAACGCATCGCGCAGCCGAGCCACATGGTCCCACGCGACCCAGACCTCTTCGGAGAGCAGCGGCTCCTGCATGAAGTTGTAGGTCGTGGACTGCGGGTGGACGTACGGCCACATGCCAACCAGCCACTCCCACCCCGCGGCGGAGTCGTCGTTGGCAAACGTGCTCACCACCCCGCCGGAGTAGGCCGGCACGAGGAAGCCCTGGAAAAACCGATGGAGCAGCCCGCTCTCGCCGGCCGGGAAGCCGAACTTGGCCTCGCCGGTGGCGTCGAACACGTTCTTGGCCCACTCAGCGTACTGCTCATACGTCAATGCGTTCAGGTCAGCGCCGGGGGGCAGGTATTCCAACGCCTTCTTGTTCGCGGCCACGATATAGGTCGCCTGCATCCACGGAACGTAGTACGTCTGATCCGTGTTCAACTGAGCCACGTCCCAATACGCCTCGGCGATGCCGTTGGCGGCCAGGGCCTGGCGCAGCGCGGTCAGATCCTGCAGCTGGCCCTCGGGCGCCATAGTAGAGAAATTGCCGTGCAGCGCGCCGAGGACGTCGACGGTTCCCGAACCGGCCTGCATCTCCGCGGCGATGCGATCATGGAACGGTCCTTCATCATCCGGGACGAAATCCACCAGGCCAGGGAAGTTCGCCAAAATAACCCCGCGCACCTTTTCCGATTCCTGTACGGGGCGCAGCTGGGTTGACAACCACACCAGGTCACCGAAGTCGACCGGGGTCGAAGTGACCTCGACGACGGTTTCCACCTGGGTGGTGACCTGGATCTCCACCTGCCGGGTGACTTCGACGGCTCGGGTGACCTCGACCGTCACCTGTTGCGGCTGACAGGCGCCGAGCAGCAGGCTGGTCGCGGCGAGCACAGCTGTCGTGGTGCGCCATATTCGATTGCGCTTCATGGGCTCCTCCTGATCTGTGTGGGACAACAACGCTATGACACGGATCGCTGGTTGAGCACGTTCGTCAGGCACCTCCTCTCGTTGTGTTCAGCGGGCCTCGATCGCCCGGGTGTGGGCCGGCGCCTTCACGCCAGGGTGGAGTCGCGGATCAGCAACTCGGGTTTGGAGCAACACATGGCGCTCGGCCAGCGGTTCCTGGGCAATCAAACGGATCAACATTTTCACAAGCTGCCGCGCGATGTCGTAGACCGGTTGGTTGAGCGTGGTCAACGGCGGGTGCGCGTGTTCGGCCTCACCGACACCGTCGTAACCCGCCACGGCCAAATCGCGCCCGACGACCAGGCCGCGCTCGCTGGCGGCCCGCATGGCGCCGATCGCGGTCAGATCGTTGGCGCCGATGATCGCGGTGGGCGGGCGCGGCGCCGCCAGCAACTGCGTCGCCGCGCGGTAACCGCCCTGTCGGGTCAGGTCGCCTTCGGCTACCCAGGCCGGATCGGCCTCGAGGTCGAGCGCGGCCAGGCCGGCGCGATAGCCTTCGAGGCGCGCTGTCTGCAACATGAGATCGGGCGACGCACCGATGTAGGCGATCCGCCGATGGCCCTGCTCGGCCAGATGGGCGACGAGCGCGATCAATCCGGCCCGCGCATCGACATCGATATACGGATAGTCCACGGCATTCAGGCTATGGCCAAGCGCCACGAAAGGCAGGCCTTGTTCGGCCAGGTAGTCGACGCGCCAATCGTGACGGCGCATCCGGCTCAGCACCACGCCATCGACGCGACGGCTGCGCGCCCAGCGCTCATACATCGCTCGCTCTGTGGCCTCGCCGGGCGGCGCGGTCGAGACAAGCACATCCAGGTTGTAATGGGCCGCTTCATCGCCCAGGCCCGAGATGAGTTCCGAGAAGAACGGGTCAGCAAAGCGCGGTTGCGGTGTTGGCAGGACGTAGCCGATGGCATCGGCCCGACGGCGGCGCAGCTGGCGCGCGACGCGACTGGGCACGTAGCCCATCTCTGCCGCCACACGAGACACGCGTTCACGCGTCTCCACGGCCACATCGGGATACCCGTCTAGCGCTCGGGATACCGTGGTGATTGAGAGGTTCAGGCGTCGGGCAACATCATGGATCGTGATCGTCACGGGATTTCCAAAACGTTTTGGATGCCTCGTTTCAGCGTACCCGACAGGGGAAGGCTTGTCAAGGTTCGACCAGACCGATGACGAACGACAAAGACGAACGCCGAAGGCCAGACGCCTGGCCTTCGGCGTTCGTCCTTTGCTCAGCGCTCAGTCGCCGAGGAAATGAACCCCGTCCGGCGTCTCGATCTCGGCGCGCAGCGAAGGCACGGGACCGGCGATGACGGTGA
>Ga0209573_1002920_pt1 | contig 20224 bp, 13 predicted proteins | sample TNRBio252014_DNA_FD_185870 | JGI IMG/M metagenome (GOLD analysis project Ga0209573, IMG submission 185870) | Wastewater treatment Type I Accumulibacter community from EBPR Bioreactor in Madison, WI, USA - TNR Reactor_6/25/2014_ DNA (SPAdes)... | ecosystem: Engineered > Bioreactor > EBPR >...
CTATGGTTTAAACGGCGAAGAAATCATTGTTTACAAATTCCGCTCCATGACCGTCACCGAAGACGGCGCCAATATCCAGCAAGCCAAACAAAACGACCAGCGGCTCACCAGAATCGGCGGCTTCCTGCGGCGCACTTCATTGGACGAACTGCCGCAATTCTTCAACGTGCTCGAAGGTAAAATGAGCATCGTCGGCCCCCGCCCCCATGCCGTCGCGCATAACGAGCTCTATCGCAAACTCATCAAGGGCTACATGCTGCGTCACAAAGCCAAACCCGGCATCACCGGATGGGCCCAAGTCAACGGCTGGCGCGGCGAAACCGAAACCCTCGAAAAAATGAAAGCACGCATCGAACACGACCTCTACTACCTCAAAAACTGGTCCATCTGGCTCGACCTCTGGATCATCTTCAAAACCGTCCTCGTCGTCTTCAAAAAAGATAATGCTTATTGATTAATGCGTTGCAAAATTAATCGAATCCAATCATGGTTCGAAGTTAGCGGGAAATACTAAAACGGATTTTCTTACCCGGCACGCCACCATCGAATTTTTCATCATCGTTTTTGATAAAAACCAAATGATTGGGGATTGATTTGGATGAATGTTCCGGATTAGCGCCGATTCGCACTTTAGCAATGGGTTGCATTGTCATATCAGTCTAAATAGCTTATCGTGCTACCTTGCAGTGGCACAACATCTGTAAAAACTCCCCATTTGCGATAGCAAATCGTACCACCATTAAACCTCTCGAACCCTCATTTTGCCAACAGGAGGTCTCTCATGAAAATCTTTCAACTGATCGTATTTGTTGCATTACTAGGCATGACATGCCAGGCAATCGCACTGGATGCCGCTACCAATGACACAGCTTTAGCCAAGAGACTGGATAACCCGATTCCTTCAGCAATTGAGAAAGGCACCATTCGCTTGCGATTGAAAACTGTCGCAACGCGTTTGGCCGCGCCGAACTGGGGCGTTTCAGCACCGGGTGATTCTGAATATTTATATGTTAGCGATCAAAACGGTAAATTGTGGCGAATTAACTTGGCCGATGGCAGTAAATTATTTTTCGATTTATCCACTCTGCTGGTTCCGCTGGGTGCTTTCGGCAGTGAATCGTACGATGAGCGCGGATTCCTCGGATTCGCTTTTCATCCGCAGTATGCCGACAACGAGCTGGTATATACCTATACTTCGGAACCAGTCAGCGCGAACAGCGATTTTTCAACTATTCCTCCCGGCGGTTCGGCCAATCATCGTTCTGTCATTCGCGAATGGAAGATGAATTTCTCAAAATTCGCCACAGAACCCGAACCAATGGATGTTCGCGTGCTGCTGACTGTCGATCAACCGCAATTCAATCATAACGGCGGCGCGCTTAATTTCGGTCCGGATAACCGGTTATATATTGCTTTCGGCGACGGCGGCGGCGCCGATGATCGCGATGGACAAACGTTCACCGGCGCGCCGATGATCGGCCACGGCATCAACGGCAATGGGCAAAATCCAGCTAACCCACTCGGCAGCTTGCTGCGGATTGACCCGCTGGGATCCAATTCAGACAACGGCCGCTACGGCATTCCGGGCGACAATCCCTTCGCCAGCTCAGCGACTGTTCTTCGCGAAACTTATGCATACGGTTTCCGTAATCCGTTCCGCTTTTCTTTCGATTCGCAAACCGGCGCATTGGTGTTAGCCGATGTCGGACAAAACTCGATCGAAGAAGTCAATCTGGTTCAGGCAGGCGGTAATTATGGCTGGGGATTGAAGGAAGGCAGTTTCCGTTTTGACCCGAATGGTACTAGTGCCGGGTTTGTCACCGATGAAGCGGTATCGGGCGATTTTAAAGATCCGGTAGTGCAATATGACCACGACGAAGGCACAGCGGTCATCGGCGGATTTGTTTATCGCGGTAACACCATCACCGATCTGCAAGGCAAATATGTATTCGGCGATGCTTCCAAAACCGGCAACGGCGATGGCCGGATCTTTTATACCGATGGCGGCGCTATCTTTGAGCTGGAGCTTGCGGATCGCGCACAACCGGGTTTTTGGGTATTGGGATTCGGACAGGACGGCGATGGCGAACTCTACGTGCTCGGCAACACCACCGGCACCCCATTCGGCGAAACCGGCACCGTTTACAAACTGATCCCGAATGCCGGATTTGATGGCAGCGCGGTGGATATCCCCGCTGTCACTGCAAGACTTTCCGGTGGTGGCGACACCGTTTACCGCGTTCGCATGCAAATGCTCGCTGGAAGCTCGCCGCTTCGATTCGAAGTGTCACAAGTTGAACCGCTGGCTGAACGTTTCCGTGACGACGCGACAGTTTTCACGCAAGCCACGGGTCAGTTGCAAATTCCGTTTATCAATGTCACCAATGACAGCGGAAGCATCGCTACGTATGCCGTAGTATTGCAACAGATTACTGATGCACCGGCACTGACATTTGAATTGGTTAATGCCAGTTTAGTAAAGTAGCGGACAGTATTTCAACCGGATGATACCGCCTGGAACGGATGATTTGCCGCTCAGGCACAAGACCTTCACATTTTCTGATGCGCCAGCAGGCGCTCAAATTCATCTGTTTGAATAGCAGGAGAATAATAAAAACCTTGCACGTAATCACAACCGAACTGAATTAATAAATCCTGCTGCTCTTTGGACTCCACGCCTTCCGCAATCGTGAATATATCCAGTTTATGGGCCATTACGATAATCGCTTCAACCAATGCGCGATCGGTTTCATTGTTAATCAAATTGCTGATAAACGAACGATCGATCTTGAGATAGTCAATGTCGAATCTTTTCAGATAAGACAGCGAGGAAAAACCGGTACCGAAATCATCAATCGACACTTCAATGCCGGCATTGCGGTATTCCAGCAGGCGGTCCTTGACATCGGCAGTATCCTTTAATAGCAACCCTTCGGTGATTTCAACGTTGATACAATTTCCCGGCAGCCCTAGCTCATTCAGTTTCTCCGACCAGGCGTACTTGTTGAAATATTTAAACTGAATGGGCGAAACGTTGACACTGATTTGAATGATGGTTCCAAATTCATCCAGCCAGCGCTTAATCAAAGCACAAGCTTGCATAAATACCCAATTGCCGATTTCGTTGATCAATCCGCTCTCTTCAGCAATTGGAATGAAGATTGAGGAATCGATCAATCCCCGGTTTGCGTGATTCCAGCGCAATAGCGCTTCCGCTTTGATAATCCGCTTGCTGGATAAATCCAGAATCGGCTGGTAGTGCACCTGCAATTCGTTTTTTGCCAGTGCACTTCTGAGTTGATGGGTAAGCGTCATTTTTTCATACGCTTCAAATTGCATGGAACGCGTAAAATAGCAAAAGCGGCTCCGTCCCTCTATTTTTGCCTTATACATGGCTTGATCGGCGTGTTTCATGAGACTTTCCAAGTCCAGTCCATCCGCCGGGTATAACACAATACCGATGCTGGTCGAAATAAAATGCTCAACCTTATTTTGATCCAGAATGAACGGCTTATTCAATGCTGCAATGATATTCTGGGCGATCATTTCAATTCTCGGCTTGGTGATATCGGGGAGAATGACTGCAAATTCATCGCCACCCAAGCGCGCCACGGTATCGGTTTCCCGCACGCATTTCAGGATGCGTGACGAAACTTCCGCCAGCAATTTATCGCCGATCGCATGTCCCAAGGTATCGTTGATATCCTTGAAATGATCCAAATCCAGAAACAACAAAGACAGCAGCAAATTGTTGCGACGCGATTTCTTGATTTCCTTATTCAATTGATACTTGAATAAACTTCGATTCGGCAAATTGGTTAAATCATCGTAATTCGCCTGCGCTAAATATAATTCATCCAATTTCTTTTTTTCAGTGATATCGGAGAATTGCGCGACATAACAGTAAATCCGTTGATCCGCCTGACGGATGATGCTGATATTCATCCATTTTGCTTGCACGCTGCCATCTTTATGAAGATCCCAGATTTCTCCTTGCCAGTGATCTTCCGCCAGCAGCTTCTGCCACATTTTCTGATAAAAGGATTTTTTGTGCCGGCCGGAATTAAAAATTTGCGGATCTTTCCCTTTTACATCATCCAGTTCATAACCGGTCATGCGGGTAAAAGCCGGGTTAACGGCCATGATCAGATTATTCTCATCCGATACCATGATGGCTTCGTTACTATAATGATAAATAGCGGATGCCAACCGCATGGTATCGTTTGACTGTTTTTGCTCGGTGATATCCTGATAAATGCCGAGCACCCCAAAGACTTCATGGTGAGTGTTACGCAACGGCACTTTAGAAGTTTGCAGCCAAATCGTGTTACCGTCCGGAGTATTCAACGGTTCTTCGTAATAAAGCTTGGATACGCCTGAATCGATTACCTGCCGGTCATCGGCGCGATAGTGATCGGCTTGTTCTTTAGTCCAGCTTAAATCATAGTCATTCTTGCCAATGATTTGCTGCGGAAATTTCACGCCGGCATCCTTGGCGAACACAGGGTTGCAACCTAAATAGCGCGATTGTTTGTCTTTCCAGAAAATACGCAACGGCACGGTATCAATAATGGTTTTCAGCAAATTCCGCGAATCGTATAATGCAGCCTCTTTTTCCCGGCTCTCGGTGATATCGCTTCGGTAACCGGCAACCTCCACGGCCGTGCCACTTGAATCCGTAATCAAAAAAAGTTCGTCCCTAAGCCATTTCCATTGCCCATTCTGATGTTTAAACCGGTATTCATGGAGTTGTCTGCCGGAAAAAAACAACAGCGAAAGGTTGGCGAATACTTTATCGCGATCTTCCGGATGAATGCGGTTAATCCAAAAATCCGGCGCGGAAAGAAATTCTTCCACGGAATACCCAAGAATCTTGGTTAAGTTGCTACTGATATAGTTTGCTGTAAATGGGGAAAAAACATCGCATTTGTAGACAATCACGGGAGAGAATGCGAACAAATAATCGTTCTGCTGAATTGCTGAGCGACCGGCAACGGCTTCCGGATTTTGCTGAGAATCTTCGATAATAAATATGCGAAATACGGACAAACCCAATTCATCTTTTTGATAAAAATAGTGAAGATTTGAAAGAAAAATAGAACCATCGCAGCGCAGCAATCGCAATTGCCGATTTCCTTTCAATTCATCTTCATTTCTACCTGAAAATAATTGATTCCATAAAGATTTGTCTTCTGTGAGAATAAAATCGGAAAAATCTTGCTGCAGCAATTCGTTTTTTTTGATTCCAAAAATCTTGCATGCAACCGGATTTATTATTTGAATCTGGCCAACCCGATTCAACATCAGATAGCCAATGCGAAACAATTCACATGAATCGATCATTTTATTATTTTAGCCGGATTGACTTAACGGGATCTGCAGCCACTGAATCAACAAACAAAAAAAGTAACACCACCAATACTATACAAACACCCACCTGCAATCCGCATAGCACGGGCTGCTAATATTTCTTTGACTGCTTTGAAAAAGCTTGAAGATCCGATGTAATCATCAATAAGTTTTGCTTGAAATTTTGTGATTTTGCATAATTTATCATTACATTGATCCATTACCCTAATATTTTTCTTGTATTTACATGACAAGGTTTTTGTCTGCTGGAAACATTGAAACCAGTCTGCAAGCTATTAAAGCAAAAATTGCATTAACCTTGGGCGGCAATCGCCGATTGATTCCATTTTTAAATGTAATTCATCAGAATGTGATATAAGATTTATATCGAATTGGGAAGATAAAATTCTTCCGGAAAATTGATCAAAAATCCCCCAGCATATTTTTTAGGCGCAGCTTTAGGCATAGAAAAAATTTTTATGGAAATATTTTCTATTAAATCTAATGAATTAATTGCTTTTGATGGTGCCCAGAAGAGGACTCGAACCTCCACACCCGAAGGCACATGGACCTGAACCATGCGCGTCTACCAATTCCGCCATCTGGGCAAGATGCAGCCAGATCAGGCTGCCGGAAAACGCGTCATTCTATAGGAAATCACTGTTTTGTCAAATAACAAGAAGCAAAAATTGCGTGATCTGGATCCCTTTCTCCAGCGGGAGAAAGAACGTTATCCGCAGCCCCTGCCAAGCCGCGAATATATCTTGCAGATTTTGAAGCAACAAGGCATTCCGGTTGCCGAGCAAACACTATACAAACTGCTATCGATTACAAAAAAAGAGCAGGCATTGTTCAGCCGCCGATTGGCGGCAATGATGCGCGAAGGTCAGATTTTCCGTAACCGCAAAGACGATATTTGCGTGATGGAAAAGCTGGATTTGATCAAAGGCCGGGTGCAAGGACATCCGGATGGTTTTGGTTTTTTAATCCCCGATGATGGCAGCAGCGATCTGTATCTAAGTGCCAAGGAAATGCACAAAGCGCTACACGGCGACCGGGTTCTCGTGCGCGAAATCGGTTTGGACCGGCGTGGCCGCCGTGAAGCGGCAATTGTCGAGATACTGGAATCGGCTAATACAAAATTGGTTGGGCGGTTACATATCGATCACGGGATTTTGTTTGTCGTCGCGGAAAATAAACGTATCAGCCAGGATATCCTGATTGCCAAGGAACATTCGTTAAAAGCCAAAGCCGGTCAGGTTGTGATGGTGGAAATCATTCAACAACCCAATAAACACGCGCAACCGATCGGCAAAATTGTTGAGATCCTGGGTAACTACACCGCGCCGGGAATGGAAATTGAAATCGCGCTGCGCAAACACGATCTCCCCTACGAGTTTTCTCCCGAAACCGACAAATTGTCAGCGAAATTTCCGAAAAATGTGCTGAAGAAAGAATGGTCGGGGCGCCGGGATCTCTGTCAGTTACCGCTGGTGACCATCGACGGTGAAACTGCGAAAGATTTTGACGACGCTGTGTATTGCGAGAAGGATGGCAAAGGCTACCGGTTGTTCGTCGCCATCGCGGATGTCAGCCACTATGTCAAACCACGTGACGCAATCGACCAGGAAGCCTATACCCGCGGTAACTCGGTGTACTTTCCGCGGCGCGTAATCCCAATGCTCCCCGAAGTTTTATCGAATGGGTTGTGTTCACTGAATCCAAACCAGAAACGGCTATGCATGGTTTGCGAAATTCGTTTTAAAACCAGCGGCGAGATTATCGATTACACATTTTATCCTGCCGTGATGCGGTCTCACGCCCGGTTAACCTATACCCGCGTCGCCGCCATGCTGGCAAACAACAGTGGCCAAGAAGCTGAAGAATATGCGGAATTGCTGCCGCATTTGCAATTGCTCGACAAGCTCTTCAAGGCATTATTGAAAGCACGTAAGAAACGTGGCGCCATTGATTTCGAAACGACTGAAACACAGATGTTTTTCAACGATCAGGGCAAAATCGAAAAAATCGTACCGGTACAACGCAACGATGCGCACCGTTTAATCGAAGAATGCATGCTGGCAGCCAATGTTTGCGCGGCGGATTTTTTGCAAAAGAACGGCCAGACCACGTTATACCGCATTCACGAAAGTCCGGTTCCCGAGAAAATTGAAACACTGCGGAATTTCTTGAAAGAATTCGGCATTCCACTCGGCGGCAAGAATAAACCCAGCGCCAAAGACTATGCGCAAACGTTGCTTAAAATCAAAGACAGACCGGATGCGCAATTGTTGCAAACAGTCATGCTGCGTTCTTTGCGGCAAGCCATCTATAGCCCCGATCTGACCGGACATTTCGGTTTGGCTTACGATGCTTATACGCATTTTACGTCGCCGATCCGGCGTTATCCCGATTTGCTCGTTCACCGGGCAATCAAAGCTGTTTTGAATGGTGAAATCTATCAACCGGGTGACTGGAATATGCTCGGTCAGCATTGCTCCATGACCGAACGGCGCGCCGACGATGCCACGCGTGACGTCGAAGCGTGGCTCAAATGTTTTTACATGCAAGATAAAATCGGCGAATGTTTTGATGGTGTTATCAGCAGCGTAACTGGATTCGGTTTGTTTGTGGCGCTCGACGAAGTGTATGTCGAAGGACTGGTGCATATTTCCGATCTGCCCAGCGATTATTTTCACTTCGATGCGATAAAGCACATGCTGCTTGGCGAACGCAGCGGCAAGCAATTCCGGCTTGGCGACCGGGTGCGCGTGCAAGTAGTCCGCGTCGACCTGGAAACCAGTAAAATTGATTTTGTATTGATCGAGGCTGAGAAGAAACAGAAGCGATCTCAAGCAAAAGAGCGCGTTAAAAAAAAGAAAGCTCCTTAATGGCTTGAATTTACCATACAATATTACCCAGCAATTTTTCGTGATCACGCATTCACCGCTTCCAACTCTCAATTAACCGAACTGTGTCAGGTATCCGCTTCATTATTGGTTTTCACGCTGTTACCAGCCGTTTGCGGCAAAATCCCGGCAGTATCAAAGAAATCATCATTGATGCAACGCGCGATGATCACCGTGCGCGAAATCTGTTGCAGCTTGCGGGAAACCACAAAATCCGTATTACCGCCAGCAACAGCGCGAAACTGGCCGAGATTACCGGCAGTCACCGCCACCAAGGTGTGGTTGCGAGTATTGATGCGACACACCAGCATTTCGACCTTGACGATATTCTCGATAGCTTGACCGAACCAGCGCGATTGCTGGTATTGGACGGGATTCAGGATCCGCATAATTTAGGTGCGTGCCTGCGCGTGGCCGATGCATTCGGTGTTCATGCCGTGATTGCTCCCAAAGACCGGGCAGTCGGCTTGACACCCGCGGTCTACAAAGTCTCCAGCGGCGCCGCCGATACCGTGCCGTATATCGCGGTCACCAATCTTGCGCGCACGCTCAAGCAATTGAAAGACCGGAATGTTTGGATTTACGGAACTGCAGAAGACGCCGAACACGATCTGATTCATTTTCAATTGAAAGGCGCCGTCGCGTGGGTATTCGGCTCCGAAGAGAAAGGCATGCGCCGCTTGACACGGGAAAATTGCGATCAATTGGTACGCATTCCCATGCTCGGCGGAGTGGAAAGTTTGAACGTCGCGGTCAGCGCCGGAATCTGTTTATTTGAAACCCACCGCCAACAATCTTTGGCTTGATACCGCGACCTGGTAAAATACCGGCTACAACCGATTCCAATCTCCGGCTATACCAACCAAATTGATAACGCTATTCCCTAAACCATGACTTCTTGTGATTGCCCGAATTTCAAAACCCATTTCTCCGGACTTTTAGAACAAGCGGCACGCGCCATCACATCTCCGGATACGGTGCTGCGCATAGAATTAACCCGTACCAAACAGGCCAGTCATGGTGATTATTCCTGCAATCTGGCCATGCAATTGGCCAAATCATTGCACAAAAATCCCCGCGAAGTTGCCAGTTTGCTGATTGCTGTTCTCCCCGCATCGCCGTATCTGGATAAGGTGGAAGTTGCCGGCGCCGGCTTCATCAATTTGTTTTTAACCCACGCCGCCAAGCAGCAATACGTGCATCAGGTACTGCAAAGCAAAGCCGCCTATGGTCATCACGGCGGCTTCGGGCAAGGTAAAAAAATTCAAGTGGAATTTGTATCCGCGAATCCGACCGGTCCGCTGCATGTCGGCCATGGCCGCGGCGCCGCCTATGGCGCGAGCCTTGCAAATGTTCTGTCAGCAGCGGGTTTCAATGTGTCGCGAGAATTCTACGTCAATGATGCGGGACGGCAGATGGATATCCTGACGCTTTCAACCTGGTTGCGGTATCTGGAACTCAATGATATCCACATACCATTCCCGCAAAACGCGTATCAAGGAAGCTATGTGAGCGCCATGGCGCAATTAATCTTCCAGGCGCATGCAGAACGGTATGTCCACCAACCGGCATTATTATTGGATGGTTTGCCTACTCAAGTATTGGAGACCGCGGTCTCAACCGATGAACATCTGGATCTATTAATCGCCAATGCCAAAAAAATCCTGGGGCAAGATTATGCGTATTTTCATAATTTCGTGCTGACCGAGCAACTTGGGGATTGCCGCAACGATTTGATGGAGTTCGGCGTCGAGTTTGATATCTGGTTTTCGGAACAATCGTTGTACGATAATGGTTCCGTTGCTCGCACCATGCAATTGCTCGAGGACAAAAAATACCTATACGAACAAGATGGCGCAATCTGGTTTCGCTCAACCGATTTCGGCGACGAAAAAGATCGCGTCGTACAACGCGAGAATGGTCAATTTACCTACTTCGCTTCAGACATAGCCTACCATCTGAATAAATTTGAACGCGGCTTTGATCAAGTCATTAATATTTGGGGTGCCGATCATCACGGCTATATCCCACGGGTAAAAGGTGCTTTGCAAGCACTTGAACTGGATCCGGCAAAACTTGAAATTGCCTTGGTGCAATTCGCCGTGCTCTATCGCGACGGCAAGAAAGCACCGATGTCGACACGCTCCGGCGAGTTTGTCACTTTACGGGAGCTACGCGAAGAAGTTGGTAAAGACGCGGCTCGTTTTTTTTATGTGATGCGTAAAAGCGATCAGCATCTGGACTTCGATTTAGACTTGGCGAAATCGCAAAGCAACGAGAATCCGGTCTATTATGTGCAGTACGCACATGCGCGGGTATGCAGCGTTCTGGCGCAATGGGATGGTCAAGTAGACGAACTGGTCTCGGCGGATACCACGATTCTGACGAACCCGCTTGAATTGGCGTTGTTACAAAAACTCATCGATTTTCCGGATACTGTAGAGATGGCTGCACGCGAATACTCGCCACACCTGATCGCCTTCTATCTCCGCGAACTGGCAAGCGAATTTCATAGCTACTATAATTCAACGCGTTTTCTGGTACCGGAAATTCCATTGCAATACGCTCGTTTGGCACTAATTGCAGCCGTCCGCCAAGTGTTAAATAATGGTTTGACATTACTCGGTGTCAGCGCGCCTGATAAAATGTAACCAAAAATTACTGAAGGATATTCATGAGTCGAGATTATAAATCCCGCAAGCCTGCCCGATCGTCACCGGAAAAAAGCGGCTCGGCATTCTTGGGCGGATTTGTGGGTTATGCATTGGGACTTGCCAGCGCCATCGGTATCTGGGTGTATTTTAACTACGGCCCGAATCCCTTTCTCGCAACTGAGAAAGTGCCCAGTTCGGCAGAGATCCATCAAAAACAATCGACTGTAGAGGCGTCCGCCCCTCCGGAAAAAGCAGAGAAAGAAGAACCGGTCCATGTCGTCGAAGAAAAACCAAAGTTTGATTTCTATAAAATATTACCCGGCGTAGACGAACCGGAAATCGATCATCACTACCGGCCGGCTGCCGAGCCGCCGCCGGTTGAGCCGCCCGTCAGCGTCAAAACGCCGGAGGTTATCAATAAACCCGTTAAACCCGTTGAGCCGGCACCGTTACTGGCGCCGCCGCGCCCCGCGCCGGTCATAACACCACCGGAACCTGCTCCGCAAGTCGCAGCAATTCAGCCGCGCATTGTTCCTGCAGAGCCTGCGCCGCCACCGGCTGTTCCTCCTGTAAGTGTCACGCCGCCGTCTCATGAGAAATTTTTTCTGCAAGCAGGGTCGTTCCGGAAAAACGATGAAGCTGAAAACCTTAAAGCACGATTGGCGTTGTTGGGCTTATTCGCCACAATTCAACCGATCGATCTGGCGGATAGAGGCATGTGGTACCGGGTTCGAGTTGGTCCCTTCAATAATCGGACGGACGCCGATCGAGCCAATGTCTCATTGAAGGAAAATGGAATAGAAGCTCAATTTGTGAGAATTCAATAAACCCGTAACTAATCTTTTTAGCGCATTGTTTCAAAATACGCCTCACCGATAACTACTTTTCTCTTACTTTCAACCTTTATTGAAGGAGTAAAAATGAAGCGACGTCAGTTTCTCTCAGCTTTCTTGTTGTTAGGTTTCTCTTTTATTTTTGTTCCTGGCGCCCAATCCGAAATCATTGAAGGCAAAGATTACGCTGTTCTCGCCAAACCGATACCCGTTGAAAATACCGGTAAAGTCGAAGTTCTGGAGTTTTTCTGGTACGGCTGTCCGCATTGCTATAGCTTGCATCCCCATCTTGCCGCCTGGCTGGCCAATCTTCCGGCGGATGTTAACTTCCGCTATGTTCCCGCGATTCTGCGCGCTAACTGGGTTCCGGCTGCAAAAATATTTCACACCATTGAAGCGATGGGGATCACCGGTACTTTGCACGATAAAGTTTATGATGCGATCCATCGCGATAAAATTGATTTGAATAACGATTCGGTATTATTCGAGTGGGTTGAAAAACAAGGTTTCGATAGGAAAAAATTTGAGAACACCTATCAGTCCTTCACCGTGCAAAATCTTGTTGCCAAATCGACACAATTGACGCGTCAATACGAACTCAATGGAGTTCCCGCTCTGATCGTTAATGGCAAATACATCACCAGCGGACGAATGGGCGGCACTCCGCAAGATACCATCAAGACTTTGAACGGACTCATAGAAAAAGCCCGTAAAGAACTCCGATAGCATCCATCATCAATTATTCCAGGAAAAGGATTCTTCAAGCATCGCCAGCCTCGAAAATAGCACGGCCTTTCCGAAGGTCGCGCTTAATTGTTTCAAGATAACCGCAATTGCGTTATTTTTGGTTTCCGCCTAGCTTTCGATGTCGTGCAGCAACGATCAAGCAAAGCCGCAAATCGAGTCCATTTTAAAAACCTTTAACTCTGCCATTTTTCCGAAAGAAGAAATTCATCCGCAGAATTTCTTCTGGCGCATGCGTTTGTATTTTCTTTTTGACGATACTTATCGAGACGCGATCTACATTTCTTATTAATAACCAGATCGCCATGCCGATATCTAATGGCATTAAATATTTAGACTTCTTAGTTATTTAAATACACTGGCTGATTCAGTTTATCCGGATTTGTTATTTCAATTAAGCATATCTCTAAAAGAATACGACGATGCGATCAATACATACACCCTTTACACCACATGGCTCATCGCATGATCCGGCTGTAACCGCCGCGAATACCGCAACGATTAAAACCAGCTTACTTGAAGCTATTGCTAACGACCCCGATCTTCCGACGCTGGGCAGCTCCATTTCTCGTATCGTGCAACTATCATCTTCCGATCATGAATCCATCCGCCAGCTATCCTATTTTGTTTTATCCGACGTTTCATTAACACAAAAGATTCTGCGTTTATCCAATTCCGTTGCATTCAGACCGTCTTCCAATAAAATTATCACCAGTGTTACTAAAGCAATTTTTCTGATGGGTTTTAATTCTGTCAAAAACTGTGCGCTAGCCATGCTGCTTGTCGATGGCATGTCAGGAAAGCAGGTCGAGCATGTTCGAGCCGAGTTGATTCATACTTTGGCCGCCAGCATGGTAAGCCGGGAACTAGCAAAACACAGCCAATTTGGTGATGCCGAAGAAATAGTCGTGGTTGCGCTTTTTAAAAATCTTGGCCGGTTATTACTCGCCGCTTATGATCCCGAGCACTATCAAAAAATGACGGCATTGATTGCACAAGGCACCCATACGCCGTGGCAGGCGGCCATGCAAGTATTAGGCTTCAATCTGGAAACGTTGACCGAAAACATTTTAGAAAACTGGAATATTCCCGGCAGTATTATTCAGGCGCTCAAAAACAGGCCCGGCGGCAATCTCAATCTGGCAAAAAGCAAACACGAATGGATGCAGCAAGCCGCAGAATTCAGTGAAAAAGCTGCGCCGCTTGTGTTGACATGGACGCAGACTAACGATCCAGCCTATAAAGAAAAGCTTCTTAGCCGTTTTGGTAAAGCATTGTGTCTCGACACTATAAAACTGGATCAATTGATTGCCAATGCCGGTGAAGAAACCTATGCACTATTAATGGATACGGATCTAATCGCATTAGAAAATAAACGAACGAACAAACCGAGTTCGTCGCCAACTGAATTTAGCCCGGAGAATGAAGAAGATGCATTGACAGACTTGATACTCGGAACGGACCAAAACGATCATCATCAAATTACTCAACGATATCCCAGCGGTAAGCCCTATAATGCATCCACCTTGCTGCTATCGGGAATTCAAGACGTAGCGGAAATCATGGCTTCCGGTTACTATAAACTTGATGATTTGGTTATGCTTGTGCTCGAAACTTATTATAATAGCCTGGGATTCCGCTTTATCACGTTTTGTTTACTAGACTCTAAAATTAACCAGTATCGCGCGCGAAGTTCACTCGGACAAAACAACATGATTTATCAAAAAGCTTTCAATTTTCCGGTCACGCCCTCCATTGATTTGTTTCACGGCGCTCTGAAGAAAAATGCAGATTTGCTGATTTCCGATGCTTCTACTTGCAAAATTCGTAAGCTTATCCCGCAATGGCATAAGGATTCACTGCCCGACGCACGCAGTTTTATGATTCTTCCTTTAGTTACCCGTCAGAAACCAATTGGACTTTTCTATGCTGATCGTGATGTCGAAGCACCGGAAGGTATTTCTTCAGAAGAGACAAGATTAATCAGAACATTGAAAGGTCAGGCACTTACGGCTTTTAATTCTAATTAATCCCGGATCGATCATTAGCGACAATACTTCAAATGATTAAAACAGACGGTTGTTTATTTATCATTAGCGCGCCATCCGGTACCGGAAAAACAAGCCTGGTTAGAGCCTTACTGCAATCAAATCCCAATCTCGCTCTTTCGATTTCGCATACCACCCGGCCGCCGCGCCCGGCAGAAATTAATGGCCGCGATTATCATTTTGTCACTACGGAAACCTTCCGTGAAATGCAGCTCAATGGAGAATTTATTGAAAGTGCTGAGGTTTATGGCAATCTTTATGGTACTTCTCAGCAGTGGGTCAATAAAATCATCTCGTCCGGGCAAGATATTCTGCTGGAAATCGATTGTCAGGGTGCTCAGCAAATACGCAGGCTATTTCCACAAGCCGTTGGAATTTTCATTATTCCGCCTTCTGTCGAGGTGCTGGCAACCCGATTAAAAACGAGAGCGCAAGACAATCCCGAAATTATCCAAAAAAGATTGGCGGCCGCTCGTGAGGAAATCAGTCATATCGCCGAATATGATTATGTGATTATCAATGATATCCTTGAGCACGCGCTCAGCGACCTGACAAGCATTGTAAAAGCCGAACATTTAAAACAAAACCGTCAATTAATCAATTGTTCTGAATTAATTGCGCAATTCTCCTGACTTGCAACTACGGAATAATCAAGGAAGCGTATTTCCAGTACTACCCCGGCATCGAAGAATATTCGCACAAACGAACAATCAGTATTACTCAAGCATTAATTCATGCTTACATTGATAATATAGTAAAATTTATCACCAATTTTTTAACTAAAAGGGAAGATCCATGGCACGCATTACAGTAGACGATTGTTTAAAACTGATTCCTAATCGATTTGAAATGACATTAACAGCAACGACACGGGCAAGGCAACTCGCTATCGGTTCTGCACCGCTTGTTGATCCGGGGCGAGACAAACCGACAGTCATTGCATTACGCGAATTGTCTCAAGGAAAAATCGGAATCGATATCCTCAATTCCAAAAATTAGCCGCTTTATCCGGCTTATCCCAACATTGCCTCAATATCTGGAAACTTCTAACCTATCAGCAGCTTAAGAACGGGTCTGCAAAAAGCGATTCACTCTCGCTAAAGTTATTGCCGGATGCGAATCTACATCTAAAACGTCATGCCAGAAGCAGAGTTATTATTTTCTGAATCATCCCAATATCTCAAACCGGAAGATATCGCGCAGCTCCGCAACGCCTATTCTTTCGGGCAAGGCGCGCATTCCGGGCAATTCCGGAAATCGGGCGAACCCTATATTTCTCACCCGGTCGCGGTCGCAAGGATACTCAGCACACTGCATCTCGATACGCCGACACTAACAGCCGCGTTGTTGCATGATGTCGTGGAAGATACCGATATCTCCAAAGCCGAAATCAGCGAACGATTCGGAGAGCCGGTTGCGGAATTGGTTGACGGTGTATCCAAGCTGACAAAAATTGAATTCCAGACGCAGGAAGAAGCGCAAGCGGAAAATTTCCGCAAGATGCTGATGGCGATGGCCCGGGATGTGCGCGTTATCCTGATTAAATTAGCAGACCGGCTCCACAATATGCGCACGCTGGAGGTCATGCTGCCGCAGAAACAACGCAGTATTGCCCGTGAAACACTCGAAATTTATGCCCCGATCGCGCACCGTCTGGGACTGAATACCATTTATCAAGAATTACAAGAGCTGGGTTTCCGTTATTCATACCCGTTGCGTTATAAGGTTTTGATTAAAGCGACGAAAGCGGCGCGCGGCAACCGCCGGGAAGTCGTAGGAAAAATTCTCGAAACCATTACGCAAAAATTAAAAGATGCAGGTTTGGAAGCGGAAGTCAGCGGCCGCGAGAAGCACCTATACAGCATTTACATGAAAATGGTCGAGAAACATTTATCTTTTTCCGAAGTACTCGATATTTACGGCTTTCGCGTCATTGTCAAAGACATCCCGTCCTGCTATATCGCACTGGGCATGTTACACAGTTTATACAAACCGATACCCGGAAAATTCAAAGACTACATCGCAATTCCCAAGGCCAACGGCTATCAATCACTGCATAGCACGCTGCTGGGTCCTTTTGGCATCCCCATCGAAATTCAGATTCGTACCGCTGAAATGCATCGGATCGCCGAGAACGGCGTTGCCTCTCATTGGCTTTACAAGAGTTCGGATATTGATTTCAATGAATTACACTCAAAAACCAATCAGTGGCTGCAGAGTTTGCTGGAAACACTCAGTGGATCCCGCGATTCACTAGAATTTCTGGAACACTTAAAAATTGACTTATTTCCCGGCGATGTTTTCGTTTTCACACCGCAAGGAAAAATATTGACGCTCCCAAGAGGCTCAACCGCGGTGGATTTTGCCTATGCAGTACATTCCGATGTAGGCAATTGTTGTGTCGCTGCTAAAATCAACGGTGAGAATGCGCCGTTGCGTTCTCAGCTCAAAAGCGGCGATCGGGTTGAAATTGTGACCGCACCGTACGCAAAACCGAATCCTGCATGGCTGAGTTATGTTGCAACCGGCAGAGCCCGCTCGCACATCCGTCATTTCCTCCGAACCATTCAATACGACGAGTCGGTTAAATTGGGTGAACGTATGTTAATTCAAGCATTGCTCTCATTTAATATCAATCCTGAGACCATCAGTGATGTGCAATGGGATAAACTGGTTCGCGACAGTGGCGTCAAATCCAAAGATGAGCTATTTGCTGAAATGGCTCTGGGCAAACAATTACCGGTTGTTGTGGCAAAACGATTGGCATCGCCTGAATCCATTTCCAATCAACAAAGCGCGGGACCGATTACCATACTTGGCACCGAAGGTGTTACCGTTCAATTTGCAAAATGCTGCCGCCCGATTCCCGGTGATACCATCGTTGGCATTTTCAAAAAAGATTCGGGTCTTATCATCCATACATTTGATTGCAACTATGTCACCAGCAGTCAAAAAAATTCCGATAACTTCATGGATGTGACATGGGGTAAAGACATCTCTAAAACTTTTGAAGCCAGTATCAAAGTTACCACTGCCAATAAACAAGGCGTGCTTGCACATGTAGCAGCTGAGATTGCCAAAGCCGATTCCAATATTGACGATATTGCCATGGAAAGCGAGGGAGATTACATGCACATGCGCTTTATCATTCAAGTGAATAACAGACATCATCTCGCGCAAGTGATGCGCAGCCTCCGGCGTCTCAAAGAAGTTGTCAGAATAAACCGCACCAAAAATTAAAATTTTTAGACGCGCGCTTTTATCCGTTTTTCAGCGTTTATTCCACATGCATTTGAAGACCGATTACCTTCCTAGTAGCGGTTAAGAATAATCTCCAGCACGAATTTACTCCCGATATACGCCAACAATAATGTAATGAAGCCCGCCAACGTCCAGCGGATTGCAATCCGCCCGCGCCATCCATAAAATTGCCTGCCGGCCAGCAAGGCGGCAAATACTCCCCAGGATATGAATCCGAAGAGTGTTTTATGTGTAAATGTCAGCGGCTGCCCAAAAACCTCTTTCGAGAAAACCACTCCGCTCATCAGTGTCAATGTGAGCAAAATGAAACCCACCCAAATAATATGAAAGAGCAATTTCTCCATTGCCAGCAACGACGGCAGATTGTTGAATATCGACCGCGTCGCGGGATGATGCAAATGCCGTTCCACGACGATCATCAACAGCGCGTGCATTGCAGCGATCGTCAACAGACTATAAGCCATCATGGCAACCAGTAAATGTGCTTTGAATGCCGGTAATTCGGTATTTTCAAGAGGACGGATCGACGGAAACAGCAGTGGTAGCAGCATTGCAACGGCAGCCGCGGCGGCAACCGGCGCGACCAGCGTTTGCATCCCTTGCAACCGTTTAGAAAAACCGGAAAACCAATAAATAAATGCGGTTAACCACACGATCGACGAAACTGCGTTACTCAACCCGAAACTGAGACCGCTGCCAACAAACATTGATTGATAAAGTGTTGCGGCATGAAGCAACAGTGGAACCAACATTCCATAATGCGCCCAGAGAATATTCACGGATTGCCCGCTTGCTTCCGCCGATTGATTCCAAGTATTCTTCCAAAAAAACCAACCGATCAGTAAGTAAAGCAAAAACGCAACGAGATAAGTTAAAATGCCGGTCATCAGAAGTTCAAATTTTGTTAAATTGAAATAACTGGTTAGTCTACATGGCACTTTAACAAATTCAAAGAGCCAGCCATCATTATATTGATAAAATTTGAAACACCTTTATGTTATGTAATCATCGACCTTTATGAGGCTTCCAAATGTTTGAAAATCTTACCAGCCGATTCAGCGGTATTATCAAAACTTTACGCGGCGAAGCGCGGCTGACCGAAAGCAATATCCAGGATGCGTTGCGCGAAGTCCGCTTGGCACTGCTTGAAGCGGATGTTGCGCTGCCGGTCGTCAAAGATTTCATTGCCCGCGTCAAGGAAAAAGCCGTCGGACATGATGTGCTGAATAGCCTCACCCCAGGTCAAGCGCTTGTCGGCGTGGTTAATCAAGAATTAATCAACATCATGGGGGGTGAAAAAGCGGATATTAATCTTGCAACGGCACCGCCCGCGGTTATCCTCATGGCAGGCCTGCAAGGCGCGGGCAAGACAACGAGTAGCGGTAAGCTTGCCAAGTGGTTAATGGAGCAAAAGAAAAAGAAAGTGTTGCTGGTCTCTTGCGATATTTATCGTCCGGCTGCGATTCATCAATTGGAGCTCTTAGCCCAGCAAACCGGCGCTGATTTTTTTCCGGTTACGGATGGACAGAAACCCGGGGAAATCAGCACAGCCGCATTGGATTATGCGCGCAAGCATCATCACGATGTCATGATTGTCGATACCGCGGGCCGGTTAGGGATTGATGAACCGATGATGCGTGAAATCAGCGAGCTGGAAGCACTGTTGAAGCCCATTGAAACGCTCTTTGTCGTCGACGCGATGCAAGGTCAGGATGCAGTCAATACCGCAAAAGCTTTCTCGGACGCACTACCTTTGACGGGTGTCGTTTTAACGAAAATGGATGGTGATGCGCGGGGTGGCGCCGCTTTATCAGTGAAGCATATCACTGGAAAGCCGATCAAATTTGTCGGCGTCGCGGAAAAACTGACGGGGCTCGAAGCATTTCATCCGGATCGGATGGCCTCCCGCATTTTAGGCATGGGCGACGTACTGGGATTGATTGAAGAAGCTCAGCGTAGCGCCGATCAGCAAGAAGCTGAAAAGCTGATGAAAAAAATGAAATCGGGCAAAGCATTTGATTTGGATGATTTCAAAGCGCAATTTCAGCAAATGCGAAATATGGGCGGGATGAATGCCTTGATGGATAAATTGCCGGCACAACTCAGTCAAGCCGCACAAAATATTAAGGTAGACGATAAACAGCTCGGCCGGACGGAGGGTATTATCAATTCCATGACCAAGCAAGAACGGACCAAGCCCGAAATCCTCAAGGCTTCGCGGAAACGCCGCATTGCTGCCGGAGCGGGCGTTTCGGTTCAGGAAGTCAATCGATTACTGGCGCAGTTTGAACAAGCCCGGAAAATGATGAAAATGATGAACAAAGGTGGAATGGCCAAAATGATGCGCGGAATAAAAGGCATGCTGCCCCGCTTCCATTAATTTCCGGCAGCACTGACAGCACCCTAGCTGTCAGTGCGTCAATGCT
>Ga0209573_1002921_pt1 | contig 20222 bp, 15 predicted proteins | sample TNRBio252014_DNA_FD_185870 | JGI IMG/M metagenome (GOLD analysis project Ga0209573, IMG submission 185870) | Wastewater treatment Type I Accumulibacter community from EBPR Bioreactor in Madison, WI, USA - TNR Reactor_6/25/2014_ DNA (SPAdes)... | ecosystem: Engineered > Bioreactor > EBPR >...
CCAGCGGGGCGGCGGATCGCGTGCCGGAATTGCTGGAAACGGCGCGGCGGCGGGCGTTGACCGAGGAGGAAACCCGGTGGTTGGCGGAGGCGCTGCGGGATCGGCAGCCGTGGTTGGAGTGGGCGGGCAAGCGGGAGCAGCGGTCTTTCGAGGTGGAGCCGGTGGCGCTGCACATTCACGAGCGCATCGCCGCGCAGGCCATCGTCAAGGTCGCGGCCCGGCAGGACGTGCAACGCGATCTGTTCGCCGATCCGCAATTGAGTTATCGGGAAGCCGTCCAGTTCTACCAGCACGATATCGATTGGGCGAACCGGATGATTCTGGGCGATTCCCTGCAAGTGATGGCATCGCTGGCCCGGCGAGAGGAGTTGGCCGGGCGGGTGCAGATGATCTACATCGATCCGCCGTATGGGATCAAGTTCGCCTCAAACTTTCAGCCGGAAGTGGGCAAACGGGATGTGAAGGACAAGGAATCCGACCTGACCCGCGAGCCGGAAATGGTGAAGGCGTACCGCGATACCTGGACGCTGGGCGTGCATTCCTATCTGGCTTATCTGCGCGACCGGCTGATGGTGGCGAAGGAATTGCTGGCCGATTCCGGCTCCATCTTCTTGCAGATTTCCGATGAGAATTTGCATCGGGTGCGGTGCGTGATGGATGAGGTGTTTGGGGCGGAGAATTTTGTTGCTCAGATTTTCTTTCAGACAACGAGCGGTCGCCAAGAAGAGCATATTGATCGGGTCGGAAATTATTTACTTTGGTATGCGCGTGACGCTCAGCATACCAAAACTTATAAGCTATTTATTCCCAAAGAAAGTTCCGAAGAGTTTTCAGCAGGTGATCTGCAATCACAGGGTATAAGGTCTACTGGTTCGTTTGAGGTAAATTTGTTCGGTGGTATTTTCTTTCCGCAAACAAGTAATCATTGGAAGGTAACAGCCGAAGGTATGCGACGGATTGCGAATGCAGAGCGCGTATTGCAGATGCGGAATGTCATTCGTTTCAAAAGGCTGGCTTCAGATTTTCCAGTCAAGGCCCTTTTGGATGTTTGGACCGATGTATCTGGAGGTGCTGGCTTAGACAAAGTTTACGTTGTTCAAACGTCCTCCAAGATCATCGAACGTTGCCTCCTGATGACCACCGACCCCGGCGATTTGGTGCTTGATCCTACTTGCGGTTCCGGCACTACCGCCTACGTCGCCGAGCAATGGGGCCGGCGCTGGATCACCATCGACACCTCCCGCGTCGCGCTGGCGCTGGCCCGCCAGCGGCTCATCACCGCCAAGTTCGATTATTACCAGTTGCGACCCGCGAACGAGGCGGATTTGCGGCGCAATCCCAACGGGGCGTGGTTGGCTTCGCCGGATTCCCCCCCTCGATTGAGGGGGGGTGGCGCAACGCGCCGGGGGGGTTTAAATGCCGATGCGGGCGCCGCCGACCCTAACCACCCCGGCGCTGACGCGCCACCCCTCCTTGAAAAGGAGGGGAACAGGAAATTTACGCTGGATTGCGAAACCGTCCCGCACATCACCCTCAAATCCATTGCCCAGAATGCCGCGCTCGATCCGATCTTCGCCAAGCATCAGCCCATTCTCGACGAGAAACGAGCGGCGCTGAACGCGGCGTTGGTCGGCTGTGAAGGTCTGCGAACGAAACTCGCCGCCAAACTCGCCACCAAGGAAAAAACCGAAGGCAAAAAAGCCGTCACCGAAGCCGACCGCCGCCGCTGGCTGTTGCCGCCCGCCCACCGCGATCCCAAGCTCAAGCTGACCGTCGATGCCCGCTTTGCCGGCTGGTACGAATGGGAAGTGCCGTTCGATGTGGACCCGGACTGGCCGGAGGCTTTGCAAGCGGCGCTCGTCGCCTACCGCGCCGCGTGGCGGGCCAAGATGGACGACGTCAACGCCGCCATCGCCGCCAACGCCGACAACGAAGAATTGGTGGACAAACCGCGCGTCCAGCGCAACGTGGTGCGGGTGTCCGGCCCGTTCACGGTCGAAGCGGTGATGCCCGCCGAGCAAAATTTGCACGACGCTTCACCCATCGCGGGCGTGGCGGATGAACTGGAAGGGTTCGACGCCGCCGCTGCGCCGAAAAACGCTGAAGCTTTTCTCGACCGGATGATCCGCTTGCTGGCGCAAGACGGCGTGCGTTTCCCCAACAACAAAACCGCTGCATTTACCCGCCTGTCGCCTATCGGCGAAGACTTCCTGCACGCCGAGGGCGAATGGTCGAACGGCGACGGCCAACCGCGCCAGGTCGCCGTCACCATCGGCCCGGAGTTCGGACCCGTCACGGCGTGGCAGGTGGAAAACGCCCTGACCCAAGCCTATCGCCGCCGGGTGTACCAGGATTTGGTCGTGGCCGGCTTTTCCTTCGACGCGGCGGCGCAGGCGCTCGTGCAGGACGACCCCAACCCGCAGGTCCGTTGCCATCTCGCCCACATTCGCCCCGACGTGAACATGGGCGGACTGCTGAAGGACACGCCCGACGCCCAACTGTTCACCGTGTTCGGCAGCCCGCGCACCCGGCTTGAGCAAACGCCCGACGGACTGTTCACCGTCACCCTGGAAGGCGTGGACATCTACAACCCGGTGGACAACGCCATCCTCGCCACCCAGGTCGATAAGGTCGCGGCGTGGTTCGTCGATTCCGACTACGACGGGCGGACGTTCTGCATCACCCAAGCCTTCTTCCCCGACAAAAGCGCCTGGGACAAACTCGCCCGCGCCCTCAAGACTGTGGTGGACGAATCGGCCTTCGCCGCGCTGTCCGGCGCCGTGTCGCTGCCCTTCGCCGCCGGTCCAAACCGACGGGTGGCGGTCAAGGTCATCGACCCGCGCGGCAACGAAGTCATGCGGGTGCATCGGTTGGACGGGGCGGGAGGGTGATACTGATGCCGGTGATTTTCCGTTACAAGAGCTTCCGCTTTTTCTTCTTCTCCAACGAAGGAACACCGCCGGAACCACCTCATGTTCACGTTCGTCAGGGCGGCGCCAGCGCCCAGTTCTGGTTACGGCCCGGAATCAGGCTGGCCGAAAGCTATGGTTTTGATGCCCCCACTTTGCGGGAATTGGCCGGCATTGTTGAACAGCAACGCGAATTGATCGAGAGAACCTGGAATGAATACTTTAGCCATCTCGCTTAGGTTTGACGAAGATACGATGTGGGTCCAGCTAGCCGACGGGCGCATTATTGGCGTACCTCTGGCCTGGTTTCCCCGCCTGCTGCACACTTCCCCCGAACAGCGGCTCCGGTATGAAATCAGCGGCGGCGGCCAGGGATTGCACTGGGATGGGCTGGACGAGGACATTTCCGTGGTGGGACTGGTCGCCGGACGGGGCGATGTCACCCGACCCATGGCGGCGGCGGCGTAAGCATCCCACAACGACATGATCTATAAACACGTAACTGCATCCACCCAAACCGAAATCCCCATCCAGCCGGTCGCCAAACCCATCCTGTGCAGCCCGTTCGCGGAACCCGACCGGCACTGGGTCTACGACACGCAAACTGGCGAGGCCCGCCAGGAAGCGGGCCGCCGCCCGGCGTCGTACTGGTACAAAACCCAGCGCACCGGCTCGGCGCAACTGGCGCTGCTGGCCGAGGAGGAACGCGACGATCTGCCGCTGGTGAACCTGCTGCGCGAGGACGTGAAACGCTGGCGCGAGGCGAACTACCGCAACGCCACGCCCGTCACCCGGCAACTGCTGGCGCACTGGTCCCGCGCCGACCGATCTCGCCGCCTGTTCTTCTGCCAGCGCGAAGCGGTCGAAACGGTCATCTACCTCAACGAAATTCTCGCCGCCGGCAAAAACCCCGGCTTCAAGCCCAAACTCTCGCCGGACGATTTCCGGGCGTTAACCGAAGGCGGCAAACCCTCGTTCGTGCTGGAGCGGGAACCGAAAGTATTCCCGACGCTGGTGGATCTGCCGAACGAGGCCGGGTTGCTGCCGCTGCGGCGCTACGGCTGCAAGATGGCCACTGGCAGCGGCAAAACCGTGGTGATGGCGATGCTGATCGCTTGGGCGTTTTGTAACCGGGGCCGCGCGCCCGGCGACGAGCGCTTTCCCAGCGCCGCGCTGGTGGTCTGCCCCAATCTGACCATTCACGAACGCTTGCAGGTGTTGCGCACCGACCGCGAAGACAATTACTACCAAGCGTTCGACCTCGCGCCCACGCCGCTCATGCCGGAGTTGAAGAAAGGCAAGGTTTTGATCGGCAACTGGCACAAGTTCGCGCCGGAAGGGCCACACGTCGAAAACGGCAAGAGCTACGCGGTGGTGGACAAGGGGGAGGAGAGCGCCGACGCCTTCGCCCGGCGGGTGCTGGGCGACCTGTACGACCGCGCGCCGCTCATGGTGCTGAACGACGAAGCGCACCACGCCTACCGTCCGAAACTGTTGGTGGGGACGGAGAAACTGTCCGCCGAGGAAAAGGCTGAGCGCGAGGAAGCGACCGTCTGGATCGCCGGGCTGGATCGCATCAACCAAGCGTGCGGCATTCGGTTCGTGGTCGATCTGTCCGCCACGCCGTTCTATCTGGCCGGCAGTGGCACTATCGAAGGCTCGCCTTTTCCCTGGCTGGTGGCCGATTTCGGGCTGGTGGACGCCATCGAATCGGGCATCGTCAAAATTCCCCGGCTGCCGGTTTCCGACACCACTGGTCGACCGGAACCGAAATTCTTCCGGCTGTGGCAAGCCATCGCCGCCGGTCTTCAGCCGGGCGAAAAGCTGCCGGGCGGCAAGCCCAAACCCGACGTGGTGTGGCGCGAAGCGCAAGACGCGCTGACCACGCTGGCAAGCCAATGGAAGGAACGCTTCGAGTACCTGCAAGCGGCCAAGCCGGGACAGGAGCACATTCCCCCGGTTCTGATCGTCGTCGCCGACAACACCGCCATCGCCGAGTTGTTCTACCGGAACATCTCCGGCGAGGAAACGGTGGAGATCATCAACGAGGATGACGATGGGGACGAGGAAACCGAGAAGAAGAAAGCCAAAACCCGAACGGTATTTGGAACCGGCCAACTGTTCCCCGAGCTGTTCGCCAACCGCGAGGGTTTTCGCCCGACGCTGCGCATCGATTCCAAACTGCTGGCCGAAGCCGAGTCGGAAGACGCCAAAACCTCCCGTAAGGAGGCGGCCGAAACGCTGCGGCGGATCGTGGATACCGTCGGCAAGCCGGGCAAGCCGGGCGAACAGGTGCGCTGCGTGGTGTCGGTGCAAATGCTGACGGAAGGCTGGGACGCCAGCAACGTCACCCACATTCTGGGCTTGCGCGCCTTCGGCAGCCAGTTGCTTTGCGAGCAGGTGGTCGGGCGCGGCTTGCGACGGATGGATTACGCGGTCGATCCGGCCACCGGCCTGCTGACCGAGGAGTACGTGGACGTTTACGGCGTGCCGTTTTCAGTGATTCCGTTCCGGGGCCGCTCCACGTCCGCCCCGGCGCCCGAGGACAAGCCGAAGAACCATGTCCACGCGGACGACGCCCGCCGGCATTACGAAATCCGCTTTCCCATCGTGGAAGGGTACGCCTTCGCGCTGCGCAAGAACGCGATCAAGGCCGATGTCGCGGCCATCGAAAAACTGGTGCTGGCGCCCGACGCAACGCCCACGGCGGTTTTCGTCAAACCCCAGGTCGGCTATCAACTCGGCAATCCGTCCGTGGCCGGCGGGTTCAACACCGCGACGCAGGACCGGGAAGCCTATTACGCCAGCACCCACCCGCAAACCATCCAATTCGAAATTGCCCGGCTGGTGGTGGCCGCCCTGACCGAAGGCATCGAGGGCGCGACCCCGAAGCTCAAGCTGCAAGGCCGCCATCAACTGTTTCCCCAGGTCTACCGCATCGTGGACGAGTACATCGCCCGCAAGGTGGATTTCCGGGGTTGCCATCCCTGCGAACTGGGCCTGGAACTCTACGTGCGGCGCATCGTCGAGCGCCTGACCGCCGCCATCGAACCGGACGCGGCCAGCGGCGAACCGCCGTTACTGCCCCGGCTGAATCGCTACCAACCCATCGGCTCCACCGCCGGGGTGAATTTCAAGACCACCCGCCCGTGCGTGCCCACGATCCGTAGCCACATCAACCAGGTGGTCGCCGACACCGATTCCTGGGAACAGGCGGCGGTGTTCCGGCTGGAACAGGCCCATGATCTCGTCGCCTTTTACGTGCGCAACGACCATCTGGAACTCTCGATCCCCTACGAGTATCTCGGCGTCGCTCATGCCTATTTTCCCGATTTCGTCGTGCGGCTGACCGACGGGGTGACGCTGCTGCTGGAAATCAAGGGCGAGGAACGCGAACGGGACCGGGCCAAGCATCAGGCGGCGTGGCGCTGGGTCAGCGCGGCGAACTACTGGGGTCAACTCGGGCAATGGGCGTTCCATGCCTGCAAGGACCCGCAGCGAGTGATCGACGAGATTCGGGTTTTCTCGCACCGCTCGACCGCGCCCGCCGCCGGCCCTTGAGGGGGGGTCAGCCCGCCGGTGGCGGCAACGGGCAATGCTCGCCCTTCAACCGTTCCAGCCGCTGCCAAGCTTCCAGCACGCAGGCCACCGACCAAGCCTGCGCCGGCGCTCCGCGCGGCTGATGCGGCGGGGCGCCATCGAAAATCTCGCTGACCGTGCCCAGGCCGGCATCCAGCAGATGATCGCGGATCGGCTCCAGCCAGGCTTGCGCCTCCGCCGCGTGGCCGTGAACCCGATATTCCGCCAGGGCGTAATGGCCCAGCAGCCAGGCCCAGACCGGCCCCTGATGGTAGCCGCCGTCCCGTTCCCGGACATCGCCGAGGTAATAGGGCCGGAACTCGGCGTGGCGCGGCGCCAGCGAGCGCAGGCCGTAGGAGGTCAGTAGTTCCCGTCCGCACACTCGCGTCACCCCTTGCCGCGCGGCGTGATCGAGCGGGCTGTAATGCAGGCTGACGGCGAAAATCTGGTTCGGCCGGATGCGGGCGTCGTCGCCGTCGGGACCGTCCAGCACGTCGAACAACCCCTCGCCGTCCGGCTTGACGAAACGGCGAAAACCCTGCCGAGCCTGGTCGGCCAGATCGTCGTAGAAAGTCGGCGACCGACCCAACTGGCGGGCGAATCCGGCCACGCTCCGAAGCGCGTTGTACCAGAGCGCGTTGATTTCCACCGGCTTGCCGACGCGCGGCGTCACCACCCAATCGCCGATCTTGGCGTCCATCCAGGTCAGTTGCGTCCCCGGTTCGCCGGCGCGCAACAGACCGTCGGCCTCGTCCAGCCCAATGCCGTAACGAGTTCCAGTAGCGTGCCAAGCGATGATTTCCTGTAACACCGGGAAAGCTGTAGCCAAGGTTTCGGCATCGGCGCTGGCCTCCAGGTAGGCTCGCCACGCCTCGACATACCACAGCGCGGCGTCGGTGGTGTTGTAGGCCAGCGGTTCGCCGGCGGCGGGAAACAGGTTGGGCAACATGCCCCGGTCGGCGAAGCGGGCGAAGGTCAGCAGGATGCGGCGGGCGATCTCGCTCCGGCCGGTGGCCAGCGTCAGCCCCGGCAACGCGATCATGGTGTCGCGGCCCCAGTCGCCAAACCACGGGTAGCCGGCGATCACCGATTCGCCATCTGGCATATCGGGCAACGGCCGGCCGAACAGGAAGCTGTCGGCCGCCAGCGCCAGTTGCCGCACCCAGTCTGGCGCACCGCGCAATTCCGGTACGCGCGCCTCGGCTTGGGCCAGCAACTCGATTTCCCGGCCCAAAAAGCGCCGTAGCGCCGCCTCGAAATCCAGGGAAACCTCTTCATGCAGGCTGGCGACCACGCCGGTCCAGACGCCGGGCCGCAAGGTCAGCATCGCCTCGCCGAGGCAGAGATGGTGGTCGCGGTGCGCCAAGCCGCGCTCGTGTTCCACCGGCAGGTCGAAGTTCTCGAACCAGCTCGCTCCGTCCACGATGACGCCACCCACCGCCCAGAATTGCAGGGTAAAGTCCGGGGTCCGAACCCGCCGCCGCGCCGGATCGGGCGCTTCCAGCACCGGCTGGAACTCGTCCATCCGGGTGCGGCTGTGATGATCGCGGCCGTTCACCAGCAAACGGACTCGCAAGCGCAAATCACGGCCGGCGTCGACCGAGGCCAGCCGCCAAGCGACGTAGGTGGTATTCGCTCCGGGTTCCAGCCAGATGCGTTGTTCCAGCACGATGTCTCCCACCGCGAAGCGCCAGACCGGCATCCGCCCCTCCAACTGGAACGATTCGAGGTGGACATACCCCGACGGATGGACCACACCGCCGGCCCAGCGGTTGCCGAACAGCGGAATCTCCCGGTCGCCGTCTACCAGGGTAGCGTCGGCCTTGGCGAATGCGAGCCGGCGATCCAGCGGCGGCCGTACCGGCGCGATCAACAGCCCGTGATAGCGCCGGGTCAGGGTGCCGGCCACGGTGCCGGCGGCGTAACCGCCCAGTCCGTTCGCCAGCCACCATTCGCGCCGTTCCGCCTGCGCCAGATCGCCGCACAGCGCCCGGCCGCAGCGAATGAAATCGGGTAACTCGCCCGTCATCGGGTTTCTCCGCGATCCTGGAATTTTCCCCTTACGGGGCTGGTAACGCGCGGGTTTTCGCCCATTTCTCTTCCTCCATGTTGCGAACCGGTATCTTCAATGCTTGACGCCTTGCCATTCGTCCTGCTGCGGCGTCTGCAAATGCCAGCCGCGTTCCCGTAGATTCCGCAGCACGTCCGCCACGTCTTCCTGCGCCAGCTTGCGTTCCGGGAACAAGTCCAGATCCATGACGTGAATCAGTTCGCCCAGCAGCTTCAGCAGGACCTCGGGGACGCGGGAGAAATCGCCCCTGGCGGCCAAGTAGAGGTAAGTATCCTGTTTCTTGCGGCTTTTATAAATCGCGCACTGCATCGGCGTCTCCGGGCGGGAAGGTTGGGAAACGACAGGGTATAATACGAGGCTGATCAAGTTAACCGAGTGGTGCGGCATGACCAATATCAACGAACTTTTGCAAGGTTTCCAGCGCTTTCGCGTCAAGCATTTTGAGCCGAATCGAGAACTATTCAACCGGCTGGCGATGCAAGGGCAGACGCCACGCACGCTGTTGATCGGTTGCAGCGATTCGCGGGTCGATCCCGCTATTCTGACCGATTCCGCGCCCGGTGACCTGTTCGTGATACGCAATGTCGCCAATCTGGTTCCGCCCCACGAGACCGGCGGCCGCTACCACGGCACCAGCGCCGCCGTGGAATTCGCCGTCTGCAACCTGAAGGTGCATAACATCATCGTGCTCGGCCATTCGCGCTGCGGCGGTATCAGCGCCTTGCTGAGCGGTTACGGCGAAAACAACGAGGGCGAGGGTTATATCGCGCCTTGGGTGCAAATCGCCGCGCCGGCTCGCGACGAGGTGCTGCGGCGCTGGCCGGACGCCAGCCGCGAGTTCAAGCAACGGGCTTGCGAGCGGGCCGGCGTGCGGATTTCGCTGACCAATCTCACGACCTTCCCGTTCATCCGCCAACGGGTCGAGGAGGGTAGCCTGCATCTGTATGGCTGGTACTACGATCTCGAAAACGGCGAACTCATGCAATACGATCCCGACAAGGACCGGTTCTACGATTTGTACTTTGGCCCGATGCCGGCGGACGCCGCCTGAGCGCGCTCTACCGTTTGGGTTCCCGCAGCGCGATGCGGTCGGTCTCTTTAGCTTTCCGGTTAAACGATAGGGTTGGACCACGGCCATGACCCCAGCACTGAACCCCCCCACGATTTCCATCGAGCGCATCGACCAGCGCGTTTGCCTGCACGATATTAGTTGGGAAGGCTACGAATCCTTTCTGGCCCTGCGCGGGGAACAAAGTGGCACGCGCGTGACGTACCTGGACGGAGAACTCGAACTGATGTCGCCCTCGATCAACCACGAGATCTTTAAAAAAACCTTGGCTCGCCTGCTGGAAGCCTACGCCGAAGAGAAGGGGATCGAGTTGAACGGCTACGGTTCGTGGACGGTCAAGTCCGCCAAGGACAAGCTGGGTGTCGAGGCCGATGAATGCTATATCGTGGGGCTACGGGATGCCGAGCCGACGATTCCGGATATCGCCATCGAAGTGGTTTGGACTTCGGGCGGGATCGACAAGTTGGAAGTCTACCGGGGTTTGGGGGTGCCGGAAGTCTGGTTTTGGCAGAAAGGCGCGCTCCAGTTTTTCCTCCTTCGGGAGGATGGTTACCTCGCTAGCGCGAGAAGTTGTCTCCTGCCCGATCTCGACCCCGCGCTGATCGCCCGCTGCATGGGCGAATCCAGCCAGACCCAGGCGGTGCGCGCCCTGCGCGCGGCGCTCCGGGACGCCGGTATTCGCAATTAACTTTCTCTCTCCGACGCAACGGACTTTCGCATGAACTCAACAATCGCTCTTCCCATCCGCCGCGCCCTCTTCAGCGTTTCCGACAAGACCGGCATCGTGGATTTCGCCCGTGCCCTGGCCGAACGGGGGGTGGAGATTCTTTCCACCGGTGGCACCGCCAAGCTGCTGGCCAGCAACGGCGTTTCCGTCATCGAAGTCGCCGATTACACAGGCTTCCCGGAAATGATGGACGGTCGCCTCAAAACCCTGCATCCGAAAATTCACGGCGGGCTGCTGGGCCGGCGCGGCGAGGACGACGGAGCGATGGTCGAGCACGGTATTCCGCCGATCGATCTGCTGGTGGTGAATCTCTATCCGTTCGAGGCCACGGTCGCTAAGCCGAATTGCGCCCTCGCCGACGCGATTGAAAACATCGACATCGGCGGGCCGGCGATGCTGCGCGCGGCGGCCAAGAATCACGCAGCGGTCACCGTGGTGGTGGATGCTGGCGACTACGAGCGGGTGCTGACCGAGATGCGGGATAACGCCGGGGCCGTGAGCGCCGCTACCCGCTTCGATTTGGCGGTCAAGGTGTTCGAGCATACCGGCCGCTACGACGGTGCCATCGCCAACTATCTCGGTTCCATCAAGGCCGGGGGCGAGCGCGATCCGTTTCCGCGCACCTACAGCGTCCAGTTCCAGAAAGCTCAGGACATGCGCTACGGCGAAAATCCGCATCAGGGTGCGGCGTTCTACGTCGAGCCGAAGCCGGCGGAAGCTTGCATCGCCACCGCCCGCCAGTTGCAGGGCAAGGAATTGTCCTACAACAACGTCGCCGATACCGACGCCGCGCTGGAATGCGTCAAGGGCTTCGCCGCGCCGGCCTGCGTGATCGTCAAGCACGCCAATCCCTGCGGCGTGGCCATCGGTTTGAGCCTGCTTGAGGCTTACGACCGCGCCTATAAAACCGATCCGACCTCCGCCTTCGGCGGCATCATCGCCTTCAACCGTCCACTGGATGGCGCGACCGCCAAGGCGATTGTGGATCGGCAGTTCGTCGAGGTGATCATCGCCCCGGAGGTGACGCCGGAGGCGCTGGCCGCGACCGCCAGCAAGCAGAACGTCCGGGTGCTGGCCTGCGGCCACTGGGGTGATGTTCGCGCGCCGGGTTGGGACTACAAGCGGGTCACCGGCGGCCTGCTGGTGCAAGATCGTGACTTGGGCCGTGTGGCGGTGTCCGACCTGAAAGTGGTGACCAAACGGCAGCCGACCGACCGGGAAATGACTGACCTGCTGTTCGCGTGGCAGGTGGTGAAATTCGTCAAATCCAACGCCATCGTCTACGGCAAGGACGGCATGATTCTCGGGGTCGGTGCCGGGCAGATGAGCCGGGTCTTCTCGGCGAACATCGCCATCATGAAGGCGCGGGAGGAGAAGCTGGACCTGAACGGCGCGGCGATGGCGTCCGATGCGTTTTTCCCGTTCCGCGACGGCATCGATCTCGCCGCCGAACAGGGCATCACCGCCGTCATCGAACCGGGCGGCTCCATGCGCGATAGCGAGGTGATCGCTGCCGCCGACGAGCACGACATGGCGATGGTGTTCACCGGAATGCGGCATTTCCGCCACTAAAACAATACCTCCCCTCTCCCGCCGGGAGAGGGGCCGGGGGCGAGGGTTACGATGAACATCCTGATCGTCGGCGGCGGTGGCCGCGAACACGCTTTGGCCTGGAAAGTCGCGCAATCCAGCCGGGTGAAACACGTCTACGTCGCGCCGGGCAACGCCGGCACGGCGCGCGAACCCAAGGTCACCAACATCGCCATCACGGCGGATGATCCACCGGACCTGCTCAAGTTTGCTCAGGGCCATCACGTTGATCTAACGATCATCGGTCCCGAGGTGCCGCTGGTGCTGGGCATCACCGACCGGTTTGCCGATGCCGGCCTGCGCTGTTTCGGGCCGAGCAAGGCGGCGGCGCAACTGGAAGGCTCCAAAGCCTTCGCCAAGGATTTTCTGGCTCGTCACCATATTCCGACCGCCCGTTACCAGAGCTTCACCGATGCCGACGCGGCGGAAGCCTACATCCGCGAGATAGGTGCGCCGGTAGTGGTCAAGGCCGATGGTTTGGCGGCGGGCAAGGGCGTCATTCTGGCGCAAAGCGAGGACGAGGCCATTGCCGCCATGCGCGGAATGCTGAGCGGCGCGGATTTCGGCAAGGCCGGCCAGCGGGTGGTGGTAGAAGAGTTTCTGCACGGCGAGGAAGCCAGCTTCATCGTGATGACCGACGGCGAGCATATTTTGCCGTTCGCGTCCTCGCAGGATCACAAGGCGCGCGACGACGGCGACCGAGGCCCCAACACCGGCGGCATGGGCGCGTATTCCCCGGCGCCGGTGGTGACGCCGGAATTGCACGACCGCATCATGACCGAGGTCATCGAACCCACCGTGCGCGGCATGGCGATGGAAGGTTGCCGCTACGTCGGGTTTCTGTACGCCGGGGTGATGGTGACCGCCGATGGCCCCAAGGTGCTGGAGTACAACTGCCGGCTGGGCGATCCCGAGACCCAGCCGCTCATCATGCGGTTGCGCTCCGATCTGGTGAAATTGTGCGAGGCGGCGCTAGACGGGCGGTTGCGGGAGATCGAAGCGGACTGGGATCCCCGACCAGCCTTGGGCGTGGTGATGACCGCCGCCGGCTATCCGGGGGCTTATCGCAAGGGCGATGTGATCGAAGGATTGCCGCGCCACGACGAGGAGTTGGGCGGCGACGTGAAGTTGTTTCACGCCGGAACGCAGGAGGCTCAGGACGGCCGCATCGTCACCCACGGTGGCCGGGTACTGTGCGCCACCGCGCTGGGCGGCACGGTCGCCGAGGCGCAGAGCTTGGCCTACAACTTGGTCAAGCGGGTGCGCTGGGAGGGCGCCTACTACCGCACCGATATCGGGTATCGGGCGATTGCGCGAGAGCGGGGGGAATGATCATGGCCTTTTCTACTTCTTCATCCTCCGCGTCCAAACCGCTCGAACTGGTCTGTCCCGCCGGCAACCTGCCCTCGCTGAAGACCGCCGTCGATCACGGGGCCGACTCCGTCTATATCGGCTTTCGCGACGACACCAACGCCCGCCATTTTCCCGGCCTGAACTTCGACGCCAAAGCGGCGGCTCAGGGCGTGCAGTACGCCCACGCCAAGGGCCGGCGGGTGTTTGTCGCGCTCAACACCTTTCCGCAGCCCAGCGGTTGGGAGCGTTGGCAGCGAGCGGTGGATCAGGCGGCGGAACTCGGCGTGGACGCGGTCATCGCCGCCGACATCAGCGTGCTGGATTACGCGGGTCGCCGGTATCCGAATTTGCCGCTCCATCTCTCGGTGCAGGGTTCCGCCACCAACTACGAAGCCATCCGCTTTTATCACGAGCATTTCGGCATTCGGCGAGTGGTGTTGCCGCGCGTGTTGTCCTTGCCGCAAGTGAGGCACGTTTTGGAGAACAGCCCGGTAGATCTGGAAGTCTTCGGCTTCGGCGGGTTGTGCATCATGGTGGAGGGCCGCTGTCTGCTGTCGTCCTACGTCACCGGCGAATCGCCCAACATGTGTGGAGTCTGTTCCCCGGCCAAGGCAGTGCGCTGGGAGGAAACGCCGCGCGGGCTGGAAACCCGCTTGGGCGGTTTGCTGATCGACCGCTACGCGCCGGGCGAGCCGGCCGGTTATCCGACCCTGTGCAAGGGCCGGTTCGAGGTGGCCGATCAGACCTACTACGCTATCGAGGAGCCGACCAGCCTGAACACCCTGGAACTGTTGCCGGAACTGCACGCGATGGGCATCGCGGCGATCAAGATCGAAGGTCGCCAGCGCAGTCCGGCTTACGTCACCCAAGTGACCAAGGTTTGGCGCGCAGCCATCGACGCCTGTCGGCGCAATCCCGCCGCCTACGCGCCCAAACCGGAATGGCAACGGGAATTGGGCAAGGTGTCGGAAGGCCACCAGACCACCTTGGGCGCGTATCACCGGACTTGGCAATGAGGGCGGCGACCATGACCGAACATCAGCCGAAACTGGCGCTGGGGCCGGCGCTGTACTACTGGCCGAAGGAAAAGCTGCTCGATTTTTACGAGCGGATGAGCGCCGCGCCGGTGGACATCATCTATCTCGGCGAGACGGTCTGCTCCAAGCGCCGCGCCTTCAATACCGATGAATGGCTGGAATTGGCCGGACGCTTGGCTGAAGCCGGCAAGGAAGTCGTGTTGTCCACGATGGCATTGTTGGAGGCAGAATCGGAACTCAAGACTTTACGCCGCTTGTGCGAGAACGGCTGCTTTACCGTGGAAGCCAACGACATGGGCGCAGTGCGGCTGCTGTCCGAGCGGAAAGCGCCGTTCGTGCTGGGCACTGGGATCAACGTTTACAGCGACCAGACCTTGCGCTTTCTGACCGGGTTGGGCGCGAAACGCTGGGTGATGCCGGTGGAACTGTCGCGGGCGACGCTGGCTTCGATCCAGGCCGGGCGACCCGCGGGTGTGGAAACCGAGGTGTTCGTTTACGGTCGGTTGCCGCTGGCGTATTCGGCCCGCTGCTTCACCGCGCGGCATCACGATTTGCCCAAGGACGATTGCCAGTACCGCTGTCTGGACTACCCCGAAGGGCTGACCCTGAGCACCCGCGAGGGGCAGGCGTTTCTGGCGCTGAACGGTATTCAGACCCAGTCGGCGCAGACCTGCAACCTGTTGCCGGAACTGGCGGAATTGCGGGAATTGAACGTAGACGTGCTGCGCCTCAGCCCGCAGCCGGAAGGCATGGAAACGGTGGTCGAGGCATTCGCCGCCTGTCTGCGCGGGGAGCGCGACCCGGTCGAAACGGCGTGGGCGCTCAATGCCGGGTTGCCGTATGGCGCTTGCGATGGCTATTGGCAGGGCCAGCCGGGATTAAGGCAGATTCAGGCCGCCGAACCACTCAACCGCTCGTAAACCCCCATCAAGCCATTGGCGGCGCGCAGCAGCGGCGGCAGCGGCCCGCCGAGCGCCTCCGGGTCCATCCCGTCCAGCAGATTTTTCAATTCCAGCCCCAAGGCGGTATCGCCTTCCATCACCACTCGGCGGTTGAAAAACAGGGTGTCGGAATCCTCGCGCCGGGTGGCCAGCGCCAGGAAATCGTAGATCGTGCCGCTGATGGTCAAATCCGGCGCTTGCTCATCTTGAGAGGGGACAAAACCGGCGGGACCGGCGTAGCGAAACCGGTATTCCACCTGGGCGTCGCGCACCTTGATCGCCAGCACCCGGTCGCGCAGGAACTCGAACTCGCCGCCTTGTTGAATCCGCCCGACGAACAGCACGTTCAGCGCCGTAATCAGGGCGGTCGAATGCACCGGGCCGGGAATCAGCGTAAACGGCAACGCCAGCAGGGCGGGCAGGGTCGGACGGGGCGGAAACAGCGAATGAAGGGTGGCCTGGAAAGTAGCGTTCATGACCTCGATAACCGCCTCAGCGCTTCATCGACTCGAAGAAGTCCTTGTTGGTCCTGGTGTTCTTGAGCCGCTCCAACAGGAATTCCATCGCCTGCAACTCGTCCATCGGATGCAGCAGCTTGCGCAGGATCCACATCTTCTGCAAATCGTCCGGATCGGCCAGCAGTTCCTCGCGGCGGGTGCCGGAACGGTTGATGTCAATAGCCGGGAACACCCGCTTCTCGGAAATCCGCCGGTCGAGATGGATTTCCATGTTGCCGGTGCCCTTGAATTCCTCGTAAATCACGTCGTCCATGCGCGAGCCGGTATCGATCAGGGTGGTGGCGATGATGGTCAGCGAGCCGCCTTCCTCAATATTGCGCGCCGCGCCGAAGAACCGCTTGGGCTTTTGCAGGGCGTTGGCGTCCACGCCGCCGGTCAGCACCTTGCCGGAGGCCGGCACTACCGTATTGTAGGCGCGCGCCAACCGGGTGATGGAATCGAGCAGAATCACCACGTCGCGCTTGTGCTCAACCAGCCGCTTGGCCTTGTCGGACACCATTTCCGCGACTTGCGTGTGGCGGGTGGCCGGTTCGTCAAAGGTGCTGGCGATCACTTCGCCGCGCACCGACCGCTGCATTTCGGTCACTTCCTCCGGCCGCTCGTCGATCAGCAGCACCATCAGATAGCACTCGGGATGATTGGCGGCGATGCTTTGAGCGATGTTCTGCAACATCATGGTCTTGCCCGCTTTGGGCGGCGAGACGATCAGGCCGCGCTGGCCCTTGCCGATGGGCGCGATCAGGTCGATGACCCGCGCCGTGATGTCCTCGGTGCTGCCGTTGCCGCGCTCCAGCGTCAGCCGGTCGTCGGCGTGCAACGGCGTCAGGTTCTCGAACAGCACCTTGTTCTTCGAGGCTTCCGGCGGCTCGAAATTGATGTCGCCGACCTTGAGCAGGGCGAAGTAACGCTCGCCTTCCTTGGGCGGGCGAATCTTGCCGCTGACCGTGTCGCCGGTGCGCAGGTTGAAGCGACGGATCTGGCTGGGCGAGACATAGATGTCGTCGGGACCGGCCAGATAGGAACTGTCGGCGGAGCGCAGGAAGCCGAAGCCGTCCTGCAGGATTTCCAGCACGCCATCGCCGGAGATGTCCTCGCCGCTCTTGGCCAGCGCCTTGAGGATGGCGAAAATCACATCCTGCTTGCGCGATCGCGCCATGCCTTCGAGCTTAAGCTCCTGCGCGATGGCGATCAGGTCGGCGGCGGATTTTTTCTTGAGTTCGGTCAGATTCATGGAATCAACAGGCTCGGGGCGACGGGCGCGACGGGCGCGCGTCCGTGGGGAGGAGTGAAGGGGTGCTCCTGGGTTGGAGGCCGAACCGGACAAGGGCGGAGCAGTGCTGAGGAGTGATTGCGGGATGGATAACGGTCGTGGTGCGCAGTCTACGCTAGCACGGTCGCGAAGCGGCGTCTACCCTGGGGCGGGCGCCGTTCGCGCGACTCAAGACAGGCTGCTATCGAGGAAGGCGACCAACTGCGATTTGGATACGGCGCCGACCTTGGTGGCCTCGACGTTGCCGTTGCGGAACAGCATCAGGGTGGGGATGCCGCGAATACCGTACTTGGGCGGAGTGGCTTGGTTTTCATCCACGTTCAGCTTGCAGATCTTGACGCGCCCCGCATAGTCGGCGGCGACGTCGTCCAGGATCGGCGCGATCATCCGGCAGGGACCGCACCACTCGGCCCAGTAATCGACCAGCACCGGTTGCTCGGCCTTGAGCACCTCGGCCTCGAAGGTGTCGTCGGTGATATGCACAATTTGCTCGCTCACGGATACAAGGTCTCCAGTTTGGAATAGCAGGGGACGTGGTTCGCCAGGAAGGATGCATCGGGAAACACGGAGCCGGTCAAGCGGATGACGGAACGACCGTCGGGGGGCGGCCGCGAAAATCGGCGGCGCGCGGCGTTCAACGACGGATATTGTGGCAAAATAATCAATCGGGGCACAAATTTCTTTTGGCTCATTTCAGCCCAAACCGGGCGCTCGCGCAAGCCCCCCACCCTGCTCACCCGGGATTATCGCCAACCCATGCAAACCGATCATCTGACCCACGTCCCGTTTTCCTCACTCGGCCTGACCAATTCGCTGCAGGAAAGCGTGGAAGACGCCGGCTTTGTCTACTGCACGCCGATTCAGGCCGCCACCCTGCCGCTGGCGCTCAAAGGCCAGGATATCGCCGGCCAGGCCCAGACCGGCACCGGCAAGACCGCCGCTTTTCTACTCGCCGCCTTGCATCACTTGATGGAAACTCCCGTCGCCGAGGACGCGGTCGGTCCCTGGGCCATCGTCATCGCCCCGACCCGCGAACTGGCGGTGCAGATCCATCGCGACGCCGAACTGCTCGGCCGCTATACCGGCCTCAGCTTCGTCGCCGTGTTCGGCGGCACCGGCTACGACTCCCAGCGTCGCCAACTCGAAGCCGGGGTGGACGTGCTGATCGGCACGCCCGGTCGCCTGATCGACTACTACAAACAGGGAGTTTACAAGCTCAACCACATCGAGGTGGTGGTGCTGGACGAGGCTGACCGCATGTTCGATCTCGGCTTCATCACCGATATCCGCTACCTGCTGCGCAAGATGCCAGCGCCCGGCCAGCGCATCAACATGCTGTTTTCGGCCACCTTGAGCAACCGGGTCATGGAACTGGCCTACGAGCATATGAACAACCCGCAGGTGATCCGGATCGAGGCCGAGCACGTGACCGCCGACAAGGTGCGCCAAGCACTGTATCACGTTTCTGCTCACGACAAGATCGCGTTGCTGTTCGGGGTGCTGCGTCAGCAGGAGCCCAAGCGCATCATGATCTTCGTCAACACCAAAAAGGCGGCGGATCGGGTCACCGGCTATCTGCTGGGCAACGGCTACGAGGCCGGTGTGCTGTCGGGCGACATTCCCCAGCCCAAGCGGCTGAAACTGCTGGAATCGTTCCAGCGCGGCGAATTGCCGATCCTGGTGGCGACCGACGTGGCGGCGCGCGGTCTGCACATCGCGGATGTCACCCATGTGATTAACTTCGATTTGCCGCAGGAACGGGAAGATTACGTTCACCGCATCGGTCGCACCGCCCGCGTGGGCGCCAGCGGCGACGCCATCAGCTTCGCCTGCGAGCAGTACGTCTACTCGCTGCCGGAAATCGAGGATTTCATCGGCCAGAAGATTCCGGTGCTGCCGATGACCGAGGAACTGCTGGTGGAGTACAAGCCGCCCCGGCGGATGGAACGGCATCGGCCGCCGCTGGCGGGCGGCGAGCGCGGTCGCGGTCGCGCGCCGCACCGGCGGGCGCCCCACCGTGCCTGACCGGCAATCAGGTGGAACGGCGCGACCATGACCACTTCCAGGTCGGGCAAGGCCAGCGTCGCCAGCGGTCATCCGCGAGTGACTGAAGCCGCCGCCGAAATTCTGCGCGCCGGCGGCAACGCCTTCGACGCGGTGGTCGCGGCCGGGTTTGCCGCCGCCGTGGCCGAGCCGGCGCTGACCAGTCTGGGCGGCGGTGGTTTCCTGTTGGCGCGCACCGCCCAGGGCCAGGCGACGCTGTTCGATTTCTTCGTGGACACGCCGGGTCGCGGCTTGCCAGCCGGTCAACTGGAGCCGCATTTTCTGCCGGTGATCGTGCGCTTTCCCGCCAGCGAGCAGATTTTCAACGTCGGCCTGGGATCGGTGGCGACGCCTGGAGCGCTGCGCGGCTATCTGCACGTCCACCGGCGGTTGGGCCGATTGCCGCTGCGGGAGGTGCTGGCGCCAGCCATTCATCTGGCTCGCGCGGGCGTGACGATCAACCACAAGCAGGCTTACTTTCTCGATCTGCTGACGCCGATCATGACCCTGACCGCCACGGGCCGCGCGCTGTTCGAGCCGGACGGCCGTTATCTGGGCGAGGGCGACGTGCACCGCAATCCAGACTTGGCGATGTTTCTGGAGACCCTACCCGCCGATGGCGAGCGCGAGTTTTACGAGGGCGAACTGGCCCGGCGCATCGCGGCGGACATGGGCGCGGGTGGCGGATTGCTGACGGCCACCGATCTGGCCGCCTGCCGGGTGATCGAACGCGAACCGCTGTCGGTCCATTATCGCGGCTGTCGGCTGCTGACCAATCCGCCCCCCTCGTTTGGCGGTTCGTTGCTCGCCCTGGCGTTGCGGTTGCTGGAGGCGCGGGAAGTCGCTCCTCTCGGCTTCGGCTCGCCGGCCCATCTGGCGCTGCTGATCGCGGTGATGCGGGAAGTGGATCGTCGCCGCGCCGAGGGCTATCTGAGTCCGACCGATCTGGGTCAGCCCGGTCTGGCCGAAAGTCAGGCGCGGGTGCGCGTTGCCTCCGGCGGCACCACCCACGTCAGCGTGTGCGACGCCGAGGGCAACGCCGCCAGCATGACCACCTCCAACGGCGAGGGTTCCGGCTATTTCGCGCCCGATGTCGGCATCATGCTCAACAACAT
>Ga0209573_1002922_pt1 | contig 20220 bp, 17 predicted proteins | sample TNRBio252014_DNA_FD_185870 | JGI IMG/M metagenome (GOLD analysis project Ga0209573, IMG submission 185870) | Wastewater treatment Type I Accumulibacter community from EBPR Bioreactor in Madison, WI, USA - TNR Reactor_6/25/2014_ DNA (SPAdes)... | ecosystem: Engineered > Bioreactor > EBPR >...
TTGATTTCTACTCGGACCACATATTGCCGGGAGACCTGATCTTTCGCATCAACGGGTCGGGGGGCACGTTCATCCGGAACATCGCGAGCTACGCGACGGCGCTGGACGCGTGGCAGGGGGTGACGGTGTCGCTGGGGTACAGCGGTTGGCTGGGGGGCACGGCGGCGGCGTTCTCGAACACGTTGGGGAGCGTGAACTGGATCGACATCCAGGTGGCGCGAAACGGGGCGGGAGCGCAGACGTACTATTTTGACAACTTCATCCTGAACGGGACGCTGGGCGGGGGAGGCGGGGGCGAATCCTCGGCCGTACCGGAGCCCAATACCCTGCTGCTGCTGAGTCTGGCCGGCGCGGGGCTGGTCAGCGTGCGTCGGCACGTGCTGAAAGCCAGCCGCATGGAAAAAATTAATTAATCGCTGGTCGTCCGACTGGTGGGCCACATGACAATAGATCGAAAACGGCGGGGTATTCGGCATAATATATATGTTGACTCAAATTAATACTGTAGTAGGATGTCGCCAGTTGGGGAAGTAGGCTATACTTCAGGAGAACGGCTATGAGGGGACGAGTCTTTCGGATCGCGATGCTGGTGGCGGGACTCGGGGTATGCTTGGAGCCGGTGTCGGCACGGGCGGTGGTGATCGACGGCACCTTCGCGGACTGGACCACCAATCAGTTTGCCGGACTCGATTCCTGGGGCGATGTGGCGCCCGGTGACCTCGTGGACTGGAAGAGCCTGTGGGTCGTCTACCAGACGAACGTCCTCTATATCAGTTACGAGACCACGGTCGCCGTCGACTTCGTGGGCAATGCCTGGCGGTACGGCATCTATCTGGACACGGACTCGAATTCGTCCACGGGATACCGGGGGCCGGCGGGTTCCTATGCCTTGGGGGCAGAGCGTTACATCGAGGGAGCGACCATCTATCAGTATACGGGAGACGGCACGAGCTGGAGCTGGAACCCGGTAGGTGGGGCTGCTTATGCGATCAGCGGCGCCCGGCTGGAAATGAGCGTAACAGGCGGTTTGCTGGGCATGACCAGCGGCAGCCGGATCAAAATTCTATTGGTGGGAAACAACCCGACGACCTCCGACTATGCGCGGAATGACAAGGCGGGATTTGCGTATCCGCGCGACCGCCTTGTGCTTGATGGACTCTTCTTGGATTGGAATTCGGTGTCGACCCTGGGCGTCAACACGTGGACCGACGGGGTGGCTGACGTTTCCTCGGGTGACTTGGTGGACTGGCGGCGCCTGCGGGCGATCGGAACAAATGGCACGCTCTATATCAGTTACGAAACGTGCAGCAATCTGGACTTGATCAACAACGCTTGGCGCTACGATGTGTTTATGGATACCGACGAGAACAACCGATCGGGCTACCGTGGGTTGTCCGGCGGATCCGGCGTCGAATACCTCCTCGAGGGTGGATCGTTGTATGCTTATACGGGAAGTGGTTATGACTGGAGCTGGGCCTTTGTAACGCCGCTTACCTATGCCGTGAACACGACCCGTTTTGAAACTGCGGTAGCGTCGTCCTATCTCGGATTGGGCACTAATTATGCCATCCGGTTCCGGCTTTTCGGCAACAATCCCAACGCGGTGGATTTTGCGCCTAATGCGTCGCCGGGTTACTACTATAATGCGTTTCCTGCCGGGACCGTGACCTGCCAGCGCATGGCCATCCCGGCCTATTTCGCCCCGGGCACGTTGTGGAACCAGGCCATCGCGGGGGCGCCCCGCGTGCGGATCATGGTGATGAACCCATACAATGGGCCGGGCGCGGCCTTTGATTCCGGTTACGCGGCCGCCGTGTCCAACGCGCAGGCCGCGGGCATTCAGGTGATGGGCTACGTTTACACCAGTTACGGGACGCGGGCCACCAATGACGTGAGGAACGACATCGACGCTTACGAGTCCTGGTACCATGTCGACGGCATATTCCTGGATGAAGTGTCTCCCTACCCTGCCCAGCTCTATTATTATCAGGATGTCGACGCTTACATCCAGGCCTATCCCGGGTCCACGACCATCCTTAACCCGGGTGTGCATCCCGACGAGGCCTACATGGGGGTGGGGGATATTGTTCTTTCTTTTGAGGGCAACTACGCGACGTATAACAATAGCTTTTCCCTTCCGGCGTGGGCAAAGACATACCCGTCCGACCGGTTCTGGCACGTGGTCTGGAACACCACCCAGAACCAGATGAAGACCGCCATCGAACAGCGATCCCGGCAGCGCAATGCCGGGCTGGTCTACGTAACCAACGATGGCGGCACCAACGGGTTGAATCCGTACGACACGCTGCCGACCCCGTTCAGCTACTGGACCAACGAACTGAACAAGTTGCAGGGATGGTGCCCTTAACGATACCGATAAGCCTGCGCAGGGGAACCTTTTGCGCGTTATTGTTTTGAGTAATCATATTATTATGGATGTGCGAACGTACAGGGCCGACAGCGAAGAGGAGATGATAACATGAAGTCGTTAGCTACTGATCAGGCGGGGCTGGGACAAGGCAACAAGCTGGCGCGTGCATGCGTCTGGGGGGTCTTTCTGGGGCTGTCGCTCATCGTGAGTGCGCCGCGTGCGGCGCAGGGCATCGCCCTGGATGGCTCGTTCGCGGACTGGACCTCGGCGGAGCACCTCGGTGTGGATCCCTCGGGTGACGTGTCCGGGGGCGATCTGGTCGACTGGAAAAACCTCTGGGCCAAGTTCGAAACCAACAAGTTCTTTGTCAGTTACGAAACCCAGACCAATATCGATTTTGTCGGCAACGCCTGGCGTTACGGCGTCTATCTCGACACCGACTCCGCATCGGCCACCGGCTATCGCGGGCCGTCCGGTTCGTATGCCGTGGGCGCCGACTTTTACATCGAAGGCGCGACGGTCTATCAGTACACGGGCGACGGAAGCACGTGGTCCTGGAACTCTGTGGGCACGGCCCTCTATGCCTACACCGGTGGGCGCATCGAAATGAGCGTGGTCGGCAGTTTAATTGGCGTGACCAACACCAGCCGGATTGCCCTGCTTCTGGTTGGGAACAACGCGACCACGCCCGACTATGCCCGCAACGACAAGGCGGGATATGCGTTCCCGCCGAGCGCAATTGTTGTCGATGGCACCTTCACTGATTGGAATGCGGTGACCCCCGTGGGAACGGACGTCCAGGGCGATGTGTCAGGCGGGGACTTGGTGGACTGGGTCAGCCTGCGGGCGACAAGCCACGACGGCAGTCTGTTTCTTTGCTATCAGACGGTTGCCAACATCGATCTGGTCAACCACGCCTGGCGGTACGACGCTTACATCGACACCGATCTGAACACCAACACCGGCTTTACCGCAGTGAGCGGCGGGTCGGGCGCGGAATACCTGATCGAAGGCAACGGGCTCTTCCGCTACACGGGCACGGGAACAAACTGGAGCTGGGAGAGTGTGGCGGCGCTGCCCTATGCCGTCGCGTCCACGCAAATGGAATTCGCAGTGGCCGAATCCTGGCTCAATCTCTCCGGAACCTACAACGTCCGGCTCCGCCTGTTGGGCAACAACGTGGGCACCGTTGACTACGCGCCCGCGGGCGCTCCTGGCTTTAGCTATGCCCACGCGGGCAAACTGAACATCACCCTGGACGGAACGTTTGGCGACTGGTCGGGTATTGCGCCGGCGGGTACGGATCCGGCGGGCGACGTGTCGGGCGGAGATTTGGTGGACTGGACCACCCTCTGGCTGTACTCGAGCACCAGCACCCTCTACCTCAGCTACCAGACGGTTCAAAATATCGACATGGCCGGCAACGGGTTCCGCTATGCCGTCTATCTGGACACGGACAATAACGCCGCGACGGGTTACCGCAGTTCGGACGGCAGCTTCAAGGTCGGGGCTGAATACCTGATCGAAGGCGCCACCCTCTTCCTATACACCGGTAACGGTACCAGCTGGAGTTGGACCTCGCAGGGCGTTGTATCGTACGCCTTGAGCGGAAAGCGGCTCGAAATGGCGGTGGCCCGCAGCAGTCTCGGCCTCGGCGCCAGTTCTATGGCCCGAGTGCTGCTGTACGGAAGCAACCCTACGACCGTGGATTTAGCATCCAACGACAAGTCCGGATACGCCGTGGCCCCGCGCGGGTCGGTGGCGGGCGCGTCGGAAACCTCGCAGGTATGGTGGCAGCCGGCCACCAACGTGAATGTGACCGGGTATCACGTGTATCGCCAGATTCGTCGGTTCAGCGGAACGCCGTCCATCAGCATCGACGGTTCATTCGCCGATTGGTCAGGCATTCGCAGCGGCAATACGGCGCCGTACCCGCCGGAAGATCCGACGTTCATTAGCGATGTATGGGTCGCGCATAATGCGACCGATCTCTATCTTCGAATCCGTACGCCTACGGCGTTCAGCTATTCCAGATTCGGGGTGTACGTCTATATCGATGCGGATGCAAATGTCGCCACCGGCACGGAACCGCAGGGCGTGTTCGGTCTGAAAATCGGCGCGGAATACCGCCTTCGATATAATCCAGCCGACGCGAAGGTTTATCTCGACCCCTACAATCCCAGCTTCCAGCCCTGGGCCGATCCAGACTCGGCCGCCTGGCTTAGCGCGACGACTGCGCTGTCGGCCGCGCAGTATGCGATTGGCAGCGACAGTTATGACGGGGCCACGCTGACCAACAATTCGATTGAGGTGCGGCTGCCGCTGTCCAGCCTGGGCTATAGCAACCCGGCTGGCTTGGTGGGCATGGATTTCTATTTCGACTATGACGGACAGGACTTCTTCCCCACCATCGGTTATGCGCCGGGATCGCCGATGAAATTCGAATATGGTTATCACCGCGTCACCCCGACTCCGGTCACCGGCGTGAGCTATGTGGACTCGGTTGTGGGCGGCCTGACCAACGACTACGCGGTGGCTGCCGTTTTAAGCAGTGGCTCCCAGTCTGTCATCGACACGTCCACCCTGTACTCCCCGGCCGCGCATCCTCTGAACTTCAACGCGTACATGGAAAATCAATCCTCGTTGCGCGTTTCGTGGAAAACGCCGGACGACGCGCGTGTCACCGCAGTCCGCGTGCTGCGGAACCTCCTTCGTTATCCGACCAACGAGTATGACGGTACCGTGATCTACGAAGGCACGGCCACCAACTACCTCGATTCCGGTCTGGGCGCGGCTACGTCCTATTATTACGGGGCCTTTGGCCGTGATCTGTCCGGTTCGTACAGCCGTCGCCATTGGGATTCGTCTGATCGGTCTGTTCCCACCTACGCGCGTGGTCCGATTTCGGGGCTGCCGGTGGATGGCGATTATCTGTGCTACTTCGGTTTCTGGGACACGGAGCGCGTGCGTATCGCGGAAAAATACGACGTGGTCGTGCTGCATCCCGGCGTAGCGGTGCCCGTGATCACGCCCGCCCAGGTGAGAGATATCCAGGACGGCGTGGACAATGTCATCAGCAACGCGGACGACGTGAAGGTCATCGCCTACATCTCGATCGGCGAAGACCACGGCATAGCGGTGCCCGGATACGCGCTGAATCAGCCGCGCACCAACCTGGCCGCCCAGTATAATAGCACCAATGGGCCTTGTTACTACGACTGGGAAACGGGTGAAATCCGTTATGAGAATCATGGTCATCAAGGCTTCTACGTGGACGAGTTCGATGTGCTTTTCAACGGCATGAACGGTCAGACGGATGGCTATCCAGACCAGAACCAGGAATGGGGCAGTCTGTATGTCAATGCCGGCGACCCCCTGTGGCAAGCCTACCAAAAGCAGGCCACCTCACAGGCGGACGGGTTCGCAGGCTTGGATTACATCATCCATACGCTGCAAGCGGACGGGTTCTTCCTGGACACCGTGGGCGTATCGGCGCCGTGGACCTATTGGAACACGTTGTTCGGTGACTATTATTGGATTCGTGACGGGGCACTCGACTACATGGCCAAGCTGGCCTATTGGTATCCGAACAAGATCATCCTGCCCAACCGTCCCATGCATCTGTGCTTCAAGGATTTTGCGGGCAAGCGGCATGATGACTTCCGCGCGTTTACCAGTGCGATCTTCTGGGAATCGTACTCCGCGGATGTGAACTACTGGTGGCCGCAGCGCAATGGCCAGCTTTTTGAGGCGGCCGTGCAGAGTTCGCAGTCCAACGCGGATGGGCGTGGCTTCACAACCCTGGGACTCGATTACTACACCATCGCCATTGAGGGACAAGACGGCGCCTACAATCAGGCCGGTCCGTGGTACACCACGGCTAGCAGCCTGGTGAAACGCGCCGAATCCGCGGGCATCGTGGCCCAGCTTTCGCCCTCGCGCTCCCTGGCCGAAATGAGTGATGACGTATACCTGATTCATCATCCCACCAACTTCGCGGGCAAGGCGGATCTCTTCCCGCTGAGCATCTTCGCCACGCCGGTCGGTACCAATCAGGCCCAGGTGGAAATTCGCGTCTCCAACCAGGGACCGGCGGCCACCGGCACCCCGTTCCGCGTCCGTACCCGGCAGAACAACACCTACCTCGCGGACCAGATCATCACCAACCTTACCAAATGGCAGGTATACTCGTATTTCCGCACCATCACCCTGAGCAATATCGGGAACAACATCCACGTGGACGTGGATACGGATGGCGCGGTAACCGAGTTTGATGAAGCGAACAACTCACGCGACACCCTGATCGACGAATTGCTCAGTCCGCCGGCGCCCGGCGTGGTGTTCAAACCGAATGTGCCGCCCGATGTCAAAATGAACCAGATCGACACCGTGCCGTCTGTTCCCGTGGTGGGCAGTAACTTCGCCTTCCAGCTGACCTTCACGAATCTGGGGGCCGGGGTGGCCACCGCATCTCGCGTGTACCTGTCGCTGGGGACCCTGACCAACAGCAAGCAGATCGCCAATGTTGAGGCGCCGTACATTCTGCCCGGGGAAACCAAGCTGCTGAACTTCAACTACAGTGTCGACCATCGGGAAACCTACTTTATCGGTTCGACCGCCGATGGCGCCAATGAACTGAACGAATGGGGTAACAGCCCGATATCGGAAGCCAACAATTCAACGGTGGCTGTTCTGGTGGTGGCCAACTCCTACCTGCCAGTTACGGATTGGGCCGCCGACACCAACGTGCTGGGCCCCCTGGCCGACGCTTCGGGCGACGGAACGGCCGGCCTCGCCGCGGGTGATATCCTCAACGGCTGGGTCAGCGAAGACAGCGACGAACTGCTCTTCCGTATGCAGCTCGCGACGAATGTGAATTTCACCACCTTCGACTACGTGTTCTTCCTCGATACCGACAGCGCCGTCACCAGCGGTTACTGGGTCAGCGACCTGGGCGCGGACTACATGATCAACGATGGCAACCTCTACCAGTTCACCGGTGGAACGAACCAAAGTGATTGGTTGTGGACCCTGCGTCCGCTGGTCGACCAGGGCCTCTTTACCGTGGAAGCCAATCCCGCCTTCCTCGACGTGACGGCCAAGAAGAGCGTGCTGGGATTGCCCACGCCCACCTCACCCGTGAAGGTGTTCTTCTACGTGAGCGATGGGAAAAGCGAAACCGCGGACGACTCCTATCCCGGCAACGGCAGCAGCGTGCGGTATCCGGCCATCGGCGGACTGATTCGCATCGACGGCAAGCTCAGCGATTGGAGCGGCGTGTCTATCCTCGCCACAGACGGTAGCAACGATGGTTATGACAGCACCAACGTGCCGGCCCCGAACCGTCTGGGCGGGTTCGTCGACTTGCAAACGGTGTGGGCGGCTTATGACACCAACTACCTCTATGTGAAGATCGCGGCCCAGAGCAACATCAACACCACGGTGGGCGGCTACAGCCTGTTTATGGATACCGACAACAGCACGGCTTCGGGCTACCTGCTCAACTTCAGCGCGGTGGGCGCGGACTATCGCTATTATAACGGGAGTCTCTACCGCTTTACCGGCACCAACCAGACGGACTATGGCTGGACGATCACCAATAATGCCGCCTGGACGGCTGTGGGTACCACCAACCAGAACCAAATGGAAATCGCGCTGAAGCGCTCGGCCATGGGCTGGTTGACCACCAACTCCATGGGCTGGTTCTTCATCGGGACGGATACGAAGACGGATCCGAGCTTCCAGGATGACATCAGCGACTACCTTCCGGAACTCGGCCTTGGCTCGATCGCCTATCCCCCGCGGCCGGACCTGACCATCCTCTCCATCACCACGGCGCCCCTCAACTTGATTACGGGACAGGTGGCGACGGTAACCTTAAGCGTGCGCAACAACGGCACGGTCGCGTCGGGATCCTTCACCACGCGGCTGACCGCCGCGGGCGCGATCATCTCCAATCGATTGGTCACGGCCCTGGCGGGCGGCGCCACGACGAACTTCAACATCAGCTGGCGGCCTGCCGCGACGGGAAATATCCAGGTCGTTGGCTTTGCGGATTCGTGGTCCAATGTTGTGGAAGCGTCCGAAGCCAACAACACGCTTACCATCACTTCGGTTGTGAAGGGCCTTGTCGGCGGCACCATCCGGATCGACGGGCTGCTTACGGATTGGACGAACACCTCGATCATCGTGTTGGGTAACGACGGCACCAACGACGGTTACAATACCAGCGGCTTCCCGGTGACAAACCAGCTGGCCGGGCTGGCGGATATCCTGAACGCACGGGCGATCTATGATGCGACGTACCTGTATTTCCGCCTGGACCTGCGCAGCAATATCAATCTGAGCGCGGGCGGTTACGGTATCTATCTGGATACCGACCGCAACACGAACACCGGGTATCTGACCAGCTGGAACACAGTTGGTGCCGACTACCGGTTCTACAACGGCGACCTCTACCGCTTCACGGGGACCAATCAGACGGACTTTGGCGGGTTCGTGCAGACGAACAACGCCTCATGGTTCGCCATTGCCAATACCAACGAGGCCAAGATGGAAATCGCCCTGCGTCGCACCGCCATCGGCTGGACCACGACGAACGCGATGGGGATATTCTTCAACGCGACCGATAACAAGGGGCCGGGCTTCCCGGATGACATCAACGATTACATGAAGGAATTGGGTCAGGGCGGGATCGTGTATCCGCCCCGGCCCGACCTGACCATCCTGTCCATCACCACCGCCCCGCTGAACATCGTGTCGGGCCGGGTTTCCACGGTGACAGTGAGCGTGCAGAACATCGGCAGCCTGAGCGCCGGCGCTTTCACGACGCGGCTCACCGCGGCCAGCACGGTCATCACCAACCAGCGCGTGGCGTCGTTGGCTGTTGGCGCTATCACCAATCTGGTCATCAACTGGACGCCTACCCTCACGGGCAATGTGTCCCTGGTCGGCTTCGCCGATTCCTGGTCCAATGTGAGCGAGGCGGTGGAGAACAACAACACGTCGACCACCAATGTGACGGTCAAACCGCTGATTGGCGGACCGACCTACTTCATTGACGGCCTGCTGACGGACTGGACCAACGCGGCCGTCCACTTCCTGGGCGCGGACGGGACCAACGACGGCTACAACTTCAGCGGCTTTGCTGTCACCAACCAACTGGGCGGTTTCGCGGACATTCAGGCGACCTGGGCCGTTCAGGATACGAACTGTTTGTATGTTCGGATGGATTTCCGCAGCAATATCAACTTCAGCGCAGCTGCGTACACGATCTATATTGATACGGACCGGAATACGAGCAGTGGGTACCTGGCCAATTGGGGCACGGTGGGGGCGGATTACCGGTTCTTCAACGGGGATCTGTACAAATTCACGGGCACGAACCAGGCCGAGTTCACCTGGACCGTCACCAACAACGCGGCCTGGTACGCCATCGCCAATACCAATCAGGCCAAGATGGAGATCGCGATGAAACGGACCGCGTTGAACTGGACGACCACCAACGCTATCGGGTTCTGGTTCACCGGCACGGACAACAAGGGTGCTGGTTTTGAGGACGACATCACCGATTACCAGAAAGAACTAGGCCAGGGCTTCCTGACTCATCCCTGACCCCGAAGGTCGGTCCCGGGGCGCGCCGCACTGCTTCTTTCGCAGGGGGCGCGCCTTCGGGCGCCTCAAGCCACGGCGAGGGCGGGCGTATTCAGCGAAAACACGCTGTGCGGGCGTCGCCCTTGGACCGATCCTCTCTTCTTTACCTGTTTTACACATGCCGTCCAACTGTAGGCAGTCGATTGTGCGACTAAATGGCGAGCAGGAGATTGGGACGCCCAAGCATGAGCTTGAGGACGCGGGGGCCTCCGCCTTGGTGGCGTAGCATTCGCAGAACAGGAGGATGAACGGCCGTCGAGGGGCGGTGGCCGGGGATCTCCCGGAGTTTGGTTGATTAGGCTTTGCTTCAGGTCCTGCGTGAAGCCGATCTATAGAGTACCGTCGCGAAGCGAGCGGAAAACATAGACACAGTAAAACCGTGGGACATCCGTGGAGGGGAATATAGAGCCCTGGAAGGCCCCGAACCAGAGTTCTTCGCTGCGCTCAGCCCACGGTTTATGGCACCCCCAAGCGGATTCGAACCGCTGTTCCCAGGATGAGAACCGGAAAAGAGCTGTTTTTGGCGTTTATTGAAGGAGTAATAATTAGGCCATAAAACGTCAATATTACCCTGTAAACATTAGGTGAAATGCACGTTGGCGGTATAGGTGTAGACATGGTGGCCGAAGGTGGTCCAGAACGGTCAACAACCAAACAAACCACCAAACATTTCCATCAGGAAACGGCCCTGGGAACGCCGTTGTTTGGTGGTAATTTTTGGGGTAGGGGCCAAACATTTACCCGTTCCCAGGTCCCGGCCTGATCCAGTTGAACGCTACCACCGCCGAGTACATGACGGCAGTTTTCACCCGCCCGGTTCCGCTGAAAAGCAGGACTTCCCGGAACAGGCGGTGGCAGTCCATGAGGGAGTAGCCGATCAGCTTCCGGTTGCTGACGGCGTAGTCGTGGAGGACGGCGGCTTTGTCGTAGACGGCATCGCTCAAGGGCAGGATCGGCCAGAGCAGCCTCGGGACGCTGGCGAAATTGGTCTCGAAGCCGGCGGGTGCGATCAGGATGTTCCCGGCCTGGGACTGGTAGCCGAAGTCCTCCACCAGGCGCCAGCGGTACGGGGCTACGACCTCGGTTACGCAACGGCCTATGAACTGTTGGCTCACGCCTTCTCCAGGAACCCCCGCCACGCCTCGCCAATGCCGTCGGGGAGGTAGAGCGTCACGCCGTCAGAGATGAGCGCCTGGGCGAACTGGGCGTCGGTCATGCACCATGCGCCGTCGGCTCCCCAGTCCAGGCCCCAGCTGTTGGGGCCACGGATGTAGGTTTCCTCGGGCCGGAACTGCACGTCGCCCGCTACGATGGCGTGGCCTTGGTAGGGATTTGGAAGGTCGAACGGGATCTGGCCGTTCTCGCGGCTGGCTTTGCCCCAGCCAGCGTGCGTGCCGACCCCGACCAGGACCGGCATGTGCTGGAGCATTCGGTCGAGGTAGGCGGGCGTCGGGTTGAATCGCACGATGCCGTAGCGGATGCCGTCGATCATTCCCATCGCGGCGGCTTCTTCCAAGCCTTCGTGGACTTGCAAGCCACCGGTCATGTCGCCGCCGTACTTCCGCTTGCGCCGGGAAGCCCAGATGGCGTCGCCGTTCAAGAGGTAGCCTGCGGGAATGGCGTCCCGGCCGTACTGGCGGCGGATTACCATCATCAGGAGTTGGGCGGTGGCCCGGCCGACGCAGGACGGCAGCTTCTGGGCCGTGGTGGCGACTGTCTCGTCAAACCAGTCGTTGTTTGACGACTGGCGCAACGGCTGGGCCAGCGCCCACTCGGGCAGGTCGCCTGACCGGAGTTCCAAGGGCGTCGGGATTACCCCGGCGATGAAGTCGAGCTCGTAGTTCATCGGATGCCTCCCGTGGGCGCGGGAACCGGCGTGCCGTCGTCGCGGGTGGCAGGGCCCTGGTAGGGCACCTCCCCGACCGATGGCGGGCTGTGGCAGCCGGTGAAGAGGGCGGCGATGAGAAGGATGAGAGCTATGGGACGGATGGGAATCATGGCGTGGTAACCGGGGGCGGCGGGTTCTCCGTGGTCGTGGTAGTCGTCGTAGGCCGGTTGCCTTGATCCTGGTTGCCGTCGTGGCCCACGTATTGGACGTCGCCACCGGCCTCGATCCGGACAGAACTGTCGTCGCCCTTGTCCTTGCCACCGCTCAGGCCGTCCACCAAGGCACCGATGCCCGCGCCTGCCCCGGCGCCGCCCAAGGTCCAGATGGCGGCGCGGCCGGGCTGCTCGGCCACCTCGTCCACCACGGAGACCTCCATGCCGGACAAATTGGCCTTTGCCTGGGCGCGGCTGCTGGCGTCCACCCACATTCCGATGAGGCCGCAGACCAATCCGATCAACGCGCCCGCGATCAATACTTCACCTGATTTGCTGTTCATAGTTTCCTCGCTATTCCCATGTACGTTTCGGTCACTCCATCCATCGTCCGTATCTCCTGCATCGGCACCCACAGGTACTCGACACCCGGTTTACGGGTGGCACAGCCCGCCAGCAGAAAGATGCCTATCAGTGCCCACCGCATTTGCGGATGACCTCCTCGACGCGTTCGATGACCTTGGTGTTCCGATCAATGACCCCGGTCAGATCCGTGGTGTACTTGTCGCGCAGGCGGATGTTGTCCTCCTGCTCCCGCCGGAGCTGCTTCCACAAGACCCAGCAGGCCACGCCAAGGACGGCCGTGGCCCCGACCTTGGACGCAAGGGCCAGCCAGCCTTCCAGCGTGGAGGCATCGGGCACGGTGGCAACCTGGGCAACTGTGGCGTTCACCACGGCGAGTCCAGCAATCAATGGGGTGTAGTGGGTCATGGAAGTCGCCTAGAAGGGTGCAAGAACGATCCGGTTGGTGAGGGGCGGAGAGCGGATGATGAACAGGAGCGCGGTCGTGGCGGCATCCACGGCAAGATAGCTATTCGTGCCGAGGAAATGGCTGCCCATGCCCGTCAGGCCGCTGCCGTCGCCGATGAAGGATTGCGCCCGGAGCACCCCGCCCGAAATGGTGACGCCGGGGGTGCTATCGCCACCGAAAAACGAGAGGGTGTTGCTGCCGCCATACCCGATGCCGACGAGGCTCTGCGAGTAGCGCGGGCAGATGTTGGGATAGTTGCTTGCTGACTCCCCGCTGCGCAACCCGAAGCCCAGGCTGGACCACGCGGAGAGCCACGTGCCGCCGATGCCATACTTCGCCACGTTGTTCAGCGTGATGAGCATGGAGCCATCCGACACCTCGCTGAATCCGCTATCCCCGTCGCCGAACCAGACCCCGTTGGTGAGGCCGGGGACCGGGGCAACCTTGATGGAAGAGGCGGACAGGTTGGTCCTGACCAGCACGGAGCCCGCCACCTCCAGGGTAGCCGCTGGCTTGACGATTCCCGTTCCGATGCCTACTTCGCCGCCGGTCTGGTTCAGCGCAATGAAACCGTTGGAGGTATTGTTGACCGAGTTCAGATAGGTGAATCCGTAGGAGCCGGTATTGCTGTACCCCAGGGCCAGGTAGTGGGTGGACCAAGCCCCGATGGTCATGCGCGGGGACACGCCCTGTCCGTTTTGCTGGAAGAGGCTGGTGGCCGGATCGTATTCCCAACGGGCAGCGACCGGGTTCCCCGCGCAAATTGAGCCCGCCACGTGGAGCTTTCGCGCGGGAGCGTTGGTTCCGATCCCGACGGAACCCGCCGCGTTCAGGTGCGCAAAGGAGTTGGTGGTCCCGGCGTCCCAGGTGTTGTTGCTAGCCAGGTGGGCGACACCCGACAGGTCGCTGATATACCCGGCGTCGTTGACCAGCTCGCTCACGTTGTGGTTGCCCACGTACCCAACAGACCCGGCATCGTTGGCGTAACTGGCATTCTGCGCAGAGTCGGCGGTCCCGGCGGTCCCTGCGTAATCGGCTACGCGAGCCGCCTCGGCGTAGGAGGCGTTGCCAGCGTTCTGCGCCCACGTGGCCGAGGCGGCCTGCTCACAACTGTTGGCTGACTGTGCCGTAGTGGCCTGCTGCGCGTAGTACACACTCGCTCCCGAAACGTCGGTCAGATACCCGGCATCATTGTTCAGCTCGCTGAGATTGCGGCCGCTCAAACTTTGCACGGAACCGGCTTCGTTGGCGTAACCGGCATTCTGCGCCCAGTTGGCCGAGTTGGCTGTTTCGGCGGATTGGGCGTAACCGGTGCTGTCAGCCGAGTTGGCAGACTCGGCCCGGTTTGCATATTCGGCCTGACCGGCAAAGCCGACGGTAAGCCCGGACACCTGGTCTGCCGTTATCGCCGTGTAGTCGTTGACGTAGAGCTTGCCGGTTGCCCCTACCCACAGGTCAACGATACCGCCCGGCGAACCGTCTCCGAACCGGATGCCCCAGCTGGAGTCTTCTCCGGCCGCGAGCATGACGTAGTGATTGGTGTTTGCGGCATCGGCAAAGCCGAGACGGCTATAGCTTCCGTAAGAGAGGACGACGCCGCGCGGCATGAGATTGGTGAATGCTGCCGGGTCCACGGAGGCCGGTTCCATCGGCAAGCCATCCGAGACCCAGCCTGCGCGAACGGTCAGGGTGGAAAGCAGGAATAGACTGGCGATGAGGTGGATCATGGTGCGGGCTTCCGGTGGAGTTGGGCGGCAAAGCCGGGGACGCTGGACGTGATGACCAGACTCGACCCGGCCCCGAACACGAAATCGGCATCGGCCAGCCAGATGACCTGCTGGGCCCCCGTTACCGTGGTGGTGTCCATGGTAACGGCCAGCCCGTTTCCGTAACGCAGGATGGCCAGCGTAGCCGTGCTCGCACCCGGGAAGGCCACCATGACAGCGGTGGGCGTCCAAGCGAAGTTGGCTTGGCTGTTCGTGAACGAAGCGGTGTTCCCGGCAGTGGTCATGCTGACCACGTCGGCGCGGGCCAGCGAAGCGGCAAGGATGAGGCCGAGGAGAAGGTATTTCATGGCGTGATCCGGTTGGTCGCGGGCGGCGCGAGGGTGATGAAGTAGAGCGCGGTGTAGCTCCCCAACGTGGTCAGGTAGCTGTTGGTGGAAAACCAGAGCGTGTTGCTGGCCATCACGGACGGAGCAAAAGCGCTTCCGTGCATCCCGTCGAGGGTGTCGGCCTCGAGCCCGGAGCCAGCGCCATCATTGAACTCGTTCCAGACCTTCTTGAGCTGGCCCCCGGCCTCGATGAAGAGGTTCGTGTCTGCGACATGGAGGGCCACGCTGTCGGCGTGGAGTCGCAGGACCGGGCCGAATGCACCATTCTCGCCCGGTTGGTTGGAGTAGTAGTAGGCATCCAGATAGGGCGGCGTACCCGTGGGCGGCTCCAGCTTCAGCTTCGAGAGCCACTTGACGGTGATGTCGGTGGTGTACTGTCCATTGTTCTCGCGCATGAAGGCTGAGCTGTTCAACCCATCCAGCGTATCGGCATCGAGTCCCGAGCCGTCGCCGTCATTGCCACCGTCCCAGACCTTGCCCTGGTAGCTCTTGGTCCCGGTGTTGATGTCGTAGGTGTAGCGCCACAGGTAGCCGCCGGAAGAGATGTCATAGCCGAGGTTGCCCAAGCCCGGATGGTTGAACCGGAACCCGGAGTAGCTGATGGCGTTGGTGTAGGCACCCCAGGTGACGTACATCCAAACGTTGGACACGGTTAGCGGCCCGTTGATGGTGTCGCCGGTCACATCCACGAACCGCGCGTGCTGGTCATACAACGCCTTCTCCACCCCCTGCAGATGACCGAAGAGCGTGGTCGTAGTGTTGGTGTAGTGCTGGGGCGCGAGGGTCACCGTGATCTCGGTATCCACGGAAGCCCGGCGCGGGTTGGCGATCCACCCGGCATCGGCGGGAGAAGCCAGCCACCCCAACACGATCAAAAGCAATCCGGGCAGCGCCCGCAATAGCGGAACCGTGGGCACAGCGTAGTGAGGCGACGGCAAATCTGAGTCATCGCCGCCCGTGGTGGTGAACCGCTTGAAAGAGATCTGGCGCAAGAATATGTCGGCTCGGGTCATGGATTGGTTTCCTTCGGTGTCGAGGTCCACCCCCATCTCCATGGCCAGCTGGAAGAAGATGATGCTCTCCGCGTGGCGGACACAGGACTGGGGCAGCTTTTCAGGGTCAGGATCGAGGGTGTTGACCGGGTTGGTGCGGATGTTGTCGCGGAACTCGGCCACCGTGTTCGCGGTCAGCTCGGAGAGCCGCCCGGCCTTGTCCGGGTTGGCCGCCAGCCAGGACTGGTACGCCTCGGCCAGATCGGTCGGGAGGTGCGCGGTTACTGAGGATTCATCTAGGGTGACCCATTCCACAGCGCACCTCCCGTCCCGGTGGTTAGCTCGTCGCGATGTTCAGGCGCAGGCCCGCGGCCGGATTCGTGACCTGCACGTCCTCCGACCAATCGAACTTGGCCACCTCGGCCCGCCCGTCCTCGCGGACGTAGGAGCCGGGGACCATGTAGCGGTTCATGAGACGGAACGTCTTCATGAAGCTCGGATCGCGCCGGGTGGGATTCGCCTTGCGGGCGAAGACCAGCACGGAGCTGTCCAGGAGGAAGGTCAGGTTGGCCGGCAGCCCCTCAGCGGCGCTGTCGAAGACCATGTAGGAGGTCCGTACATCCGGCGCGCCCACGAAGAGCTGGCCCGCCGACTGCTCGGTGGGAACCGCCAGTCCGACCCCGGACTTGGCGCCACCCCCGAGCACGAACCGGTTCTTCACCGCCGCCGCGTTCTTGAAGATGCTCCACGCCTGCGCCCCGAACAGGACGCCAACCCCCATCAGGGAGCCGTAGCCACAGGTCCGGATCACGTTCAGGATCGCATCGTCCACGTCGGCCACGGGGTCCGCGCTGGCGTTCCAGGTCTTGTTGGTGCCCGCGCCCATGGAAGCGAGAGCGGCATCAATCACCGTCTTCTCGTGGGCCAGGGCAGCCACCTCGGCCACCGCCACCGCGCCTTCGCGGAGCATGTTCTCCAGGCCGTCACTCTCCAACTGCTCGAGGTTGTCCACCGGATAGTCCAGCGCGTGGGGCTCGCAGTTGTAGGTCTGGTCCTGGGCCTCGAAGCGCAGCTCCGTCGCCCGGCCACCCAGCGTGCGCAGGGTCTGCGGGATACGGAAGCGGTTCTTCTCGGTGTACTTCTTGTAGCGCCCGACGCTGGTAGCGACGGGGACGGTCGGGGCGAGGAAATCGGCGACCGGCATGATGGCATCCTGGGCCGCGCCCTGCGCGAACTCCTTGAGGATGGGATCGGAACTGATGGAAGCGAGACGGCTCATGGTTACTTTCTCCTACCGGCCGCCGTCCCAGCCGGAATCTGTTGGTTGGTTTACTGCTGCGCGATCTTGACCCAGCTGTTGGTTCCGCTGGAGGTGGACAGCCAGACGGCGTTGGTGCCGCCGGCCTTGCCGGACAGAAGCTGGCCCGCCCCGGCGGCGCTGTAGGCGGTCACCGTGGTCGTGCTGTTGGTGTCGGACAGGATGCGACCCCGTTCGCGGGTCGTGGCGTCGGCATCCGCGGCAAAGGAAGCCTTGGCCATGCCCAGCAGGATGAGAAGCAGCGTCACGGTGATGAGGCGGGAGCCCACCGGACGGATCTTCACGGCCTGTCCGTTCGCACCGGTCTCCTCGGCAACGCCAATCAGGCGGTACGTGCCGGGGTTGGCCGGGAGCTTCGTCACCTGGCCGTCCACGGTGCCATTGGGGGTGGCGACAACGATCTGGTCACCCGGAGCGCAGATGCCGCTCAACTTGACGCGGGCGTTCTGGCCGGGTTCCAGCGGGATCAACTTCGCGTGGTCGCCGGAAGGCGTATCCTCTTCGGAAACGAAGGGAACTTCGTCGGTGGCGCTGTTCGGGAGGGCCGCAACGGGGCTACCGCTGCTGTTGGCGATGCCAACCAGCAAGTTGGCGTCGAGGTCTTCACTGGCCGCGAGGCTGATCGGTCCGGGCTGGGTATTGGTCTGGCTCATGGTCGTTTCCTTATTGGGGGGTGAGTTCTTTTTCCGCACGGGCGAAGGCCTGGGCGAAGTTGAGGCGCTCGGCCTTGCAGAGCTCGGCGGCGCGGTTGCGGATCTTGAAGGCCAGCGAGGCGGCGGGAGCCGGGGCGGTGGCAAGCTCGCCCATGGACCGGGGCTGGTCAGCCAGCCGGTTACGCAAAGGGACCCGCGGTGCACTCGGCTGGGGAGGTTCAGCCGGTGCCGACGCGGGGACAGAAGCTCGGATCTGCTCCAGTACCGCGATAGTGCCCTCGCGGTTGGTCAGGAACTGATTCCGCCAGAAGGCTTCGGATTCGGGGGTAACCAGGTCCTTGAAGTCGGCGAGATCGCGATTGGTGAGCTTATCTTCCAGCGCAACGGCGTCGGTGAGGAGCGCGTCGTACTTCTGCTGGAGCCCGGCAATCAGGTTCACCAGGGCGGTGATGAGTTCGATGTCAGTGGCGGTATCGGGCAGGTTCAGCATGGATTTGATCTGCTGAAGGTCGAGGCCAGCAACAGGGGGCGCGGCTTCGACGGGCGGTGCTTCGGTCTGAACGGGCTGTTCCATCTTCATTCTCCTGGTTGTTCCCGCTGCCGCCCGTCCGGGGCTTCGGGAAAAGAAAAAAGGCCAGACGAGGGGACGGCCCCGTCCGGCCTTTTTTCCTCAGGACTCCTGTCCTGATGTTGGGTAGAACATAACTGAACGATAGTTCAGTGTCAAGAGAGTGGGCGAAGAAATGTTTGCGTGGGGTGCGGGGGTTCCAAGGAGTGGAAAAGGAGGGTGAGGACGGGTCCAACGGGTGGAAAACGGTGTTTACGAGAAGGGCTGACTCAATCTATCCACCCTTCCGGCAACTTGCTGCCCTTGATGCAGATACACCTGTCGCAAAAATATACCGCGTACATTCGCCCCGCCAGCCGTTTAACCCTTTGTGAACGAGCTGATGTTATGTAGCAACAAAAAGGTAGGTGAAGCATGAAACGTGGATTGATTATAGCGTTGGTGGCCGCTGCGATGGCGTATGGCTTGAACGTACGCGCTGAAGAGACCAATACGGAATCTGACGTGGCGATCATGTGTCCGAAATGCGAGACAGTTTGGGTCAAAACTCCCCGACAGGTTGGCAAAGCAGTAACGTATGTCTCGACCAAGAAGATGAAATGCGATGACTGCAAGAACGCGGTAGCGAGCTTTATGACGTCAGGCAAGCTCGAACACACCTGCAAGACCTGCGGTGACATGGTGATGTGCAAAATGCACGCCGAACCGACCAGTGGTCCGGCCCCGTCTGACTCGAAATTCGTCCCGGGTTCCGGGCACCAGAAGCAGTAGATAATTCCACCCTCGGGCGTGAGCGATAGCGCCACGCCCGGGGAGTTTGTTTCGGCAAACGTCCAATCATGTCCGCATCTCAACAGGAGACAGCAATGTCACTCACTTTTCGCATATCGGCTGCTGCAACAGCCCTGGGCTTGCTGCTCATTGCGGGCTGCAACGGTGGCGACGGCAGTAGCCCGTCGGGAACCTCAACCGTCCAAGGCAATGTCTCGTCCTTTTCAATCGGTAGTGTTTCCTTCGTTCCGTCTGGGAAACCCGGTTTCTTGGCGGCCATCTTGGACCTACTCGTCCCACGGGCAGAAGCTGCGGTAGGCGGAGTTGGTGTAGAGATGATGGGAACCGATCTTTCCACTACAACGGATAACAACGGCTATTTCATCATGTCTGGCGCTCCTTCGGGCGATCACCAGATGCGATTCATGTACAACGGGGAAACGTCCACGGTTGATATCAATGTGCCTGAGGACGGTACCGTGACCATGGGGGACATACGCTGCGTGGGACGGCAGACCGCTTCCGTCGGTCACATGAATGTCCAAATGAACTCCAATATGGGATCAGGCAGTTCGCAAGGATCTGGTGGCATGGGCATGAACGGGAACTAGCCCAACATCAGGGTAAATGGAGGATTTATGATGTCGGTTGCAATGGTTGTTGTTATGGGAGTGGTCATGCTGTGGGGCGGCGGAATGATGATGCATGGTCAAAAGCACGAGGGATCGCAGCCTCACCTGGAATCGGCGGCGGATACGAATGTTACATCATCCGTTCACGCAGACATGGTGAAGGCCCCCTAGACCCATCTTCTACAGTTTGAAAAGTCGGACCATTGATAGTCAACGGGTTGCATAAGCGGCCAAAGCTGTTGCCAGCACACTTGGCGGGGGATCAGAGTTGGCGTAGCGTGGGCGGAACGGCGACGGC
>Ga0209573_1002923_pt1 | contig 20214 bp, 19 predicted proteins | sample TNRBio252014_DNA_FD_185870 | JGI IMG/M metagenome (GOLD analysis project Ga0209573, IMG submission 185870) | Wastewater treatment Type I Accumulibacter community from EBPR Bioreactor in Madison, WI, USA - TNR Reactor_6/25/2014_ DNA (SPAdes)... | ecosystem: Engineered > Bioreactor > EBPR >...
AGAAAAGATATATTTCAGGATGAATTTTGCATTTGACGGTTGTCAAAGGAAACGACAACGTAGAGGAGCGATGCAGCCCGAAGCGGACGCATGGCTGCAAGGTGTCGGCCGGGAGTAGAATGGCTGCACCAAGAGGATACAACAGGCCGACGATTGCCCGGACATTGGCGCCGAGCCATCTCGGTCAGTCAAAAATTTCACATGTCCAGTAGGGAGTGACTGACGTGAATTTCAGCAGAAGAACTATTCTTGCCCTTACAGCTACCGCCGCCGCCATGTTCGCCATGCCGGTTATGGCGCAGGACAAGGGCCTCATCGGCATCGCCATGCCGACCAAGTCCTCGCTGCGCTGGATTTCGGACGGCGACTCGCTGAAGTCGGCGCTTGAAGCCAAGGGTTACACCGTCGACCTGCAATATGCAGAAGACGACATCCCCAACCAGCTCGCCCAGATCGAAAATATGGTGACGAAAGACGCCAAGGCGCTGATCATCGCCTCGATTGACGGCACGACGCTATCGTCGGTTCTGCAACAGGCGGCCGACAAGAACGTCAAGGTGTTCGCCTATGACCGCCTGATCAAGGGCAGCCCGAATGTCGACTTCTACACCACGTTCGACAATTTCAAGGTTGGGGTGCTGCAGGCTGACTCGATTCTTCAGGGCCTCGGCTATCCCGAAAAACAGGGCCCGTTCAATATCGAGCTATTCGGCGGCTCGCCAGACGACAACAACGCCTTCTTCTTCTACGACGGAGCCATGTCGGTTCTGCAGCCGCTGATTGACAAGGGCGTGCTGGTCGTCAAGTCGGGCCAGACGGGCATGGAAAAGGTTGGCACGTTGCGTTGGGACGCTGCTGTCGCCCAGGCGCGCATGGACAACATCTTGTCGGCCAACTATTCGGACGGCAGTAGGGTCGACGCGGTTCTGGCGCCTTATGACGGTCTGTCGCGCGGCATCATCTCGTCGCTGCGCGGCGTCGGTTACGGCTCGGCTGAGCAGCCCTGGCCGATTATCTCGGGTCAGGATGCCGAAGTTCCTTCTGTGAAGGCGATTATCGCGGGCGAGCAGTATTCGACAGTGTTCAAGGATACACGCGAGCTGGCCAAGGCGACAGGCGATCTGGTCGATACCGTCCTGTCGGGCGGCGCGCCAAGCGGCCTCGATGAAAAGACCTACAACAATGGTGTGAAGGTTGTTCCGTCAATCCTGCTGGTGCCAGTCTCGGTCGACAAGTCCAACTACGAGAAGATCCTTGTGACGGACTCCGGCTACATCAAGGCTGACGATCTGAAATAGTCCCGGCCCCTGGTTTCCCGCCCGTCGGGAAGCATGACCTTTGAACAAGGGGCGTTGCTGTCGATCAGCCGCGCCCCTTGAAGTTTTCGGGCCAGCCGTCACGCTGAGGCCGTTGGCGAGATTCGGGGAGGCGATCGTGAGCGACGACATCATCCTGGAAATGCGCGACATCACCAAGACGTTTCCGGGTGTGAAGGCCCTGGAGGACGTCAATCTGAAGGTGCGGCGCGGCGACATCCACGCTATCTGCGGCGAAAACGGCGCCGGCAAATCAACGCTGATGAAAGTGCTGTCGGGCGTCTATCCCCATGGCAGCTATAGCGGCCAGATCTTCTATGAAGGTAAGGAATGCAAGTTCTCCAGCATTGAGGACAGTGAACACGAACGTATTGTGATCATCCATCAGGAACTGGCCTTGGTGCCAATGCTGTCCATTGCCGAGAACATGTTTCTCGGCAACGAGCAGGCGACCGGCGGCGTCATCAACTGGGACCTGACAAGGCGTCGCAGCGCAGAGCTTCTCAACAAAGTTGGCCTGCGTGAAGATCCCGATACGCTGATCACCAATATCGGCACAGGCAAGCAGCAGCTTGTCGAGATCGCCAAGGCGCTGGCCAAGGATGTGAAGCTTCTGATCCTTGACGAACCGACCGCGTCATTGTCGGAAAAGGACAGTCAGGCGCTGCTCGACCTGTTGCTTGAGTTCAAGGCGCAGGGTCTGACATCGATCATGATCTCGCACAAGCTGAACGAGATCAAACGCGTTGCCGACCAGATAACCATTATCCGCGACGGGAAGTCGATCGAGACGATGGACAAGGCCGACATCACGGAAGACCGGATCGTGACTTCGATGGTCGGACGGGCTCTGGAAAACCGCTATCCGTCGCGCACGCCCAAGATCGGCGAGACGATTTTTGAGGTGAAGAACTGGTCAGTCTATCACCCGCTGCATCCCGAACGGCAGATCATCAAGAATGTGAACATCCACGTCAAAAAGGGCGAGGTTGTTGGCATTGCGGGCCTCATGGGCGCAGGGCGAACCGAACTCGCCATGAGCATTTTTGGAAAGACCTACGGCACAAAGATCACTGGCGATGTGTTGATACATGGCAAAAAGGCCGACACCTCGACGGTCAACCGGGCGGTCGCCGCTGGCCTTGCCTATGCCACCGAGGACCGCAAGGTCTATGGTCTCAATCTGATCGACCACATCAAGCACAATGTCACAATCGCCAACCTGCCGGGCGTATCCACCTCTGGCGTTATCGATGATATGCGTGAATTGAAGGTCGCCAACGAGTATCGCGGCAAGACCAATATACGCTCATCAAGCGTCTATCAGATCACGGGTAACCTGTCGGGCGGCAATCAGCAGAAGGTCGTGCTGTCGAAATGGCTGTTCTCAAATCCGGACGTTCTGATCCTGGATGAGCCGACGCGTGGTATCGACGTTGGCGCGAAATATGAAATCTACACGATCATCAACCAACTGGCGGGCGAAGGCAAAGGCATCCTCGTCATCTCATCGGAGATGCCGGAACTGATCGGCATTTGCGACCGGATTTACGTTTTGTACGAGGGGCGCATCGTTGGCGAAATTGCCGGAAGCGAGGCGACGCAGGAAAAAATCATGCGCGCCATCGTTCGGGGCGAAGGGCGCGAGGAACAGCTGGAAAGGGCAGCGTCATGAGCACTGAAACCGCAGGACCAGTCGTGAGCAGCGCGAAAAGCTCGATGCAGGACGCCATCAAGGCGAATCTGCGGGACTACGGTCTGGTCATCGCGCTAATCGCGATCATGTTGTTCTTCCAGTTCACCACTAACGGCGTTCTTTTCCGCCCGGTGAACCTCACAAACATCGTTCTGCAGAACTCCTACATCATTGTGATGGCGCTCGGCATGCTGCTGATTATCGTGGCCGGACATATCGACCTTTCGGTCGGGTCGGTCTCTGGCTTTATAGGCGGGCTAGCAGCCATCTTGATGGTCGACTACGGAATGAACCCGTTTCTTGCAGGCCTTCTTTGTATTCTGCTTGGCGCGGCGATCGGCGGCGTTCAGGGGTATTTTGTCGCCTATGCGAAAATCCCGTCTTTCATCGTGACTTTGGCAGGCATGCTGGTCTTCAAAGGGCTGCTCCTATGGCTGCTTGGCGGGCGATCGGTTGGTCCGTTCCCAACCGAATTCCAGGCTCTGTCGGCGGGCTTCATTCCCGATTTCATCGGACCCTGGACCTTGGTCGCCCCGACTGTGGATGCAGCTGGAAAGGTGCTTCCGAATACGGGCGTTGTGCTACATGCGACGACAATTGTCATTGGATTGATCGCAGTCGCGGGTTGGCTTTGGACGGCGCTGAAAAGCCGGGCCAATCGTGAGAGTCATGGCTACGAGGCCGAACCCTTCGGCTTCTTCGTTGTGAAAAACCTGGTGCTGGCAGGCATTATCCTGTTCCTGACGTACAAGTTCGCATCCTATAAGGGGCTGCCCAACGTGCTGATCGTCATGGGCATCCTGATCGCCGGTTTTGTGTTTCTGACCAAGCGCATGACTTTCGGTCGCCGCATTTTTGCGATGGGCGGCAATATCAAGGCTGCGGCGCTATCCGGAATCAACACCGAACGGCTGACCTTTTATGTCTTTGCCATCATGGGCGCCTTGGCGGCGCTGGCGGGCCTGATCTACGCAGCGCGTCTCAACCAGGCGACACCGAAGGCTGGCGCCGGTCTCGAACTGGACGTTATCGCGGCTGTTTTCGTCGGTGGCGCTTCTGCTCTGGGAGGTGTTGGCGAGGTTGCCGGCGCCGTTATCGGCGCGTTCATCATGGGTGTGATGAACAACGGTATGGGCGTCATGGGCATCAACATCGACATGCAGCAGTTGGTGAAGGGACTCGTGCTCCTCGGCGCCGTGTGGTTCGACCTATACAACAAGAAGAAGGCCTGAAGCAGAGCCGCGCCGGGCGCGGCCGGCCAAGGCTGCAACACACAAACAGAACGTGAGCGCTCCGGTGGCTTCCGGCGCGAGAGGATGAGTTGCGCCCGATAGGCGGCTGGAACATGGCAATGCTCATTTCCCAGATCATCGATGGCGATACGCTGCTGGTCGCGGTGCGGTTCGGGGGAAGGGCGCGCATCCTGAATGCCCGGCGCTCGGTCTATTCGCTGGCGCTGGAGGCCGCGCGCTCTGGCGTCAAGCTGGCTGAACTGGTCGAACAGATCGGGCTTGGCCGCGCCGTTGACCTCGAAGCCGCCTCGCGCGACGGCCGCCTGTCACTACCGATCAGCCACCCTGACCCTGCGCATCTTCACCTGACGGGAACTGCATTGCCGCCTGTTTCCGCCAAGCGGGACACCGCCGGGCCGCCGCCCGACTGGATCTACAAGGGCAATGGTTCGATTGCCGTCGCGCCGGGCGCGCCGCTAATTGCCTCGCAGATGACTGGAGGCGTGGCGGAAGCCCCCGCGCTCGCCAGCATCTATGTAGTCGGCGACGATGGCCTGCCGTTTCGCGTCGGCTTCTCGGTTGCCAATATGGTGGCGGAACGCGCCGGGGCGACCGAATGGACCGGTCTGAACCTGCACCCGCGGCCGCGCAGCATCTCTTTTGGACCGGAAATTCTGGTTGGCGATTTGCCGAGCGAAGTAGCGGGCACTGCGCGAGCGCAGCTCGCAAGCGCGACGCTATACGAAAGAACATTTACGGCGGGCGAGGCGCGGTTGCCGGCTGCGCTGGACGATCTGGAGCGGCATCATTTCAGCTACGAATTGTTTCGCCGGCCAGGCGACGTGCATATCCACCTGATCGAACTGGCGACATCGCCTGCGCGCGGCGAATTCGATGTAGACGGGTTTGAACTGGAAGTTCCCGGCTTTGGCCTGCCATTGTTCAATCCCTGGCGCGCCTACATAGAGCAGCCGGTGGAGGTCCGGGCGCTTTAGCGCGGCGATTGGAAGCATGGCATTGGCGCCAGTAATCTGGTAGGACCAGATCAAGCTTAACCTGGCAAACGGGGAGTTGGCCATGACAGTCCAGACCGGGTTCGCAAGTGCTGTGCCGTTCGATCAGGCGAAAGCCGACAGGCTGATGGATGCTGCAGGGATCGACGTGCTGATGGCGACGTCGAAACACAATGTGCAATATCTGCTTGGCGGCTACCGCTTCATCTTTTTTGTCGCCATGGATGCGATCGGCCACAGCCGATACCTGCCGGTGCTGATCTACGAAAAGGGCAAACCTGACCATGCCGGCTATGTCGCCAACCGCATGGAAGGCAGTGAGCACGCCAACAATCCGTTCTGGACGCCCAACTTCTATCCGGCCTGCTGGGGGTCGACCGACGCCGCCAAACTTGCGGTTGAGCATGTCAAAAAGATTGGCAAGGACAAGGCCCGCATCGGCATTGAACCAGGTTTCCTGCCGCTCGACGCCTATCGCATCCTGGCGGAGGGACTTCCCGACGCAACATTGGTGGACGCTACCGGCGTGCTCGAGCGGCTGCGGGCGGTCAAGTCGCCGGCCGAACTCGCCAGGTTGAAAAAGGCGTCAGAGCAGATCACCGACGCCATGCTTGCAGTGTTCCGCACTGCACCCGAAGGCGCCAGCAAGGCGGAGATCGTGGAACAGCTACGGCGCGAGGAAACGGATCGCGGCGCGCATTTTGAATATTGCCTGATCACCATCGGATCGAGCCATAACCGCGCGGTCTCGCCACAGCGCTGGGGCAGGGGCGAGATACTGTCGCTGGATTCGGGCGGTAACTATGATGGTTATATAGGCGACCTTTGCCGCATGGGTATTCGCGGCCGACCCGATGCAGAACTGGTCGATCTTCTGGCCGAGATTGACGCCGTTCAGCACGCAGCCTTTGCCAAATGCAGGCCCGGCGCACTGGGCGGCGACATGATCGCAGCGGCGCAAGCGGCGCTCAAGGCGTCAAAGGTTGCGCCGTTCACCGACTTCTTCGCCCACGGCATGGGCGTCATCACGCATGAGGTTCCCTTCCTGATGACGAACCACCCGGTTACCTATGAAGGGGTCGACGCTGGCGAGCCGCTGGAGGCGGGCATGGTGATTTCGGTCGAGACGACGATGCTTCACCCGTCGCGCGGTTTCATCAAGCTGGAGGATACGGTTGCGATCACCGATAGCGGCTATGAGATGTTTGGCGATCGCGCGCGCGGCTGGAACGAGGCCGGGTAGGGTGGCGGTCGATTGCTAACTCCCAGCCTTCACAATCCTGAAATCCGGAAGCTCCCGCAGGGCAAGTTCCGGTCCGACCGGGGAATAGACGACAAACAGCTGCATCGGCTGGTCGCCAGTGTTCAGCGTCGAGTGGAAACGGCTGTCGGGCACAAACACGGTACAGCCGGGACCGACCTTCTGCGTGACCGGATTGCCGGCGTCGTCCTCAACCATCTGCTCGCCATTGCCGGAAATGACAAAGATGATTTCTTCCGAACCCGGATGGTTGTGGCGCGCATGGCCCTGACCGGGCGGAAGATCAACGACGCCGGCTGAAAACTGCTTTGCGCCGTTCACTTCAGGCGCACAGGTCAGCGACAGCCTGCCCCAGTTGAAGCCGAATGCGTCGACATCGCTGGGATAAACAAAATAGTTGTCATCGGACATCGCGCTCTCCTCAGAAACTGATTGATTTGAATTTGCGGGTCTGTTCGGCCAGCGCGCCTTCAACCGGCAGCCGCTCCATCGAGCTTGCGCCGTAAAAGCCGTGGCAGTGCGCCGCCTTCTTTAAAATAAAATCTGCGTCATCCGGCATGGCGATTGGCCCGCCATGACATAGCACGATGACATCGTCGCGGACCGATTTGGCTGCATCTGCGATAGCGTCTATTTCATTGACACAGCTTTCAAGCGTCTTGGCGCTGGTCGCGCCAATCGAGCCGCCGGTGGTGACGCCCATATGAGCGACGATGATGTCGGCTCCGGCTTTCGTCATCGCCTTTGCTTCATCCGGATTGAACACATAGGGCGTGGTCAAGAGGTCGAGATCATGCGCCTCTGCAATCATGTCGACCTCAAGGCCGAAACCCATTCCGGTTTCCTCGAACGACGTGCGCATAACGCCGTCAAACAGACCGACGGTCGGAAAATTCTGAACGCCCGAAAAGCCCATTTCCTTCAACTCGACCAGAAAACGCCGCATCAGGATGAATGGATCGGTGCCGTTAACGCCAGCAAGCACCGGCGTGTGCTTGACAACCGGCAGCACCTCGACGGCCATCTCCTTGACGATCTCGTTGGCGTTGCCGTAGGCCAGCAGCCCGGCGGCCGAACCGCGGCCGGCCATGCGGTAGCGACCGGAATTGTAGATGATGATCAGGTCAATGCCGCCGGCTTCCTCACCTTTGGCGGACAAGCCTGTTCCAGCCCCGCCGCCAACGATAGGCGTTCGCTCAGCGACCATGTTGCGGAATTTTTCGAGGATTTTTTTGCGCGGTATTGCTGGCATCAGAAGGTGCTCGCTTCGATTGATATGATTATGCGCATCAGGCCGTGATCTCCTTGAATGCCCGGACTGCGGCGCTGGCGAATTCGGGATCGTTAATGTGCAGTGGCAGACGCATCACACGGTGCTTGTCTGTCTGGCGTATGGTTTCTTCAAGCGCCTGAAACAGCGCCGCGTCAGCGTCCGGGTCCCAGAATGGCCCGCCTTCGATGTCGATGGCTGAAACGCCATTTTCTGGGATAAGGAAGCGCACCTCGCCCGTACTGGCGTTCAGCTTTTCACCAATCCAGCGGCCGATGGCAGCGCATTCTTCGGCTGTTGTGCGCATCAGCGTAACATTTGGATTGTGCTCGTAGAACAATCGCCCCTTGTATTTCCCGGGGATCGTCGACGGCGCCCAGAAGTTGACCATGTCAAGCGCGCCTGCGGAGCCGACATAGGGCAACCCGGTCCGGGCGACCGCACCTAATCTGTCTTCGGTGGCGGGTAAAACGCCGCCAAACAAATAGTCGCAGATTTCAGTCGTGGTCATGTCGATGACGCCGGCTAGCAGGCCGCTATCGGCTAATTTTTCCATGGAGCGTCCGCCAGCGCCCGTGGCGTGAAAGACCATGCAGTCATAGTTGCTGCGCAATTGCTCGCTGATAGCCATGACGCAGGGCGTTGTGACGCCGAACATTGTCAGGCCAAGAGATGGCTTTCCTTCTGCGACAACTGCCGGGTTCTTCGTCATGCCGGCGATTGCCTGCGCGGCGTTAGACAAAACAACACGGCTGACGCGATTCAATCCGGCAAAGTCAGTGATCGATGGCGCCATGATGATGTCTGATACGTCGACATATGGCCCGACATCGCCGGAGGCGAGCGTCGAGACCATGATCTTCGGCAGGCCGAGCGGCAGCGCGCGCATGCCGCGCGTAATGATCGACGTACCGCCGCCGCCGCCAATGCCGATAATTGCGCCAATATCATCCCGGCTAGTCAGGAAACGCTCGAAAGCGGCTCCCATGCTGGCGACCGCCTGGCCGCGGTCATCGCCGTCCAGCACAGCGCTTGCGCCGCCTGGATGAAATCCGGCCACTTTGGTCGCGGAAATATCGACCTGCGTCATCGGATTGCGCGTGCCGACATCGACGCGCATAACAGGAAGGCCGGTTTGCCTGATCGCATCCGCGAGAAAGGCCAACTCTTCACCCTTGGTGTCCGCTGTGGCGACGACAAAGACAGGTTTCATGACCGGGTCCGCAATCACGCCGAAACTGTGACGGACCGGCAGGGCGCTCAACCCCTTGCTGCCCGACTGTTTTGGTCTACTCTGATCTATCAAGACGCCAAACGTCACTCATAGTCAATTCTGGTTAGACCAGATTGGGACAAGTCGGCGTGATTTGGTCAATATTGCTTGACGACCTGTCCTTTTTGGTACTACCAGATTGATCTACGATGCGATGGCGACACTGAAAGGTGTTGTGGTGGCCGGGGAGGGCTGCGCCAAAGATTGAAAGCAGATGTCACCACGGCATTTGGCCCGTTCGGGAGCGGGCCGCATCAGGGATAGAGGCGCACAGGGAGGAACCAATATGCGCAACAAACTGACCGGCCTCGTTGCCGGGTTTGCACTGTCACTTGCTTATTCAACATCCGCCTTCGCGCAGGAGCTGACAATATTCTGGGCGGAATGGGATCCAGCAAACTATCTTCAAGAACTGGTCAACGAATATGAGGCGGAGACCGGCGTAAAGGTAACTGTCGAGACGACGCCCTGGTCAGATTTCCAGACCAAGGCCTTCACCGAATTTAACGCCAAGGGTTCGGCCTATGACCTGATCGTTGGCGACTCGCAGTGGTTGGGCGCCGCTTCTGAAGCAGGCCATTACGTAGATCTGACCCAGTTCGTGCAGGACAACAAGGTGCTGGAATCGATGGCTCCGGCCACCGTCAAATTCTACTCCGAATATCCCGGCAATAGCGGCAAATACTGGTCGATCCCGGCCGAAGGTGACGCTGTCGGCTGGTCCTATCGCAAGGACTGGTTTGAAGACCCCAAAGAGATGGAAGCCTTCAAGGCGAAATATGGCTACGATCTCGCACCGCCGAAGACCTGGAAAGAACTACGCGACATTTCCGAGTTTTTCCATCGCCCGGACGACAAGCGTTATGGCGTCGCGATCTACACTGACAATTCTTATGACGCGATGGCCATGGGGTTTGAGAACGCCCTGTTCTCGTTCGGCGGCGACCTGGGCAATATGGAGACCTACGAGGTCGAGGGTTACATAAACTCCGACAAGGCCGTAGCTGCGCTCGACGCCTACAAGGAACTCTACAAGTTTACGCCTCCGGGCTGGGCCAAGACCTTCTTTGTCGAAAACAACCAGGCGATCACCGAAAATCTTGCCGCCATGAGCATGAACTATTTCGCCTTCTTCCCCGCGCTGGTGAATGAGGCGACCAACCCCAACGCAAAGTCGACCGGCTTTTTCGCCAATCCGGCTGGCCCTGGTGGGGACCAGTATGCTGCGTTGGGCGGGCAGGGCATTTCGATCGTCAACTATTCCAACAACAAGGAAGAGGCGTTCAAATTCCTGCAATGGTTCATCAAGGATGAGACCCAGAAGAAATGGGCTGAACTCGGCGGCTACACCTGCAACAAGGCTGTGCTTGAATCAGCCGAGTTCCAGAACGCGACGCCTTATAACAAGGCGTTCTACGACACGATGTTCAAGGTCAAGGATTTCTGGGCAGTGCCGGAATACGCCGAACTTCTAACCGCGCTCAATCAACGCGTCTATCCGGCTGTTGTCGGTGGCGAAGGCACCTCGAAAGAGACGCTCGACGCGCTGGCCGCAGACTGGACCGCCACCTTCAAGAAGTATGGCCGTCTAAAATAACGGCTGCAGTCGCGGAGGGGGCGTTGTTCACGTCCCCTCCCATTTCCTGACGCGTGAGAAGGACGCATCGATTTGGCGACGGATGTAATCTCCAGACTCGATCCGGCGTCGCGCGCCGCATCGCAAGGGATGAGCGATCTTGCGATCCGCAATCTCTTCATTATTCCGACGATCATTTTCCTGATCGTCTTCAACGTATTCCCGCTGATCTATTCGCTGGGCTATTCTTTTACCGATTTCCGCGCATCGACCAATGCGCCGGCCAATTTTGTCGGTCTTCAAAATTATCGCGAGTTGCTCAATGATCCGTTCGTGTGGAACAATTTCGCGATCACCGCAAAATACGTGATTGTGTCGGTGACTGGTCAGGTGCTTGTTGGCTTCGGCGTGGCGATGCTGCTCAACCGCGACATCCCGTTCAAGGGTCTGCTGACAACGCTGCTTCTGCTGCCCATGATGTTGTCCATGGCGGTCGTCGGCCTGTTCTGGAAGCTGCTCTATGACCCGTCCTTCGGCATTATCAACTATGCGCTTGGCCTGGGTACGTTCGAGTGGCTCGCAAATCCGAACATGGCGCTTTATGCGGTTGCGCTCACCGACATCTGGATGTGGTCGCCCTTTGTAATGCTGTTGTCGCTGGCCGGTCTGTCGGCCGTGCCCAAACATCTTTACGAGGCGGCGGCAATTGATCGCGCCGGGCCGTTTTACACCTTCTTTCGCATCACGTTGCCGCTCGTCGCGCCGATATTGATGATCGCTATCATCTTTCGCACCATGGAGGCGTTCAAGACTTTCGACCTTGCCTATGTCTTGACCAGCCAGCCGACGACTGAGGTCATTTCGATCCGGCTATACAAGATGGCGTTCCAGGAGTGGCAGACCGGACGATCCTGCGCGCTGGCCTATATCGTGCTGATCATGGTGCTGGCCATCACCAACATCTACGTGAAGTACTTGAACAAGGTGAAGGAGCGTTAGGCATGGCTGCTGTCACCACCACCTCAGAGCGCTCGCTCAACCGGCTGGCAATTGCTGCCGTGTTGATTGTCACGCTCATTTTTCTCGCCCCGATCTACTGGATCGCCTCGACCGCATTCAAACCGCGCAATCTCGCCACCACGGCCCCGCCGACCATCGTGTTCACGCCGGAGATTTCGCCCTTTGTGAAGCTCTTTACGCGCCGCTCCCAGTTGCGGCAGCAGCCAACTCCCGAAGAATATGCTGCGGCCCCGTGGTGGGAGCGCATGGTTTTCGACGGCGGCGAAAAGGTTGTGCGTTCGGGCAAGGGCGAAGTCCAGTTGTCGGGTTACCCCAACCGGTTCATGAACTCGCTCATCGTGGCGGTCGTCTCGACAGTGCTGGCCGTCGGAATGGGCACGCTCACCGCCTACGGGTTCTCGCGCTTCAAGGTCAAGGGGGAGGGGGACTTGCTCTTCTTCATTCTCTCGACGCGCATGCTGCCGCCGGTGGTGGTCGCGATCCCGATGTTCCTGATGTACCGCATGGTCGGGCTTAATGACACGCATATAGGGCTGATCATTCTCTACACAGCCTTCAACCTGTCCTTCTCCGTTTGGCTCATGAAGGGCTTCATGGACGAAATCCCTAAGGAATATGAGGAGGCAGCGCTGGTCGACGGCTATACGCGCATGCAGGCCTTCTTCAAAGTCGTGTTGCCGGAGGCGGCAACCGGCATCGCAGCCACAGCAGTCTTCTGTTTCATCACCGCGTGGAACGAATATGCGTTTGCGCTGATCATGACCAATCGCCGCGCCCAGACCGCTCCGCCCTTCATTCCAAGCCAGGTCGGCTCCGGCCTGCCCGACTGGACGGTGATCGCGGCTGGCACATTTTTGTTCCTGCTGCCGGTGGCGATCTTCACATTCCTGCTCAGGAACCATTTGCTGCGCGGCATGAGTTTCGGAGCGATCCGCAAATGATCAGCTCCGAAAAACTCCAGCGCATCGCCGAAATCGTCATGGTGCTGGGCATCGTCTTCCTGTGCCAGCCATGGAATTTGTTCCTGCACCGCTATGGCCTGACGGTGATCATTGTGGGGCTGATCACCTTCATGTTGACCAATTGGTTCGGCGGCGAAAAGACCGCAGTGGTTCCTGACGATGATGCGTCCACCAAGGAAGAGCTCCAGCCATGACGTCGATCGAGCTAAGCGGCGTCCAGAAATATTTTGGCGCGGTTCAGGTCATCAAGGACATGAACCTCAAGATCGACAATGGCGAGTTCATCGTGCTGCTTGGCCAGTCAGGCTGCGGCAAGACAACCACGCTGCGGGCCATTGGCGGCCTTGAAACCATCGACGAAGGCGACATCCTGATTGATGGCGAGCCGGTCCAGCATCTCAAGGCGGCGGACCGCGATATCGCTATGGTTTTCCAGTCCTTCTCGCTTTATCCGCACATGACGGTGTTTGAGAATGTCGCCTTTCCATTGCGCGCCACTCGCACGCCACGGCCTGAGATCGACAGCCGAGTGCGCGAGGTCGCGCGTATTCTTCAGATCAACCACCTGCTTGACAAAAGACCGTCCGCTCTTTCGGGCGGCGACATGCAGCGCGTTGCTATCGGACGGGCGCTGGTGCGCAAGCCCAAGGCGATGCTGATGGACGAGCCGATTGGCGCGCTGGACGCCAAGCTGCGTGAAGAAATGCGGGCCGAAATCAAGCGCCTGCATCTCAAGCAGGGCTCGACCACGATCTATGTCACGCATGACCAGATCGAGGCGATGAGCCTGGCCGACCGCATCGTCATCATGCATGAAGGCAAGCTGCAACAGGTGGGTTCGCCCACTGACGTCTACGCGCATCCGTCGAATCTTTTCGTGGCGCAGTTTGTCGGCAGTCCGGTCATGAATATTGCCGATGCTGAAATCAGGCAGGTGAAAGGCGGTGCTTCGGTCGCTCTTGGCGGGGAGGATTTCGATTTTCCGGACAAGCTGATCAGGCAACTCGACGGGGCGGGAGCCGGCAAAAGCCTGACGATTGCGCTCGGCGTGCGGCCCGAAGCGGTGCTCGTCGCGCACGAGCAATTGTCCGGATACCTGCCTGCGGAAGCCCACCTCATCGAGCCGCTCGGCTCCTATGATATTGTCGACCTGAATGTTGGCAGCCAGTTGCTGCGGGCGCGCACCCGCTCCGGGTTTGTCAGCAGACCAGGCGACAAGCTCTGGGCCAGGATCGATCCGGCGCAGGCGCATTTCTTCGACAAGGCCAGCGGCCGCAGCCTGGGGGTGCGGCTCTGATGGCCCATATCCAACTGAAAAATATCACCAAGACTTTTGGCCGCCACACGGCTCTCAAGGACCTCAATCTTGACATTGAGGACGGACAGTTTTTTGTGCTTTTGGGGGAGACAGGCGCAGGCAAAACGACGACGTTGCGGTTGATCGCCGGCCTCGAAAGACCGACTTCCGGACAGATATTTATCGACGGCGTCGACGTTGCGGACTGGGGTACGGCGGAACGGGATGTCGCTCTCGTTTTGCAGCAATATTCGCTCTATCCGCGCTACACTGTGAAAGAAAACCTGGAGTTCCCGCTCAAATCCAAACTGCGGCGCGTGCCTGACGGCGAGATCAAGGAGCGCGTCGCCAAGGCGGCCAAGACGCTGCGGATTGAGCATCTGCTGGAGCGTAAGACCGACCGCCTGTCGGGCGGCGAGATGCAGCGTGTGTCGATTGGCCGGGCGATTGTGCGCAAGCCGCGGGTCTTTCTTATGGACGAACCGCTCTCGGCGCTCGACGCAAAGCTGCGGGAGTCCCTGCGCACCGAACTGAAGGATCTGCAGCGGCGCCTAGGCGCAACGTTTTTGTTTGTCACGCATGACCAGATCGAGGCTATGTCGATGGGCGACATGGTGGGCGTTCTCAATCACGGACGGCTGGTCCAGACCGGTTCGCCAAAAGACATTTACGACAATCCGCGCGACACATTTGTCGCCAGCTTTGTCGGCTCGCCGCCGATGAACCTGATTCAAGGAAAACTGTCAAAAGGCAGGGCGGTGTTTGCGGCCAAGGTCTTCGAGTTGCCATATGACGGAGCCGCAAAAGCGGGCGTCACAACGGATGATCGGCCGCTGACATTCGGCATCCGCCCCGAAGACGTCGCACTGGAGGCTGACGGACCGGTCGAGGCCAGGGTGCATGACGTGGAAAACCATGGCGTCGAAAAGATCGTGACGCTGAAGGTTGGCGACGCCACGCTGCGGGCGACTGCGCCAGCGCGCATGCCATTGGAGATTGATCAGGATGTCCGTTTCGGCTGGAACCCTCAGAAGGTTGCGCTGTTTGATCGGGCAACCGGGGTCAGCCTGCGTCACGCTGTCTAATCACCTATTTCGGTTTGGCCGAGCGGCAGAGATGGCGCTCGGTTGCCGTTGATTGCCGCTCGATAGCCGTCGCTACGAGATGCGGCAGCTTGTGTTGTTTGCCCATTGCGGTGATCGTCCGGTTTTTGATGTCTCCTTTCAATACAAGCGCTCCGTTATAAGAGGCATTCGCTTGCTCGACCTTGTTGCGGTCTGCCGGAGACAGGCGGTCAAGTGCGAGATAGATGCCTTGCCGCACGATAAGGGCCCGGACATCAAGCACATTGGTCGACGGGCAGGGGGCTGCAAAACAGCGTAGGCCGTTGTCGCAAGCGACGTAGGAGCTTGCCGAGGCGGGAGCGGCTCCTGCGGCAATTGCCAAGACGAGAAAGATCAGGCAGCGCATGGCGCGACTGTGCCGCTGTGGCGCGGCCAAAACATGGCGGTCACGCGATCTGCGGGCGCAGTTTGTCGACTACCTCGGGATTGCGCAGGTTGACCGGCCAGGCGCCACGCAGGACGCGCAGCGCCTCCTCGGCAGCGCCTACCCCCATCCGCATCATGCTTTCTTCGGTAATGCCGGCCATATGCGGGGTAATGATCACATTGTCGAAGTTGAAATAGGGGTGCCCGGCGGGCAGCGGCTGTTCGGAAAACACGTCGAGCGCCGCTCCGGCCAGACGTCCCTCGGAGAGGGCGGCGATCAGTGCGTCGTCAACGATCACAGGTCCGCGCGAGACATTCACAAGCAGCGCATGGCGTTGCATCTGTGCGATGCGCTGCGCGTCGAGTAATCCGCGTGTTTCCCGCGTCAAAGGACAGCACAAGACGACAATATCTGCATCGCGCAACAGGGTATCAAGATCGACAAAGGCAACGCCGTCAGCCTCCTTGGCGCTGCGGTTATGCGCCAGCACATTCATGCCGAAGCCGCCTGTGGCTATGCGGGCGACTGCAGCGCCCACCGCGCCAAACCCAACCACGCCAATGGTTCGGCCGGAGAGGTCATTGGCCGAATAGGCATTGTCGCGGCCAGCGTTCCAACCGCGCTCGCGCAAATCGCGATCCACGCGCCGGAAATGCCGCAGCAGCGTCAGCGAGACCATCATTACGTGCTCGGCGACTGTCGGCGCATTCACAGCCGGCACATTCGCCACCATGACGCCGGCAGCTGTTGCAGCGTCGACCGGCATCATATCGAGCCCGGCGCCGTGGCGGATTGCAACGCGCAGACTTGGCGCAGCCGCAAAGATCATCGCCGGAATGGGCGCTCGTACGATCACTGCAAAGGCGCCCGCCGCCTCGCGCATCAGCGTTTGGTCATCCAGCGCCGAGGCAATGCGCAGATCGCACTCCTTCGCAAGCAGCGCTTCGGCGCGCGGGTGCAGGCGGTTGGTCGAAAAAACGACCGGGCGCATCAGACCATCTCCTGCGCATCCATGATCATTCTCAGGCGCTTTTGAGCCTGGGCGCGCCGACCGGAGCGCTGCCAATCAGGCCCTTCCAGTAGCTCTCCGCGCCTTGCAGATGCGCGCTCATCAGCGCCTGCGCGAGGTTGCCGTCGCGGCGCAGGATCGCTTCATAGATCTGCACATGCTCGGCGTGCGACTTGCGCCCGCGCGCCTGATCGCCGAAATAAATTGGCAAGCGCTGTTCGCCCAAAAGATAATAAACGCTGCAGACCTTGTGGAAGACGCTGTTCTGGGTCGCGCGCACAATCTCCAGATGAAAGTCGCGATCCTGCCTGGCCAGCCCTTCGCCTCGCGCCAGCTGCTCTTCTGATTCATTGAGTATTTCGCGCAGCCGCTGAAAATTGTCTTCTGTCGCGCGCTGGCAGGCAAGCTCGGCCGCCTTGATCTCGTGAATCTTGCGAATCTCGACCGTCTCATAGATCTGGATTGGATCGAGCGGCACTCCGGCGCGGGCAAACAGCGCGAGCGCCTCAACGCTTGCCTCACGGGTTGTGAGATAGATGCCCGACTTGGCGCGGCGCTCGACGATGCGCATAGCCTCAAGTATGGCCAGCGCCTCACGAATCTGGCCGCGGCTGACGGCAAAATGATCGGCCAACTCGCGCTCGGAGGGCGTGCGGCCCGTGTCTGCTTCCGAATGCGCAAACAGATATGCCGCCATATCAGCCAGCAGATTTTTTTCTTTCATACTCAGCCGCTTTCCGCGTGCGCCTTAAGAAATTCCTCGTCCACAGTGAATCCTAGTCCGGGCGTGTCTGGTATCGTGACCATGCCGTCCCTGACTTCGACGGTTTCTTCTACCAGGTCATGTATCATTGGATTGGCGCCAAGCGAATATTCGATTGTGAAACTTGCCGGCGAGGCCGCGCAAATGTGCAAGCCTGCAAAAAAGCATGGCGCGCCAGCCCATAGATGCGGCGCAAAGCGTAGGTTGAAAGCGCTGGCCAGGGACGCAATCCTCATAGCTTCAGTAATGCCGCCGCAAAAAGCCGGGTCGGGCTGGAAAATATCGACTGCCCGAAGCATAGCCATGTCCCGAAAGTCGAAGCGGGTCGCTTCGCTCTCGCCTGCCGCGATCGGAATCGAGCCCGCGGCGCGCACTTCGGCCATGCCGGGTTTGTCGTCGCCGATCACGGGCTCCTCAAACCAGGCCAGGTCAAAATCCTCGACCATGCGGATGAACCGCTTTGCGCCGGCGACTGTGTAGGTGCCATGTGCATCGACCGCGATCTCGACATCGGGTCCGAGCGCCATGCGCGCTGCCTGAACGCGCTTTGCCGATGCATGCGGCGCGCCATCCATCGAGCCGACGCGCATCTTCACCGCCTTGAAGCCGCCACGCTCGATATAGGACAAAAGCTGATCGCCAATTTCTTCGGCGCTCGCCCAGCCGCCCGACGCATAAGCCGGCAGCCTGTCGGCTTTCTTGCCGCCCAGCAATTGCCAGACAGGTTGGCCGAGCGACTTTCCGAGAATGTCCCAGAGCGCAATGTCGACGGCGCTGATCGCCGCAACCGACAAGCCACGGCGCGAAAGCTCGGGCATCGCGTGGCCGCTGGCGGCGGCTTTGTCGCACCGTACGCCATTGTACAACATCTCCCAGATTGCAGTGATGTTGCGCGGATCAAGGCCGATCAGCCTTGGCCCGATCTCATGGTTGAGCAAATGAGCCAGTGCGCCATAGACGCCAGCGCTGCCGGCGGCGTTCTTTCCTTCACCCCAGCCGACGATGCCGTCGCTGGTTTCTATGCGAATGATCGCTGCGTCAAATGTCGTCAGCCGGCCAAAGTCGCTGACATGCTGTCGGACCGTTTCGATGGGTATGCGCACCCACCACGCCTGCACTTTGGTGATCTTCATTGCTGAGCCGCCGTTTGCTCGTCCGGCCGAATTATTTGATCAAGGGGAGCAGTGTCTCCGCCGTGATGCGCATCTGATCCGTATAGAATTTCTCGGTCAGCACGCTGGAGCCGTGGTCCTGGATAAATTTCAGCTGCTCGGGCGAGATGTCGACCGGATTGCGTTCGACCATATCCGGATAGCGGTTGGCCGGCGTGCGGTCGACCGGGGCGACAAACTCGTTGGTCAGCGCGCCGTCATAGCCAGCCTCCTTCAGCCAGCCGACCAACTGTTTCCAGTTGATCGTGCCGAGGCCGGCAGCGAAGCGGTTATTGTCGGCGACGTGGAAGTCAAACAAGCGCTTTCCAGCCTTTTGGATTGCTTCCTTAACGTCAAACTCCTCCATATGGATGTGGTAAGCGTCGAGGCAGATTCCACATTCGGGGCTGACGGCGTCGGCCAGCGCCATCGCCTGTTCGCCGCGATTGAAAAGGTAGGTTTCAAAACGGTTGAGCGGCTCGACGGCCACGCGCACGCCGACCTTTTTGGCATGGGAGAAACATTCGCGCGTTGCGTCGACCACCCAACCCCATTCTTCTTCTTCTGTGGCGTCCGGCACGACCTTGCCAACGGTCGCAGGCACCAGTGTGATGATCTCGCCGTCCAGTTCGCTGACCATGGTCAGCACATCCTTGACATATTGCACAGAACGCTCGCGCTGGCCCTGGTCCTTGGCGGCCAGATTGCGCTCACCCAGCATCAGCGTTACTGAACCCCAGCAGCGGATGCCATGCTCCTTGAGCAGCGCGCGGGTCTCCTTGGCCTTATATTGCTCCGGCTCTCCCGAAATTTCGATCGACTCGTAACCGAATTTCTTGATTCTTTTGAGCGTAACTTCGAGCGGTTCGGCGCGCATCCAGTTGTGTGTCGAAAGATGCATGGCGGTTGGTTCCTCCCCAAAATACGTGCCGTTGTTGCGATCGTCATAGCCAGGATTGGCGTCACGAAAGCGCAATCTGGTTAGACCAAAATGATATCGGATACCTCATAGACCATTTAACCAACGGTCGCAAGGCAAAGCTTGATTCGTGGAATGGGAGTAATTTTCTGTATTCATATCAAGTAAAATCAATTGGTTATCCGCTTGTTCCTGTCGAATTTTTGGGAACAGCATCGCGCCGCAGCCTCAATCGCCGATAGCGTGATCTGGTATTACCAAATGTACTGCTGTGCCCTTCGCTATGTCAGTGTTGATCGTGACGAGCAAGCCTTTCGACGGTCGTCCGGCTAACGGATAACGGGCGTGCGAAAGCCCTTGCAGCAGCGCAAATGCAGTGCGCTCACCGGTTCAGGCGCCGCACGCCACATCAAGCAGCGAGCGCTTCAGGACGGAGAGCGATGTCTGCAGGCTTGGGACAGACTGGACGGCGCGCGCGAGGCGGCGTAGTCCGAGATGCTGTTGATCAGGGACCGCGCTATGACCAGAACCCATCTTGAACGCTGCATTCTGGCGGGTCAGGGCACGATTAAGGCCGATCTGGTCATCAAGAATATAGGCCTGCTGGATATCATCACCGGCGCGGTTGTCGGCACAGATATTGCGATTGTCGGCGACCGCATCGTCGGTACGCACGCGACCTATGACGGAGAAACAGTCATCGACGGCTCGGGCCGCTTTGCCGTGCCGGGTTTCATCGACACCCATCTGCACATCGAATCCTCGTTGCTGACGCCGCTGGAATTTGACCGCTGCGTGCTGCCTTACGGCGTCACCACTGCGATGTGCGATCCGCACGAGATCGCCAACGTGCTGGGTGTTGAGGGCATTCAGTATTTTCTCGACAGCGCCATGCATTCGATCATGGACATCAAGGTCAATCTATCGTCCTGCGTGCCGGCCACGCCGTTCGAGACGGCAGGCGC
>Ga0209573_1002924_pt1 | contig 20213 bp, 17 predicted proteins | sample TNRBio252014_DNA_FD_185870 | JGI IMG/M metagenome (GOLD analysis project Ga0209573, IMG submission 185870) | Wastewater treatment Type I Accumulibacter community from EBPR Bioreactor in Madison, WI, USA - TNR Reactor_6/25/2014_ DNA (SPAdes)... | ecosystem: Engineered > Bioreactor > EBPR >...
GCAACAGGCAGCGGGCTGTGGTCATGCCGCCGGGTTGGCGGCGTTCCATTCCGCGGCTTCGGCCAGCCATTCGGCGGCATAGTCAACGTCTTGCCATTCCTTGAACCACGGGCCGCCGCGGGTGTGATGCACGGCCTGCGGATAGCCCTGCGCCGGCTTGTCATACCAGCCTTCCAGCCAGTTCCAGCCGGTCGGCAGCGCGCCGATCTCATCGTCCTGCGCCCATTGCATCCGGTGCAGATAGGCGCCGGTCTGGGCGTTCACCACCTCGGGCGTCAATTGTTTGGTCGAGGGATGCGCGCAGTTGAACAGCATGAAGGACGACCAGTTCTTGCGCGGATAGGCCGACTGCGGCACGCCGTCCATCTTGGTGGTTTCCTTGGGCTGATAGTCGTGCTGCACGCACATCACCGCCTTGGAGGGGTCCATGTAATCCAGCAACTCGCGCGCATCGCCAAAGAAGATGAAGTCGCAGTCGACAAAGATCGCCCAGCCCTTGTAACCGGCCAGATAGGGCACGAGGAAGCGCGAATAGGTGAACTGGGTCGAGGCCAGCGGGTCGATGTCGCGGGTATAGAGGCCCTGATCGACCAGTTCATCCAGCTTGATCGGATAGACTTCGACGGGGATGGTGGCGTGCTTGAGCAGCGTCTGGCGGGCCACCTGATAGGCGATATCCTCGCGCGAGTCCCATCCGATATAGACGCGGAGCGGTTCCATGCGGTTCGTCCTTTTTGGTTTCGCAGTATGCGCGCGGGTTCTAGCGCGGATTTCCGGGGCTGAAAACGTGCATTTCCGACCGGTCTTGGACGGAGGCGAAATTTGGCCCCAACCGGGCCAGCATCGACTCGAGTTCGGCCAGCGCGATGTCCAGCGGGTGCTGGTTTTCCGCCTGCACCTGGGCCGCTCCGGCCAGATACGGCGCGCGAAACGCCGGATCTTGCGCCTTGACGACGGCGCGCGCCATTGCGGCGGCGTCCTCGACCTGCAGCGCCCCGCCTGCGGCATTGAGCCGCGCATAGGCCTCGGCGAAATTGCCGACATCCGGTCCGTGCAGCACCATCGCCCCCAGCGCGATGGCCTCGAAGGGGTTCTTGCCAGTCAGCGGCGTGCCCGGCACGCGCAACGAGTTGCCGGTATAGGCGACCGGCGCAAGGCGATACCACAGGCCCATCTCGCCGATAGTGTCGGCGATGTAGACCTGCGTCTGCGGCCCGATCCCCTCGCCGCGTGACCGGCGGGCGATGGCCTCGGGGGCGAACCGGGCGCGGGCGGCGGCCTCGGTTGCATCGGCCTCGGTGCGCTGGCGCGGGGCGATGAGGAACAGCAGGGAAGGGCAGTCTGCCAGCGCGAGGGCATGGGCCTCGAAGAGTTGCGGCTCCTCGATCACCTTGGTCGAGGCGGCGAACCACAGCGGCCGCCCGCCGATCTGCGCCTGCAATTGGGCGCGGGCCTCGGGGCGGTCGGGCAACGGCGCGCTGGCGGCCTTGAGCACGCCCATCACCGACATTTTGTCGGCCGGGGCACCCAGATCCAGATAGCGCGCCATCGACAGCGCATCCTGCACCAGAATGGCGTCGAACAGGTTCATCAGCCAGCCATTCGCGCGCACCATCTTGCGCCGCCGGCGATAGCGCCGCTCGGTCACATGGGTATTCAGCAGCAGCATCGGCAGTCCGGCGCGCTTTGCCCGGATCAGCATCACCGGCCAGAGGTCGGCCTCGGCGACGATCAGCGCATCGGGGCGCCAATGGGCGAGAAAGCGGCGCAGCACGCCGGGGGTGTCGGCCGGGGCGAACTGGTGCAGCACGCGTGCGGGCAGGCCTCGCGCCGCCAGCGCCTCGGCCGAGGTGACGGTGTGGGTGGTCAGCAGCACCGAGACATCCGGATGCGCCGCCGTCAGCCGCTCCAGCAGCGTCACCAGCGCCATGGATTCCCCGACCGAGACAGCGTGGAACCACAAGAGCCGCCCCTCGGGCCGTGGCACGGTAAAGTGCCCCAGCTTTTCGCCGCCGCGCCGGGCATCTTCCAACCCCTGCCGTTGGCGCCGCCGCAACAGCCAGTGCCACAACGGCCCCGAGACCGCGGCAAAACCCAGATAGAGACGCAGCAACAACGGCATGGCGAGACCCCTTTCGAGCGGCTTAACGCCGGGGGCAGAGGGGCGCAAGGGAGAGGGCCGCAGCCGCCCGCGCCGTTGCCCTCAGCGCCCCTTCCAGACCGGGTCGCGCTTTTCGGTAAAGGCGTTCTGGCCCTCCAGCAGGTCCTCACTGCCGTAAAGCCGGTCAACCGTCGGCAATTGCCGCTTGGTCACCCGGTTCAGCGCGTCCTGAAAGCGCAGCGCCTCGGCCTCGCGCACCACTTCCTTGATCGCGGCGTAAACCAGCGGCGGGCCCGAGGCGAGCAGCCGCGCCAGATCCCAGGTCTTGGTCAGCAGGTCGCCCGGCGCGCAGATTTCCCGCAGCAAACCCCAGCGCAGGGCCTCCTCGGCGTCGAACCAGCGGCCGGTCAGCAAGAGGTCCATCGCGACGTGATAGGGAATGCGTTTTGGCAGCTTGATCGAGGCCGCATCCGCCACGGTGCCCGAGCGAATTTCCGGCAGCGCAAAGGAGGCGGTGCTGCTGGCGAGGATCAGGTCGCACGACAGCGCCAGTTCCAACCCGCCGCCGCAACAGATGCCATTGACCGCAGCGATCACCGGCTTGTTCAGGTTGGGCAATTCCTGCAAGCCGCCAAAGCCGCCAACGCCGTAATCGCCATCAACCGCATCGCCCCCGGCGGCGGCCTTCAGATCCCAGCCGGGGCAAAAGAACTTGTCGCCCTCGGCCCGCAGGATCGCCACGCGCAGGCTGTCATCGTCGCGGAAGTCCTTGAAAACCTTGCCCATGATCCGGCTGGTGGCAAGGTCGATCGCATTCGCCTTTGGCCGATCAAGTGTCACTTCCAGAATGGCGCCCTCGCGCCGGGTGCGGATCGGGCCTTCGGTCAGCATGTCAGTCTCCCTTGCGGATCAGCGCGTCAACGGCCCCGGCGCCATCCTGCCAGACAAAGACCGGGTTCAGTTCGATTTCTTCAATGGAATCATCAGTCTGCATCAGATCACCCAGCCGCAGCGCAAGGTCCGCCAAGGCGGGCAGATCGGCCTTTGGCCGCCCGCGATAGCCGTCGAGCAGCGCGAACAGCCGCAGGCGGTGCAGCGCCGACAGGATCTCGGCCGCGCCCAGCGGCAGGACCAGCGTCACCGTGTCGGCCAGCAGTTCGGCGGTGATGCCGCCAATGCCCAGCGTCAGGGTCAGCCCGTGGACCGGATCGCGCCGCAGCCCGACCAGCACTTCGGCGACCGGCGCGGGCCACATGTCCTCGACCAGATAGCCGGTCGCGCCGGGGATATCGGCCTCGCCCTCGAGCCCGCTCAGGCCCAGTCGCACCGCGCCCGCCTCGGTCTTGTGGGCGAATCCCAGCCCTTTCAGCACCAGTTTGCCGGGCAGCGCGCGCGCGGCCGGGATCAATTCGGCCAGCGTCGGCGCGCTGAACCCCTGCGGCACGCGCACCCCGGCGGCGCGCAACAGCGCCTTGGCGGTGTCCTCGGGCATCAACGGCGCGTCGCGCGGGGGCCGGGCAGGCAGGGGTTGCCAGCCGGTCGGCGGCGCCAGTCGCTGCACTGCCGCAATCGCCGCCAGCGCGGTCTCCAGCCCCATCAGCGGCACCACACCGCGCGCCATCATCGCCTCGGCCAGCGCCTCGTCGAGGTTTTCGGGCAACGAGGCGACGGCAAAGGCCGGTTTTCCGGTGATCCGCGACGCCGCCTCGATCGCATCCAGCGCGGGTTGATACGAGGACGGGTCGCAGCGGTCGGCCCGCGGCGGATCGATGATATAGATCCCGGCGTCATAACCGGCCAGCATCGTCGCAAAGACATCGGTGGTGCGCGGCCCGTCGCCCCAGATGAACGTGTGATAATCCAAGGGGTTGGAGATGGTGACCAGCGGCCCAAGGATCTCGCCGAGCTGTGCGTGTTGCGCGGGCGAAGGTGGCGGGAAAAGCACACCGGCCGCGGCGCCAAGGTCCGCCGCCAGCCCCGCCTCGCCGCCCGAGCACGACAGCGAACACAGCCGCGGGCCAAGGCGGCGCCCGTGCCGGTGGGCGATTTTCAGCGCCTCCAGCAACTCGCCCAGCGTCGCCACTTCGGCGATCCCAGCCTGCCGCAGAAATGCCGAGGACACCGCGCCCTCACCGGCCAGCGACGCGGTATGCGAGGCCGCCGCAGCGCGCGCGGCCTCGGTCTTGCCGGACTTCAGGCAGATGATCGCCTTGCCCGCCCGCGCCGAGGCCTCGGCCAGTCGCGCCAAGGCGCGGGCGTCATCGATCCCCTCGACATACATGCCCAGCGCCGTCACCCGCTCATCGGCGAGCAGCGCACCCGCCAGTTCGGCCAGACCGACCTGCGCCGCATTGCCCAGACAGGCGACATAGGCCACCGGTAACCCGCGCCGCTGCATCGTCAGGTTGATGACGATGTTCGACGACTGCGACAGCAGCGCCACGCCCGACTCAACCCGCTGGCCGCCGTGCTGATCCGGCCAAAGCAACGCACCGTCCAGGTAGTTGATGACGCCATAACAATTCGGTCCCAGGATCGGCATATTGCCCGCCGCCTGCACCAGTTGTTCCTGCAATCCGGCCTCGCCCGTCTCCTCCCATCCCGAGGCAAAGCAGGTCGCCCCACCAGCCCCCATGGCTGCCAGTTCGGCCACCACGTCGAGCGTGGCATGCCGGTTCACCCCGATGAACACGGCATCGGGCGCCGCCGGCAGGTCTGCCAGCGACTTGACGCAGGCGATCCCGCGGATCGCCTCGCGCGTTGGATGCACCGGCCAGACGGGTCCGGCAAAACCCATCTTTCCGCATTGCTCGATCACATTTGCCGCCCAACCGGCCCCCAGAACCGCAATCGACCGCGGCCTGAGCAGGCGCGACAGATCCCTCATGCCCGCCCCCTGCGCAAAGGGGCGACAGACGCATCCTGACACCGAATCGTTAGCATTGCGTTACCACCCCTCAGGCGCCCAGCGGGCGCAGCAATTCGCGGCTGATGATGTGGCGCTGAATTTCGCTGGTGCCTTCCCAAATCCGCTCGACCCTCGCGTCGCGCCAGATGCGTTCCAGCGGCAGTTCGTCCATCAGGCCCATGCCGCCGTGGATCTGGATCGCTTCATCAGCGATCATCGCCAGCGCTTCGGTCGCCTTCAACTTGGCCATCGCCATGTCGGCGTCGGTGACCGTGCCTTCATCGAATTTCCACCCGGCCTGAAATGTCAGCAATTCCGCGGCCTTGAGCTCCATCGCCATATCGGCCAGCTTGAAACTGACGCCCTGGAACTTGCCGATCTGCTGGCCGAATTGCTTGCGCTCGGCGGCCCAGGACAGCGCGTGCCCCAGCGCCCGATCCGCCCGGCCAAGGCAGGTCGAGGCGACCTGCAACCGCGTCGCGCCCAGCCACTGGTTCGCCACCTCGAAGCCGCGATGCACCTCGCCCAGGATGTTCGCCTCAGGCACTCGGCAGTCGTCGAACTCGAGGATCGAGTTGGTGTAGCCGCGGTGCGAGACGTTGCGATAGCCGTCGCGGACGTTGAAACCGGGCGTTCCCTTGTCGACAAAGAACGCCGTGATGCGCTTCTTCTTGCCGCGCGGCGTGTCCTCCTCGCCCGTCGCCATGAAGGCCACGGTAAAGCCCGCGACATCAGCATGGCTTATGAAGTGCTTGGTTCCATTGAGAATCCAGTCGTCGCCATCCGGTCGGGCACTGGCCGACATGCCGCGCAGATCACTGCCCGCACCCGGTTCGGTCATCGCCAGACAATCCCAGGTCTCGCCCCGGACGCAGGGCATCAGATAGCGTTCGCGCTGTTCGGGCGTCCCGGCCAGCAGGATGTTCGACGGCCGCGCGACGCAGGTCCAATGCAGTGCGTAATTCGCCCGGCCCAGCTCGCGCTCATAGAGCAGCCAGGACAGCGTATCGAGACCCGCGCCGCCAACCTCCTCGGGCATGTTCGCAGCGTAAAGCCCCGCGTCCATTGCCTTTTTCTGGATCTCGCGGATCAATTCCATCGGCAAATGGCCGGTGCGTTCCACCAGGGCTTCGTGCGGATACAACTCGGCCTCGACAAAGGCGCGCGTCGTTTCGACAATCATCCGCTGTTCATCTGACATTCCGAAATGCATCAAGATTTCCTCTGTCCGACGTGCCGCCCGGCGGTGTCCGGGCGCGGCAAGCCCTTGTGCGCATTGGCAATTGCCTGGATTCGGGCCAAAACCGCGGGTGCGGCAGGGCAGGCCTTGCCCGCGGCCATGTCGACATGCAGCAGCATCTGCTCGACCGTGGCGACCAGCCGTCCGCCAGTTTCGATCCGGAAGAACAGATGCAGCTTTTTCTCATCCGCACCAAGGACTTGAACTGATCCGCTAAGGTGGTCGCCCAGCTTTGCCTCGCCCGCGTGCAAGATATGGCTCTCGGCGGTGTAATAGGAATGCCCGCCCGCGACATACTCCATCCCGGCGCCGACATGCCTGAGGAACGCATCACAAGTCTCTGATGATGCAAACAAATATCGGCTCTCGGTCATATGGCCGTTATAGTCGATCCAACCGGGCAGCACCTGCATCCGCGCCATGACCATCGGTGCGGCGGTATCGGGCGCCGGGGCCGGAGCGGTGACGCGGCGGCGGGCGTCGTGGTCCAGCAAGACCTTTCCGGCGCCCCAGTTGCGCTCCTTGAGCACCCGCAAGAAGCCGATCAGGTTGCGATCGCGAATTCGCTCCAACTCGCGGATCGTATGATGACCGGATTGCGCATCCGATTGCCCGGCAATCAAATCGACCAATTCATCATTGAATTCAGGGACATCGGTCAACTTTGTCCAGGGCCATTGCAGGCAGGGTCCGAACTGCGCCATGAAATGCTTCATGCCCGCCTCGCCACCGGCGACGCGATAGGTTTCGAACAGCCCCATCTGCCCCCAGCGCAGGCCAAAACCCATGCGGATCGCTTCGTCGATCTCCTCGGTGGTTGCGACACCGTCCTTGACCAGCCAAAGCGCCTCGCGCCAGACCGCTTCGAGAAAGCGATCGGCGATATGGGCGTCGATTTCCTTGCGGACATGCAAGGGGAACATGCCGATTTCGCGCAGGATTTCCTTTGCGTTCTCAATGAATTGCGCATCATTCTTCGCTGACGGAACCACCTCGGCCAGCGGCAGCAGATAGACCGGGTTGAACGGATGCGCGACAAAGATCACCGACGGGTCAGCGGCGCCTTGCTGCAGTTCCGAGGGCTTGAACCCGCTGGTGGACGAGCCGATCGGCACCCCATGCGCCGCCTGTTGGATTTGTGCCAGCACCCGATGTTTCAAGTCCAGTCGCTCACCAACACTTTCCTGAATGTAATCAGAACCCTGTACGGCGTCTGTGATAGACGTTGCAAATGTCAGACGACCCTCTGGGGGCATCGGAACATCAGCCAGCGCGGGCAGTGCCAGACGGGCGTTGGCTAGCACCTCGCCGACCTTGCGCGGAGCTTCCGGATCGGGGTCGAACACCGCGACATCCCATCCGGACAACAGAAAGCGCGCCGCCCATCCGCCACCGATGACACCCCCGCCGATGATTGCTGCCTTACGAGCCATGACCTTACCTCCCTTTGGGCGCGCGTTTTTCCAGCTTCAGCCGGGCGCGCACTTCGTCGGGCCCGATCACGCGCGAACCTATGCCTTCGATAAGTCCAACAGCCTTTTCAACCAGTTGCGCGTTTGTCGCCAGCACACCGCGATCCAGCCAAAGGTTGTCTTCCAGACCCACCCGGACGTTGCCGCCCGCCAGAACCGCCGCCGCCACATAGGGCATCTGGTGGCGTCCCAGCGCAAAGCCCGACCAATGCCAGCCCTGCGGCACATTGTACACCATCGCCAGAAAGGTGTTCAGATCGTCCGGCGCCCCCCACGGAACCCCCATGCAAAGTTGCACCAGAACCGGGTCACGGATGATGCCTTCGGCCACCAACTGCTTGGCAAACCACAGATGTCCGGTATCAAAAGCCTCGATCTCGATTTGAACGCCGCTGTCGGTCATGCGCTGCGCCATGTCGCGCAGCAGGCCAGGCGTGTTGACCATGACATAATCGGCCTCGGCGAAATTCATCGTGCCGCAATCCAGCGTGCAGATCTCGGGGCGGCAGTCGACGACATGGGCGACGCGCTCTTCGGCGCCCGCCATGTCGCTGCGCTGGCTCATCCGGTGCATGGCCTCGGTGCCGTCGAACAGCAGATCGCCGCCCATCCCGGCGGTCAGGTTCAGCACGACGTCCGTGCCGGAATCACGAATGCGTTCAGTGACTTCGCGGTAAAGCGCCGGGTCGCGCGAGGGTTTGCCGCTGTCAGGGTCGCGCACATGGCAATGCACCACGGCCGCGCCGGCCTTGGCCGCGTCAATGGCGCTGGCCGCGATCTGCGCGGGGCTGCGCGGCACATGGGGGCTGCGGTCCTGCGTTCCGCCCGAGCCGGTTACGGCACAGGTGATGAAAACCTCGCGATTCATTGTCAATGGCATGGTGTTCTCCCTCGTTGACCGCAGGCTAGCAGGCTTGCGTCAGCTCAGTTGGCGAATTACGAAGGGAATATGGCGAAAAGCGAAACCATTTTCGGCGCAACCGTGCAGCCGCTCGATATTGCGGTTCTGGTGTTGCCGCGTGCCTCGATTCTCGAGGTCGCCTCGGTGCTTGACCCGTTGCGCAACGCCAATCGGCAGTTGGGCCGCGAAGGCTTCCGTTGGCGCGTGGTCACACCTGATGGCGGCCCCGCACCGTTGACCTGCGGCATCGAACTGCCCAGTCGCGGCGGTTTGGCCGCCGCCGAGGGCGCCGATGTGTTGATTGTCATCGCAGGTTACAATCAGGCCGAGGTGGCGGGGCGCACGCTGATCGCGCGGCTGCGGCGCATTGCCGGGCGGTTTCAGGCGATTGGCGGGGTCGATGCCGGGCCTTGGATCATGGCACGCGCGGGGTTGTTGAGCGGGCACCGTGCGACCGTGCATTGGGAGGATCTGGAAGATTTTGCAACGGCTTACCCAGCCATCGAGGTGGTGCCGGACCGATTTGTGCTGTCCGGGAACCGCTTTACCGCTGGCGGCGCCGTGCCTGCCGCCGACCTGATGCTGCACCTGATTTCGGCGCGCTGCGGGGCTGCAGTGGCGGGGCAGGTGGCGGATTCCTTCCTGTATGACGCCCGCGCCGATGGCACGCGTCCGCAGCGACCCGGTCTGTTGCCGGGCGCGCGCAACCCGCGCCTCTCCGAGGCACTGACCTTGATGAGCCAGCATCTCGACGAGCCTTGGCCTCTGGACGCCATTGCACGTGCGCAGGGGATCGGCGTGCGGCGGCTAGAGCAGTTGTTTCAGGCCGGGCTGGGGCAGGGGCCGGGTGCGGCCTATCTGGAACTGCGGTTGCAGGCGGCACGGCGGATGCTGGCCGACACCACGCATCCGGTTCAAGACGTCGGTCTGCGCTGTGGCTTTGCCGACCGCTCTGGGTTCTCGCGGGCGTTTCGGCGGCGGTTTGGCGAGCCACCACGGGCCTTGCGCAGTCGTTTGAATGACTGACATTTCACGCGGTGCGACGGTTCGCCACCCTCACGCCGTTGCGGTCTGGTGGGGGATAACGCCCTGGCATTTCTGACCTTGAATTAAAAAAAGCGCCTGCTTTTCAACAAGAAACGCAGGCGCTTTAAAAGTCTGACATAGAATGACAGGCATTTATTCCAGCATCACCAAGGCATGCCTCTTGCGCCCCGCCGTCAGCTTGATCGGAGCAGACAACTCGCCCGCCCGGATCACCAATCCGGCGTCCGTCAGCGCCGCGTCATTCAGCCGTGCGCCGCCCTCGGCGATCAGCCGCTTGGCGTCCTTGCCCGATTTCGCCAGTCCCGTGCGCACGAGAAGCTGCACGATGGACACCCCCTCGGCGACCTCGTCGGCGGTCAGCGCGAGAGTCGGCAGATCCTCGCCGAGACCGCCCTGCTCGAAAACCGCGCGGGCCGTGGCCTCGGCGGCGCTTGCGGCCTCGGCGCCATGGCACAGCGCGGTGACTTCGTTGGCCAGCACAACCTTGGCGCTGTTGATCTCGGCGCCGCCCAAAGCGGCAAGCCGATCACATTCCTCAACCGGCAACTCTGTGTAAAGCTTGAGGAATCTCCCGACATCGGCGTCGGTCGTATTGCGCCAGAACTGCCAGAATTCATAGGGGCTGAGCAGATCGGCATTCAGCCAGACCGCGCCCCCCTGCGATTTGCCCATCTTGCGACCGTCCGATGTGGTCAGCAGCGGCGTCGTCAGGCCAAAGATCTGCGCGTCGATCACCCGGCGCGTCAGGTCAATGCCATTGACGATATTGCCCCATTGATCCGAGCCCCCCATCTGCAGCATGCAGCCATAACGCCGACGAAGCTCAAGAAAATCATAAGCTTGCAGGATCATGTAGTTGAATTCGAGGAACGACAGCGACTGTTCGCGGTCGATGCGCGACTTGACCGATTCAAACGACAACATCCGGTTGACGCTGAAATGCCGCCCGATGTCGCGCAGGAATTCGAGATAATTCAACGCATCCAGCCACTCGGCGTTGTTGAGCATGATCGCATCGGCCGACGCGTCGCCATAGCGAAGGTATTTGGCGAATACCGTCTTCATGCTGGCGATATTGGCGTCAATGGCCGCCGGGGTCAGCAGCGGGCGTTCCTCGCTGCGAAAACTGGGATCGCCCACCTTGGTGGTGCCGCCGCCCATCAGGGTGATCGGCTTGTGCCCGGTTTTCTGCAGCCAGCGCAACAACATGATGTTCAGCAGATGCCCCACATGCAGCGACTGTGCCGTGGCGTCATACCCGATATAGGCCGGAACCACCCCGTTCAGCAGGTGCTCATCCAGCGCCTGCAGGTCGGTGCAGTCGGCCAGAAAGCCGCGCTCGATGATGATGCGCAGAAAGTCGGATTTGGGAGTGTGGTTCATTTCGCTTGTCCTCGGCCCGCCGGTCGGCTGTCTATAGACCGAAGGGTGACAAAAGGAAAAGCCATGTTGAAGCCGGGGATGCAGCGCGTTCTGGGGACCTCGACGCGGCCGGACCTCGACGGGGTCGAGGCGGCGGTGATCGTGACCGACGGGCAGACGGTGGCCGAGTTCGGCCCTGCCACCTTTCGCGCCTTCACCGCGGCCGAGCGGAGGCTTCTCGATGACCCGTCCGAGGCCGCCGCTATGGTCGAACTGGCGCATGCCGAGGCCGTTGCCGCGCTGGGGCCCGTCGATCTGATCGGCTTTGCCGGGCCGAACCGCGGGCGCGATGCCCTCGGGCGACCGGTGGATCCGCTCGGCTCGGGGCAGGTGCTGGCACAGGTGCTTGAGTGCCCGGTGGTCTGGGATTTTGCCGGTGCCGACCAACGCTTTGGTGGCCTCGGGCAGCCCTTGGCGGCGTTTTTTCACCACGCGCTGACCCGCCACCTTGGTCTGAGCGCTCCGGTGCTGATCCTCGATCTGGGCGCCGTCACCAGCCTGACCTGGTGCGATCCGCGTCACGCCGCGCCCGAATCGGCCTGCCTGGCGTTTGAGCCAGGCCCCGGCCTGATGCCTTCTGCCGGAGCACTGGGCACCCCGGATGCGGCCGTCCTTGAAACCTTCGCGGCGGCCGAGGTCTTTCGCCGGATGCCGCCGAAACTCTTCGATCCCTCCGCCTTGCCGGACCTTGGCGCCCTGACCGCCGCCGATCGGCGCGCGACCCATCTGGCCCTGATCGCCACCGGGATTTCACTGTCCTTCGAACATTTCCCCGAACCTCCGCGACACCTGCTGGTCACCGGCCCCGGCCGCACCCACGGCGCGCTGCTGGCGATGATCGCCGCAGGCTGCGACCTGACGCCCGAACCGTTCGAGGACCACGGCCTTGACGGCACGGTCACCGCTGCGCAGGCCATCGCCTTTCTGGCCATGCGGGTTCGCCGCGGCCTGCCGACCACAGCGCCCGGCACCACCGGTGTTGCCGCCCCGGTCGGCGGTGGCACGCTGAGCCAGCCGTAACCCTCTCTCTTTGTGCCTCAACTATCCACGGGGTTTCCAAAGGGGGGCGTGCCCCCCTTGGCAGCGCACGGGGCTGGCCCCGCCGGGCGCGAGGGGGCTCGATGCCCCCGAGCGCCCGCCCTTCACCCCCGCAACACCCGCTCGAACAGCGTCTCGACAAAGGCCTCGGCGCCGTCCATCGGGTCGCGCGCGCCACGGATCATCCGGATCTGGGCGTCGAAATCGGCATAGTGCTGGGTCAGCGCCCAGATCGAGAAAATCAGGTGATAGGCATCCACCGGCGCCAGCTTTCCCGCCGCCACCCAGCCGCGGATCACGGACGCCTTGTCATCGACCAGCGCCTTCAGGTCGCCGGCGATGGTGTCCTCCAGCCGGGGCGCGCCCTGCAGCACCTCATTGGCGAACAACCGGCTTTCGCGCGGATAATCGCGCGACATCTGCAACTTGCGCCGGACATAGGCCATGATCTCGGCGCGCGGATCGCCCGCCGGGTTCATCGCGCGCAGGGGCGCCAGCCAGACCTCCAGCAGACCCTCCAGCAAGGCGCGATGGATCGCCTCCTTGCTGTCGAAATAATAGAGCAGATTGGGTTTCGACAGCCCGGCCACGGCGGCGATCTGGTCCAGCGTCGCGCCGCGAAACCCTTGGGCGGAAAACACATCCAGCGCCGCGTCGAGGATCTTGCGGCGGTTGCGCTTCTGGATGCGGGTCGTCATGCCAGCCCGTCCGCCGGCTCCAGCCCGATGCCGCGCAGGATGATCCCGCAGACGGTTTCGGTCGCCTCGGCCCATTGTGCATCGCTCAGGGGGCCAGAGTTCAGCGTTTCGATCTGATGGGCAAAGTCGGCGTAATGCTGCGTCGTCGCCCAGATCATGTAGAGCAGCCAGCGCGGATCGAGCGGCCGCACCCGTCCCTCGGCGATCCAGCGGTTGATGACCGCAATGCGCGAATCCGTCCAGCTTTTCAGCGCTGATTCGAGGTAATCTTGGATGATGGGCGCGCCGTGCATCACCTCGTTGGCCCAGACCTTGGACCCATGGCGCTGCTCGCGCGAGACCTGCATCTTGCGCTGGATATAGCGGCGCAGGGCGGCTTCGGGTTCGGCCTCGGTGTCGAAACTGGCGGCGGCCTCCAGCCAGATGGTGAAGATGCGCTCGACCACCTGACGATAGAGCTTTTCCTTGGACGCGAAATAATAGTGCAGATTGGCCTTTGGCAGGCGGGCGCGGTCAGCGATGGCCTGCATCGTGGCGCCGCCAAAGCCCGATTGCGCAAAGACCACCTCGGCGGCGTCGAGGATCGCCCGCTCGGTTTCTTCGCGATTTTCGGCCCGTGAGCCCGATTTTTCAGCGCCCTCGGCTTGAGCCATCCGCCCTCTGTCCCCGGTCGCGCGACGGTCCGGTTTTAAACTTGACTGGTTGGTCAGGTCTGTTAGCGTCGCTGTTGTGCCGGGTTTCCAAGCGCCCGGATTTGACCCAAGATAGGGCGGTGAGCGCGCCGTGACAACCCGGCCCGCCTGACCCTGGAGAGACAGATGAGCCTCGACCATCCCAAGACCCCGAACGACCTGCGCGCCTTCTGGATGCCGTTTACCGCGAACCGCCAGTTCAAGCAGAACCCGCGCATGTTCGTCGCCGCCAAGGACATGCATTACACCACCGCCGAGGGGCGGCAGGTTCTGGATGGCACGGCGGGCCTGTGGTGCTGCAACGCGGGGCATTGTCGGCCAAAGATCACCGAGGCGATCCAGAAACAGGCCGCCGAGCTCGACTATGCGCCCGCCTTCCAGATGGGCCACCCGATCGCGTTTGAACTGGCCAACCGGCTGATCGACATCGCGCCCAAGGGCATGGAACATGTGTTCTATACCAACTCGGGGTCGGAATCGGTCGAAACCGCGCTGAAGATGGCGATTGCCTGGCACCGCGCCCGCGGCGAGGGCCAGCGCACCCGGCTGATCGGCCGCGAGCGCGGCTATCACGGCGTCAACTTTGGCGGCATCTCGGTCGGCGGCATCGTCACCAACCGCAAGAATTTCGGCACGCTGCTGGCCGGGGTCGATCACCTGCCGCACACCCATCTGCCCGACCAGAACCGCTGGACCAGGGGCCAGCCCGAGCACGGCGCCCATCTGGCCGATGATCTGGAACGCATCGTCGCGCTGCACGGCGCCGAGACCATCGCGGCGGTGATCGTCGAGCCGATGGCGGGCTCGACCGGGGTGCTGCTGCCGCCCAAGGGCTATCTGGAAAAGCTGCGCGCGATCACCAAGAAACACGGCATCCTGTTGATTTTCGATGAGGTCATCACCGGGTTTGGCCGTCTGGGCAGCGCCTTTGCCTCGCAGCATTTCAACGTGTTGCCCGACATGATCACCACCGCCAAGGGCCTGACCAATGGCGTCATTCCAATGGGCGCCGTGCTGACCACGGCCGAGGTGCATGACGCCTTCATGCAGGGGCCCGAGAACCTGATCGAGCTGTTCCACGGCTATACCTATTCGGGCAATCCGATCGCTTCGGCTGCCGGGATCGCCACGTTGGAGACCTACAAGGAAGAGGGGCTGTTCGAGCGCGCCGATGCCCTCGCGCCCTATTGGGAAGACGCGCTGCACTCGCTGAAAGGCACGCGGCATGTCATCGACATCCGCAACATGGGGCTGATCGGTGCGGTGGAACTGGAACCCATCGCCGGGGCGCCGACCAAGCGGGCCTTCAACGCCTTCCTGAAGGCCTATGAAAAGGGCATCCTGATCCGCACGACGGGCGACATCATCGCGATGAGCCCGCCGCTGATCATCGAGAAGCACCACATCGACACGCTGATCGGCACCCTGCGTGAGGTGCTGGAGACGCTGGACTGACCCATTGCCGGGGGGCCGCCTGGCCCCCCGTTCCTTGCCAAGGACGGCGCCAGACCGTCCCAGCCGACAGGAGAGTCCATGACCACCCCCTCCGCGAACCTGCGCATCAATTCCGAACGGCTGTGGGACAGCCTGATGGAGATGGCCAAGATCGGCCCCGGCATCGCCGGCGGCAACAACCGCCAGACCCTCAGCGATGCCGATGGCGAGGGCCGCCATCTGTTCCAGCGCTGGTGCGAGGCGGCCGGGATGACGATGGGCGTCGATACCATGGGCAACATGTTCGCCACTCGCCCCGGCACCGACCCGGCGGCGCTGCCGGTCTATATGGGCAGCCATCTGGATACCCAGCCGACGGGTGGCAAATATGACGGCGTGCTGGGGGTGCTGGGCGCGCTGGAAGTGGTGCGCACGATGAATGATCTGGGGGTCAAGACCCGCCATCCCATCGTGGTGACCAACTGGACCAACGAGGAAGGCGCGCGCTTTGCCCCGGCGATGCTGGCCTCGGGCGTGTTCGCCGGGATCCATACCGAGGACTACGCCAAGGACCGCCGCGACCTCGACGGCAAACGCTTTGGCGACGAGTTGAAGCGCATCGGCTGGGAGGGCAGCGAGACCGTCGGCGCCCGCAAGATGCACGCCATGCTGGAACTGCATATCGAGCAGGGCCCGATTCTGGAGGCCGAGGGCAAGGAGATCGGCGTCGTCACCCATGGGCAGGGCCTGTGGTGGCTGGAGATCACCCTGACCGGCAAGGACGCGCATACCGGCTCGACGCCGATGGCCATGCGGGTGAATGCGGGCCTTGGCATGGCGCGGATCACCGAGCGGGTGCACCAGATCGCCATGAGCCACCAGCCGAATGCGGTCGGTGCCGTGGGGCAGGTCACGGTCTATCCCAACTCGCGCAACGTGATCCCCGGCAAGGTGATCTTTACCGTCGATATCCGCAGCCCCGAACAGGGCAAACTGGATGCGATGCGCGCCGAGGTCGAGCGGGCGGCGCAGGCGGTGGCGCGCGAATTGGGGCTGGGCTGCGCCATCGAGCCGGTCGGGCATTTCGACCCGGTGACCTTTGATCCGGGGCTGGTCAAGGTGGTGCGGGCGGCGGCCGAGCGGCTGGGCTATGGCCATATGGACATCGTCTCGGGCGCCGGGCACGACGCCTGCTGGATCAACCGGGTGGCGCCGACGGTGATGGTGATGTGCCCCTGCGTGGGGGGCCTCAGCCACAACGAGGCCGAGGAGATCAGCCCGGACTGGGCGGCGGCGGGCACGGATGTGCTGCTGCATGCCGTGTTGGAAACGGCGGGGGTTGTGGGGTGAGAGATTCAGGAGACTGGATACCTACCGCCGCTGTCATTGAACACTACGTTCTTGAAGAGGCACTTGCACGAGATGTGTCGATCAAAAAGGCTTCGGCTATCGTTGTTCCACGGTTCGGGATTTCGTCGAATAGACCGTTCCTGCATCGTCAGACGCGGCTGCTCGGAATGCTCTACACTGTGCTCGTTTTTCCGCGCGAACGTTGGAAGCGTGATGGGCTGATAGGTCATGTTATTGAACGGGCTAGCTCCGACATCGAACTGTCTGCTGCTAACAAGAGATTGCTGAGTGCGGATTTCATACGATGCCTTCGAAATGCGGTCTCACATGCACGTATCGACTTAACAGATGACGCAATCACATTTCGAGACGGCATTGCCGATAAAGGCCCGATTTTCGAAGTCACCCTTTCTATCCGTGAGGCTGTGAACCTTCTGCTGGTTCTAGGCCGTGCGTTTCATGAAAGCGCACAAATAAAGGAAACTCTGGCTAACGTCGGGAGAGGCAAGCTATGAGCACCATCATCAGGAACGGAACCATCGTGACCGCCGATCTGACCTATGCGGCGGATCTGCGCATCGAGGGCGGGGTGATTACCGAGATCGGCCCCAACCTGAAAGGCGGCACCGAGCTGGACGCCACCGGATGTTATGTCATGCCCGGCGGCATCGACCCGCATACGCATCTGGAGATGCCCTTCATGGGCACCTATTCCAGCGATGATTTCGAAAGTGGCACCCGCGCCGCGCTGGCGGGCGGCACGACGATGGTGGTCGATTTCGCGCTGCCCTCGCCGGGGCAGGGGCTGCTGGACGCCTTGCAGATGTGGGACAACAAATCCACGCGGGCGAATTGTGACTATAGCTTCCACATGGCGGTGACATGGTGGGGGCAGCAGGTCTTTGACGAGATGCAGACCGTGGTGCGCGACCGCGGCATCAACACCTTCAAGCACTTCATGGCCTACAAGGGCGCCTTGATGGTCAATGACGACGAGATGTTCGCCTCGTTCCAGCGGCTGGCCGATCTGGGCGCCATTGCCATGGTGCATGCCGAGAATGGCGATGTGGTGGCCGAGTTGACGGCGCGGCTGCTGGCGGCGGGCAACACCGGGCCCGAGGCGCATGCCTATTCCCGTCCGCCGCAGGTCGAGGGCGAGGCGACGAACCGCGCCATCATGATCGCCGACATGGCCGGGGTGCCGCTCTATGTGGTGCATACCAGTTGCGAGGACAGCCATGAGGCGATCCGCCGCGCGCGCATGCAGGGCAAACGGGTCTGGGGCGAGCCCCTGATCCAGCATCTGACGCTGGACGAGAGCGAGTATTTCAACCCCGACTGGAACCACGCCGCCCGCCGGGTGATGAGCCCGCCCTTTCGCAACAAGCGGCATCAGGACAGTCTCTGGGCCGGGTTGCAGTCGGGCAGCCTGAGCGTGGTGGCGACCGACCATTGCGCCTTTACCACCGAACAGAAGCGCTTTGGTGTCGGCGATTTTTCCAAGATCCCCAATGGCACCGGGGGGCTGGAGGACCGCATGCCGATGCTCTGGACGCATGGGGTGAATACCGGGCGGCTGACGATGAACGAATTCGTCGCCGTCACCAGCACCAACATCGCCAAGATCATGAACATGTATCCCAAAAAGGGCGCGGTTCTGGTCGGCGCGGATGCCGATCTGGTGGTCTGGGACCCGGCAAAGGAAAAGGTGATCTCGGCGGCGACGCAGCAATCCTCGATCGATTACAACGTGTTCGAGGGGCAGGCGGTCAAGGGCCTGCCACGGTTCACCCTGACGCGCGGCCAGGTCGCGATCCATGACGGCGAGGTGCGCACCGAGGCGGGCCACGGCAAATTCGTCAAGCGGGCGCCGAATGGCTCGGTCTCGAAGGCGCTGAGCGCGTGGAAAGACCTGACCGCGCCGCGCCCGGTGGCGCGCGGCGGCATTCCGGCGACGGGGGTGTGATGTCTGCTCCGGCCGTCATCGAGGCAAAATCCCTCAACCTGACGTTCAGCACGAACGACGGCCCGGTGCATGCCCTCAAGGACGTGAACCTGACCATCGGCAAGGGCGAATTCGTCAGTTTCATCGGGCCCTCGGGCTGTGGCAAGACGACTTTGCTCAGGGCGATTGCCGATCTGGAGCATCCGAGTTCGGGCAGCCTCACCGTCAACGGCATGAGCCCCGAGGCCGCGCGGAAAGCGCGCGCCTATGGTTATGTGTTTCAGGCGGCGGGCCTGTATCCGTGGCGCACCATCGCCGGGAACGTGCGGTTGCCGCTGGAAATCATGGGCTATTCGCGGGCCGAGCAGGACGAGCGCGTCGCGCGGGTGCTGGAACTGGTGGAACTGGCCGGGTTCGAGAAGAAATTCCCCTGGCAACTTTCGGGCGGCATGCAGCAGCGCGCCAGCATTGCGCGGGCGCTGGCCTTTGACGCGGACCTGCTCTTGATGGACGAACCCTTTGGCGCGCTGGATGAGATCGTGCGCGACCGACTGAACGAAGAGTTGTTGAAACTCTGGGCGCGGACGCAAAAGACCATCGGCTTTGTCACCCATTCCATCCCGGAGGCGGTCTATCTGTCCACCAAGATCGTGGTGATGAGCCCACGTCCGGGCCGGATCACCGATGTGATCGACAGTCCGCTGCCGCGCGAGCGCCCGCTGGATATCCGCGACACGCCCGAATTCATCGCGATCGCGCACCGCGTGCGCGAGGGGCTGCGCGCGGGGCATGTCGATGACTAAGGCGCGGCTGAGCGCATTTGCCCTGTTGCTGGCCGGTCTGGCCAGTGCTGCGCCCGCGCAAGAGGTCGGCACCGTCGCCTCGGGGCGCGATGGCGGGCTGATGGCAGTGGCGGCGCTGATGCCGGGAACGGGCCGTGATTTCAATCTGTTGTGGGAGACCCCGCGGGAAACCACGCCGGACCTGCCGATGCTCGATACGGCGGTGGTGGGCCAGCCGGTGACCTTTGCGCTCTTGGCCGCCGGGATGAGCGTCAACGCGGGGCAGGCGGCGCTGGAGTGCCGGGTGTCGCTGATCTATCCCGATGGCACCGCGCAGATGGCGGTGGACGGGCCCTGTACGTTGACACGGATTCCCGGTCCGGTGAGTGATTTGTATCCGGCCGTTCTGTTCGATTTCGGCCTGCCCGCGTCGCTGGCGGGCCAGACCATCGGCGTCGATGCGCGGCTGACCGACCGGGGCAATGGCGCCTCGGTCTCGCTGCGTCTGGCGCTGCCGATCCGCGCCGGGGAGGGCTGAGCAATGACCCGCAGTCTGCCCGTCCTGACCGTCGTCGCCGTGCTGATCGCGCTGTGGTATCTGGCGGTGATCCCGATGAATGCCAAGTGGGAGTATGACCAGGCCTCGCGCGCCGGGCGCGAGATCGGTCTGAGCGAGCTGGTCGCCAACACCATGGCGCAAGAGCGCCCGGTGCTGCCCGCGCCGCATCAGGTGGTGGCGGAGCTGTGGGATTCGACGGTGGTCGAGGAACTCACCGGGCGGCGCGGCTGGTGGCGCAGTGGCAGCCTGTCGAACCGCAGCCTGATCTATCACGGCTGGGTGACGCTGACCGCGACGATGCTGGGCTTTGTCATCGGCACTGGCGGCGGCATCCTGCTGGCGGTGGGCATCGTGCACAACCGGGCGATGGATGCCAGCGTCATGCCTTGGGCGATTGCCAGCCAGACCATCCCGATCATCGCGCTGGCGCCGATGATTATTGTCGTGCTCAATTCCATTGGAATCAGTGGCTTGGTGCCAAAGGCGATCATCGCGGCCTATCTGAGCTTCTTCCCGGTGGTGGTCGGCATGGTCAAGGGGCTGCGCGCCCCGGATGCGATGCAGATGGACCAGATGAAGACATGGTCGGCGCCGGGGGCAACGGTGTTCTGGAAGCTGCGGCTG
>Ga0209573_1002925_pt1 | contig 20205 bp, 20 predicted proteins | sample TNRBio252014_DNA_FD_185870 | JGI IMG/M metagenome (GOLD analysis project Ga0209573, IMG submission 185870) | Wastewater treatment Type I Accumulibacter community from EBPR Bioreactor in Madison, WI, USA - TNR Reactor_6/25/2014_ DNA (SPAdes)... | ecosystem: Engineered > Bioreactor > EBPR >...
CGCACAAACGGGTCATGCTGGCCCTCGGCGAAAGCAATCGGGACCGTTGCTGATTGGACGGCGCTGCGATGATCTCCCATACCGTGTCCGTGCAAGAACGATTTACTGACTGCCGCGCGAAGGCGCCCATCCGACCTTAGCGTAGCGTCAACCATGCCGGGCGGGTGGGCGTCGCCAAAGCTCAACCGAACCATCCGTTCCGCATCGGCGCGTGTGTATGCAGGCTTGGAGGTGAGGAGCATGTCAGTTGAGAGATGAAATCCGCGCAGCAGACCCAAAAGTCCGGGTGCAATAGGCGGCGTTCCCGTCAGCATCAGTCCCGCGACGAGGTCTGTCTGCGCCATCAATTCAATCGCGATATGCCCGCCAAGCGACCAGCCGAAGAAGACCGCGCGCGCAATACCGAGACCTTGCAGGACCTCAACTGTTGTTCGGGTCAGACCCTGGATCGAATAGGCGCTTGCCGGGTCGCTGGCGTTGGCCGATTCGCCATGGCCGGGCAAATCAAAGGCAATCAATCGAAACTGCTGGATCAGTGGGCTGTCAAACTGACGTCCAAAGGCTGCGACAGACGCAGCGGACCCGTGAAGCAGCACGATGGGACTGCCCGAACCGCCGCTATCGATGACATTGATCGATCCGCCTTGCGTTTGTATTTGTCTTTCCCTATGCATCGAGAGATGCAACCTTCGGTAGCAGATGTGCCGGATTGGCTCATATTAGTAACTCTAGTAGGTAAAGATTCGCTTTCCATTTGCTCTCTAGTATGGGACTGGAAACCGATTGGATAAGGTAGCTACTGCATGATCCTGGAACAGGCGCTCGATGTAGTCGTAACTGTTCTTTCGGTATTTACGGTCGGCCTCTACGTATGGTCGACACAGACGCATTTCCGTTCCGAGACGCCGCCAACCGGGGTGTCTATCGTCGCAGCCGCAGTGTTTCTCAGCCTGGCAATTTATCTTTTGCTGCTGTGGCTGGATAGCCAGCCCGTGGCCGCGCAATTGGCTGGCATTGCGCTGATTTTGGCGAGCCTGGGCCTGTTCTGGTGGGCGATTGTCGCCTCGCGCGACTTCGGATTGTCCCACGTCTTCGATATGACCAAACCGACTGCTCTATTATTATCAGGCCCTTACGCTCATGTCCGCCATCCGTTTTATACGTCCTACATCATATTTTGGGCAGGGTTTGCGCTGTCGACATGGAACTTGCTCGCGGTCCTGCCGCTGATCGCAATTATTGTGATTTATACAAAGGCTGCGCGGATCGAGGAGGGGAAATTCTCCAATTCGGTCCTGAAGGACGACTATGTCGCCTATCGCGAGCGAGCGGGCATTTTCTGGCCAAAGTTGAGATAGGTCCGGCTACCGGCCCTCGCGGTACCACATGGAGCCGAGCGCCAGGAGCAAAAGACCAAGACCGAAGAAACCGCCGAACATTGGAACGCGTGAAACGGACTTCAGCACACTGTCGCCTGTTGTGTTCAGGCCGATCCAGTCATCGCCGTTGGCATTGGCGCCGGCATGCACCGGCACGATATTGGGTAATTCGATGGCCCGACCACCGGCGAGGGTGGTAGTTGCAAGACGCCGTGCGCCGCCGCCGGTTTGTTCGGCAGGCTGTTTAAGCACGCTGTCGGTGGAGACGACCTCGGCGAATTCGGGCGCATTCACCGGCCCGACATGCGCCAGTGTCGTCAGATCGCCGTTGGCGATCTGGTAGAGACCGATCTCATCGACCTCGGTGCTGCCAGAGAATACGCCGGGCTCGCCCGCCGCAAGAGCTATTGTCATGGTTTTGCCCGACGGTGTGATGATTTGGGCAGGACCGGGATTGTCACTCATCGTCTGGCGCTGGACGTCAAGCACCATGCCGCGGCCATTGGCGGTGAGGCGCTCCTCCTCCAGTTCAGGCTCTTTCATCAGCCAGTGGGCGAGGCGCCGATAGAGCTGGACATGCGGACCGCCGCCCTCAAAGCCGCGCGCCCAGAGCCACCCTTGATCGGACAAAAGCATGCCGACCCGGCCCTCACCCTTGCGGTCGAGCAGAAGCAGCGGCCGGTCCTGTGGGCCCTTCATGACGGCCTGTCCTTCAGGCCGGTCAATACCGACGATCCGGAACCAGCGGCTCCAGTGCGGCGGCTCAGAGCCTGAGCCTTCGAGATCGCGCGTGACAGGGTGGCGCTTACCTATGTCAGTGAGACGTGGGTAAAATCCCTGCTCGATGACATCGCCGGTTGGCAGCGCGGGCAAGGCGGCCATCAGCGGTGTGTTGGCGATGGAGTTTTCGTCCGCATATTCGGGCCCGGCGGCAATCAGCAGCGCGCCGCCCTTTTCGACATATTCGGCGATGTAGTCGTAGTACAGGATCGGCAGCACGTCGCGATGCTGGTAGCGGTCGAAGATAATCAGGTCAAAATCGTTGATCTTTTCGACGAACAGTTCGCGCGTCGGGAAGGCGATCAGAGACAGTTCGTTGATCGGCGTACCGTCCTGCTTTTCCGGCGGGCGCAGAATGGTGAAGTGAACGAGATCCACTGAGGCGTCGGACTTGAGCAGATTGCGCCAAGTGCGCTCGCCCGCGTGCGGCTCACCCGAAACCAGCAGAACGCGCAGATTTTCGCGGATGCCGTCAACTAGTGCAATCGTTCGATTGTTAACGTCGGTGAGTTCATCTTGTTCGCGCTCGATCGACAGTTCGACGATATTGCGACCTGCGTTCGGCACAACAATCTGCAAGGGTGTCTCGGCGCCAATGAAGGCGCGGTCGACCTTCGCCAATATGCCGTTGATAGTGACGCGGACATCGACTGCAGAGCGTTCACCGCCAGTCGAGAGCACGCGATATGTGAGATCCAGCGGCTTGCCGACAAGACCAAAGCGCGGCGCTTTCTCAAAGCGGACGCGGCGGTCGCGCTCGCCTTCCTCGCCGGTGATCAGCGCATGCAGTGGCGCACTAAAAGTGGACGTGGCTGGCGCGTCATGGACCTGACCGTCGGTGATCATGATCGCGCCGGCGATGCGCGAAGGCGGCACGTCGCGAAATGCGCTGTCGAGTGCGCTGAACAACCTGGTCTGGGTACGTTCGTCGGCGGCGCCGGAGCGTCCGGCCTCGACCGTGCGCACCTCGAACTGACGGAAGCGCGCCAGGCGCTCCTGCAGGCCGGCGACCGCCTCGTCGGTCTGGAGGGTGCGGTCGCGGATATCCTGGCTCTGGCTGCGGTCGACAACGAGGGCGACGACGCTTTTCAGCGGCTCGCGGTCCTCGTCCAGCAGAACAGGATTGATCAGGGCGGCGGCGATCGCGGCGAAGGCGGCCAGACGCAACCACGCGCCCCGCTGGCCCAGCCACACACCGATCAGCGCAAAGATCAGGATTGCCGCTGCCACGACTGAGAGCACCGGCCAGGAAAAGAAGGGTTCAAAGGCGACGGACCAGTTCATGCGCTACTGCCCCAGCCGTTCGAGCAGGGCAGGGACGTGCACCTGGTCTGATTTGTAATTGCCGGTAAGCATGTACATGACGATGTTGACCCCGGAGCGGTAGGCATAGGCGCGTTGCATCGGGTCGCCCGGCACGGTCGGCAGCATCGGTTCGCCGTTCTGGTCAATGGCCCATGCGCCGGCCAAGTCATTGCCGGTGATCATGATAGGCGACACGCCGTCGCCGGTGCGGACCGGACGGCTGCCGTCATTGGCGGCGGTGATTGAAGCCTCGACCCAAAGCGGGCTTCCGGTGAAGCGGCCGGGAAAATCGTGCAGGATGTAGAAAGCCTTGGTCAGAACATGATCCTCGGGCACAGGTTCGAGCGCGGGCACGTTGAGGCTGCCCAGAATATCGCGCAACCGGTCATTGGCGGGGCTGGCGCCAGCGTCCAGCGAGGTGGTGTACTGGTCGCGCGTGTCGAAGAGAACCGTACCGCCTTGTTTCATATAGGCGTCGACACGGGCGATAGCTTCATCCGAAGGCATCGCCGCTGCCGGGTCGATCGGCCAGTAGATGATTGGATAGAAAGCCAGTTCGTCTGTGGCGATGTCGACGCCAACCGGGTCGCCGGGTTCGAGCGCAGTCTTTTCGATGAGGAAGCGGGTAAGGCCGTAGAGACCTGCACGGGTGATCGCATCTACGGACGAATCCCCCGTAATGACATAGGCTAGATGGGTGACAGATATGGCGTCGACCGCCTGCGCGTCATTTGGACGTTCGTCAGAGGCGGGGGCTGCAGGCGCGGGCTGGGTTTGCGCGAAACTCTGACCAGGCAGCGCAAGGAAGCCAATGGACAGAACTGCGAGCGCCAGGAGCGACGTGGCCGCCCGCGCGGTCCGCGGCGGCGTGGCGCGGCGGAAGCGGCCGCCCATCCAAAGAACGGCCAGCGTATCCAGCGCCAGGAGGATCAAGGCGGCAATCAGCAAAGGGCCACGCATGTCGCGCGATTCATCCAGGGCATAGCGCATTTCGGTGACAGGGGCCGCAAATTGCGGCCGTGCGATGGGCACGAGCGAAGCGTCTTTCTGCAGGAGATTATGCGCGATCAACCCTTCCTCAGCGCCATAGAGGCCTGGCGGGTTTTCGATTGTGACCGGTTTGACGCCGCCGCCGACGGCTAGCGGGCGCGCATCGGGTGTTGGCGGGACGAGCGCGCCATTGGCGGCGATCATGCGATAGGGCGGCAGCGTGCCTGCGGCATCCTCAGCGTTGGCGGCGATAGGGCCCTGATTGCGCGATAGTTGAACGATGCGGCGCAGCATTTCAACAAATGTGCCTGAAATTGGCAGGTTCGACCAGGTAGCCTCCGGCGTGACGTGGAAAAGCACCACGGCGCCTTTCTGGCGACGCGCGCCCGTGACCAGCGGCGTGCCGTCGCCCAGATTGGCCCAGGTGGCTGCGGCAAGATCGGGCGTCGGTTCAGCCAGAACCTGACGGGTGACGGAGACCTCGTTTGGCGGCGTCAGGTCGCCGAACGGGCCTGTTGCCGGGAAATCGGAGACCGGCTGTGGCTGGGTCCAGGACAAAGCGCCGCCGAGATCACGTTCGCCAAGCCGCAGGCGCACTGGCAAAAGGTCCTCGTCATTGTCAGCGGCGGCAAGCCGCTGGCCGGCGAAGCGCACCAAGGTGCCGCCCTCATGCACCCAGTCAACCAACCGTTGCCGGGCAGCGGCTGGAATTTGACCGACATCGGCCATGACGATCATCGCCGGTTTCTGGTCGAGGATATCGGGGATCGATATGGCAAGGTCGGGACTAGCCGGTTCGACCAGATCGGCAAAAGGCTGCAGGGCGTTGCGGATATAGTAGAGCGGCGAAAGCAGTGGCTGGGCCTGATCTGCCTCGGCCTGACTGATCAGGCCAACCCTGCGGCGCTTGGCGCTGTCGTCCAGCACCCGCACGGCGCCGGCCTGCGGCTGGCCATCAAGCGAGAGCGAGGCAAAATCGTTGCGCAGCTCAAACGGGACTGTCAGGCGCGCAACGGCAACCGCTTCATTGGCATTGAACGTGATGGCGGTTTCAGCGATGCGGCGGCCCTTGTCGTCGAAAGCGCCGGCAATTACCTGTTCGGGCGCAGGGTTGCCAGGCGCGCGCACTGCGGTGAGTTCAAAACCGTCGACCTGATTTTCGGAGGCTGACAGGCCGATCAGCGACAGGCGTTCTGGCGTGACCCAGACATAATTGCCCGCAGACGCGCCAAGGATCGACGCAAAGGCGGCCTCATCGCTCTGCTGTGCAAGTCCGTCCGTCAAAAGCGCGATGGTTGCGCCCGGCAAAGGCTGCAAGGCGGCGGCGACACGCGCATAAACTGCGCCGCGATTGCTTGGAACAGGACGCGGATCGGCGGCGCGCAGCTTGTCGAGGGCAGCCGCAGCGTCAAACGGACCGATCTCGGCATTGGGCATTTCGGAGGTGAAGGCAAGCACCACCGGCACGTCATTAGCGGCGGCGTCGTTGATCAGCCTTTCGGCTGTGGCGATGCGGCGGTCCCAGTCCGGGGCGCTCGCCCAGCTGTTGTCGACCACCAGCGCCAGCGCCGAGCCATTGGTTGCGACGCGCTCGCGCGGGTTCCAGACCGGCTCCGCCAGCGCCAGAATGACAAGCGCCGCCATCAAAAGACGTAGAAGCGTGAGCCACCAAGGACTTTGTTGTGGCGTTTCCTCACGTTTCAGAACGCGAAGCAGGATTTTCAGGGGCGGAAAGACCTCTGTCTGCGGTTTTGGCGGCGTGAATCGCAGTAGCCACCAGATAACCGGCAGCGCCAGCAGTCCCCAAAGGATGGCCGGAAAACCAAAGGCGAATGGCACGAAACCCATCACAAGCCTCCGCCCGCATCGGCGGTCATGGCCATATGCACCCGCACAAGCGCTTCGGAAGCCAGACGGTCGGTGTGGTTGACCGTGTAGCTCCAGCCGAGGCGGCGCGCCCAGCCGGCCAATTCTTCGCGTCGCGCCGAATAGAGCGCGCGATATTCTTCACCAAGCGTTTCGGCGCGGCCGGCGGTCAGCCGCTCGCCCGTCTCGGGGTCTACAAACTCGGTACGGCCCGCATAGGGGAAGGTCTCCTCAGCCGGATCAGCGACTTCGATCAGGTGGGCGCGCACGCCGTGACGGGCGAGCACGTCCAGCCAGGCCATGGTCTCTTCGGGCGGATCGAGGAAATCCGAGACGACGACGATGTCGGAGAAGCGGCGGATCGTGTTGAGCTCGGGGCGCATGGGCAGTTCCGGTGCGTGGGTCAGCCGAGCGGCTAGGCGCTCGGCGCCATTGCGGGCGGTGAACGGGTCGGTCAGGCCGGGCCAGGCGATGCGCTCGCCGCTGCGCGACAAGAGCTCGGCCAGCGCCAGCGCCAGAACCAAAGCGCGCGATTCCTTGGAGACTGTTGCGGTTGCGGACTTATAGAGCATGGATGGCGACGGGTCGGCCCACAGCCAGACGGTGTGCGCGGCTTCCCATTCGCGTTCGCGCACATAGGTGTGCCCGTCCTCGCGGGCCGACCTGCGCCAATCAATACGCGCCATCGACTCGCCTTCGGCGTATGGGCGGAACTGCCAGAAGTTTTCGCCGATGCCGCGCTTGCGGCGGCCATGCCAGCCGGAAATGACGGTGTTGACGAGGCGGCGCGCCTCGACAAGCAGATCCGGCACCAACGCGGCGCGTACACGACCGCGCGCCAGCGCATCCTGCCTGGCGACGGACCCGACTGTTGCGCCGATTTGCGCCATCTAGAGCGCCTTGACCAACCGCGCGATGACGTCACGCACCGACATGCCTTCGGCGCGGGCGGCGAAGGTCAGCGCCATCCGGTGCTGGAGCACAGGTTCGGCCAGCGCCTTGACGTCGTCGATGGAGGGGGCCAGCCGGCCGTCATAGAGTGCGCGTGCGCGGGCGCATAAGGTCAGCGCCTGGCTGGCGCGCGGGCCCGGACCCCAGGCGACATGTTTGTCGGTGTCTGCGTTGCCGCCCTGGCCCGGCCGCGCTGAGCGCACCAGAGACAAGATTGCGTCAACGACGCTTTCGGGCACCGGCATGCGACGGATCAGGGTCTGGATTTCTTTCAGCCGCGCCGGATTGAGGACATTCTGAGCTGTTGCGGCCTCCACGCCGGTGGTTTCAACCAGAATGCGGCGCTCGGCGTCCAGTTCGGGATAGAGAATGTCGATCTGCATCAGGAAACGGTCGAGTTGTGCTTCGGGCAGTGGATAGGTGCCTTCCTGCTCCAGCGGGTTCTGGGTAGCCAGAACGTGGAATGGCGAGGGCAGGTCGTGCCGGGCGCCGGCGACCGTGACGTGATATTCCTGCATGGCCTGCAAGAGCGCCGACTGGGTGCGCGGGCTGGCGCGGTTGATCTCGTCGGCCATCAGAAGCTGGGCAAAGATCGGTCCGGAGATGAAACGGAACCCGCGCTTGCCGTCAGCGGCCTGCTCCATCACCTCGGAGCCGAGAATGTCGGACGGCATCAGATCGGGTGTGAACTGGATGCGCCGGCCATCAAGGCCAAGCACAATGCCCAACGTCTCAACCAGCTTGGTCTTGGCCAGGCCGGGAACGCCGACCAAAAGCGCGTGACCGCCCGAAAGCAGCGCAACCAGCGTGCGCTCAACAACAGCTTCCTGCCCAAAAATGACCCGGCCGACGCCCTCGCGTACAGAAAAGATGTCGGCCAACGCGCTTTCGGCCTGCGCCACCATTTGCTTTTCGGGGATTGCAGCTTCTTTGAGTATCATGCTCATGCAGAATCAATTCCTTGTCCGCTCGACTTCTAGCGAGAGTGCGCCTGAAATTGCCGGAGATAAAGCGCCGCAATTTACGGAGATTAGAACGTTCATTGGTGCTGACAATGAGATCAACAGTGACTATTTCGTGACCATGACGGTAGAGAATGAGGCAGGTAACGGTGGTTTGACCACCGCGTCAGACGCCGCAGGACTGGAGGCGCTGATCGCTCGTGCGGCCAAGGGCATGCGCGGCCCGGCGCCGGTGGAGCGCTGGAATCCGGATTTCTGCGGCGATCTTGATATAGAGATCAAGCGGGACGGAACCTGGTTCTATCTCGGCACGCCGATCGGCCGCTTACCGCTGGTGCAGCTGTTTGCGACGGTGCTGCGCAAGGACGGTGACGGCAGAACCTACCTGGTGACGCCGGTGGAGAAGGTTGGCATCCAGGTCGAGGATGCGCCGTTTGTTGCGGTAGAGATGAACCATTCCGGCGCTGGCGCTGACCAGACAATGACCTTCCGAACCAATGTCGGCGACGTGGTGGAGGTTGGACCAGAACACCCGCTGCGCTTTGTCGATGAAGACGAGACCGGCGGGCTCAAACCCTATCTTCTTGTGCGCGGCCGGCTGGAGGCGCTGGTGGCGCGGCCGGTCATGTATGAGCTGGTCAATCATGGCGAGGAAATTGTCATCGACGGCAACGCAATGTTCGCCGTGCGCTCGCGTGGTGAGATCTATCCGATCATGCCTATGGAAAAGTTGAAGAGGTTGTCGGCGTGATGGACGCCCGGACAGATCAGGGCTTTTCCGCTGAAGATCTGCGCCAGCGGGTCGAGCGCGTTGGCGATGCGGTCGATGATGACGGCGATTATGGCGACCATCGCTGGAATCCCGGCCATCCGCGCCTGCAGGATCTCTGGAAGCTGGAATTGCGCGACGCCGCAGTGCTGATTCCGGTAGTAGACCGGCCCGACGGCGCGACCGTGATCCTGACCAAGCGCACCGAGGCGCTGCGGTCGCATTCAGGACAGGTGGCGTTTCCAGGGGGGCGCATTGACGCCACCGACCTCTCAGCGGAGTTTGCCGCGCTGCGCGAAACCGAAGAAGAAATTGGCATCCGTCCGGACCAGGTCGAGGTGATTGGCCGCATGCCCGACTATGTGGCGGGGTCGGGTTTCCGCATCGCGCCGATCATCGGCGTCATCCAGCCGGGATTTGACCTCGATATCAACCAGGATGAAGTGGATGCGGTGTTCGAGACGCCGCTGTCTTTCCTGATGCGGCCCGAAAACCAGACGCAGGGCAGCCGCGAGTGGCAGGGGCGGGTGTGGAAATATTACGATATGCCCTATGGCGGGCAGCGCATCTGGGGCGTGACGGCGGGCATTATTCGCGCGTTCTATGAGAGGTTTTACGCGTGAACGCTTCTATCGATGCCGCGCCATGGCTGCACGAGGCAGGGCTTGCGCGACTACTTGAGGTCCTCAATGCCGATGGTGAGGAGGCGCGCATCGCCGGCGGGGCGGTGCGTGACGCATTATTGGGCCGGATCGTCTCCGATGTCGATATCGCCACGACCAATTTGCCCGCCGAAACGTCACGCCGAGCGGCGAAGGCGGGTTTCAAAACCGTGCCGACCGGCATCGAGCATGGCACAATAACTGTGATTACCGACGGCAAGTCGGTTGAGGTGACGACGCTGCGCGCTGATGTCGAACCTGATGGGAGGCGGGCAAAGGTCGTTTTCGGACGCGACTGGAAGGGCGACGCCGAACGGCGCGACTTTACCATCAACGCGCTCTACGCGGGCGCCGATGGCGCAGTCATCGATCTGGTCGGCGGATTGGCCGACCTGGAAGCGCGGCGGCTGCGGTTCATTGGCGACGCCGAGCAGCGCATTCGCGAGGACTATCTGCGTATCTTGCGGTTTTTCCGGTTTTTCGCCTGGTTTGGCGCCGGCCGGCCCGATGCCGAAGGGCTGAAAGCCTGCGCCCGCCTGAAAGAAGGACTGGATGGACTGTCAGCGGAGCGTATCTGGTCCGAGCTCAAGAAGCTTATGAACGCGCCGGACCCGTCGCGTGCGCTGTTGTGGATGCGCCAGGCGGGGGTTTTGAGCCGGGTTCTGCCAGAGAGCGAGAAGTGGGGCATCGACGCCATACATGGTTTGACGGTGACCGAACGCGACTTGGCCTGGGCGCCAGACGCGATCTTGCGGATCGAGGCCATAGTGCCGCCCGACGAGGTGCGTATGGTGGAATTGGCGCGGAGGCTGAAACTTTCAAAACAGGAAGCCGCGCGCCTGGCGGGGTGGGCGGCTGTGCCTGCGGCTTCCGCCGGCACAAGCGATGCGGCGTTGCGCAAGCAGCTTTATCTCGGCGCCCCGCAGGCAACCATTGACCGGCTGAAACTGGCGCTCGCCGGTGCGCGCTCCAAGGCCGGGACAGATGACGATGCGCTGATGCAGGCGGCAGGATTTTCGCGGCAGCTGAAGGTTGCTGAGGGCTGGAAAGCGCCGAAATTCCCGATCAAAGGCGCGGATATCGGGGGAATGGGAATTCCGGAGGGCCCAGGCATTGGCAGGGTCCTCCAGAAACTTGAAAAGATGTGGATCGACTCGGGCTTTGCGATGACGCGCAGCGTGCTGCTGGAACACGCCGCAAAACTCATCAAATCCTAACGCCTGACGCGTTAAGCCGCATCGCGAACTTTTTCGATACGCGAGCGGATGGCTTCGACCATTGTCTCGCGGATCATGGTTTCACCGTGTGTGGCGCGCAGATGCTCCACAGCGCGGCGCATGATCTCAGCCTCTTCGTCGTGACGGGTGTGCCATTCGCAACCGGGGACGAGCGTACCGCAATGAAACTCTTTCATCTGGTTCCTCCGTAAGGTTGTGCAGGCTGTCACTATAACACAATTTGTGGAAATTGGTTGCCACAAAAGCAATGGGCCGCTTTCAGGCGGCCCATTGTGGTTTGATGGCGTCCTCCAGACTATTTGACCAGCCGCACCATCGCGAGCGAGTCTGCAATAGCCTGGAAGGAGTCGACCAGCTTTTCTGAATCCGACGCATCGAAATAATGGCTGGAGTCTGTTGCGCAACCCTCAAGCAACGACTTGGCCTGGGCGTTGTCGACCATGAATGCGACGCTGAAGACCTCAATCTTCTTTAACCTCATGTATTCGCAGATCGCTGCGCTGTCGTCGTCCGTGTCCCTGCGCTGGGCTGTTTCCTTGCCACTCTGGAAGGCGACGTGCCGGCCGTCGCTCTGCCTGAAGCGCAGCGTATTGTCGCCGTCGGTCATCAGCACCACCACCTTGCGTGGCGCAATGTTGGCCGCATCATAGGCTTTGCCTTCGGTAAACGGCTCCGTATCCGACAGAGCGTTCTGGCCCCAGATCAGGCCGGACGGAATGTAGGTAGACGGGTAGTAGCTGCCGGTATTCGTAACCATGGCGTTGATGGCCGACAACACTGTGTTCTTGTTGCTGGTGAGTTTGGTGATCGGCGTCGGACATTTCTGCGACGTTTCGACATAACCCGGATAGCGGATATTCGGCTTTTCGTCGGTCACCCGCCATTTTGCAGGCATGCGGGAGCCGACGCAGCCAAACCATTTGTAAGTCGTCGACCCGCCGCCGGTGCAATATTGATAGGGAGTGACAGTGCGCGTCTCATATTTTGTGCATCCACCGCCGCAGGTGCCCGTCATCGTCACCCCATCCGTAACCCAGGTGCATGAATAGGTGGGCGCGTTAGCTATGCAATAGTCGCGTGTCTTACGCGTCTCGCAGATGCGTGGCGGACCGGGAACGATATAGTCAACGCCAACGTCAAGCCATGACGCGCTACGGTTGTCCGTTCCGACATTCACATAGTCGGCATAAGGCACGACGGAAATGCGGACTTGGCTCTTTGGATCGCCCAGAACCTTTTCAACCAGATCGGAGGCGGCGGATTTGAGCGCCGTCATTTTGGTGCCGCCATAGCCATCGGTTTCGGACATTGAATAGGTATTGTCCAGGACAAGGGCTACTTCCACCTGCCCGTTGACGCCGCGTTCGGCTGTTGCGCCGGCCTCAACGCCAACCTCGTTTACGTTGGCGAAACGCATAAAAGTGGTGTCAATCTTGCCTTCCAGGACAATGGATATCTGTTCCCCGGATTTCGTGAGACTTTTGATTTCCACCGTCTCAATTGTCTTCGGGTCGAGATTGGCGGTGATGGTGTCCTCCGCCCCGGAGCGCAATTTGCTCATCGTGTCCGTATTCAGAGCGGCCATGTGCAGGACCGCTGCATCGGCCAGCGCCTGAATGTGGCTATGGGCGGAAGATTGGCGAGCGTAGTCTATATAGACTCCGATCGCCAGAAAGAGGGGAATTGCGGCGACCGTCAACATGATGGCGAAGTTGCCGCGACGGTTATGCAAGAAGCTCTTAAACACCGGGAATACCCCCCAACAACATATTGGGGAACGATACACGGTGTTTATTGCGGGAAGGTTACATTGGTGGTTGTAAGTCGAACCTTCATTCGCGTTTTGCGTAAATTTTTCAGATGGTTACCGTTTGATCAACAACGGATCACGGCCAGCGCGCCCGCGGCGGCAGACTCGAAAGTATGGAGGTGACGTTTCCTCCTGTTTTCAGTCCGAAAACGGTGCCGCGGTCGTGCAGCAGGTTGAACTCAGCGTAGCGTCCGCGGCGCACCAGTTGCTCCTCCTCGTCTGCCGGAGTGAAGCTTGCGCCCATGTTGCGCCTCATCAATGCCGGGTAGATGTCGCGGAAGGCCCGACCGACATCCTGTACAAAAGCAAAATCTGCATCCCACCCGCCGCGATTATCCGGCGAGTGTTGCCAGTCAAAAAAGATGCCGCCGACGCCGCGCGGCTCGTTGCGGTGGGGCAAAAAGAAGTACTCGTCGCACCAATTCTTGAGGTGCTCATAGTCGGCGACGGATGTGTGCGTCTCGCAGGCCGCGCGCATGGCTGCGTGAAAGTCTATTGCGTCGCGGTCTTGCTGGGTGCGGCGGCGATCAAGAACAGGCGTCAGGTCGCCGCCGCCGCCGAACCACCAGCGTGATGTTACAACCATGCGCGTATTCATGTGAGCAGTTGGTGCGTTGGGGTTCCACGGATGCGCGATCAGCGAGATGCCGCTGGCCCAGAAGCGGGGATCTTCCGCGCCGCCCGGCATCTGTTTGCGGAACTCCGGCGAAAATTCGCCATGGACCGTCGAGACGTGCACGCCGACTTTCTCAAAGACGCGGCCGCGCATGATCGACATGACGCCGCCGCCGCCATTGCCCTCGTCACGCCGCCAGGGCGTGCGGACAAAACGGCCCGGTTGGCTTTCTCCGCCAGCCTCGTCTTCCAGCGTCTCATAGGTGGCGCAGATCTGGTCGCGCAGCGCCTCAAACCATGCGCGGGCAGTGGCCTTGCGGGTTTCGATGTCCGCGGGAAGTCCGGCGGGAATGTCAGGTCTTTGCATGTCGCAATCCAATCACGCTCGTTTCAAGCGCACAAATGACTCGTCATCGAGCCGCAAAACGATCTAGTCTGATGACATTGCCGGTCAAGGAGTCCAATTGTCGCCTCCCCCAAGACCACCGCTGGATCATCTGAAGGCGCGTTTCGTCGAACGCCGGGCAAACGCGAGCCCGCGTGACGGATTTGTTCGCCAGACCTTTGTGTTGTCGCGCAGCGATGCACGTCTGAAAGCGCGCGAGTGGTTCGATACCTGGCCCAAACAGGCCTATTGGACCGCAATAGAGAGCTGGTTCGAGCGGCCGGGCGATGTAATCGAATTTACAATGCGGCGGTTACCGGCGGCGGATTGAGTAGCGAGCACCACTTACACCGCAGTGTTCTATTCGCTATTTGCTTCTCTTAGTGCCCCTCAAAAGCAATCAGCGTACGGACATCGACGTTCAACGCTTCGAGTTTCTTGCGGCCGCCCAGATCGGGCAGGTCGATGACAAAACAGGCGGCGACAATATCAGCCCCCATCTGAAGTAGCAGCTTACTGGCGGCTTCAGCAGTCCCGCCCGTGGCGATCAGGTCGTCGACCAGCAGTACCTTGTCTCCTGGCGCGAAGGCGTCTTTGTGCATCTCCATCTCGTCGATGCCGTATTCCAGGCTGTAGGCGATGCGCACCGTTTCGTGCGGCAGCTTGCCCTTCTTGCGGATAGGCACAAAGCCGGCTGAGAGCTGGTGGGCGATGGCACCGCCAAGGATGAACCCGCGTGCCTCAATGCCGGCGATCTTGTCGATCTTCTGGCCCGCATAGGGATGCACCAGTTCATCGATTGTACGTCGGAAGGCGCGTGCATTGCCCAAGAGGGTGGTGATGTCGCGGAACATGATGCCGGGTTTTGGATAATCGGGAATGGTCCGAATCGAGGCGAGCAGGGTCTGCTCGAGCGAAGTTTTCATCAGCTGCGGCTCCGTTACGCTTTGTTGTTGCGCGTTGAGCCAAAAAAGGAAAGCGGGCAAGTTCCTATGAGTCGAAACAGAATCGCTCAAATACGCGCTATGTCCCGCTCTGAACGTCTGCTTGATCTGATCCAGGCGCTGCGCCGTCACCGCCGGCCGGTGGCCGGCAGGGCGTTGGCCAATGAACTCGGCGTCAGTATCCGTACGCTCTATCGCGACATAGCAACGCTGCAGGGGCAGGGGGCGGATATCCAGGGCGAGCCAGGTCTTGGTTATGTACTGAAGCCCGGCTTCATGTTGCCGCCGCTGATGTTTTCGGAAGACGAGATCGAAGCGATCACACTCGGTGTCGCCTGGGTGTCGCGGCGTGCGGACGCACGGCTGGGGCAGGCCGCCGGGAACGCCGCCGCCAAAATCGGCGCCGTGCTGCCGGAAGACCTGCGGCGCGAGATGGAGACGTCGTCGCTAATGATCGGACCGGGCGAGCCGGTCTATGGCGGCGACATCGACCTGGCCGCAGTACGGGACGCCATCCGCCGCGAGCGCAAGCTTAGAATCGAATATCGTGACCGGGACAATGTTGCGACTGTACGCACCGTCTGGCCATTTCTTTTGGCTTTTTTTGATCGCATGCGCATGATTGTCGCCTGGTGTGAGCTTCGGCAGGGTTATCGCCACTTCCGCGCCGACCGCATCGTGTCGATGGAAGTCACCGGCGAACGCAATGGCCGCCGGCGGCTCGCCATGGCGAAGGAATGGCGCGAGCAGGAGATGTTCCGCGCACCGCAGGATCCGCCTGCTGCCAGAAATTGACAGCAGGCGGCGCTACACCCGTCTTGTCTCAACCAAGGAGCCAAGACAATGAACATCACGTCCAACATGGTCGTTTTCTACGTCAACGATATTCCAACCAGCATCAAATATTATTCTGACCTGTTCGGCGCGAAGCCAGTAGCGGAAACACCCGGCTTTGCCATGTTTGCGCTTGAGGGCGGCATGATGTTCGGCTTGTGGCTTCGCGCTGCGGCCGAGCCGAAGACGGCGATCACCGGCGGCGGTGGCGAGCTGGTCGTGATGAGCGAAAGCCGTGACAAGGTAGACGGGATCGTCCAAGATTGGCGTAACCGCGGTCTGGTGATCGGGCAGGATGCGGTCGATGCGCCATTTGGCTACACAGCGGTGGCGCTTGACCCTGATCAGCACCGCATCCGCGTGTTGTTCGACCCGAACGCCTAGACGCTTAAACTGAAAACAAGACGGCCCGCGCTTGGCGGGCCGTTGCAATTCAGGCGCCCATGTTGATCAGTGGGCGATGCCCGACCAGACCTTGCGCTTGACCAGATAAACCATTGCGCCAAACAGCAGCAGGAACGCCATGACGCGGAAGCCGATCTTCTTGCGGTCTTCCATATGAGGTTCAGCTGCCCACATCAGGAAGGCCGATACATCATGCGCATATTGGTCAACCGTCTCGGGCGATCCGTCTTCATAAGTCACCTGACCGTCCGTGATCGGTTGCGCCATCGCCAGCGACTTGCCGTTAATGAAATACGGATTGTAGTGGGTGCCTTCAGCAATCTCCATGCCTTCTGGCGGCGTCTCATTGTAACCGGTCAGTAGTGAATAAATGTAGTCAGGACCGCTTTCGGCATAGCCGGTGAAGATGTCGATAACGAATTGCGGGAAGCCGCGAGTCACGCCGCGGGCCTTGGCGATCAGTGAGAAGTCTGGTGGAGCGGCGCCGCCATTTGCGGCTGCGGCGGCCAGAACGTTCGGAAATGGCGACGGGAAATGATCTGACGGCAGACCTGGCTGGTCGGCCATTTCACCATCGTCACCCATCTTGGGGATCGTGTATTCGGCTGCGAATGCCTTCACCTGCGCTTCGTTATAGCCGAGGTCTTCCAGCGTGCGGAAGGCGACCAGGTCCATTGAGTGGCAGGCTGAGCAGACTTCCTTGTAGATCTTCAGGCCGCGCTGCAACTGACCCTTGTCATAGGCGCCGAATGGACCGGCGAACGACCAGGTCTGCTCCTTGGGATGAAGGATCGGGAAGTGGGCTGGTTCTGCGGCATGGTTGGCCTCGCCCTCAGCATGCGCCGCTTCACCGGCTGGGGCGGCGGGCTTTGCGTCTTGCGCCCAAGCTAATGTGGCGACGCTGGCCGACATAATGACTAGCGCGGCGACACCGTGGAGAAACTTCTTCATGGTCATTCCCTCTCCGGTTCCTGTCCGATCAGCCTTTGGTCTGCGGCTCAGCCGCTGCGCCGACCGGGTGGCCGGAGCCGCCCTTGTTCTTTTCAAGCACTGCTTCGGTGATCGAGTTTGGCAGTTTCTTCGGCGTCTCGATCAGGCCGAGCAGCGGCATGATGAGCAGGAAGAAAGCAAAGTAGTAGAGCGTCGAAACCTGCATGGCCGGAATATACCAGCCTTCAGCGGGCTTGGAGCCGAGCCATCCAAGGAAGATGGAATTGACTACAAACAGCCAGAAGAAGAATTTGTACCATGGCCGGTAGTTGGCCGAGCGCACCTTGGACGTATCGAGCCAAGGCACGAAGAACAGCACCGCAATGGCTGCAAACATGGCCAGAACGCCGCCGAGCTTGGAGTCGATGGGGCCGATGTTGAAGGTGATAGCGCGCAGGATCGCGTAGAACGGCAGGAAATACCATTCGGGCACGATGTGGGCCGGCGTCTTCAGCGAATCAAACTGGGTGTAGTTGTCCGGGTGGCCGAGATAGTTCGGCATGTAGAAGATGAAGTAGGCGAACACCGCCAAGAACACCACCATGGCGAAACCGTCCTTGACGGTTGCATAGGGGGTAAAGGCCACGGTGTCGGTCTTGTGCTTCACCTCGATGCCGGTCGGATTGGTCTGGCCGACCACATGCAGCGCCCAGATGTGCAGGACTACGACGCCGGCAATCATGAAGGGCAGCAGGTAATGTAGCGAGAAGAAGCGGTTCAGCGTCGGATTGTCGACCGAAAATCCCCCGAGCAGCAATTCCTGAATCCAGGTTCCCACCAGCGGAATGGCGGTGAAGAAACCCGTAATGACGGTGGCTCCCCAGCCAGACATCTGACCCCAAGGCAAAACGTAACCCATGAAACCCGTCGCCATCATCAGAAGGTAGATGATGCAGCCAAGTATCCACAAAAGCTCGCGCGGCGCCTTGTAGGAGCCGTAATAGAGACCACGGGCAATGTGCAGATAGACGGCAATGAAGAAGAACGATGCGCCGTTGGCGTGCATATAGCGCAGCATCCAGCCGGAATTGACGTCGCGCATGATCTTTTCGACTGAAACGAAAGCGAGCGTTGTATCCGACGCATAGTGCATGGCAAGAACAATGCCGGTGAGTAGCTGTACGACCAGCATGATCGAGAGGATGCCGCCGAATGTGTACATGTAGTTCAGATTGCGCGGGATCGGGTCGGTGACAAAGTTGTCATAGACCAGCCGGGGAAGCGGCATACGGGCATCGAACCAGCGACCGAGGGCTGATTTCGGGTGATAGGTGGACGGTCCGCTCATTGAATTATCCCTCGCCTCAACCGATGCGAATCTTGGTGTCTGACAAGAAAGCGACCGGTGGAACCGGCAGGTTCTCGGGCGCCGGGCCTTTGCGGATGCGACCGGCCGTGTCGTAGTGTGAGCCGTGGCACGGGCAGAACCAACCGCCAAAATCGCCCTGCTGGCCCAGCGGAATGCAACCAAGATGGGTGCAGACCCCGATCATCACCAGGATGTTCTCCTTGGCTTTGTCCACCACGCGATCCTCGTCTGTCGCCTGCGCGTCTGACGGGAGGTTTGCGTTGCGCGCCAGCGGATCCTTCAGTTCGGCCATCGGCGCTTCCTGCGCGGCCTTGATCTCTTCAGCCGTGCGGTTGCGGATGAATACCGGCTTGCCACGGAATTTGACCACCATCGAAGCGCCTTCAGCCAGCGAACTGATATCAACCTCGATCGACGACACAGCGAGGGTGGAGGCGTCTGGCCGCATCTGGTCGATGAAGGGCCAGGCGAAAGCGCCTGCGCCGACAACTCCGGCCATGCCTGTGGCGATGTAAAGAAAGTCGCGCCGTGTAGGCTCGTCGCTCGCGTCGTGTGCGCTCACCGGGTTCGTCCTTCTGCCTCTTCCAGCCGTCGGAGGAGCATTCGTCCCCGCTCCAAAGCCCCAGTCCCGACGGCGCATGGCTGCAGGCTGGCGCAATTCCTCCGGCTTTTGGAATTTTGGTTTAGGCGGGGCAGGGCCCCTTGTCCAGACGGGCAAAGGCCCAAGGGCAGATTGTCGCGGGACTTTTTTCGGTTCGATTAGCTCAAATTTCGGGTTCAAGGGGCGTTGGGCGGCGCGAAACTATCAAGCAGGGTGATCTGCCTTCGATCTCAGCGTTGCTGGACGGGGGCGGCTACCGCGCACCCAACCGCACTAGCACTTCGCGCGGGATGCCATATTCGCGAATCGCGTCGTCGTGGCGGCGCAGGCCGCACAACTCGCGCTGGATAAAATAGGCCCACACCGCGTCGGCTGCGGCTTTCAGCAGCGGGATACGGTCGGTCTTTTCTCCCTCGAAGGCGTGCAGCGCCGCCATACGCTCGGCAACCGCCCGCCCGGCGTGACCCAGCGACGAGGCTTTCTCCTGCGCCACTTCATAGTCGAGCGCCTGCTGCAGGCTATCCTGAAGATTGGCTGCGGAGAATTGCGAGGGCGGGCGCACGGTCATCTGCGGATCGACAAGTCATAACGGTGGGTAACATGGTCATCGGACGCGACCGGAACAAAACCGAGCGATTCATAGAACGCGAATGCGGCTTTTGGCGCGCGCGTGTTGATAGCTTCGAAGGCTTGCGCGTCGTCGATCAGTGTCCGAGCCACCAGCGCTTTGCCGGCGCCGAGTCGCCTCGCGTTTCCGGCGACGTAGACGTGGCGAACACGGCCATAGTTGCGGCTGGGAAAGTAAGGGTCTCTTGAACGACCCCCGACACCAACGAGTTGTCCGCCAATGAAGGCTGCGTTCATGAACTCGCCAGCAGATTTGAATCTGTTCCTGCCGTTTGCCCACGCCTCCTGCAACCGCTCCAGCATTCGATGACCTTCTGTCCTGCTCTCGGTGAGTAGGTCATCGAAACCCGGCAGATCAAGCCGGAAGGGCTGCAGGATGATCGCCACCGGCCTACTCCGCCGCCAATTGTTCCGGATGCTCGCCAAGGAATCCGCCGGACTGGCGTTTCCATAGGCGGGCGTATAGTCCGTTTTTGTGAATCAGTTCGTCGTGTGTGCCCTGTTCGACGATCCTGCCCTTGTCGAGCACGATCAGACGGTCGAGCGCGGCAATGGTCGAGAGCCGGTGGGCGATGGCGATGACGGTCTTGCCCTCCATCAGCTTTTCCAGATTGTCCTGGATCGCCGCCTCGACTTCCGAATCAAGCGCCGATGTCGCCTCGTCCAAAACAAGAATCGGCGCGTCCTTGAGCATGACGCGAGCGATCGCGATTCGCTGACGCTGTCCGCCAGAAAGCTTGACGCCGCGCTCGCCGACATAGGCGTCGTACCCCTTGCGGCCCT
>Ga0209573_1002926_pt1 | contig 20194 bp, 21 predicted proteins | sample TNRBio252014_DNA_FD_185870 | JGI IMG/M metagenome (GOLD analysis project Ga0209573, IMG submission 185870) | Wastewater treatment Type I Accumulibacter community from EBPR Bioreactor in Madison, WI, USA - TNR Reactor_6/25/2014_ DNA (SPAdes)... | ecosystem: Engineered > Bioreactor > EBPR >...
CGAATCAAATCCTCCAACGCGGCACGCCCGGCTTCCTCGAAGACGTCGCCAACTTCACCGACTACCCGCCCGGTCACGCCGAAGGCTTCAGCGACGGCCACAAGATGCACTACCGCGCCATCTACGAGCACATCGCCAGCGGCAAGAAAACGCCCGCCCTCTTCGCCACCGCCGAAGACGGCCACCACGAGGTCAAACTCTGCGAGGCCATCCTGCAAAGCAGCAAGGCGAAGAGCTGGGTGAAGGTGTGAGGGACTAACCCTATCGTTTCCTAAATTGATTCGCAGACATGGCTCTTCCTAAGCTAAAGTTCTGGTGGGAGTGGCGATCAACGAGTCCTTTTTGGCCTGCTGACCAAGTTGCCTTGGAAAAGTTTGGATATGGCGAAATTGACGCCGAGCGGCTGGATTTGCCAAGCGACGTTGTCGAACAACTCAGAGTGACAGCAGATTGGCATGACCATTCTCTAAATTGGGACCATCCGCCTGATCCAGGATCTTGGCGTCAGGAGGAATGTGACCGTTTTAATGCTGCTTCAAAAAAGCTCTTTGAATGTTGTCGGCAGTTCCTCGAGGGAAGAGCCGAGATCCTCTACGCTCATAAAGATGAAGTCGAAGATCCCGATCTCGACGTTTATCTTGCCAATCCGAAGTCATTCAAGCGAATGAACAGCTAGCGCGTGAACCACATGAATGGTTCGATTCTGGCCCGGACTCCACCAATCCCAAGCGCCTTCCGAATCGCGAGCGCATCGTTGAGCGATTCATCAATCGTGTCATCGAGGACGGTGAAGTGGCCCATTTTGCGGCGGGGGCGGGCTTCGCGTTTGCCGCAGAGGTGGAGTTTGGCGCGCGGATGATTCAACACGGGCGAAACGTCAGAAAGTGTGAAAATGCGAGTTTGAGGAATTTAAACCGCCAGTTTAGATTCCTCAAATGAAGGCAGTCACGCGAAACATCCAAAAACACCTGCTCACGGCGGCGAAAAATTTTCCTGCGGTGGTAATCACTGGGCCGCGACGCTCGGGGAAAACCTTTCTGCTGCGCAAGCTGATGCCGAAGGCGGAATACTATCTGTTTGAGGATCCGGACATCATCTCCCGCTTCCGCAACGACCCGCAAGGTTTTCTGGATGGCGTGAAGCTGCCGGTGATTCTCGATGAGATCCAGCACCTGCCGGAGGTCTTCAACTATGTGCGAAGCCGCATCGACGCGAGCCCGCGCAGGATGGGCCAGTGGTTTCTCACCGGTTCGCAGGAGTCCGGCCTGATGCGCAACGTGACGGAGTCCATGGCCGGACGTGCGGCGGTGATGCAGCTCATGCCGCTGGCGGTGAGCGAAGCGCCCAAGGTCGGCATGCTGAACGGCGGCTACCCGGAGGTGGTGGCGCGTCCAAAGGCCGCTCGGCTGTGGTTCAGCTCGTATCTGCAAACGTACATCGAGCGCGATGTGCGCACGGTTTCGGCCATTCAAGACCTGGGCGCGTTTCGACGTTTCCTCTCGCTGCTGGCGACACGTCACGGCCAGATCTTGAACAAGACCGATCTCTCCGCGCCGCTGAGCATGAGCGTGCCGGGCATCGGCAAGTGGCTCGACATCCTGGAGATGACGGCGCAGATCATCGTGGTGCCGCCGTTCTTTGAAAACATCGGCAAGCGCATCATTCGCTCGCCGAAAATCTTCATCGCTGATCCTGGACTCGCCTGTCACTTGCTGGGCATTGAGACGGAGGCCGAATTGGAACGCTCGCCGTTTCTTGGCAGCATCTTTGAAGGACTGGTGGCGGCTGAAATCGTCAAGGCGCAGGTGAACGCTGGCAAGCGCCGCGAGATTTACTACTTCCGCGACCAACAGGGGCTGGAGGTCGATTTTGTGGTGCCGGGAAAGAACGGCTCCATGCACCTGATCGAGGCCAAGGCATCGCACACGGCCAAACCGGACATGGTGATCCCGATGCGACGCCTCAGCGACGCCTGGAAGAAGCACTTTGGCCCGAAGCGCGAGGTGAGCTGCACGCTGGTGCATCGTCCGGCGCGCGCGGCCAGCCCGTCACGCGCCATCGCGGAAGGTATGCAGGTTGTTTCCTTCAAACAACTGGGTGAAATGGTCGAAAAGCTGTAATTTTGCCGTCCTATCTTTTTTGAGTAATTTAAACTGCTAGTTTAGATTCCTCAAAGTCAGCCGATGCCAAAATCACGCCGAATCGCGAGCGCGTCGTTGAGCGCTTGGTCAATCGTGTCTCCGAGGACGGTGAAGTGGCCCATTTTGCGGCGGGGGCGGGCTTCGCGTTTGCCGTAGAGGTGGAGTTTGGTGCGGGGATGATTCAACACGGGCAACCAGTCGGGATGCGTGAGCGGGGCGGGCCAGATGTCGCCGAGGAGGTTGATCATGACGGCGGGCGTGTGCTGGGAGGCATCGCCGAGCGGTTGGCCGCAGACGGCGCGCTGCTGCTGCTGGAACTGGTTCGTGCGGCAGGCGTCGATGGTGTAGTGGCCGCTGTTGTGCGGTCGCGGGGCGATTTCGTTGACGATGACCTTGCCATCGGTGGTGACAAACATTTCGACGGCCATGGTGCCGACGTAGTCGAGTCCTTCGGCGACGGCTTTCCAGAGTTCGACGGCCTGCGCGATGATCTGCGGCTCCACGCGAGCGGGAGCGATGGTGACATCGAGGATGTGATGCGTGTGCTGGTTCTCCACACAGCCGTGCGTGGCCATGCTGCCGTCGATGCCGCGCGCACCGACGACGGAGACCTCGCAGACGAAGCTGACCCACTGCTCGACGACGGCACGATGACCTTCGAAGCCTTTCCAAGCCTCCGCGAGATTCGTTTCGGCGGTGACTTTGCACTGGCCTTTGCCGTCGTAGCCGAAGGCGGCGGTTTTGATGACGCAGGGGCGGCCAAGCTCGGCCACGGCGGCTTCGAGGTTCTTCAAATCATCGACGACGCGGAACGGCGCGCAGGCGATGCCTTGATCGCGCAGGAAGTTTTTCTCGCGCTCGCGGTGCTGTGTGGTGAAAAGCGCTTTGGAGCCGGGGCGCAGCGGTTTGACGGCCTCGACGGCTGCCAAACAGGATGCGGGAATGTTTTCGAACTCGGCGGTGACGACATCGACCTGCTGCAAAAAGCGGTTCAGGGCCGCAGTGTCGTCGTAAGCGGCATTGATCTCGATGTCGGCGAACTGCCCGGCGGGGCAGCCCGGCGGTTCATCGGTGAAGATGGCGATGCGATGACCGGCGCGGCGGGCTTCGAGGGCGAGCATGCGCCCGAGCTGACCGCCGCCGAGAACTCCGATCGTCGAAGGAGGCGGGAACATCATGCTTTCGGTTCAGCTTCGAGTTCCTTCTGACTTTCGAGCACCTTTTGCGTCTGCCGTTCGCGGAAGGTCTTCAGCTTGGCGGCGAGATCGGGGTTCTCGTTTGCCAGCATGGAGACGGCGAAGAGAGCGGCGTTCAATGCGCCAGCGCTGCCGATGGCAAAGGTGGCGACGGGGATGCCGCCGGGCATTTGCACGATGGAGTAGAGGCTGTCCACGCCGCTGAGCGCACGGCTGGTCACGGGAACGCCAAGGACGGGGATGGTGGTCATGCTGGCGGTCATGCCGGGCAGATGCGCGGCACCGCCGGCACCGGCGATGATGCATTTGAGGCCACGCTGGGAGGCGGTGGTGGCGTAATCGTAAAGAAGCTGCGGCGTGCGGTGTGCGCTGACGACTTTCTTTTCAAAGGGCACACCGAAGTCCTGCAGCACCTGGGCGGCGTTTTGCATGGTGGGCCAGTCGGAACTGGAGCCCATGATGATGCCCACGAGGGGCTTGATGGCGGGGTCGTTGCTCATCGGGAAGGCGGGCAGGATGGCGGGCGCGGCGGGCGGCACAATTTTTTTCTGGAGCAGATTCACCACTTCGGCCTAGCATGCGGCGCATGATTTCTGAGTTCAATCGCAGCCAAATCGTTTTTGGAGTGCTGAGTCTTCTGGGCGGTATGGTTTGCTATGCGTTGGCATGGCTGTTCTTCCGCTATGGAGCGGCGATTGTTTTGCACGCGGCAGGGCTTTCCACGACAGCCGCGCCTTGGGTTGCGTCGGTGGTGCTGGTTGGCATCACGTTCAGTGGCTGGCGCACTTGGCAAAACAGGCAGGGCTTCCAAACATATGCGGAGTCGGCGTTGTATCACGATCTGGGCGGAGCGGCTGACACGGCAGGTGCACACGTCGTGGATCATTACATGGGCAAGGTCACGGGTCCGGCCCATGTGCTGAGCCAGTTGTTTCTTGGCGGGCCGCTCTTGCGGCTTCGTGGCCTGCATCGCTTTCGCAGACTTGTCCCGAACGAGGATGGACTGGATCAAAAACTTATACGCTTACTAGCCGTTCTCCATGCTGCGAACAAATGGCAGGGACTCTCTGATTATCCCGGGCAGGAGCGCGAGGTGCTGTTGCTTGCCCATATGAAGAAGATCGATTTCAGCGCCCATAAGGGCCAAGCTCGTTTCAAAGCCGGATCCTCCGATGGAATTTAATTTTGAATGGCGGCGTCTTTTGCTCCTCGCAGTCTTGCTGGGAGGATTCGCTTATTTTGGCGGTTTCTCCGCGCCCCAGACCGATGAGGACCACTCGCCTGCGCGGGCAGGGAAGGCGTGGTTCTACTGTGTGGTGCTGTTTGTGACTGGAGCGACGTCCGCAAGCGTTGTGGACCATTACGCGGGCACGATGAGCTACTCGAATTTGCGCCCGGCTTATGTGCTGCTCGGAGTGTTGTTAATGGCGACGGGCTGGTTTTGGCAGCGCTTCTTGAAAAAAGAAGTTAGCAAGCCGCCAGTGGCCGTTTTGATGGTCGTTGGTCAAGTTTGTTGCCCGATGCCACAGGTTGTGCCAATCACACGCGCATGACTTTTCTCGACAAGCTGAATCAACGCATCACTCAAACCGGCTCGAACCTTTGTGTGGGGCTCGATGTGCGGGCTGAAAACGCGGAGGAATCGACGAAGCGCTGGATTCTCGATGTGATCGAGCAAACCGCGCCGTTTGCAGCGGCGTTCAAGCCAAACTCGGCCTACTTCGAAGCACTGGGCTGGCGCGGCGTGAAAATGCTGGAGGAGATTTTGCAGGAGATCCCGAAGGAAATCCCGGTGGTGCTGGATGTGAAGCGCGGGGACATCGGCGAGACGCAGGGCTATTACGCGAAGGCCTGTTTTGACGTGATGAATGTCGATGCTGTGACGCTGAACGCCTACATGGGCCGCGATACGCTGGAGCCGTTCCTCAAATACACGGACAAAGGGCTGTATCTGCTCGGCGTGACCTCCAATCCGGGCGCGAAGGACATTGAGCTGCAACAGACCGGTGACCGACAGGTCTATGAACTCGTGGCCGAGATGACCAAAGGGCACCCGCAGGCCGGTCTGGTGGTCGGTTTGACGAACGCCGCGCCGGATGTGCTGGATCACATCCCCGACGTGCCGCTGCTGATTCCGGGACTCGGCGCGCAAGGAGGGGATCTGGCGGCGCTGAAGGGCAGCGGGCGGAAAGCGCCGCTGCTGGTGAATGTGTCGCGCGGTGTTCTTTATCAAAATGACGACAAGACCTTTGCGCAGCGGGCCGAGCACTGGATGCGTCAAATTCAGAATGCGCTCGGCTGATTTTTCATTTTTAAGAATGACGAAATCGAAACGCGGAAGCTGCTTGATCGAAGCGTATTCGAGAGGATGGATGGCGAAGGTCATCCCCCAACCCTCTGACCGCTTTCATGGTCTTCGATCTCAGCGAGCACCTCAAAACCCCTTTTCAGCGCCGGATTTACCGTCTGCTTGGTCCTGCCGTGGAAAACGCGCTGGGCCTGCGTGGCTTCAATGAGGTCTATCAGGAATCAGCCCGGCTTTTCCGTGAGCATCCGCAGCACCCGAAGGTGTTTGCGTGGTTTGATTCGGTGGCGCACGCGTTCAAGCTGCAAGAGGATGTGGACCTTCCTGCGGAGTTTGAGTTTCCGAAGCAAGGACCGCTGATCATCGTGGCGAACCACCCGTTTGGCATCATTGATCCCATCATGCTCGCGCGTTGGGCGGCGCAGTTCCGGCCGGATTTGAAGGTGATGACGAACTCGCTGATGCTGGCGATGAAGGAACTGGCGGATCATGTGATCCCGGTCGATCCCTTTGGCGGTGACGGGGCGGCGAAACGCAATATGGCACCGATGAAGGAGGCGCTCCGCCTGCTGCGTGGCGGCGGCACGCTGGTGATCTTTCCCGCAGGCGAGGTCGCCTCGTACAAGCCGGGGCGCGGCCTCAACGAGCCGCCCTGGAGCAATCACGTCGGCTCGCTGGTGCGGCGCACACAGGCAACGGTGCTGCCAGTTTACTTCCCCGGCTCAAACAGCGCCCTTTTTCATGCCGCCGGGCTGATCCACCCGCGCCTGCGCACGAGCCTGCTGCTGCGCGAGTTTTGCAACCGGGCGAACACGCCGGTGCCGATGCAGGTGGGGCATCCCATCCCGTTTTCACGGCTGAAAAAATTTGAGGATGACGAGTCGCTCACGCGCTACCTGCGCATCCACACCTTTGTGCTGCATCAGCGGGGGAAGGAAGACGCGGCCAAGCTGACCGTCGCGGGAGAAAACATCACCAGCACGCCCCCCTCTGAAAGTTTGAACGAGCGGATGGTGGAGGAGATCGACCGCATTCGTGCTCGTGGCGGACGGCTTGTCGGCCAGGGAAATTTGTCTGTCTATCAGGCTCATTCGCATGAAATTCCCACGTTGCTGCCGGAGATCGGGCGCTTGCGTGAGATCACGTTTCGCGAGGTGGGCGAGGGCACGGGCAATGACATCGACCTCGATAAATACGACCGCTACTACGAGCACCTGATCCTGTGGGATGAGGTGAACGAGCAGGTTGCCGGCGCCTACAGGCTGGGCCGTGCGGATGTGATTTTGCGTGAGTACGGCCCGAAGGGCTTGTACACGAACACGCTGTTCAAGTTCGAGAAGCCGTTCCTCGCCAATCTGGAGCATGCGGTGGAAATGGGGCGGAGTTTCATCATCAAGGCCTATCAGCGGCATCTGGCCTCGCTGCCTCTGCTGTGGAAGGGGATCGCGCACTGGATCGCACGCAACCCGCGCTACAAGAAGCTGTTTGGCCCGGTGAGCATCAGCAAGGACTACAGCAGCCTGTCACGAAAAATGATCGTGGAGTTTTTGCAGGACAACCGCATGCACCCGCATCTGGCCAGCTTTGTGAAGCCGCGCAATCCCTTCCGCTATCTGCGCACCCGCCGCATGATGCGTGAGTTCATCAGCGCGGATCTGCAAAACGTGGACGACTGCTCGGCGTTGATCTCCAGCCTGGAGACGGACGGCAAGGGCATTCCCACGCTGCTGAAGCATTATCTGCGGCTGAACGCGACGCTGCTGAGCTTCAATGTGGACAAGGATTTCTCTTCCGTGGTCGATGGACTGATCATGGTGGATTTCACGGAGACAGACGCCCGCCTGCTGGCGAAGTACATGGGCGAGGAGAACTGCCGAGAGTACCTGGCCAAGCACAAAAAAGAAGCGGCCTGAAACCAGGCCGCTTCGTGATTCATTGGCTCGCAGGCGCGGGGGGCTACTTGGCCGCGCCGTTGGTGCTGAACTCCGGCTCGATGAGGCCGTAGTCGCCGTCTTTGCGGCGGAAGAGGATGGCGAGACGGTGGGTCTGCTGGTTGTGGAAGAGGACAAAGGGCTTGTCACTGATCTCCAGGTCCATCATGGCCTCGTCGGCAAACAGCGGACGCAGCTTGTAGGACTCCTTGTGAACGTAGGAAGGTTCGATGTGCTCTTCCTCGGTGTGCAGGACTTCCTGGTGGAAGACGTGCTCCTCGAGATGGCGGATGGAGCCGTCCTTGCGCGGGCGGTGGCTCTTGAGCAGGCGCGTCTTGTACTTGCGCATGCGGCGGGCGATCTTGGCGGTGCTCTCGTCGATGGAGGCGTAGATGTCCTCGGTGATGGACTTCACCTCGATGACGATGTGGTCGGCGCAGAAGAGCACGATTTCGGCGATGTGCCGGTGGTGGTTCTGCACGTCGAGGATCACCTTGGCCTCAATGATTCGCGGGTAGTCCAGATGCAGGCTTTCGATTTTTTTGTGCGCGTATTCGCGGATCGCCTCGGTGACGTCCATGTGACGTGCGGTGACGATGATGGGAAGGTTGACGTTGTGTTTTTGCATGGTGGTTGTGCTTTTTTCGGGGTTGGTCTGGGAATCACATGGTGAAGCCCTCGCCCAGGTAGAGGCGGCGGGCTTCCTCATCGTTGACGAGGAAATCTTTGCTGCCGTGGCGGCGCACCTGGCCTTCAAAGATCAGGTAGGCGCGGTCCACGATGTTGAGGGTCTCACGCACGTTGTGGTCGGTGATGAGAATGGCCAGGCCGGCACGGCGCAGCATGCGGATGATGTCCTGGATCTCGCTCACGGCGATGGGATCGACGCCGCTGAAGGGCTCGTCGAGCATGAGCAGCTTCGGCGAGGTGACGAGCGAGCGTGCGATGGTGAGACGGCGTTTTTCGCCACCGCTGAGGGTGATGGCGAGGTTTTCAGAAACATGATCGATGCCGAATTTTTCCATCAGCGACTGGGTCTGCTCGGCGCGCTCTTTTTTGGAGTAGGGCTGGGTCTCCATGACGGCCATGATGTTCTCCCGCACGGTGAGACGGCGGAAGATGGACTCCTCCTGGGGCAGGTAGCCCATGCCCAGCCTCGCGCGCATGAACATCGGCTGCTGGGTGACTTCCTTGCCGTCAAAAATGACCTTGCCGCCGTTGGGCTGCACCAGGCCGACGATCATGTAGAAGGTCGTCGTCTTGCCGGCGCCGTTCGGACCGAGGAGGCCGACGATCTCGCCGGTCTTGACCTCAATATCCACACCGTTGACGACCGCGCGGCCGTCGTAGATTTTTTTGAGCCCCTCGGTGTGCAGGAGGGTGACGCCATCAGGCGTGTTCACATCATCCTGCCTCGAAGCAGGAGAGGAAGACGCGGGCACGGAATCATCCCAGCAGAACGAACTCTCCTGGCTGGGTGACTTGGTCGGTTTCTTTTTGCGGGCGGCCATGATTACTGCTGTGCGGGGGGCATGCCGCCTCGGCTCTTGGGTGTGGCGTCCTCACCTTGAAGGATGATGGTCTGGTGGCCGCCGGTGGTGGTGAGCAGGCCTTTTTGGTCAATAACCATGACGCAGCCGGGCTCGGTGGCCTTGTGGAGCTTGTTGCCGGCCTGTACCTGCGGCCATTCCAGCAGCGTGCTGTTGCCGGTTTTGCCGTCATAGATGAGGTGCTTGCAATGGCCGACCTGCAACTCGCCTTCGGGCGTCATCTTTTCGATGAGAACCATCGGGCCGCGGGCGTCCGCTTTGTCGATGGAACTGCCTTCGTTGCCGGATTTTTTGGCCGCAGGGGCGAGGATGTCCGAATCCTTGGCGGCGGGCGCGGCCGGAGCGGGTTTGGGTTTGGATTCGCCAAGAGCGCCGCCTTCCTGCTTGGCCATGTAAAGCTCCAGCTCCTCGCACTCGATGTACATCTGCGGGTGGCGTGCTCTCACGTCTCCCACATACATGCCATAGCCGCGGTTGGCGTCGAAGAAGGCGCTTTTGCGCGCGGTGATGACGATCTGGCCTTTGGTGGTCTGCGGAGCTTCGTCCAGGTTGAGGGGCTGAAGCGGCTGGGGCTGGGGTCCGGCGGGCGGCGGCGGCGGGGCTTCGACCACACGCATGGCGGGAGTGGCTGGCGCCGCCTGCGTGGGAGCCGCTGAGTTGCCTTGGATGACTGCCTGCGCGGCTTGAAGCGCCTTGGCACGCATCTCCGCCGTCTCAGGCGCGGTAAGCATCTCCTTGGTCTTGTCCTTCACCTCGTCGGGGATGGCCTGGATGATCGTTTTGGCGGCATCCACGGCCTTGGTCTTCGTGCTGTCATCCACCTTCTTTTTGCGGAAATCAAAGAGCGGGCGCTGGGCGCCGGGGCCCTGCGCCAGAAGGCCGGCACCGGTCGCGAGCAGGGCGAGGCTGAGAATGAGCGGCGTTTTCATGTCATTTGGAAGGTTTGGGTGCCGGGGCGGGTCTTTCCTCGCCGCTGAGAGCGCTGGTGTCAAAGATGACCATGCGGATGTCTCCGGTCATGCGGCCCTGGTTTTTGGCGGTGTCAAAGACAAGGTTGTCCCCCTCAATCTGAAAATCCGCACGGCTCACACGGCTGCGTTCACGGCTGCGCAGCACACCGCCGGTCATGTGGTAAAAGGCCGTTTTGAGGTCCATGCGGAGATTGTTGGCCGGGTCGGCGTTGAACATCTGCACGACCAGACCCTCGGCATACAAACGCTCATCGTCGAGACGGCGGATGACATCCGCCGTGATGAGCGAGGTGCGCCTGCCGCCCGCGTCAAAGGAGGGGATCACCGCGCCTTTGCTCTCAGCCCCCAGCGGCACCATTTTCATGAAGGCACTGACGCCGGAGTCCGTCGGCGCGGGCTGCTGCCCGGCGGCGAACATGACGAGCCCCGCCACCACGCCGAGCATGGTGGAATACGCCAGGGCGCGTCGTCGCGCCGGCTCAAGCAATGTCACGAACGATGCCATGAATCTTCCGCAAGGTTTCCACCACGCCCGCGATCTCGGCGAGCGGTATTTGATTGGGCCCGTCTGAAAATGCCTTCGCCGGATCGGGGTGCGTTTCCATGAACACGCCATCACAGCCGGTCGCCACGGCGGCGCGGGCCAGAACGGGGGCCAGCTTGCCATCGCCACCCGTCGCGGTGCCGAGGCCGCCGGGGCGCTGCACGCTGTGCGTGGCATCCATCACCACACGGTAGCCCAGCTCGCGCATCCAGTACAGGGAGCGCATGTCGGCCACGAGGTTGTTGTAGCCAAAAGTCGTGCCGCGCTCGGTGAACATGAAATTCTGGCAGCCGACGCTGATGAGCTTGTCCGCGATGTTTTTCACATCCCAGGGGGCGAGAAACTGGCCTTTCTTCACATTGACAGTACGTCCTGTCTCACCGGCTGCGACGATCAAATCGGTCTGGCGGCAGAGAAAAGCGGGGATTTGCAGCAGGTCGATGTACTCGGCGGCTTGTTTGGCCTCCTCGGCGGTGTGGATGTCCGTCGTCACCGGCACGCCGAGCTTCGCGCCGATCTGCGCGAGCAGCTTGCACCCCGCCTCACAGCCCAGACCCCGATACGAAGAAATCGCGCTGCGGTTGGCCTTGTCGTAGGACGCCTTGAAAATCCAGCGCCAGCCATGCTGCTTCGCCATCGCGCCGAGCTTCTCGGCCACGCTCCAGATGAAATCCTCGCTCTCGATCACGCACGGACCGAGAATCAACACCGGCTCCGTGCCATCCATCGACACCGACCCTATTTGCACCACCGGAAGAGAAAACGTCCCCATAAAAAGCTCAATTTTTGATCCTTTGAGCCTGGCTCAGGATCGGTTTTCAAGTCTCCAACCCCTGTGCGCGGCCCGCTGGCTCAAAGTGTAGCGGGAGGGGCGGGGAAGACAACGGGAGATTCTGGCGAAAGGCTCACCCGTCCATGCGCCGGACTTCCAGCGCCACCTGGAGCGCGGAGGTGGCTCCCGGCGGGCCGTCGAAGTAGCCGGTGATGGGGGCGGCATCGTGGTAATCACGACCGGTGGCGATCTTGATGTGGCGTTCGTCGGCGAGGACGTCGTTGGTGGGATCGAGGCCGAACCAGCCCTTGCCTGGAATGTGAACCTCACACCAGGCGTGGGAGGCCTGGGCACCGCGCAGGTGGGACTCCGGACCGTTGTAAAGATAACCGCTCACATAGCGCGTCGGGATGCCCAGCGAGCGGCAGACGCCAATCATGACGTGGGCAAAGTCCTGGCACACGCCACGCCGGGTCTCCATGACCTCATTCATGTGGGTGGAGGCGTTGGTGGTGTTCGGCGCGTAGGTCCACTCACGGAAAATGTGGCGCATGACGGACTCCGCGACCTCGAAGACGTCATCCCGCCCGTCGCGAATGTCGATGCCGAGACGCCAGACCTCGGGGCTGACTTCCACATACTTGCTCCCGCTGAGAAAGATGCGCACCACGTCGTCCTGCTCCGTTTTGAGCGCCGCAAAGTTCACTCCGAGCGGTTTGCCGTCCTGGTAGGGGCTGGTGGTGTTGATCGTCGATTGTGACTCGATGGTGAGGCTGGTGTGCGGCTCTGGCAGCTCGAAGAAATGCACATAGTTGAACCAGTTGTCCCGGAAGTGCTGAAGCCGGGCAGGAGGATCTGTTTTCAGCAGGAAAAACTCCAGGCGTGACTTGTCATCCGTGGCCGGGCGCAGGCGCAGCTCGTTGTAACTGTCACGCACGGGCGCGCGGTAAACGTATCGCGTACGGTGGAAGACTCGGAAACGCATGGCGGGCGGCGGTGGCCGGAAGGATCACTGCTGCTGTTGCTGCTGAATCTGCATGTTGTCGTCCACCGCGCTATGCCAGGCTCCGGGGGAGAGAACGGCCAGGTGGGTGGAGTCGCCGACCACCGGCGCGCTGTCCCCGTAGAGAACGAAGGTCTGCAAAATGGAGGCGCCGATGTCATTGAGCTTGGCTTGCAGGCGGTCGATGAACTCGTGCAGGCCTTCTTTGAGCACCTCTTCCATGGTGATGTAGGCGATGTCGGCGCGCAGGCGGCCCAGCAGACGGACGGGCGCTTTCATGTCTTCGAGACGGCCGTTGCCACAGAGGGCGATGAGCGCGGTGTGCATTTCCTCGATGCACCAGGCAAAGGAGCGCGGAAAGGCGTCGTTGAGCAGAAGGTACTCGAGGATGTCAACGGGGTTGAGCTTGTTGCTGCTGTAAGCCTGGAAGGCATGCCAGGCGGAGCTGGAGCGCAGCAGCGCGGCCCAGCGCAGCGGACGTGCCAGCGGGTTCGGCGGCATGTCGAGCGAGATGGCGGAGCAGGTGTCGATCAGGCGCGTGGTTTTGTCCGCGCGTTCGAGGCAGAGCCCAAGGCGCAGGAAGTGCCAGCTCTCATCACGCGGCGTGGTGGAGGAGGCGATGCCCTGGAACTGATACGAGGCGACGAGCACCTTCTCATAAAACGAGGCACGTTGATTTTGGTGCAGAGCCGTCGCCTCGGGCGATTCGAGGAAGAGACGCAGACCGTTGATGCACTCCCACAGCTCGTCGGAGATCTGGTCACGCACGGTGCGGGCGTTTTCACGCGCGGCGCGGACGCAATTGAGGATGGAGTTGGGATTGTCGGCGCGGAGCGCGAGGAAATCGGCCACAAGCTCACCCTCGATGGTGGCATGGATCTTGTCGTAGCGCTCCTCATCCCCGGTGGTCATCAAAATGGGACCCCAGAACTGTGATTCATCGGAGGCTTCCTCGCCGGCATCCAGCAGCAGGTCTTGCGTGGAAAGGAGCAGGCGTGAGAGGTTTTCGGCGCGCTCCATGTAGCGTGCCATCCAATAAATGCTGTCGGCGACTCGGCTTAGCATGACTTTGAAAGTGAGAAAGGCGTGAAATAGAGGGAGGGATTCATGGGGCGTTCATCATTCGTCGTCCCAAAGCACCCAGGTGTCCTTGCTGCCGCCGCCCTGGCTGGAATTGACGACGAGCGAGCCTTTTTTCAGCGCCACGCGTGTGAGGCCGCCGGGGACGACGTGAATGCGGTCGCCGTAGAGCACATAGGGCCGCAAGTCGATGTGACGCCCTTCAAAGTGATCTCCCTGGAACACGGGATGACGCGAAAGCTGCAGCACCGGCTGGGCGATGTAGTTGCGTGGATTGGCGCGGATGCGCTCACCAAACTTCTCCCGCTCCTCCTTGGTGGAATGCGGTCCCATGAGCATGCCGTAGCCGCCGGACTCATTCACGGCTTTCACGACGAGGTTCGGCAGGTTGGCGAGGATGTACTCGCACTCCTTGGGATCGACTCCGAGGTAGGTGGGCACGTTCGGCAGGATGGGGTCCTGGTCGAGGTAGTACTTGATCATCTTCGGCACGAGGGCGTACACCGCCTTGTCATCCGCCACACCGGTGCCGATGGAGTTCGCCAGCGCCACATGGCCGTTCTGGTAGGCATTCACCAAGCCTGGAACGCCGAGCAACGAGTCTTTGCGGAAGACCAGCGGATCGAGGAAGTCGTCGTCGATGCGGCGGTAGATCACATGCACCTGCTGGAGCCCCTTGGTGGTGCGCATGAAGATGCGGTCGTTCTTCAGGATCAAGTCGCGGCCCTCGACGATGGGCACGCCCATTTGCTTGGCGAGGTAGCAGTGCTCGAAGTAGGCGCTGTTGAACACGCCGGGCGTGAGCACCACGATGTTCGGGTCGATGACGCTCGGCGGGGCGAGATGCGCCAAAGTCTCGCGCAGCATCGAGCCGTAGGCATCCACCGGGCGCACGGGGAGTGATTGCAGCAGGCCGGGGAAGGTGCGCTTCATCGCGTTCCGGTTCTCCAGCATGTAGGAGGCGCCGGACGGGCAGCGGCCGTTGTCTTCGAGCACGAAGTACTCGCCCTTGCCATCGCGCACGAGGTCGGTGCCGCAGATGTGGATGTAGATGCCGTGCGGGACTTTCACGCCCCTGAATTCCGGCCGGAAGTGCGAGGCGGACTCGACGAGTTCACGCGGCACGATGCCGTCGTTGATGATTTTCTGGCCGTGATAGACGTCGTTCAGGAAGAGGTTCAGCGCGGTGATGCGCTGGATCAGGCCGGATTCAACCCGCTCCCATTCCTTGTGGGGAATGATGCGCGGCATCAGGTCGAATGGGAAGATTCGCTCGGTGCCCTGGTCGTCACCATAGACGGTGAAGGTCACACCTTGCCGAAGGAAGACCATGTCGGCGGTGCGCTGGCGGGCGGCGTATTCAGCGGGCGTCAGCGTGCCAATGCTGCCCATGATTCCGGAATAATGATCCCGGGCGGCGTCTGGCGCGGAAAACATTTCATCAAAAAAGCTACCTGGTTGGTAGTCGTTAAACAGGGACGACATGGTTGTTACTTTAGCAGGGCTTGTGCCAGAGTTTGAACGGCATTGAAAACAGCACCCCATTTCAGCGCCGGAACGAAGAGGATTCCAGGGCGATTATTTTTTATTCTCCAGCCTCCCCGGCGCTGTTTTGAGGGCTTGATTCACGCCATCGGTTTCGCCTAGGCTGCCCGCGCATGAAAAAAATCCTTCCCATGGCGCTGTTTGCCATCACCACCGTCTCGCAGGCGCAGCCCCCGAGTTTCAAAGAGCAGCAGATCGACGGCGAAGTCGGGATCGGCTATGGCCTGGCCGTGGCGGATGTGAACGGCGACCGGCAGACGGACATCCTGCTCGCCGACAGCAACGTGATCGTCTGGTATGAAAATCCGACGTGGAAAAAGCACGTCATCGCCGAAAAACTCACGGAGAAAGACTATGTGTGCATCGCGGCGCGTGACATCGACGGCGACGGCAAGTGCGAGATCGCCGTGGGCGCGGAATGGAATCCGGGCGACACCACCGGCAGCGGTGCGGTGTTTTATTTGATCCCCCCGGCGGACCGCACGCAGAAGTGGGAGCCGGTGAAGCTCGCGCATGAGCCGGTGACGCATCGCATGAAATGGGTGCGCAACCGGGCCGGGCGCTTCGATCTCGTCGTGGTGCCGCTGCATGGCCGTGGCAATGACAAGAATGCCGAGGGTGCTGGAGTGCGGGTGCTGGCCTACCACATGCCGGACGATCCGCGCAAGGAGTGGAACACCACGCTGGTGCAGGGCACGATGCACAAGACACACAACCTCGACATCATCCCGGCTCCGGGCACCGAGGCGGAGAGCCTGCTGCTCTGCGGGCGCGAAGGCGTGGTGCGGCTGGATCAAACCGACAACGGCTGGAAAGAGCAGTGGATCGCGCAGCATCCGAAGGATTCCACCGAACTGCAAGGCGCGGGCGAGGTGCGTTACGGGGCCTTTGCAGGCGGCCAGCCCTATGTGACGACGATCGAGCCGATGCATGGCAACCAGCTCGTGATCTATACGCCGCCGCCGGACGGCCCGAAAAACGGCACCTGGCAGCGCCGGGTGCTCACGAGCGACCTCGTGGACGGCCACGCCATCGCCACGCATGATTTGCTCGGTCTGAACAACCGCCAGATCGTCGTCGGCTGGCGCGCGCAGCAAAAAATCGGCAAGGTGGCCGTGAAGCTCTTCTGGACGACCAAGGAGGATGGCAATGGCTGGCAAAACGCCTTCATTGACGATGGCGGCATGGCCTGTGAAGACGCCGTGTGCGCGGATTTGGACGGGGATCGCGACCTGGAAGTCATCGGCGCCGGTCGTCGCAGCAAGAACGTCAAGATTTACTGGAATCAGCGAAACCAGTGAAACGAATTTCCTGAGCCTGACTCAAGAGGAGGGTTTGCATGGGCGCGGATCGTGCTTCTACAATCATATCAGCCATGAAAGCCGTCCGTCTCATTATCTCCATCGTTGGCGTTCTTGCTTTGAGCCAGTGCTCGTTGCCTGATTTTCCACTGTTGGGTTCTCGCTCCGAAATCGTGCGCCGTCCGCTGATGGTGATGCCCTCGTCCGCCTCACAATCGCCGCTTTATGTCTGGCATGGTGGCGGCCAGCCCGGCCCGCTGAGTCTGAACATCGACCTCAGCGAGCAGAAAGCGTATCTGTTCAAAAACGGCGAAAGCGTTGGCTGGACCTTTGTGGCCTCCGGTCGCAGCGAGTTTCCCACGCCGACGGGTTCCTTCCGCATCCTGGAAAAAATCATCAGCAAGCGCTCCAATCGTTACGGCGTCATTGCGGACAGCAGTGGCAGGATCGTGAATGGTCACGCCACGGCGGGCGTCTCTCGCATTCCTCCCGGCGGGAGCTTCATCGGTTCCCGGATGCCTTACTGGATGCGCCTCACCGGCAATGGCGTGGGTTTGCATGCCGGGCCGATCCCCAGACCGGGATCACCGGCCTCCCACGGCTGCATCCGCCTGCCGCGTGACATGGCGGAGACGATCTACCAGCATGCCAGCGTCGGCACGCGGGTGACGATCATGCATTGAGCACCGCTCCCGCCAGAATCTCCTCAAACCGCCGCATCCAGGCCTGCGGGTCCGCCTCGCGCAGCAGCCACTGCCTTCCGGCCCGGCCCATGACGAGACGCGCGGTGCCGGGCGTGGCCTCCATCTCCAGCACATCGTTCACGAGGGCGCTTACGTTCCCCGGTTCATGCTGAAGGCCCGTGACGCCTTGCTGCACGATCTCGGTGAGCCCGCCCGATTTGGCGGCGAGCACCGGCTTGCCATAATCATACGCCTCATACACCACGAGACCGAGCGGCTCCCACCAGGTCGAGGGCACGATCACCGCCCGGCAGCGCCGCAGCGCCTCGCGCTTCGTTTCACCGCCGGTCTGACCGAGAAAGCCAATGTACGGGTTCGTGCGCATGCGGAGCTGCACCGCCTGCTCCAGCGGCCCCTCACCCGCGATGTGCAGCAGCGGCGTGCGGTCGCCCAGCTTGGCCCGCAGCACGTCCCACGCATCCAGCAGGGTGGTGATGCCCTTCGTCTCTGCCAGCCGTCCGAGAAACAAATAGTAGCCCGCGTCCTCCGTCTCAGGCGCGCGCGGCATGGCATGCCACGCATGCCGCAGTGTGTGGATGCGGGATGCAGGCAGCGCCCCGGCATCGACGATTTTCTGCCGCATGAAATCCGACACCGCGATCCACGCCTTCACGCTCTGCAACCACCCGCTTTGATGCAGCAGCTTCAGCATCAGGGCGAACAGGGCGCTCTTCACCACCGAGTCCTGCCACGCTCCGGCGCAAATCTCCCGCCAGTAGCCGCCGTACAGCGCATCCGGCAGCAGACGGCCCTTCACCTGCAACGTGCCGCCCACGGAAAACGGCCGGTAGTTGTGCAGAAACTGGATCACCGGTAGTCCGCGTTGCAGCGCCGCATGATACAGCGCGGCCGAGCCGACCGGATGAATGTTGTGAAACACCGCCGCCGCCGCGCCGCTGGCATCCAGCGCCGTCTCAAACCGGCCGCGTGCCTCGCGGTTGTAAAACAGCCGCGCCGCCTGCCGCATCTTCGAAGGGGCGTCCGGACCGGTCCATTCCGCACTCTCAAATCCGCACCAGGTCATCGGATGCACGGCGCTGAGGTCGCGGTGGATCTGCTCCACGATCATTTCCTCCCCTCCGCGGAAGAGGTAGCGGTTGAACACATGCAGCAGGGCGTGTGGTGGATGCGGGAGGGCAGGGGCCATTGGATGAGGCGGGCGGACGCGTAAAAGACGCCGTCATCGGCGGTTTGCCAAGCAGAACACGGGCCACCTGCCGTTGGGGCACAGTTGCAGAGCCGACTTGCCTAATTTCCACCTTCATGATATTCCCGTGCAATCATGAGGATTTTTTCCCGCCGCAGCTTCATCGCTTTCCTTGCCATTGTGGCGGTTGCGTCTGCGCAGGAGGCCGCCCTGCGTCCGTGGAAGGACACCATGGGCCGCATCATTCAGGCCGTGTTTGTCAGCGCCACGCCGGAAAACGTCACCGTGCGCATGGCGGACGGCAAAGAGCATCAAATCCCCCTCACGCGCCTCAGCGCCGAGGACCGGGCCTTTGTGAAAAGCCAGTCTGCCACCACGCAGCCTGCGACGACCGTGCTCGCGTCACCAGAGCCCGCCTCAGGCCGCACGCCCGTCGAAAAGCGCGTCTGGCCGCAGAACGTGATCGTGCAGTCCGGTTCCATCGAAATTCAGCCGGTGGAGGAGTCTGCCCCGGCGCGCAAGTTTGTGTACCGCTCCGAGGCCTTCGAGTTCACCTCCCAGGCCAAGCTGGCTGGCAGCGTGATGAAGGAAGTCGCCCGCACCTTCGAGTCCACGCGGAAACTCATCACCGACCTGCCCTGGGGCGTCGTCTGCCGTCCGCCGGAAGGCATGGAGCGCTACCTCGCCGCGCTTTATGAGACGCGGAACGATTACATCGCCGCCGGCGGCCCGCCAAACTCCGGCGGCGTGTACATGACCGGAGACAAAATCTTCAAGGTGCCTTTCCCCAGCATCGGCCTCAAGCTCCTCGGCAAGACCTACGCCAAGGACGCCGACTACGACGGCGGCACCCTCATCCACGAGATCACGCATCAGTTGATGCATGATTACCTGCCCTTCCTCCCGGTCTGGGTCATCGAGGGCACCGCCGAGTACACCGAGATGATCCCTTACAACGCCGGCACCTTCCGTGCTGACTCCCATAAATCCGGCCTGCGTGATCACATTCAGGAGATGCTCAAACGCGGCTACAGCGCCAGCATCGGCAACTTGGAGGCTCACATGACCATGAACCGCGGCCAGTGGTCCGGCATCGCCGACTCCTCGAACCGTGCCATGGGCGAGCTCTACTTCCGCTCCGTTTTGATCGTCTATTTCTTCTGCCACCTAGACGGCCAGAACGCCGCGAAAAAACCGCCGCAGGGACTCCGCTTCATGAAGTTCCTCGACGCCGTGCATGCCGAGACCGAGGCGCTGCGCACCTTTTTCAAAGACCCCCGCGTCAAACGCGGCACCGACGGCAGCTTCACCTACCCCACCAGCTTTCCACCGCCGGACATGAAGCCCGAGACCGGCCCCTTCAAACACCTCAAACTCCTCCTCGACGACCGCAGCTACTCGCAGATCGCGCAGGAGATCGTCGAAGGCTACAAAAGCATCGGCCTCAAGGTCTCGGCGAACTGAGCGCGGCCGCGTTTCAGCAGCCACCTTCGCCTTGTTCCTGCCGAGGTTTACCAGCATCGCATGCCCCAGGGACGCTCGATTTCACCGCAAAGAGGCAGAGGAGCAAAGAATCAGAATTCAAAAACTCTGCCCCTCTGCCTCTTTGCCCCTCTGCGGCAAAAAACAAACCACCCAGCGCCTCCATTTCTCACCAAATCCACCCACGCATTTGACGCACCCCCGCGACTGTGCAAGATGCCGCGCTTTCCCGGCTGCCAAAATGTAAAACGAGTTTTCCAACTCGTTCTCCCCGGCCCTCGAAAGCGCCCAAATCATACGCTTTCCCTCCAAACTCCGACATTCGTCATTCCGAATTCGACATTCGTCATTTTTTCATCATGCCCAAAGACACCACCATTAAGACCATCCTCGTCATCGGTTCCGGCCCCATCGTCATCGGCCAGGGCTGTGAGTTCGACTACTCCGGCGTCCAGGCCTGCAAGGCTCTGCGTGAGGAAGGCT
>Ga0209573_1002927_pt1 | contig 20183 bp, 15 predicted proteins | sample TNRBio252014_DNA_FD_185870 | JGI IMG/M metagenome (GOLD analysis project Ga0209573, IMG submission 185870) | Wastewater treatment Type I Accumulibacter community from EBPR Bioreactor in Madison, WI, USA - TNR Reactor_6/25/2014_ DNA (SPAdes)... | ecosystem: Engineered > Bioreactor > EBPR >...
AGGCCATTTTTGATCCGAACCGTGCCGTGGAGCAGCGCAACGCGGCCACGCAGGTGACCAAGAAGGACAAGACGCTCGTGGTCGGCCAGCTCGCCTCCGAAACCCCCGGCAACCTCACGATCCGCCTGCCCGGCGGTGCCGAGATCGTCGTTCTACGCTCGGACATTCAAGAGATGAAGACCCTGACCACCTCCATCATGCCCGAAGGTCTCGAAAGCGTTCTCACCGCGCAAGATGTCGCCGATGTGCTGACCTTCATCGGCAGCAAGTGAGGGAGCCTGTTAACCTCTGGGCTTTCATAGCCACCTACTTCGCTTCAGAAGAATAGCCCCAATCAATGTTATCGCTCCACTTGAGCCAACTCTTTTTCGATTTCACTGAAACCGAGTTCGAGCATCCCGTCGATAATGTCGAGACACCGGCTCTTGATGTCAGCATCAGGTGTCTGCTCGTAAAGACGAGCGATTAGGGCTGGCAAGTGATGCGTCCATCTTCGGGATTCAATAGACTGCCCCTGAGATCTTTGCTCGGCAATAAGCCGCTCTGGAACCCGACAGATAACCTCGGGCAACGGCTCAGCGGATTCTTCGAGTGCGTGAATCAGGTCATGGCTATTCTCAAGACAAGCCGGACTTTCAATGAACTGGAACATGAGGTTCTGCTCTTGCACAAGCAGTTCAGCAGGGAGCAGCCTGAAGCAGTCCGAAGCAGAAGCTCGCACCTTCGGGTCGGAATCGTTAAAGAGCGAAGCAAGACGTTCCTGACAGATGGCCCGTGCGGCCTCCCGTCCCAAATTGTGAGCGTAAATCCCTGCGGCCGCCTTTCGGCAAACATCGTCTGCACTGAGCACTTGCTGCACGTCCTCTACGGCGAGGGGATCGTGAAAAGCGGCAAGCGTGATCTGACGACCGGCAATGGCACGCGCCCCTTCATCTTCCGACATCAGCATGCGCAGAAGCACATGTCTCAAGGATTGGTAATGCTGATATGTGGCGTGATAGATGAACTGCTCGGAATAATGCGTGTCGAGCACTGCGTCGGCACCGTTACACAGTTCAAGGAACAACCGCACTGCCCGCTCCCGATCAAAATTAATCATAGCGACCAAGCACACCATTGCGCAGGAACGGACTGCGATAGAACGATCATGAACGACCGACAGGACTGCCGACTCGATCTCGACGAAACTGCTCGGATCAGCGAATAGCAGAGAACCAAGGGCCTCAGCCGCCGCGCCGCGAACAGAGTTCATTCCGTGAAAGTGTGGATCGCCACCCCACACTAGGCTTCCCCCGCTCTTCTCCTGCCATTGCTCTGTCTTCGGATCGGGATCGTTCATCGCGTAATGGCACACGACTGGGATGATTCCGTGAGGCGGACTTTTTTCAGCAAGGGATCTGATGGCCCAGCAAATATCTCGCGCACATTCGGCGGCGCCAATGGTATGGACGCGGACGATCACTCGTGCAGCCACTTCTGCATCCAAGGGCTCCAGTGCCGAAGCGGGCAGTTTTGGTCCTCCGCCGGTGTCCAGGGTCGTTTTTGAAATGCCTGACAAGATAGCATTAAAATATTCTGGGGCGATCGTGTCTTCTAAACACAGCGCAAGTTGTGCAAAGCGAGGTTTGTCCACTTGCGCTTGCTCGCGTAAGACCATCGAAAGCTCATGCTTGCCTCCTTTCAAAAAATCCACGGTGCGGCTATTCCGATCTGCCGCGTATGCACGCATTGCCTCGACCCATTGCATATCGGTCATGTGCATCACGGCTTCTTTTGGGATGGGCGGCCCAACAAAACCGACACTTGAGCCAGAGCTGGGCATCTTAAATTCTTCCCATGGGAACTTTCTTTTGAGTTCATCAAAGTGCAGTCTCGCCTCGCGCGTGATTCGTGTAGGAGGCAGGCACTCAAGCAGAAGCATTCGGCGATAGCCGCACCATTTGGGTTCTCTGCGCTCACGCTCAGAACGGAATCCAAGAATAGCTGCCTCGATCTGAACATAGTTCACCTCTGAGCAGTGCGACGAGGCACTGCGAACCGCCGCGCGCCCGATAGCTGCAATTCCATTACCTGATCCCCACATCGCAGGACCTATGTCAAAACGGTTCGTATCGTGCAGGAGATAGCCAACGATCTTGTCGGCATAGTGGACCCCGTTCTCCATCCATGCGGAAAGCAACAGCTCCGAAATAGCCTTGTGAGGTAACTCCTCTGCTGCACTTGTGAAAGAATCCAATATTTGAGGCTGCTCACGCGCCAGGAATCCAAAGGCAATTGCGAGCCCATTTTCCAACACCACAGGTGTATCACCTTCACGGGAGAGCGTGTGCCGAGACAACCTCCTGCCGCTACGGCCATATAAACCATCCGGGTCATGTGCCTTCAAGTTCTCGATCACATGCGGCATGATGGATCGCACGAAATCCTCTGGAGCGCCACGAGCACTCTCGATGATGAAGTTTACACCAATGCGTTCGGATTCTTCATCAGCCGCCTCATTGGCATCAGAGCTTGACTCAAGATCGAGCATCACCGCCAGCAGTTCCACAGCGTACAGTGGCTTCTCTTGAGCAAGCCGCTCGTAGTGATACCAATCATGGGACTTGGATGAACCAAGCAACTGGCGGCGTGTTGCATCCCGCAACAACTCAAACATATCACGACTGTGGTGTGACACGCCAAAGGCAAACAGCTCTCTGAATTCTTCACGCCACGTCTTTTGCTCATCAATGTAAGGCCTGAACAGCCTGGCAACCTCGATCGGGCACGCTTTTACCACATCGGGCAAACTCAGCATTCGAACCGCAAGTTGCACGGTTTCCGTGTTGGAAGACTCAAGCCATTTTTCCCACACCCCGAGTCGCAGGAGGACAGGAACCCAAGCGGGGCGACCCCACGGCACTCGTCTTGCCCACAAACCGATGGGAGAGGCAGGATTAAGTGCCTCCAAGAGCCTCCATTCACTATCCTCGGGCTCTGCAAGCCCGCCTAGCCAATCGAGTGTGAGTTTTTTGAGATGATAGCGAATACGAGCGTCCGTCAGCATGGCATGCAAATCCCGCATATAGGCCCCATTATTGTGCTCGCGTTCATACCCGAGGATCTGTCGAACCTGAGCACGGCGGAAAAGATGCTGCTCTCGACCACCGTCGATCAGGAACTCTAAAAGAGTCTTCCCTTGCTCCTCAAAGAGACGGGCGCAGCAGTAGTCGAAAAACGCCTCGTGGAAAAACCGCACAGATTCTCCATCCAGCACAATCACATTATGCGACGCCATCACTCCAATCTCAGTTTCGTCGAAGGGGTCAAGGTGCGTGCGCGGAGCGCTAAGTGTTTGATCACGACTGAGCCGAATGACAAGGCTCCGAATGATTTCGTGCCATCGGGTTTCGCGCCCGAGTTGCTGGGTTATAAGCCGCCGCTTGTGTGTCCAATAACGGCCCAAGAGCTCCTGAACGCCACTAAAGCGTGGGTGTGACTGTGGATCGCCTTGGAGATAAAGGCTCAAGTGAAGTGGTGCGCGCAGCAGTTCTAGATGTGCCGGATCAAGGGATTCCGGATCGATCCTGACATTCTCTCTAACCAATCTCTTCACCATCTCGACAGGAAAGATGCCAAGATCAATCCGCAACGTGTTGTCAATATCGGCAAGAAGACGGCGTAACCGTGGATCGTTTTCTGCATCAAATGCGCGGCAGGCAAGCAGCACCCGCATTTGCGGATAACTCCGTGCCTCGGTCAACATCTCGACAAAAACACCCCATAGACCTTGATTGCGTCCAGATGCGAAGCTGATCGCATCAAGTTGATCGAGAACGAGAACGCAACGTCCACCATTGGAAATGCCCGCCAAAACGAGCACGGGCGACTCCGGAAGGCCCAGTTCCTCACCAAAACGCCGTGAGGTTAGGACCTCGGTCTGTATATCGAGCCGCAATGCGAGGGCAGGAATTCCATCGTGGCACAGATGGGCGAGTGTTTGTGCAACTGTGCAACTCTTTCCCAGACCAGCAGCTCCAATGATAACAACGCGTTTCTTGCCGCCATCGACCAGCGCTTCCACTGCCTTTTCTGCTTCGTCGCGAGCGATACGTTCGTTCGCGATTAGTTCGGCTTCGACATGGCCAATGTAAGCTGTGTTGCGCTTCTCGACGAGTTCACGAAGGCCACACTCACGGGCCCAATCACGTTCCGCCACATTGTGCGCTGCGAGATAGGTGATGATTTCTTGCCGCCGAATTGATTGCCCGAAACGGCCAAATACCATGTCAGCAAGGAGGCAGCGGACAGCCGTCGTATCGAATGATGCGCCGTCAGTCCGATAAAGTGCGCCACGGATTCGTTGATCGACGCGGCGAATCATTTCACCCTCGTTCCAGCCAACGACACGGATACGTCTCAGTGCGTGCCAGGCATCCGGCAGACTGCCGTTGAATTGAGGCCGTAGAATTCGTGTTTCGAACTCTTTATGCAGTTTGCGAGAAACCGCATCGAGCCGCTTCTCAAAGGCAGACGAATCTTGTGAAGTGTTGGCCGCTTCACATAGCTCCTCCAAATCTCGCGCAGTCGTACCGGAAACAAAGACAACCCTATTATTTGGATCGAGTTCCAGCTTCGAGAATAGATCACCAAGCACCGAACGACCACTGTCACCGAGCCTCATCAACTCAGCGATTGACCAAAGCTGGCTTGTCGTTTGTCGCTTTGCGGAATGAAATTCCGCACCTGCCGCAAGTTCCTTTTTAAACTCAGTTCCAAGTGACTCTGAGCTGTCGAACGGCTCAACGACAATGCCCAGAGCCTCACCAACGAGCACATCAAGCAAGCTATCGACGGTCCAGATCGCTTCGTAGCGGTCGCCGAGTTTTCCAGATTCTCCGCCTGGGCGTGGCATAATTCGTTGATTGAGAGTCTGGAGTTTAGTTGTCCTGTACAGATGAATTCAAAAGCGCATCCTGAACATCCCGTAATTTGCCTATCCAAGCCGGGAGCGATGCCGATGGCAAGGCATGTATGAATCACGTTGTCGAATTCAGAGTGATGAATGGGGATTTGCAGAGGGAGGAGTGGAGGAGCGCGGAGTGGCGCAGCCCCTGGCCCGCCTGCCCGGTGACTTGACCCTCCTCCGCCACCGCGTGGCGGAGCTCGATGGGCGTTTTCCCGGCTCGTCCGGGCGGACGACTGACTCAGCCGGGAACAGGTCTGCTGGCCGCAGCGGACGTCGAACTCCGGGCTTCGGCCTGTCCGCAAGGGCGGCTCACTTCACATCGCGCCAGAGCCAGCGGAGGGCGTCGGGGAGGTTGGGAGCCATGCCCTTGCTGCCGTGGAAGCACTGGGTCCAGTCGATGCGGAAGTCGTAGTTCATGTATTTGAGCGACGCGGCCATCATCTTGTTGGCGAGCGGCCAGTTGCCGAACTTGTTGTCGAGGTCGTTTTCGCCATCAAGCAGATAGACGCGGATGGGTTTGCGCTCGGTGATGCGCACGAGATACGGGTAGTGATGGCCGCCGCGAATATCGACGAAAGTGCCGACCCAGCAGAGCACCTTGCGGAACTTGTCCGGCCGCTCCCACGCGACGGTGAAGGAGCAGATGCCGCCGGAGGAACCACCGGCGATGGCCCGGGCCTCGGGCTGCGGGCGGAACTTGGCTTGATAGCGTTTTTCGACCTCGGGTAGGATTTCGCTGATGAGGAAGCGGGCGTAGGCGTCACCTAAGGAGTCGTATTCGAAACTGCGGTTCCAAGCTTTGTCTCCCTGCTTTTGCTTGGGCTTGCGGCCGGGATCAATGAAGACACCGACGGTGCGCGGCATCTCCTTTTTGTGGATGAGATTGTCGAAAACGACGGAAGCGCGCATGGGGCCGGTGGGATCGACGTGACGTGAGCCGTCCTGCCAGACCATGAGGCAGGCTTCCTCGCCGGGTTTGAAGTCTGGGGGCAAGTAAACGATGACATCTCGCACGGTTTCGGGGAAGACCTGGCTCGTGGTCCATTCAAACTTCTCCAGCCTGCCCTGCGGCACGCCTGGCTGCGGCTGGCTGTCAGCAGTGTAATCAAAATGCTCCACATGCACGGTGCCGGCGAGGCGCGGCATGCCTTCGGATTCGACGCGGTAGCCGAACTCGATGAAGTTCGGCATGTCGGCCACGAGCACCTGGAGACCGTCGTCACCGAGCGCGATCATCTCGCCTATCAGAGCACCGTCCTGATGCACGACGCGGGCAGGCTTGGGGTCGATGACGGCCCAGGCGACGGTGGTGGCCTCGATCTTCGCGCCGGACCGGCCCTGGGTGAGATTGTTCTGGCCAAAGAGGCGCACGACTTTGTCATGCAGCGCTTTTTCCTCCGCAGGCTGGGATGAGGTCATCAACGCGGCCGCAATCTGGCGCGGTGTGATGGGAGGCTGAACTCCCGGTTTGTTTTGGGCCTGGCTGAGACCGGCGGCGAAAAGGAAACTCAGAAGGATGACGGCACGCATGGGTGCGTTTTCTAACGGCACTCTAAGCGGCGTAATATCGCCCGATTTCCCTGCTGGCTGATTTAGCAGGGCTTACGCACCACAATCACGGAGAATGCCCTGATTGTGTATCCAATAGAATGATCAAGATACAATCACCCAGCGGAAGGCTTCCAAACCAACGCGAATGAAAAGGAATCACACGCGAATGGCCGCAAATCCGGCTTCTCCACCTTATTCGTGGTCATTCGCGGCCCATTCGGCTTGGATTCGCGTAACCTCCAAACAGTTGCCCATTTTGCGCATAAGCCCCGCCGATTTAGAGAGCGGCGGTGACAGGATGCTTGCCTTCCGGCAGTCCTGCGGTGCGCAGACGGGCCTCAATGCCCTCCATCATGGCGCGGACGTGCCGCCATTTCGTACGGTCGCGCATGAGCTGCATGCTGCGCTCGTAGGATCCCCACTGGATGACCTCGATGTCCACATGGCGCACGCCCCAGTTGTTCATCATGGACTGGCTTGGCTTGTAGAGATCAATCGTGCCGGTGCCGACGAGCGCGCTGCCGTAGTCATCGACCTCATAAACAACGCCCGGCTGCCCGGCGATGCGGAACTTGGTGCCAACGGGGAAGCGCGACCAGTCAGCCGCAGCGCTGCGCACGTTGCCGAACTTCAGATTGGTGCCGATGGCGTTCTTCACACCATAGACGATGTGGTCGCTTTCATCGTGCGTGTAGGCCGTGGTGCGGACGCGCATCTGAGAATTGCGATGCAAATTCGAGGCGATCATCAACGGCGGCTTGGGAGCGTTGAACACAAAGGTGTATCCCTTAACCTCGCTGGGGCGGAACGGAACGTTGGTCGCCAAGGCCTTGCGTACTTCGTACTGTTTGCCTGTTTCGAGGGGAGCCGCCTTTTTATGCCCCTTTTCCATCCAATAAGTGAGCAGTGGCTGCTTAGGCAGGGCACATGAAGAAAGAGTGGCCGCCAAGGCGACACACAGGCCAGTGGTCATCAAACGTGAGTTGTACATGGCTGGATATTTTTGGAATTACGAAAATGATACCGTAATTTTCATATATCCTCAATATATAATTCATAATTTACATACTTTTAGAATTCAATAAAAGTTAATTACCGTAACCACTGCACGATAAAGGGAGCAAGGGTGACGGAGCGTCAGGCTCACAAGTCCGCTGCGCCAGACAGCTCCTATGACTGCCCTTGGTCTTCCCAAAGCTTCCGCCAGTGATCCAGGCGCTCTTTGACGCGGGCTTCCAGCCCGTTCGCGGTGGGGTCGTAATACTGCTTGCCGCCTTCCAGGCAGCGCTGGGGAACAAAGCCGCCCTCGTAGTTGTGCGGGTAGAGATACCCTTCTCCATGACCGAATTCCTTCGCGGCTTTCTTGTGGTGCGCGTCCCGCAGATGCTTCGGCACCGGCAGAGTGCGGCCGTTTTTCACATCCTCCAAGGCGGCGTCGATGGCGGTGTAAGCGCGGTTGCTCTTGGGCGCGGTGGCGTTGTAAATCGTCGCGTGGGCCAGAATGATGCGCGCCTCAGGCATGCCGATGAATTCGACCGCCTGCTGCGCCGCCACAGCCACGCGCAGCGCGTTGCTGTCGGCCATGCCGATGTCCTCACTGGCGGCGATGACGATGCGCCGGGCGATGAAGCGGATGTCCTCCCCGGCGTAGAGCATTTTCGCCAGCCAGTAGAGCGCCGCGTCGGGATCGGAGGCACGCATGCTTTTGATGAAGGCGCTGATGGTGTCGTAGTGCGCGTCGCCATCGCCATCGTAAACGACGGTCTTTTGCTGCACGGACTCCTCGGCAGCGGCCAGGGTGATCACGATTTCGCCTACCGCGTCCGGTTGCGTCGAGAGCACGGCCAATTCGAGCGCATTCAGGCAGCGTCGCGCATCGCCATCGGCCACGGTGGCTAGGTGATGACGTGCGTCGGGTTCAATCCGCGCCTTCATGCTGCCCAAACCGCGTTCCACATCGCTCAAGGCACGATCCATGAGCGCTTCGAGGTCGGCGATGCCCAGCGGCTCCAACGTGAACACCTGCGAGCGGCTCACGAGCGGGCTGTTCACATAGAAGAATGGATTGTGCGTCGTCGCGCCGATGAAACGCAACGTGCCGCGCTCCACATGCGGCAGCAGCACGTCCTGCTGCGCCTTGTTGAAGCGATGAATCTCATCCACAAACAGAATCGTCGTCTTGTTGTAGAGCCGCTGGTGATGCCCGGCGTTTTCCGCCTCCTTGCGAATGTCCGCCACGCTGCTTTCCACGCCGCTGAGAGCCACGAAGCGCGATTTTGTCTCCTGCGAGATGATGTGCGCCAGCGTCGTCTTGCCCACGCCCGGCGGGCCGTAGAGGATGATCGACGAAAAACGATCCGCCTGTACCGCACGTCGCAGCAGTTTCCCTTCGGCCAGGATGTGCTGCTGCCCGACATATTCATCCAGCGTGCGCGGTCGCATGCGCGCGGCCAGCGGTGCGCTCGCATGAGCCACCACCGCAGCGGCACGAGGCGGCTCCGAGGGTGGTGGGGCGAAAAAATCGTCGCTCATGCGGATTCAACGCGATGAATGACGCTGAATCACCCCGGCGGCAAATCGCAGTTTGCGCCAGCGGTGGTTTGATGTTCCGATAGCGCTCCGTTCCCGCCCATGAAGCTCTCCAAAAAAGCCGAATACGCCCTCCGTGCCCTCGTGGCGATGGGACGCGAGCGCGAGGGCACGAACTTCTCCATCCAGGATCTCGCCAGCAAAGAGCGCATTCCGCTGAAGTTTCTCGAGCAAATCCTGCTCGCCCTCAAAAACGGCGGCCTGTTGCGCAGCAAGCGCGGTGTGGGCGGCGGCTACCAGCTCGTCACGCATCCGGCACGCATCACACTGGGGGAGGTCGTCACGCTGTTCGACGGCCCGTTTGATCCCATCCCAGGCGCGGATCACGACGCGCTGGGACAGGTGTTCACCGACCTGCGGGATCAGGTAGCGCAGTGGTTCTCCGAGCACACCGTGGCGCAGATCATCGAGAAGGAACGCTCACGCGGGGCGGTCTCGTTTGAGATCTGAGACGCCCCTTACTGCACCAGTCAAAATCTGACACGTTTTACTGCCAGTTGCCGAACGAGTAAGTACTGTAATTCGACTGCTGGCCGTAACCGTAGTTCGGGTTGTAACCCTGTTGTTGATAATCCTGCTGATAGCTCGGCTGGCCGTAGCCTTGATTGTAGCCCGGATTGCAGTTCGGCTGGTTGTATGAGCTGTATTGGCGCTGCTGGCGGCTGTTTTGGAGCGCCCCGCCGGCAAAGGCACCAATCAGACCGCCAATGGCCGCGCCTTCGAGTCCGCGACGACTTTGATTGCCGATGATGCCACCGGCGGCGGCTCCGAGCAGGGCACCCGTCACCGCGCCTTGGGCGGGAGGGCGTCCGTAGCCTCCTCCATAGCCACCAGGGCCGTAGCTGGGTCCATATCCGTAGCCGTAAGGATCAGCGCAGGAGGCCAGGGTGAAGGTCAGAAGCAGAGTTCCAAAGGTGAACGTGCGAACGAGGGATGTCTTCATGGGGTGGTGATGTGAATCTTGTCCCGCACTCTGACGACGCCACTTGAGAGCTATTCGATTCTTTTTTCAGCGCACAGCACAAGCCATCCCCGCAGTTGCAAAACCGCCCCAACTGCGCTGGGGTGCGCCACCATGAAGCTCCTCCCTGCCCTCCTGCTTGCCACGCTCGCAGCCGTCAGCCCTTTAGCTGCGGCCGATTCGTATGACATCGTCGTCTATGGCGGAAGTTCCGGCGGCATCACCGCCGCCATCCAGGCCGCCCGGATGGGGAAAACCGCCGTGCTCATCGAACCCACCAAGTTTCTCGGCGGCCTGACCACCGGCGGCCTCGGTGCCACAGACATCGGCAACAAAAAGGCCATCGGCGGCATGTCACGGGAGTTTTACGCGAACGTCTTCCAATACTACAGCGATCCCGCGAAGTGGAAGCAGCAGACCCGCGACGAATACTACGCCAAGAAGCCCCACGGCAACACCGGCAGCGAGGACACCATGTGGACCTTCGAGCCGCATGCAGCGACCGAGATTTACGACGCCATGCTCGCGAAGGTGAAGGACAAGATCACCGTCGTGTTCGGTGAACGGCTCGATTTGAAGAAAGGCGTGGTCAAGGAAGGGGCAAAGATCGTCAAGATCGTGATGGAGAGCGGCAAGGAGTTCGAAGGGGCGATGTTCATCGACGCTACTTATGAAGGCGATCTGATGGCGAAAGCCGGCGTGAGCTACCACGTCGGTCGCGAGGCGAATTCGCTCTATGGCGAAACCATCAACGGCCTCCAGTTGGCCGGTGCGAAGCATCATCAGTTCATCAAGAACGTCGATCCGTATGTGAAGCCGGGAGATCCGAGCAGCGGACTCGTTTGGGGCGTCACACCGATGCCGGAAGGCAAAGACGGCGACGGCGACCACCGCATCCAGGCCTACAACTTCCGCATGTGCAACACGGACGACGATTCCAACCGCGTCCCGTTCCCGAAGCCGGAAAACTACGACGAAAAGCAGTTCGAACTGCTCCTGCGCAACTGCGAGGCCGGCGATCCGCGCCATCCCTGGGCTCCCACGCCGATGCCAAACCGCAAGACGGACACGAACAACAACTTCGCCTTCAGCACCGACATGATCGGCATGAACTACGACTACCCGGACGCCGACTACGCCACGCGGGCGAAGATCTGGAAAGCGCATGAGGATTATCAAAAAGGCCTCCTGTGGACGCTCGCCAATCATCCGCGCGTTCCGGAAAAAATCCGCGCCTACTACTCGCAGTGGGGTCTGGCGAAGGATGAATTCACCGACAACGGCCACTGGCCGCGCCAGATGTATGTGCGCGAAGCCCGCCGCATGATCGGCGGCTACGTCATGAGCGAGCAGAACTGCAAACGCCGCGTCATCGTCGAGGACAGCGTCGGCATGGGCGCCTACAACATGGACAGCCACCACACGCAGCGCTACGTCACGAAGGAAGGCTTTGCCCGCAACGAGGGCGACATCCAGATCGGCGTGCGTCCCTACCCGATCAGCTACCGCAGCATCACGCCGAAGGCGGAGCAATGCACGAACCTGCTCGTGCCCGTGTGCCTCAGCGCCAGCCACATTTCGTATGGCAGCATCCGCATGGAGCCCGTCTTCATGGTCATGGGCCAAAGTGCCGCCACCGCCGCCGTGCTCGCCATCGAAAGCGGCGTCGATCTGCAAAAGCTCGACTACGCCAAGCTCAAAGCAAAGCTCCTCGCCGACGGCCAGATGCTCGATTTCGAGTCCCCGCCCATGCCGGAGCACGTCGCCTTCACCAAGGAACAACTCGGCGGCATCGTCGTCGATGACGGCGAGGCCGATCTCTCCGGCTTTTCCTCCGAAGGTCACACCACGCCCGGCTTCGTCGGCGAAGGCTACCGCCACGATGGCGACAGCCTCAAAGGCGAGCAAAAGGCACGCTTCACGCCGAATCTCCCCGCCGCCGGCCAGTATCGCGTCGCCATCACCTACACCGCCCTCGCGAACCGCTCGGAATCCGTCCCCGTCATCATCCACCACGCCGATGGCGAGAAAACCATCATCGTGAACCAACAGCAGAAGCCCACCGAGAAGCACAACCTCCTCCCCCTCGGAACCTTCCGCTTTGAAAAAGGCAACTCTGGCTGGCTCGAAATCCGCAACGAAGGCACCACCGGCCACGTCCTCATCGACGCCGCGCAGTGGCTGGCGAAGTGAGACTGATTGTTTAATGAGGAAGGCAGGAGTTTAGGATTCAGATTTCCTGCCTTCCTTATTCCAACCTCTGGCCAGAGCGCCGAAGCGAACCCGGATTCATTTGAATAAGGAAGGTAGGAATGCAGGAACTAGAACTCAATTCCTGTCTTCCTGTCTTCCTGCTTTCCTCATTCCAATCTCTGGTCAGATCACACGTTTCGCCACCAACAGGACCGAAGCAAAGTTAATCAGCAGACCATGCTTGATGTTCGTGGCCCGTAGATAGCTGCGCACCTGAGCGAAATGCACATCCTCCAGAGCCTTGATCGCCTTGAGTTCCACCACTAGCTCTCCATTGACCAGAATGTCCAGCTTGTGCGTGCCGACCAGCTCCCCGTCGTAGTAGATGTTCACCTCCTTCTGAAACTCAGCCAGAATGCCGCGTTTGCGGAATTCGATCTTCAGGCAGTTCTCATAGATGGATTCGAGGAATCCCGGACCTTTGTCCTTGTGAACGGCAATGCAGGCTCCGATGACCTGCTTCGTCAGTGAGGCGAGTTCGAGTGGCATGATGATGTTGGGTTGAAGCGGCCAGCAAAGCAGAAACACGCACCCTGCATCCAGAACAAAATTCCTGCATTCCTGCCTTCCTAATTATTCAATCTTCTCACCTTGGCCGCCTCAGCTCAAACATATCCCGTGTGCGGCAATACCAGTGCGGACTCTGCATGCGGCCGATGGGGCGGTAGTGCTCCGGCTTTACCAGCCAGGTTTCGGGATCGAAGATGTCGTCCCGGACATGGACGCGGAGAACCTCGCCGATGATGAGACGGTTGTCGCCGATCTCGATGATGCTGTGACTGCGGCATTCGAGGCTGGCGGGAGATTCGGCGATGCGCGGTGGTTTGACGACGCTGCTGGCCACGGCGGTGAGCCCGGCATGCAGCAGTTCGTTCTCACCCGACGGCAACGAAGCCGCGCAGAGGTTCATCTTCTCCGCAATGGTCTCATCGACGAGGTTCACGACGAACTCGTGCGTCAGGCGGATGTTCCGCGCCGTGTCCTTCGGCACGCCGGGAGAACGATCTCCCGGACACAGGCCGACGATGGGCGGGGAATCACCCAGCACGTTGAAAAAGCTGAACGGTGCCGCATTCACGCCGCCTTCGGGATCAACGGTGGTCGTCAGCGCGATGGGGCGCGGTGTGACGAGTCCGGCGAGGATCATGTAGGCGTCGTCGCGCAGCGGGCCGGTGAGATCGAGTTCCATGGTGATAAAGAATGCTGAGGGACGTTCGAGTTTGCCGCAGAGGGGCCAAGAGGCAGAGGAGCAGAGATTTTTGATTCAATACTCTGCCCCTTTTGCTCCTCTGCCACTCTGCGGTGAAAAAGCGAAGGCCATGATGCTCACGAAGATGTTTCCGCCCTATACGCACGCGCCAGCAGTGTGACCGGCTGCGTGACTTCCTGGCAGGGATGCTCACCACAAGAGCGGAGGCCGTTGGCGAGTTGCAGGTGGCAGCCGGGATTGCTGGTCGCGACAATGGGCGCGTTTACCTGCCTCAAGTTGGCGACTTTGCGGTCCAGCAGCTTCTGGCTCTGCTCGGGCTGGGTGATGTTGTAGATGCCGGCGCTGCCACAGCACCAGTTCGACTCGGGCAGCTCCTTGAACACGAGTCCAGGAATGCTGGCGAGCACCTGACGCGGCTGGGAGACGACTTTCTGGCCGTGGCAGAGATGGCAGCTCTCGTGATAGGTCACTTCACTCACACCCGCGCCTGCGGTCGGCTTGCGGAAGCGGATCTGCACGAGCCATTCGTGGATGTCCCTCACCTTTTTGTCCCAGACCTTCGCCTTGGCGGCGTAGAGCGGGTCATCGTGCAGCAGATGGCCATAGGTCTTCAAATGCGAGCCGCAGCCGCCAGCGTTGGTGATGATGGCATCGAGCGAATCAAGATCGAAGCTGTCGATCTGCCTGCGGGCCAGTTCACGCGCCAGTTCGAGTTCGCCATTATGTGCATGCAGGGAACCGCAGCAGCTCTGCGAGCGCGGTGTGATCACTTCGCAGCCGTTTGCGAGCAGCACATCGACCGTGTCGCGATTGATGTTGGAGAACGCGAGATCCTGAATGCAGCCCGTGAGCAAGCCCACACGACTCCCCTGCCCTGCCACAGGCGATTCCACGGGCAGGATGACGTCATCCGAAAACTCCGCCGCGATCTGCGGCGTCTGCGGCTCCAACTTCGCCAGCGAACGCGGCATGAGACCGAAGAAGCGGACTTTGCGCATCAACTTTTCGAGCCCTGTGCTTTGATACACGCGCAGCACGCGCCCGATCAGCCGCAGCAGCCATGGGCGCATGAAGATGACATTCAGCGTGAGCCAGCGCCAGAAGCCGCGCTGCATGCCGTCGTTCACGTCCGCCTGCTCCACCTCGGCACGAGCGGTTTCAAACAACTCCGCGTAGTTAACACCCGCCGGACAGGCCGTCTGACATGCAAGACAGCCGAGGCAGTAATACATTTCATCCGAAAGTGCCCTGGAAACTTCGAGATCGCCATCCGCCACCGCCCGCATGAGCGAGATGCGTCCGCGCGGACTGTTCTTCTCCATTTTCGTCTCCACATAGGTCGGACACGTCGGCAGGCACATGCCGCAGTGCATGCACTGCTGGAGCACGGAGTAATCGAGGGATTTGAGGAGCGAGGCTTGCGACATGATCAGTTCCTCAAATCAAAGATCTTCCCAGGGTTCAACAGCCCTTGCGGATCGAGGGCTTGTTTGATGCTGCGCATGAGTTCGTAGCTGCCTTCGCCGAGCTGGCGCTTGAGGAAGGCCTTTTTGGCAAGGCCGACGCCGTGCTCGCCAGTAACGGTGCCGCCAAGGCGGATGGTTTCTTCGACGATCTCTTCCAGGGCGACTTCGATGCGGTGCATCTCCTCATGATCGCGTTCGTTAGTCAGGAAGGTGGGATGCAGGTTGCCATCGCCGAGATGGCCGAAGGTGCCGATCTGGAGCTTGTGCTTCTTCGCGACGCTGTCGATGAAAGCGACCATCGTGGCGAGTTCGCTGCGCGGCACGGTCACGTCTTCGAGAATCGTGGTGGGACGCACGCGTGCGAGCGCGGAGAAGGCATTGCGACGTGCGGCGGCGAGTTTCGCGCCTTCGGCTTCATCAGCGGCGGCACGGACATCGCGAGCTCCGTTGGCTCTGGCAAGAGCCATCATCTGCGCGGCTTCTTCTTCGACCACGACGGGATGACCGTCGGTCTCCATGAGCACGAGAGCCTCCACATCGGTGGGCAGGCCGATCTTGGCATAATCTTCGACGCATTGCACCGTGACGCGGTCGAGGAACTCCAGCGTGCAGGGGATGATCTTGGCCGCGATGATAGCCGAAATGGTCTTCGCGGCGGCATCCATCGAATCGTAGAGTGCCAGCATCGTTTTGCGCGCCTTCGGACGCGGCAGCACTTTCAGGATGACCTCGGTGATGATGCCGAGCGTGCCTTCGCTGCCGATGAACAGGTCCTTCATCGAGTAACCGGCCACGTCTTTGACGCATTTGTTGCCCAGGAAGGTCAGCGTGCCGTCCGGCAGCACGACCTCAATACCCATGACGTAATCCCGCGTCACGCCATACTTCAGGCCGCGCAAGCCGCCGGAGTTTTCGGCCACGTTGCCGCCGATGGTGGAGATTTTCATCGAACCGGGGTCCGGTGGATAAAACAGGCCGACCTTGGCCGCCGCATCGTCGATCTCCTTCGTGATCACACCGCTTTGCGCCCGCAGCGTGAGGTTTTTCTCATCGACCTCGATGAGCTTGTCCATCTTCACGAGGCAGATCACCAGACAACCGTCCAGCGGCACGCTGCCTCCGCTCAGGCCGGTGCCGGAGCCACGCGTGACCACCGGCACGCTGCGTTTGCGCGCCAGCCTGACGCACTCGGCCACTTCTTCGGCGGTGAGCGGAAAGACGACGGCTCCGGGGCGCTGCTTCAGGGCGGCGGTGCCATCGAAGCTGTAGGGCACGATGTCCTCCGCAGAGGTCAGCACGCGTTCGGGGCTGAGGATTGCTTGGAGCGATTGAATGAAACTGGCATCTACGGTATTCACGGCCCGCAAACGTGGCGAGAGCCTGCGGAGCGTCAATGCGGGCAATCTTTTGATTTGCCTGACAAAGCATGGGCAGCCCATAATCCGGCATGAAATTCGACCGGTTAATTCGTTTCTCACCGATCTATCAAAGCCGTGTCTGGGGCGGCCGCCGCATGGAAACCCTGCTGGGAGCCACGCTCCCTGATGCCACCACCCCGTTTGGCGAAGCCTGGACCGTTTCAGACCGCCCCGAGGCGCAGAGTGTGACAGCGGATGGCGTGTCGCTCCATGAACTGTGGACGAGCCACCGCGAGGCGGTGTTTGGTAAGGCGCTGCTGGCGTCCCCAAGCCCCACCTTCCCGCTGCTGATGAAGATTCTCGACGCCTGCGATGATCTCTCCATCCAGGTGCATCCGCCCGCGAGCATGGCGGCGGCTCTGAAGGGCGAACCGAAGACGGAGATGTGGTTCATCGCGCATGCAGAGCCTGGCGCGAAGATTTACGCCGGATTGAAACCGGGCGTGACGCGGGTGGATTTTGAGCAGGCACTGCAAAACGGCACGGTGGCCGAGGTGGTGCATGTGATCGAAGCCCGCACAGGCGACTGCCTGTTCATTCCGAGCGGACGCGTACATGCCATCGGTGCCGGGCTGCTGATCTACGAGATCCAGCAGAACAGCGACACGACCTATCGCGTCTTCGATTGGAACCGCGTGGGCCTGGATGGCAAGCCACGCGCGCTGCATGTGCAGGAGTCGTTGCAGAGCATCGACTTCACTGATTTCGAGCCGCAGGTGCAGCAGATCGCAGCGGATGGCACGCTGGTGAAGTGTGATTACTTCGATGTGCGGCTGTGTGGCAAAGCCGGGGTCGCAGGTGAAGCCGGTGAATGTGTCACGCTGGCAGTGGTGAGCGGCGAGATCAGCGTAGGCGGCACAAATTTGAAGGCAGGTGACTTTGCGCTGCTGCCCGCAAACATGGATGTAAAGACTCGTGTAGTGTCACCCACTGATGCGACGAGTCAGTGGCTGGAGATTCGCGTTCCGGCGTGAGCTTGGATGAAGGCCGTTGGCCTTCAAGGCAATGCCCGGATGCGGGATACGGCGACCGGGACAACGGACGAGATGGAGAAGAGGAACCTGGGAGGCATGCAGACTTGTTGAAGGGTGTTCTTGAGGCGACTAACGGGCATGACTCTGCCTGAACTGCCCCTTTCCACCCCTTCCCTGCTGTTTCCGGCGATCTCGCTGCTGATGCTGGCCTACACGAACCGGTTTCTGGGGCTGGCGAATGTGGTGCGGGGGCTGCATGCGAGCTGGCAGAGCACGCAGGAGCCGATACTGCTGAAGCAGATTCAAAATTTGCGGAAGCGCATCCGAATCATCAAGCACATGCAGACCCTGGGGGTGCTGAGCCTGATGTTTTGCGTGGTGAGCACGACGCTGATCTTCTTTGACTGGCAGACGGGCGGGCAGATCACGTTTGGAGTGAGCCTGGCGCTGATGCTGGGATCGTTGACGCTGTCACTGGTGGAAATTCAGATGTCCGGCACGGCGCTGGACCTGCAACTGCGGGATGTGAAGTGCCGGGAGGAGTAAACCCCTGGGATTCCATCAGAGGGTCAACTCGGCGATGCGATGCATGACCTCGTCGGCAAGAGTCTGGTAGAGATTTTTGCCGGTCTGCGCGTAGCTGGGGAGATCAGGCTGCCACAGATCACCGATGACCACGGTGACACGCGCGGGACGCAGGGTTTTGGCTCCTCGCGGATAGGCCTCGTAGGTGCCAAAAATACGCACGGGCAGCACCGGTGCCCCGCCTTTGGCGATGAAGAGACCGACACCGGCCTCCGCCTTCTGGAGCTTGCCATCGGGGCTGCGTGTTCCCTCGGGGAAGATGAGGACTTTTTTTCCGTCACGCAGGAGGCGGATGGTGGCCTTCAAGGAGGACGCGTCGGGTTTGTCGCGGTCGATGGGGATGGCCTGCCAACTGCGAAGGACTTTGCCGACGAGAGGATGATCGAAGAGGGACTTGCGGGCGAAGTAGTGGATGGCCTCGTCGAAGGCGTGGCCCACGAAGGGCGGGTCGAGAAAACTGTCGTGGTTGGAGGCGATGAGCGCCGGACCGGAGAATTGCAGCTTTTCAGCGCCGATGACACGGTAGTCATACAGTCCACGGGCAAGTTCGCTGAAGAAGCGAGAGCCGAGCCAGTAGCTGAAGTTCATAGGAGTTCCCGGTTCGTGGTTGGTTCAGAGCTTGAGCGCCGCAATCACCTGCTCGACCGCCTGGTCGAGAGTGATGTGGGAATTGTCGATGACGACGGCCCCTTCAGGAATGACCAACGGGCTGGTTTTGCGCTCTTTATCGAGCCGGTCGCGCTCGGCGACCTGGTCGGCAAGCCCCTGGGCGCTGCGGCGGCTGGCGCGGACCTCCGCACTGGCATCGACGTAGATTTTATGCGGGCTGTCGGGAAAAACGACCGAGCCGATGTCACGGCCTTCCATGACGAGCGGGCCGATGGTCCCCAAGGCACGCTGATCAGCGACGAGACGTTCCCGCACCTCGGCGACGCGGGCGATGAAGGACACGGCGCGATTGACGGGATCGCTGTTGAGTTCGGCATCGGTGAGTGTGCGGCCGGAGACGCAGACCTGGGTCTTGCCATCCACAACAGGCGACTCGATGCCAATGCCGGCGGCAGCGGCACGAACGGCTTCGGCGTCCTGCGACTCCACGCCGGCCTGGAGCACGGCCCAGGTCATGGCGCGGTACATGTTGCCGGTGTTCACATAGGTGAAGCCGAGCCGCTGCGCGACAAGACGGGCGATGCTGCTTTTGCCGGAGGCGGCAGGACCGTCGATGGTGATGACGGGATGCGGGACGCTCATGCGTGCTTCTGGCTGAGTTTTTCCGCGAGTGGCTGCGGAATGCCGGACATGACGGGGATCGGTGGAGCGCCGGTGTCGCCCAGCAGGAACAGATCGAGATGATGCTCAAAGCCGGGATACGAGGTGGCGATGCACTCGCTGCCCTCAATGGTGGTGGTGCCTTCAGCAAACATGCCGGCCACGAGGAAAGCCATGGCGATGCGATGGTCGCCCCAGCAAGGCAGCGTGGCTCCCTGCAATTTCGCTCCGCCCTCGATCTCCATGCCATCGGGATGCTCGGTGACGGTGACGCCCATGGCGCGCAGGTTTTGTGCGACGGCGGCAATGCGGTCCGTTTCCTTCACGCGAAGCTCGGAGGCATCGCGGATGAGGGTTTTGCCACGCGCCAAGGCACCAGCAACCGCCAGGATGGGCAGTTCATCGATGACGTTCGGGATTTCCGCTCCACCGATGACGGTGGCGTTCAAATCACCGCCACGGACGGTGATGTTGCCGCGTGGTTCACCATCAGAATGCGTTTCGGAATTCGTGACGAGGGCACCCATGCGCAGAAGGACATTGATGACGCCAGTGCGGGTGGGGTTGAGGCCGACGTTTTTGAGCGTGATCTGCGCTCCTGGCGAGGCGGCGGCGGCGACCATCCAGAACGCGGCGCTGGAGATGTCCCCAGGCACGACGATGTCAGTGGCTCGTGGTTCCTGGCCGCCATAGACGCTGACGCAGTCATCCTCGCGCAGCCATTTGATGCCAAAGTGAGTGAACAGACGCTCGGTGTGGTTCCGAGTGGCGACAGGCTCCACCACGGTGGTCTTGCCAGGCGCGAACAAACCAGCCAGCAAGACGGCGCTTTTCACCTGGGCGCTGGCAACGGGGAGCTTGTAATAAATCGGCTTCAAAGGACCGCCTTCGATGGTGAGAGGCGCGCAAATTTTTTCGCCCTGGCCGGTGATCTTCGCACCCATCAGGCCCAGGGGATC